>Ga0207701_10007836_pt1 | contig 10585 bp, 10 predicted proteins | sample KBSSwiSSwithPhiX_FD_184294 | JGI IMG/M metagenome (GOLD analysis project Ga0207701, IMG submission 184294) | Switchgrass rhizosphere bulk soil microbial communities from Kellogg Biological Station, Michigan, USA, with PhiX - S5 (SPAdes) (version 2) | ecosystem: Environmental > Terrestrial >...
CAATGGGCCCGCGATGCCGGCCCGGTCGCCGAAATGCTGATCGACGGGGCGTTCGTGCGGGCGTCCGATGGGCGGACTTTCACCTGCACCGATCCCTACACCGGGCAGGATTGGGGCGCAGTGCCGCTGGCGAGCGAAAGCGACGTGGGCCGCGCCGTCCGCGCCGCTCATCGCACCTTCGAGGACGGCGTCTGGCGCAAGTTGCCGGCATCCCGGCGCGTTGCCGTCCTGCGCAAGTTCGCCGACCTGATCGAGGCCAATGCCCGCGACATCGCCCTCACCGCCGTGCGCGAGAACGGCAAGCTGTTTTCGGAGATGCACTTCGGAACGCTGGCCTTCGCCGAGGACGGGCGCTTCTTCGGCGCGCTCGCCGAGTCCGTGCATGGATATACGATCGACGCGCCGATGCCCGGTTTCAGCGCGTGGACCCGGCGCGAACCCATCGGCGTGGTCGCGGCGATCACGCCGTGGAACACGCCGCTCAATCTGCTCGGCTGGAAGCTTTTCCCTGCCCTTGCCACCGGCAACTCGGTCGTCATCAAGCCATCGGAAGTCACCCCGATCTCGACGCTGATGATCGGCGAACTGGTGGCCGAGGCCGGCATTCCGGCCGGCGTCGTCAACATCGTGACCGGTGCCGGCGCGGTCGGCCAGGCGCTGGTATCCCATCCGCTGGTCGACAAGATCTGCTTCACCGGCTCCGGCGCAACCGGCGCCAAGATCGCGGCCATCGCCGCCCAGCGCCATGCCCGGGTCTCGCTCGAGCTCGGCGGCAAATCGCCGAACATCGTGTTCGAGGATGCCGATATCGACGCGGTGCTCTCCGGCATCGCCTCGGCGCTGTTCGGGACCGCCGGCCAGGCCTGCAATGCCGGTTCGCGCATCCTCGTGCAGCAGGGCATTTACGATGCTTTCGTCGAGCGCCTCGCCACTCTGGCGCGCAACGTGCGCTGGGGCGATCCGCTCGATCCGGGCTCGCAAATGGGGCCGCTGTCGTCGAGCGCCCAGCTGGCCAAGGTGACCTCGTACTTCGATTGCGCGCGCGACGAAGGACTGCGCGTGGTCGCAGGCGGCAACCGGACCGATCATGGGGGCTTCTTCGTCGAGCCGACGATCTATGCCGACGCCAAGATGGATTCCCGCCTGGTACTCGAGGAAATCTTCGGCCCGGTCGCCGTGGTCATTCCGTTCGCGGACGAAGCGGAGGCCGTCCGCATCGCCAACGACACGCGCTTCGGGCTGGCGGCCGGGGTCTGGACCCGCGACCTGGCGCGCGCGCATCGCATGATCGAGGCGGTTCGCGCCGGCACCGTCTGGGTCAACACCTACCGCATCGGCACGCACCACATTCCCTTCGGTGGGTTCAAGGCCAGCGGCATCGGCCGGGAAACGGGGATCGACGCGCTCGAAGCCTATACCGAGGTCAAGAGCGTCTGGGTGAACATCGGCTAGCCTGGGGAGGACCAACCGTGCCGCAAGACAACAGCTTCGATATCATCATTGTCGGCTGCGGTGCCGCCGGGCTGTCGGCTGCCGTAAGCTATGCCGAAAGCGCCCTGGCCGAGGGGCGCAAGCCGCGGATGGCCGTGCTCGAGAGCGCGCCGCAGGAGGAACGCGGCGGCGCCACCCGCTGGACCTCGGCCGGCTTGCGCGGAACGGTTGCGAACGGTCTCGACCCATATTGGGTGGGCCTCGCTGCGGAGCTGTCCAAGGGGCTCGCCGATCCGGAGATCTGCAGCACGATCGAGCGCGAGTGCAGCAATTCGCTCCAGTTCCTGCTCGACCACGGGGTCGAGCTGATCGAATACGAGTCCGCGGTCGCCCGGACGATGCACGGCAAGATAAGCCTGCCCAACGGCGGCGGCCATTCGATCGTCGAGCGGCTTGCCGGGGCGTTCGAGGCAACCGGCCTTGGCGAAATCTATTACCAGACCGAGGCGGTCAAATTGACGGTTTCGGACAGCGGGCGCGTCAACGGCATCGTGGTGCGCGGGGCCGACGGCCTGCTCACGACCTGGCTCTCCGATACCATCGTCCTCGCCTGCGGCGGGTTCGAGGGCAACCCGGAGATGATGACGCAGTACGTCGGCCCCAGGGCCTGCGATCTCAAGCTGATCGCCCCCGGCATCAAGTACAACCGCGGCGCGGGCATCAAGATGGCGATGGACATAGGCGCCGGCACTGCCGGTCAGTTCGATGGCATCCACGCGGAGGCGGTCGACAGCCGCACCGACCGGCCCGACGCGGTGATCTACGCGCACACTTATGGCATCATCGTCAATGCCGACGGCAAGCGCTTCTTCGACGAAGGCCAGAACACGTTCGACGCGACCTTCGAACTGATCGGCTATGAAATCTGGCGCAACCAGAACCAGACCGCATTCTTCATCGCCGACCGCCACGTCCACGACTATCCCGAGATCCTCAGGATGTTCGACACCGATCAACCCGCGATCGAGGCCGACACCGTCGAGGACCTGGCCCTGCAACTGGGCCTGGAGCCGGACGACCTCGCCGCGACGGTGGAGGCATACAATGCGGCGGTCGGCCCCGGCGAGTTCGATCCGCTGCGGCTGGACGGCAAATCGACGATCGGCCTCGATCCGCCGAAGTCCAACTGGGCCTATCCGCTCGACCGCCCGCCCTTCCTGGCCTATCCCCTCACCACCGCGGTAACCTTCACGTACGGCGGCCTGAAGACCGACACGCTGGGCCGCGTGCTGACCGGCACCGGGGTGGTCATTCCCGGCCTCTACGCCGCCGGGGAGATTGCCGGACTGTTCTACCACGAGTATCCGTCGGCGACTTCGGTGCTCCGGGCCCTGACTTTCGGCCGGATCGTCGGCCGGCACGCTGCCGAGGCGCTGGCCGACGCATGAAGATCGCCGCCTGCATCAAGACCATCACGGGCGGAGCCGTCGATCGAGACGATGCGTTCCTGCGCACCGCGCGCACGCTCCCCACGGTGCTGCCGCCGTACGACACGCGCGCGGTGGAGGAGGCGCTCCGCGTTCGCGAGCGCATCGGCGGCGTGTCGGAGATCGTGCTCCTGTCGATCGGCGCGCGCGAAGGCCTCGGTGCGCTGCGCCAGGCCTTGGCCATGGGCGCCGACCGGGCGGTGTTGGTCTCGGACCCGTTGCTCGATGGCGCCGACATAAGCGGCGTCAGCCGCGTGCTCGCGGCGCTGATCAAACGCGAGGCGCCCGATCTGACGCTCTACTGTCCGTGGAGCGGCGACATCGACGGGTCGATGATGTTCGCGATGGCCGGCGCCCGCCTGGGCCTGCCTTCGCTCGGCCAGTTGCGCACCCTTGTCATCGAAGGCGGCCGCGCCAGCGGTGCGCGCCAAGCCGAAACCGGCGACCAGCAGCTTTCCGCGCCGCTGCCCTGCCTGGTCGAGGTCAACGATACGATCAACAAGCCGAGAAACCCGTCGATCAAGGCCCGCCAGCAGGCGAATGCCAAGCCGGTTCACTTGCTTTCGGTCGCAGACCTCATTCCCAACGGCGACTTCGCGGCGGCCCGGACCTCGATTCTCGCGGTCGAGCCGGCGCCGGCCACGCGGCATACGGTGTTAGTCGAAGCCAAGGACGCGCCGCAGAGACTGCTGGCGCTGCTGGGCGAGCGGAGGCTCCTGGCGTGAAGGCGCTGGTCCTGATCGAGCTGATCGACGGATCTCCGAGCGACGATTCGCTCGGCGTCCTGGCGCGCGTTCACGCCCTTGGTGTCGATACCTGGGCGCTTCTGTGCGGCGACGGCATCGCAGCCGCGGCGGTGGAGGTCGCCCGTCATCCGTGCACCGGCGTGCTGACCGCCGAGGCGCCGCTGTTCGCCAGCCCTCGCCCCGAACCTCGGGCGCAGCTGATCGCGGACCTCGTCCGTCGCGACGACTACACGCTGATCGCGTTCGCCACATCGGTATTGACCGGGGAACTTGCCGCCCAGCTCGCAGCGCGGCTGGACTCCGGCGTGCTGTGGAACCTCACCGGCCTTGCGATCGAGAACGGCACGGTTGTCGGCGCGCGCTCCACTCACGGCGACGCGATGCGGGCGCAAAGCACATGGCTGGACGGCCCCGCCATCGCGTTGTTTCGAGCACACGAGTGCGCGCCGGCGGCTCCTCGCCAGGCCCCGGCTGCGATCTCGCCGGTCAATCCGGGCGGCGTTACGCCATCGCCGGTCGATGCGGAGCAGATCGCCAGTGAGACCGCGACGGGCCCATCCCTGACCGCCGCCGACATTATCGTTTCCGGCGGCCGCGGCCTCGGCCAAAAGGAAAATCTCGAGCTGATCTATGGCCTTGCCGATGCCTTGGGCGGCGTTGCCGGGGTGTCGCTGCCGTTGGTCGACATGGGCTGGGCACCCCGCGCGATGCAGGTCGGGCAGACCGGCACCGTCGTTAGTCCGCGGCTCTACGTCGCTTGCGGGATCTCGGGCCAGATCCAGCACAAGATCGGAATCGAGCGATCCGGGACGATCGTCGCGATCAACACCGACCGCGAGGCGCCGATCATGAAGTTCTGCGACCTGGGCATCGTCGGCGACGTCAGGGCCGTGGTGCCGGCCCTGATCGACGCCGTCCGCCAGGCCCGCAGATGATGAGGCCACTCGTCGGGCTCGTCCGATAGATCATCGCGGGACTTGGCCCGCGCCGATTCGTTTTATCCTGGGAGATTCTTACTAATGGACAAGGACCTCGACTTCACCGGCAAAACCATCCTCGTAACGGGCTCGGGCCGGAACATCGGCAAGGCGATCATCCTGGAGTTCGCCGCGCGTGGCGCCAATGTCGTGATCAACACGCGCTCGAACCGCGAAGAGGCCGAAGGCGTCCTGCGCGAGGCCGAGGCGCTCGGCGCCAAGGGCATCGTCGCGCTCGGCGACGCAGGCCAGAAGGAAACCGTGGAGGAGATCAAGGCCCGCGCCGAGGACGCGTTCGGGCGGGTCGACATCTACGTCAGCAACGCCGCCCGCCGGCTGAGCAAGACGTTTTGGGACACCACCGATGAGGACTGGCACCGCCACCTCAACCAGCAGCTGACCGGCGCCTGGTATCTCGCCAAGGCCTTCGCGCCTGCCATGCGTGACGCGGGCTACGGCCGCATCATCCATATGAACGGCCCCGATGGCTACCACGGGGGGTGGACGCGCGTGCCGCACTCGACCGCCAAGGGCGGGATCCGCGTCTTCACCAAGTCGCTCGCCGAAGGGCTGAGCGAGTTCGGGATCACCGTCAACGACATCAATCCCGGCGTCGCCGAGACCGAGCGCGACCTGACCACGCACCCGACCTTCTCCGACCAGTCGCAGATCGAGGCGCTGCGCAAACGGATTCCGATTCGTCGTCAGACCAAACTGAGCGAGATCGCCTTCGCCTGCGCGTTCCTCTGCTCGCCGCGTTCGCAAGCCATCACCGGCTCGGTCATTCACCTTGACGGCGGTCTGAACATGTTCGGGTAAAACTTGATCGCGCCCAGTGGCGGCTACAGCCCGCAGGTCCGGCGCGCGGGGGCTAGACCGCGGTGGCCAGGGCGCCAGCCGAGCCTGCCGCGAGCATCGCCGTCACCGACGGCAGGCTTTCCAGGCTTTCGATGAGCGCGGCCAGCTTGGAGGCCCGCCGTTCGCCCAGCTTCGGCGCCGCCAGTGCCCGGAACTTGGGGCGGACGGACTGCATTTCGGCCACCGGGTCGGGCTTGCCGAAGTCGAAAGTCGATTGAAGTTTGCGGCCGTCGACTGTCTCCACCACGACGTCGCCGATCATGGAGTCGCGGCCTTCGAGGAGATTGACCGTGGTCCGGTCGAAAAGGTCGCGCAGCAACGGCCGTGCCATGACCGAGTCGCTGAAATTCTCCGGCACCGAGGTATCGATGTCCGCGAGGACCATGGCCGTGACCATCCGCAGGCTGAATTTCGCTTCCAGGCCGGTGGCCACCTCCTGCTTGTTGCACGTCCCGTCCATGGCGCTGTCGGCAAGGACGGTCGCGCTGCCAATGTCCTCCGGAGCCAGACGGTGTTCCCGCTGCAATTGAAGCGCTGCCTCGATCGTGGGATGAATCCCGCCGCAGGCGGCGTAGCGCTTGAAGCGGATTCCCATGACGTGCGGCGGACCCTCGGCGAGTGCGGCGGCGGGATTGAAATCCTGGCTCCAGGCGCGGATGCCGGTCCGATGGCCCAGGGCGTCGGAGGCGCCTTCGTAGCCGCGCGCCGCCCATTGCGCGGCGGTGAGCCCGACCAGCGCCGCCCAGCCCGGGTTGAGCGGTTTCGCCTCGGTCCCGAACGAGGCCTTGAGACCCGCCGCGCGCGTCGCAGCCAGGCCGATGGCACTCGCTCGCTGCGCCCGGTCCAGGCCGAGCAGCCGCGCGCAGCCGGCGGCGGCGCCGATCGCTCCTGAGGTCGCGGTGTTGTGAAAGCCGCGCAGATAGTGGTCGGGCGCGATCGCCATCGTCACCCTGCTGCCGACTTCCACGGCGTAGATGTAAGCGGTGATCAGATCGGCGCCTGGCGTTCCTAGATGTGATGCCAGCCCGACCAGTGCCGGCATGATCGGCACGCTGGGATGGCCGATCATCGCGCGCAAGGTGTCGTCATAGTCGAGCGCGTGGCTGGCCGCGCCGTTGATCAGCACGGCCTCGCGCAAGCCGACGGTCTCGGAGCGACCGAGAACTGGAAAGTCGCCCGGCCGTCCGAACTCGATGGCATCGGCAACCAGCTTGTCGACCAGCGGTTCGGATGCGCCGGCGATGGCGCAGGCGATCCAGTCGAACATGCACCCGACAGTCATCGCTCGAGCCGCGGTATCAGCCGAAAGAGCCGTCCGTTCGGCCGCGTCGAGAATCTGGTCCGTCAAGCCGAGCGCCGTGCTGCTGCCGTGCATGAGTTGCTCCTGAAGTTGCCCATCTCGGTCGCCATAGGAGCTCGCGACCGCCCAAACACGAACGGCTCAAACGACGCTCCGATCTCCACCTTGGTATCGGGCGATATCTTTTCCCTGGAAATCGTATGCAAGGCGCCTATTATATGCAACCGGAAATGCGTCCGATGCCGTCGACGCCTCACTTTCCAGACCTGGAGAATCCCTTTTGCGATCAACCGAGCCGCGCGCGGAAGAAAAGCCCGACGAGATCGCCGGCTTGGCGGAGCTGTTTCGCAGCGCACCCGACGTCGAAGAGGTCAAGCCGCCGGTGGTGGTCTCGATTGTCCGCATGCTGCGCCTGGTGGCGCGGATGCGCAGGCACCACGCGACAATTTCAGCATCGGTCGGGCTGATGCCGGGCGATCTTGATATTCTCTACCTTCTACAGCGAACGCAGGACAGCGTCGGACCGCGCGTCACCGATCTCGCCACCAATCTCGGGGTCACGCCCGGCGGAATCTCCAAGCGGATCGACCGCCTGGAGGTGGCCGGCCTCGTTCAGCGCATCGACGCGGCGGACGACCGCCGGGCATGGCGCATCAAGCTGACCGCCGAGGGCCTGGCCCTGGTTCGGAAGGCCCGGCAGTTTCCACGAGCGAACCTCAACGAAGCGCTGACCAAGAAGGAATGGACGCTGTTCGACAGGCTGCTCCTCAGGATCTCGGAGGCTTACGAGCAAGCACATCGCAATTGACGAGACGGAGCGAAGCTTCCCGACGAGCGCGGCCGCTAGGCCCTCCCTCCACACTAGCGAGCTCTTGCCAAAATGCAATTTCAGGAATAATTATCCTAGGAATATAACTTGAGGCCGGCGTAGCCTGCGGGGGAACCGATGTTCGAATCCAAAGATTTTCGCGAAGCTTTGGGCCGGTTCGCCACGGGCGTCACCATTGTCACCGCCGCGGATCCGGAGGGAGCCCCGGTCGGGGTGACGGTGAGCAGCTACAACTCGGTTTCGCTCGATCCGCCGCTGGTCTTGTGGTCGCTAGCCAAGACCTCCCGCTCCCTCGACGCCTTCAGGGAAGCAAAGGCCTATGTCATCCATGTGCTTGGGCGGCATCAGCAGGAACTGGCGCTGCGCTTCGCCAAGGCCGGAGCCGACAAGTTCTCCGGGCTTGAAGTCGGGCGGAACGGAGAAGGCGCGCCGCTGATCACCGACTGCGCCGCCCATTTCGAGTGCACGCCCGTGCACATGTACGACGGCGGCGACCACGTAATCTTCGTCGGCGAGGTGTTGCGCTTCGACAAGCGCGACGTGGCGCCGCTGCTGTTCCATCGCGGGCAGTTCGCCGGCGTCCGCAATAAACCCCAAGCCAACGACGATTCGCCGGGCAAGCTGGGCCGCTACACCGAGGACTTCCTGCCTTACCTGCTCGCCCGCGCGCGCGCGCAGCTCCAGCAACCCGTCCGCAGCTTTCGCCAGGGCCTGGGAATGTCGGAAAGCCAGTATGCCATCATGGGACTGCTAAACCTCTCGGGAACTGTCAGCGACAAGGACATCGAGCAATCGGCCATGCTTGGACGCCGGGAAGCGGTCGAGCAGGACCTCGAGGACATGCGGGCATCCGGCTGGGTCGAACTCGACCACGCGGGATGGCGCCTGACCGATGACGGTCGCAGCGTATTCCTCTCTGTCCTCAGCAGGTTGCGGGCACGGGAGGAAGACGTGCTCGCCGGGTTCGACGCCGAGCAGGTGGAGGAAGTCAAAACCTTTCTTCGCGCGCTGATCGCGAGAACCAGTGAGGACGTGCCCAGCCTGGCGAGCGACGCCTGATCAGCTCGTCCGACATCCCGGCTCTAGGAACGTCAAGGGCCGACTCGCCGAAGTGAAAGAAGGAAATATCCCGATGTGCGTCAGCAAGGCCGTCGAAAGCCGGCGGTCCACCCGCGCCTTCCTCCCCTCTCCCGTCGATCGCGCGTTGCTCGAACGAGTCCTCGACAAGGCCCGGTTCGCCCCGTCGGGAGGAAACGTGCAGCCGTGGAACGCAGTCGTCGTTTCGGGAGAAGCGCTGCGCGAGCTGCTCGCGGAATTCGCAGAGCGCCAAGCCGCCGGCGCCATCGTCGGCGACCACGAGACTTATCCCGGTGCTTTGCCGGACCCTTGGATGGCGCGCCGCCGGGGATGCGCGGCCGACCTCTATGGCGTCCTCGGCATCGGTCGCGAGGACAAAGCCGCGCGCTCCGCTCAGACGGGGCGCAACTGGACCGGGTTCGACGCCCCGTGCATCATGTTCTGCCATACGCCCAAGTTCATGGTCAGGGCGCAATGGGCGGACATGGGAATCTGGCTGCAGACGGTGATGCTGCTCTTGCAGGAACAAGGCCTGGCGACTTGCCCGCAAGGCGCCTGGGCCCACGCCGGAACCACCATCCGCGAGCTGGTGGGTATCCCCGAGGACCATATACTCTATTGCGGGCTGGCGATCGGTTATGCCGATCCGAACGACCCGGTGAACACTCTGCGCACCCAACGCGCTCCGCTCGCAGAGACCGTTCGGTTTCTCGGCTTCTGAACCTGGGCCCGCTTTCGAGCGGCGCGATCACCGGAAGATTCTAGGCGGGGGCGGTTGCTCCGTCCGGAGCACCCAAGGCCTGGTCCAGCGCCCGGTCGAGCTGGCGCTTCGTCTTTGCCCCGTGAAGCCGGCTGACAACGCGACCGTCGCGCATGATCAGCAAGGTCGGCACGCTGGCAACGTCGAGCCGGGCTGCAAGCTCGGGCTCCTCGCCGATGTCGACCTTGCCGACACGAATGCCCTGCCGCTCGGCCGAAATTTGCGTAAGGACCGGTTCGAGCGCCCTGCAAGGGCCGCACCATTTCGCCCAAAAATCGAGCAGCCATGGACCTTCGCTGGCGATGCCGAAGGTCTCGGCCGAGAGGTTCACGACATCCTCAGTCATGGATCCGTTCTGGCAAGGGCAAGTCGGCCAGATTGCCTGCAGTCAACGGGCCATCCGGCTCCACTCCGTTTCGCTCCAGCACATACATGAGCTGGCGAACGTGCTGGGTGGTATGCCACACCTCGCGCTCGAGGATTTCGTGAAGCGTGGGGTGGCCCCAGTACGTGCTCACCACGCGATCCAGCGGATCGTCGACCCCGTCGTTTTCCCACCACTTTGCGACCAGACGGCGTGTCTCCGCGGCCAATTCGAGCAGCGCGGGCGCCGTGTCGAATCCAGGAGGCTTCATGTAATAGGCGGTATTGTGCCGGTCGTCGTAATAGGCCTCCAGGAACGAGCGGGCGACCATCGCGACTTGGTAGGCGACTTCGGCCATCGGCCGGTCCCGGCCTTCGAGCGACGAGGCCAGCAGTTCGGGGGTCATTTGCGCGATATAACGGCAGCCCGCCTCCTGGTTTAGCTCGTAACGCGCGACCAGCACTTCTGGCGGAAGCATCGGTCGAGGCGAGTAGGCCACTCCGACCAACTCGGCGACTGCGCCGAGATCCAAACCGTTAACGCACCGCTCCCCGACGCAAGTCGCCGGAAGTAACACGCCATGTCGGGTCAGCTTCTCGGTGACCTCGGGATGATCGTTGACGTTGATGGCAACGTAATCGACGCCCGATTTTTCGAGGAACTCTTTCATCCGCAAGCAGCTGCTGCAGCCCGGCATCCAGTAGGCCTCGACGCGGTCCATGCTGAATCTCCTTCCTGCAGCCGACAAAGCGGCTT
>Ga0207701_10007838_pt1 | contig 10584 bp, 7 predicted proteins | sample KBSSwiSSwithPhiX_FD_184294 | JGI IMG/M metagenome (GOLD analysis project Ga0207701, IMG submission 184294) | Switchgrass rhizosphere bulk soil microbial communities from Kellogg Biological Station, Michigan, USA, with PhiX - S5 (SPAdes) (version 2) | ecosystem: Environmental > Terrestrial > Soil...
GCAGGCCGCCGCGATTCTGATGATGGCGTCCGTCGGTTCGACGATCCTCGGCTCCGGCCACTCCTCGAATCGCACGTCGCGGGGTCCGTGAATCACTGTCGCTCGCATGTCTCCCTCCGATCCGATCGCGTCAATTGCACCTTCTTCTCGTTTCACCGGGCGCAGCAGCCCGAGCGCGTTGTTCGAGGCGGCCTTGGCGTCCGGACGCATTGACGGCACGCTGGCGGACCGCCACAGCAGCGTGGCAGCCGCCAAGGGCACTACGCAGATGAACGTCCCTCAGGGTGCCGGCGAAGCTGCCGAGCGGCGCGGCCACGGTCGCGGGAAGCGCGTTGCCCGTTGAGCACGGCCAGCGTCCGCCCTCGGGATGCCCGGCGGCCCTGGGTGAAGCACCGTCTGGACAATCGGTTGTCCGAGTGGATAAGGTCTGCATCGCAGATCCAGGGTAGAACTCCTTGACGGCGGGGGGTAGAGGGCTAATTCGGCAAAGGCTGTTGACGCCTAATCAACAATCCTCATGGTGTGATCAGAGCACGACACGCGCTCGCAAGACTCTTGCCTGGCCCGCCGCCCGCGACCGGCGCCTTGCATGCGCCAACGATGCACCGTGCCGCCGCGAACGGCCGGCGTCCCCGATACGGGCGCTCCGGCCGTCCCAGGCGCGCTGGTCAGCGCGAGTGAATCCGCTGGGCCACGGCGGTCACCATTGCGGTGGGCGGGAGGATGACCGCGGATCGAATTTCCTGTCCGTCATCCACGATGACGAACCGATCTTCGATCACCACGCCCGGACGTGGCTCGAAGCGCTGGGTGCCGGTGCAATCAGCGTTGACCTCATAAGTGCCGGTTCCTGGCTGATCCGGGAGTGTGCCCGTGACCGAGCCGTGCGCATTCTCGATCTGCGTGGTGTTCCCCTCGCCGTCGTAGGTGCGAAGGACGACAGCGACGACTGCCTCGATGCCTCCGGGCCCGAAGGGCGGCGGTGGGACCGGGCGAGTGCCTTGAAACTGCACGCCGTACGCACCGTGCAGCGTGGCGACACTACACGCTTTCTGCCGCGCGTGCTCGCGATTGTCCTCCTGCCCGCGAGCACCCACGATGCCCGCGCCGCCTGCTCCCGCCACCACCAGAATGGCGGCGGCCGCGCCAACCCAACCGACCCGTTGCATGTGCATATGTACTCCGTCGATTCGCCCCGCGACCTTCGCGAGGTGACGCTGTCCCTTGCACAAGCGAGATCCGGTGGAAGAAAGTGCAATGGCGCGGTTGGCGATCCGGATAAACTCGTCACCGGTGCCGCACCCGGGGGATTTGACGGTTCTGTTGCAGGCGTGGAGCAACGGGGACTCGGCGGCGTTGGAGCAGTTGGCGCCCCTGGTCCACCACGAGCTCCGCGCGACGGCCCGGCGGCTGCTTGCGGGCGAGTCTCAGGCACACGGCTGGCAGCCCAGCGACCTCCTGCAGGAGTCCTACGTGCGTCTCCTGGATTGGCGCGCCGTGCACTGGCAGAGCCGTGCGCAGTTCTTTGCCACCACGGCGCGGATGATGCGACGCGTGCTGGTCGATGCCGCCCGATCTCGACACACGACCAAACGGGCCGCGGGGCTCGGAACGGTGCCGCTCGAGGGGCATGATGTCCCCGCCCCGGAACCCGTGGTCGACATCCTCGCCCTCGAAGACGCCCTGGCCTCGCTCGCCGTCCTCGACCCGCGACCATGCCAGGTCATCGAGCTGCGCTTTTTCGGCGGGTTCACCGTCGAAGAGACGGCCGAGGCGCTGGGCGTGTCGGTCCGCACGGTGATTTACGACTGGAACACGGCCCGCGCGTGGCTCCAACACGCGCTCGGCGGTTCATCCGCTGCAGGGTCGGCGTGAGCACCGATCGCTGGCGACTGCTCTCGACCTGGCATAACGCATGGCTGGTTGCCGGCCCCGAGGATCAGGAACGGCTGCGCGCCGAGTTCGTCATCGAACACCCGGAACTCGCCGCCCAGGCCGATGCACTGGCCGCCGCCAGCGCACGGCTGCCGGGCTTTCTCGAAACCCCGGCGTTGATGCTGGCCGCGCGCGATCTCGCCAGTCAGGATGCGCTGCTCGGCGCCGACAGGTTGGTCGGCCCGTATCGGATCGTTGAATTGCTGGCGCGCGGTGGCATGGGCGACGTCTACCGCGCCACGGATGTGCGCTTGCGGCGGGACGTGGCCCTCAAGCTCCTGGCTCACAGCGCCCAGGATCACCCGCAGCGCGTCGAACGCTTTCTGCAGGAATCCCGCCTGACGGCAGCGCTCGATCACGTCAACATCGTCAAGGTGTTCGACGTCGGCGTGGTCGACGGGCGGCCGTACCTCGTCGCGGAGCTGCTCGACGGAGAAACGCTGGGTGCACGGCTGCAACGCGGGGCACTGGGCGCGGCCGAGGCCAGGCGAATCGCCCGCGACGTCAGCGCAGGTCTCGTCGCTGCGCATGCCGCCGGCCTGGTGCACCGCGATCTCAAACCGGACAACGTGTTTCTCACGCATTCAGGCGTAACCAAGATTCTCGACTTCGGGATTGCCAAGCCGACGGCGGAGGCGGACGCCGAGGACCGGGTCGCGACGCTGGCCGGCGTGATGTTCGGGACGCCGGGCTACCTCGCCCCGGAGCAGATTCGCGGCGGCGCGGTCGATGGTCGAACCGACCTGTTCGCGCTGGGGGCGATGCTCTACGAGATGCTGACGGGCCGGCCGCCGTTCGCGCGCGAGCTCACGATCGACACCCTGCACGCGGTTCTCCACACCGCAGCGCTCGACCTTCCGGCACTGCCAGACAGCGCGTCTGACCTCGCTCCGGTCGTGATGCGCCTGCTCGAGAAGGCGCCGGATCGACGGTTCCAGTCAGCCGCCGACGTGGAGTGGATCCTGGCGCAGGGACTTCTTCGCGCCCACGACCGGCCCGCAGCAGCCAGAACGGAAGACAGCGCAGCTGTGGACCTGCCAGGTGCCAACCGGGCGCAGCCCCGGCGGAGTCGTACGATGGTTTCGGCGGTGGTTGCCACTGCGGGCATGATTCTCGTCCTGACCGGGTGGGCGATGTGGTCCCGACCGGGCACGATCGACCGCGGTGAACTGCCGGCGCGATTCCTGATGGCTCCGCCGCAGGACAACCGCTTCGGGAGCGACCCGGAACGCACCCACCTCGCGTTCTCGCCGGACGGATCGCAGCTGGCGTTCATCGCCCGCAGTTCGGAGGGCGGCGCGCCACGAATCTGGCTGCGGCCGGTCGCCGAGGTCGACGCTCGTCCGATTGGCGGTACCGATGGTGCCCGCTCGCTGTTCTGGTCACCGGACGGACGGTCACTCGCGTTCTTCGCCGGCAATACGCTGCAGCGCCTCGACCTTCCTGCCGGGGTACCCGTCCGGGTCTGCGCCGTGGACGAGGTGATCGGCCTGACCGGCACATGGGGCGGCGACGGCCGGATCCTGATCGGCTCCGTCCGCGGAGACGTCATCCAGGAGGTGTCGGCCGGCACCGACAGCCCCGCCTCGCTGATCCATGCGGATCGATCGATTGGCGAGGCGAGGGTCAACTGGCCGTGGTTCCTGCCGGACGGCCGGCAGTTTTTGTATCAGAGCCGGCGGCGGGACGGGACGGGGTGGGTCATGCTCGGTGAAAGGGGCCGACCCGCGCGGCCACTCCTGCCGGCCGTGTCCAACGCCCAGTGGATCGATCCCGATCTCGTGGTCTTCGTACGTGACGGTACGCTTCTCGCTCAGCGCGTCGACCTGGTCGGCGCCCGAACCGTCGGCGAGCCCGTTCCGATCGCCGGTCCGATCACTTACATCTATTCGACCGGTCGGGCGGAGTTCACGGCGGCGTGGAGCGGGCGGATTGCTTACGCCTCACGGTCGGACACCTCACGTCTCGTCTGGCGCGATCGCCAGGGCGCGAGCATCGAGGAGATTGGGACGCCCGGGAACTACCAGAGCATTCGGATCGCCTCCGACGGCGGCCGCGTCGTGTTCGAACGATACCGGGAGGGCCTCGGGACCCCGGACGTGTGGGCGCTCGACCTGGTCAGAGGAGGAGAAACGCGGCTCACCACCGATTTCGCCAGCGAGACCAATCCGATTCTGCTGGGTGACGGGGCCAGCCTCGTCTTCATGGCCGATCGGAACGGCAACCCTCCGAACGTCTTTCGCAAGAGCCTGATGACGGGCCAGGAAGCGCCGCTCGCGCCGGCCACACAGATGCAGGCTCCGGACGATGTCTCGCCGGACGGGTCGACGCTGGCGTTCGAGCAGCGGACCGCACGCGGCAACTACGACATCCTGGCAGCGTCGCTCGCTGGCGCGGGCACCCCGACGGTGCTGCTCGGGTCCTCCTTCGATGAAACCGGCCTTCGCTTCTCACCCGATGGCCGGGCGGTGGCGTTCATCTCGGATGAATCGGGGCGTTACGACGTTTACGTCGCGCCATTTCCGGCGATGGCGCCGAAGCTGCTCGTCTCGAGCGACGGCGGCCGTGCGCCGCGGTGGAATCCCAGGGGCGGCGAACTGCTCTATCTGACGGGGGACGAGCGGGTCATGGCGGTGCCGGTCACGACCACGCCGGCGCTGGCGCTCGGCGCGAGCAAGCGGCTGTTCAGCCTGCCCAAGGGGCAATCCTGGATCGACTTCGCGATGTCGGTGGATGGCCGGCGATTCCTGTCGATTGAATCCGTCAGCCGTGGCGACGAGCAACCGCTGACCATCGTCCTCGGCTCGGCCGGCGGCGCCACGCGCCGATGATGCGAGACCACGATGACGGTCGACACATCGGCGGAGACCCGCGGTGCGATTGCACCTGTAAACGTCGGCGCTTGCGGGTCTCCGGCCGCCATCATCGTTACGTGGACGACATCGGGCTGCTCTCGGAGCTCGCATTTCAGGAAGGCGCAGCAGTGCTGCTCAGCGGCGACCACCGGTGCGACTTGACACTACATTTCTACTGTTGTAGAAATATGGCATGAAGGTCACCGACTCGAACATCACCCGCTACGCCGACATGTTTGCCGCCTTGGGAGCAGAGCCCAGGCTGCGGATCGTGCGCCTGCTGTTGTCGACACACCCAGACGGTTTGGTGGTCAACGAGATCCAGGCGGAGACCGGCGTCGGCGGCTCCACGCTCTCGCACCACCTCGAAAAACTGAAAAACGACGAGCTCGTGACGGCCGAACGCGAGAAAGCGTTCATCCGCTACCGCGCGAACACTGAGGCGCTCGAAGAGCTGCTCGGCTTTCTGTATGCCGAGTGCTGCACCCGGAACAAAGCTGTTGAGCCGAAAAAAATCGCCGCACTCTGCAGGTGAAGGAGCAGTTATGAACACCGAGAACGTCAAGGACGTCGTCCGTGAGAAGTACGGTCAGGCAGCGTTACGGGCGAAGACCGGCGACGGGAGTTCTTGCTGCGGCGGCGCGGCAGCCGTCGACGCTTGTTGCGACCCGATCACCTCACATCTCTACGACACGGCGCAGGAAGGTGAAGTGCCGGACCTGGCACTGCGAGCCTCGCTCGGATGCGGCAATCCGACCGCGTTGGCTGAGCTGAAGGCAGGCGAGATCGTTCTCGATCTTGGGTCCGGCGGAGGCATTGACGTGTTGCTCTCCGCACGTCGTGTCGGTCCGACCGGCAAAGCCTACGGGCTCGACATGACGGACGAGATGGTCGCGGTCGCCGAGGAGAACAAGCGGAAGAGCGGCCTCGAGAACGTCGAGTTCTTGAAGGGGGAAATCGAGCGCATTCCGCTTCCCGACAACTCGGTGGACGTGATCATCTCGAACTGCGTCATCAACCTGTCGGGCGACAAGGACCGCGTGATCGGCGAGGCGTTCCGCGTGCTGAAGCCGGGCGGCCGCTTCGCAGTCTCTGACGTCGTTGTTCGAGGCGAGGTCCCTGCCGCAATCCGCAAGAGCATGGAACTCTGGGTGGGGTGCGTCGCCGGAGCGCTTGGCGACGACGAATACGTCGCCAAGCTCGCGAAGGCTGGCTTCGAGGGCATCGACATCGAGGCGACCCGTGTCTACAGCCTGCAGGATGCCAGGACCTTTCTCGCCGGTGAAGGCCTCGACGTCGAGGCGCTGGTCAAGGAGGTCGACGGCACCTTCATTAGCGGCTTCGTCCGTGCGACCAAGCCCGCGACCGCGAGCTGCTGCGGCCCAAGCTGCTGTCACGAGAGCGGTCGGCACCTCGTCGTCCCGCGATCGGAACCATCAGCCTCATGATCACGGTGCTGTTTGCATGCGTCCACAACGCCGGCCGATCACAGATGGCGGCTGCCTGGTTCAACATGCTCGCCGACACATCGAAGGCACGAGCGATCTCCGCGGGTACCGATCCGGGCTCGCGGGTGCATCCGGAAGTCGTGCAGGCCATGAACGAGGTCGGCGTGGATCTCGCGCTCGCGACGACCACACGGCTGACTGACGACGTGGCAAGACAAGGGCAGTTGCTGATCACGATGGGGTGCGGCGACCAGTGCCCCGTTGTTCCGGGAGTCTCGCGCGACGACTGGCCCCTCGAAGATCCCAAAGGCCAGCCGATCGAACGGGTCCGCCAGATTCGTGATGAGATTCGACAGCGGGTCGCGGCCTTACTCGACAAAGAGGGGTGGTCTGGGCAACACCGGGTTTGACAGCGTGCCCGTGGTCGAGCATCCTAGGGACGTGGTGAGGTTCGTCCACCGTTTCGCGGCACTCGCGCTCACGTTCGGCCTTGTGGCCGGGAACGCGGCTGTCTGTGCGGGATGGCTGGCGACGCCGGAAGCCCGAATGGCCTGCTGCGCCGACGGCGTCGAATGCCCGCTGCACAAGGGCGATTCCCACCGCTCCGGATCAGAGCGCGCTCTCACGCAGGCACAAGCGGACAGCTGCTGCGCCGCCGCTGAGGGCCAGAATTCCACCCAGTCCAACCCCCCGTTTGTGACCGCGATCACTGCTGCGGTGTTGGGTGTTGGCGTGGTCCTGCCCGCCAACGTCCCTGCTCTCGTCCTGAGTGACGCCTGGCGGACGTCGGCGCCGCTTCCGATCGCGCCCGTGCCGAAGCACGTTCTCCTCTCCGTCTTCCTCGTTTAGCCCTTCACAGTCGTCGTGCGTCTGCTCGGACTCCGTGTCCGGGCGCGTAGGTTCGCGCGTGTACGCGCGCGGCATGACGAGTGTTATGGCTCATGATCAATCGACTTATTGACCTTGCACTGAAGAACCGATTCTTCGTTGTCGTTCTGTACCTCGGCCTTGCGGGCTGGGGATGGTGGGCGCTGACGTCCACGCCGATCGACGCGATTCCCGACCTCTCCGACAACCAGGTGATCGTCTTTACGGACTGGTCCGGGCATAGCCCTCAGGAGGTCGAGGACCAGGTGACGTACCCGCTCACCACGAACCTTCAGGGGCTCGCCGGTGTACGGGTGGTCCGGTCGCAATCCGCGTTCGGCTTCTCGATGATTTACGTCGTCTTCGAGAACAACGTGGACCTGTACTTCGCGCGGGCTCGCGTGCTCGAACGCATGAGTCTCGTCACGAAGAGCCTGCCCACGGGTGTCACGCCGACGCTCGGACCGGACGCCACCGGCGTCGGCCACGTGTTCTGGTACACGGTCGAGAGCCCGACGCACTCACTCCGCGAACTTCGCACCCTGCAGGACTGGTTCATCCGCTATCAGCTCAATTCCGTGCCGGGCGTCGCGGAGGTGGCCTCCGTCGGCGGGCATGTCCAGCAGTACCAGGTGGATGTCGATCCAAACCGCCTCAGGAATTACAACCTGCCGCTCAGCGCGGTGGTGACGGCCGTCCGTGCGAGCAATCTGAATGTCGGCGGCAATGTGCTGGAGTCGAACGGCGCCTGGCTCATCGTCCGAGGAGTCGGGTTGATCACGTCCGTCGACGATATCAAGCGAATCGTGGTTGGCGGCTCGAACGGGGTCCCGATCTACATCGAGCAGGTGGCCAACGTCCAAATCGGCAATGCCTTTCGGGTCGCCTCGCTCGTGAAGGGAACGCAAGAAGCGGTAGGCGGTGTCGTCGTCGCACGAACCGGCGTCAACACCAAGGACGTCATCGACGCGGTGAAAGCGCGCATCGCCCAGATTGCGCCTGGCCTCCCGCCGGGGGTCACGATCGTCCCGTTCTACGACCGCTCGAACTTGATCGAACAGGCGGTGGGCACGTTGCGCACCGCGCTGATCGAGGAGATCGCGCTCGTCACGCTGGCGCATGTGATCTTCCTGATGCACTTCCGATCGATTCTGATCGTCACCCTTCCACTCCCGCTCGCCGTGCTGATGTCGTTCCTGGGCATGTACTATGCCGGGATCTCCTCCAACATCATGAGTCTTGCCGGCATCGCCATCGCGATTGGCGTGCTCGTCGATGCCGGCATCGTGGTTACCGAGAACGCGTTCCGATTCGTCGAGCAGCGCGGTGTCGATCCGACCGATCGACGCCGAATCTGGGAGACCGTTCGCGACTCCACGCGATTGGTCGGTCGGCCCGTGTTCTTTTCGATGGCGATCATCCTGCTCGCCTTCATTCCGGTGTTCGCGTTGACCGGTCAGGAAGGCAAGCTCTTTCACCCCTTAGCCTTCACCAAGACGTTCGCCGTTCTCGCGGCGACGGTCATGGCCGTCACGCTCGTTCCGGTGCTGTGCACGCTGCTGCTCGGGGGGAAGTTCCATCGCGAAGAAGCCAACCCGGTCATGCGTGGCCTTCGCGCGGTCTACCGGCCGGTGTTACAGGGTGCGCTCGCGCATCGGGCACTCACGCTCACCGGCGCCGCGATCCTGTTCACCGGAGCGCTGGTGCTGGCGCGCGGGATCGGAAGCGAGTTCATGCCCCCGCTCAACGAAGGCGATCTGATGTTCATGCCGATCGCCGATCCCAGCATTTCCCTCGAGGAGAACACCACAATCGCAGCTCGTCAGAACGCCGCCTTGATGAAGTTTCCGGAAGTCGCCTATGTCGTCGCCAAGGTCGCACGCGCGGACACGTCGACCGATCCGGCACCGCTCAACATGACCGAGACCATCGTCCATTTAAAGCCGAAGCAGGAGTGGCGGTCTGGCCTCAAGCTCGAGGGGCTGCGCGCGGAGATGGGGCAAGCGGTGCAGCTGCCGGGTGTCTCCACCATCTGGACGATGCCCATCATCAACCGCATCGACATGCTGACGACGGGCATCCGCTCGGAAGTCGGTGTGAAGGTGTTCGGCACCGACCTGACCACGCTCGAGGAATTGGCTCGGAAAGTTGCAGAGACCGTGCGCCGGGTGCCCGGCGCGAGCAACGTCTACCCAGAACAGGTTACGAGTGGTCAGTACCTCAACATCGAAATCGACCGCGGCGCCGCCGCGCGCTACGGCATTGGCGTTGGAGACATCCAGCAGGTCATCGAGACGGCTGTCGGAGAAACAACCCTGACGACCACGATCGAGGGGCGGCAACGGTTTCCCGTCCGGGTCCGGTATGCCGCTGAGTACCGCGCAGACCCTCAGGCGCTCGGCCACGTCCTGGTCGCCTCGTCGAATGGCGCCCAGATTCCGCTTAGTCAGGTTGCCCGGATCGAGCACGCACGCGGTCCCGCGATGATCTCCTCGGAGAACGGTCTGCTGCTGGCGACGGTGCTGCTGAACGTGCAGGGCCGTGATGTCGGGGGATTCGTTGAGGAAGCGCGCGCGACCGTCGCCCGGGATGTCGCGTTGCCCGCGGGGTACTTCGTCGGCTGGAGCGGCCGCTGGGAAAACCAGGAGCGTGCGCGAGCCCGCCTGCAAATCGTCGTGCCGATCGTCCTGCTCGTGATCTTCGCGCTCCTGTACTTCACGTATCACTCGGCACTCGAAGCCGCTCACGTGCTCTTGGCTGTCCCCTTCGCCCTGACGGGCGGTGTCTACCTGCTGTGGCTGCTCGGCTACAACTTCTCGGTCGCCGTGTGGGTCGGCTTCATCGCGCTCTTTGGCACGGCCGTGCAGACCGGCGTCGTCATGGTGATCTATCTCGAGGAAGCCGTCGAGCGGAAGCGACAGGAGCTCGCGGGAACGCTGACACGGGCAGCTCTCAGGGATGCCGTGATGGAGGGGGCATTGCTGCGTCTGCGACCGAAGGTGATGACAGTCTCCACGGTCATCGCAGGACTCCTCCCGATCATGTGGAGCACGCGCGCCGGCGCCGAGGTCATGAAGCCGCTCGCGACGCCCGTGCTTGGCGGCATGGTGTCGTCACTGCTCCACGTACTTATCGTCACACCAGTCATCTTTTTCTGGATTCGTGAGCGCCGATTGGGACTCCACCACGAGCCAGTGGCGCGACACGAGCAGGTAGGAGTGCGTCCTCGACGCGTGGCAATAGCTGCCGGAATCGTCGGCCTCGTTTCGGTGATTTCTATCCTGGTGTGGCGGACTCGACCGGTCGGCAACGAGCCCGCAGCTCAAAGTGCCGGGGCGGTCGTGCACACAATCCGTGCAGGCGACCTCGATATCGTGCTGCTCTCGCCGACCGGCACTTTGCGGCAAGGGCGGAATGACTTCACGTTTGAGTTCAGGCGGACCGGCACCACCACGTTGGTTGACGTCGGCAGCGTGCGC
>Ga0207701_10007839_pt1 | contig 10583 bp, 9 predicted proteins | sample KBSSwiSSwithPhiX_FD_184294 | JGI IMG/M metagenome (GOLD analysis project Ga0207701, IMG submission 184294) | Switchgrass rhizosphere bulk soil microbial communities from Kellogg Biological Station, Michigan, USA, with PhiX - S5 (SPAdes) (version 2) | ecosystem: Environmental > Terrestrial > Soil...
AACTCATGGAAGCGCTGGCGCCACAGGCGCGCGCGATCGCGATCGACTACCCGAGCCACGGCATGTCGGATCACGTGCTGGAGCAGCCGACGATCGGCGATTACGCGCGCTGGATACTCGAGGTGCTGGACGCGCTGGGCATACCGCGTGCGACGTTCCTCGGCGAATCCGTCGGCGCGGTCGTGTGCGTCGAGCTTGCCGTCGCGCATGAAGCGCGTGTGGACAGGATCGTGATGGTGAACTGCCCCTACTATCATGACCGCGGCGCGGCCGATCGCAGTCACGGCGTACTGAAAGGCGGCGCGCGGCCGAGCGACCCCGCAGGATTCCCGACCACGCGCACGATCGAGTTCATGCTGGAAAAGGATCCTGGCCATTCGCCGATGCACCCTACTCAGTCGTGGATGGACCGGATCAACCGTGCACAGATCGAGGCAGGCCGCGAGCGCTGGCAGGCGCTCGATGCCCTGCACAAGTACGATATTCCCGGAAGTCTCGTCCGCGTGCGCAAACCGGTGCTGCAGCTTACTGGCGAGCATTTCATCTATACGAAGGATCTCGACGAGTTCCGTTCCCGGATTCCGCACGTCGATTCGCGGATACTCGCTGGCGGACGCTGCTGCGTGGGCTGGGAGAAGGCGGTCGACATCGCCCGCGCGACGTTGCAGTTCATCGAGTGATATCGCGAGCTGCAGATTGCCTACCCAGGACGCGCTCGTGCTGAGGAGCGCCAGCGTGGTCGAAGCATGAACAAGCGCAGCCGTTCACCCGAGAGGGCCCCTGTTGGCTTCATCAGGGCGGACGGTGTGACGATATGAACTGAGGACACGCACATGAGATCGATACGCACGGCGATCCTGACCCTTTCGGTGACGTGCAGCATGACTGCATTCGCGCAGACTGAAGCAAGCTATCCGTCGCGCCCCCTGCGTTTCGTCGTTCCGTTCGCGCCCGGTGGGACCACCGACACGCTTGCACGCCTCGTCGCGCGCGAGCTCACGAAATCGCTCGGCCAATCGGTTGTCGTCGAGAATCGTGCGGGTGCCGGCGGTCTCATCGGGGTCGAGACGGTGCTCAACCTCCCGCCGGACGGCTACACCCTTTCTTTTGCGACGATCAGCACGCTCGCCCTGCTTCCTCTCGCACGGACCAGGCCGGGCTATGAACCGCTGAAGGAGTTCACGCTGATTACGCAGCTTTCAACACTCCCGTACGTCATCGCGGCGCATCCCTCGCTGCCGGCGCATTCCATTCCCGAGCTCGTGAAGCTCGCACGCGCCCAGCCGGGCGTGATCAGCTATGGCTCTCCCGGTTACGGCACCGGCGCGCATCTCACCGCCGAATACCTGTGCAACGTGACCGGCATCCGGCTCGTGCACGTGCCGTACAAAGGCGACGCGCCGGGATCGATCGACCTCATCGCGGGACAGATCGAGATGGCGGTGTTCCCGCCGGTCGCGCTGCTGCCGCACATCAAGGCAGGTCGCGTGCGCGCCCTCGCGGTGACCTCGCTCGAGCGTTCGAGCGCGCTGCCGGATACGAGAACGGTTGCGGAGTCGGGCTATTCCGGCTTCGAATCAGGAACGTGGAACGGCATCGCGGTACGCACCGGAACACCCGAAGCGATCGTGCGCCGGCTTCAAAGCGAGATCGTCTCGATCCTGACCGGCAACGCGGATGTGCGTTCGAACATCGAGGCGAGCGGAGGCAAGGTCGTTGCGAACACGCCCGACGAATTCGCGGCGTACGTGCGCCATGAGAGCGACAAGTGGCGCGGGGTGATCAGCAAAGCGGCCATAAAGATCGACTGATTCGGCCTGGAGGACATCGATGGCCATACAACGTGGCGTACTCGCGGCGACAGCAGTGCTTCTTGTAACAGCGATGCATGCGACTCACGCGCAGACGCCGAAGGCGTCGCCCTACCCGGCGAAACCGGTGCGTATCGTGGTGGGCTATGCACCGGGCGGCGGAACCGACATCGTCGGACGCCTCATCGCGCAGAAGCTTTCGGAGGCGACCGGACAATCCTTCTTCGTCGACAACCGGACAGGCGCGAGTGCAACGATTGCGACGGAACTGGTTGCACGCGCAGCACCGGACGGCTACACGCTGCTGATCGCGGCAACGACGTCGCACTCGGTCATGCCGAGCATCATGAAGCTGCCTTACGATCCGCAGCGCGATTTCGCGCCCGTCAGCCTCCTCGTGACCTCGCCGCTCATGCTCGCGCTGCATCCGTCGCTGCCCGCCCGCTCGGTGACGGATTTGATCAAGCTCGCACGGGCGCGCCCGGGACAGCTCAGTTTCGGGGGAGGCGGTACCGGAACGCCGCCGCAGGTGTGCGGCGAGCTGTTCAAGCAAATGGCGAAAGTGGACATGCTGTATGTGGGATACAAAGGTGAAGGACCGGCGATCATCGATCTCGTGGGCGGCCAGATCTCGCTCATGTTCTCGAACATCGTGGCCATACTGCCGCAGGTCGAAAGCGGTCGCCTGCGCGGCATCGCGGTGACTTCGCCCGCTCGTCTCCCGACCTTACCCGACTATCCTACGGTCGCCGAATCGGGCCTGCCCGGTTTCACCGCTGAGTCGTGGTTCGGATTGGTCGGACCGGCGGGCGTGGCCGCGGATGTCGTCACGCGTCTGCACACCGAGACCGTACGCGCGATGTCGCAACCGGACCTGCGCGAGAAGCTCGCGCGGCAGGGCCTCTTCGTGAACACGAGCACGCCGCAGGAGCTCATTGCGCTCATGCAGCGCGAGAACGAGAAATGGGCGAAGGTGGTGAAGATGGCGGGGATACGCATGGAGTGACCGCCGCGTTCCGGTGAGCGGGGGCCGTGGAACGGCGGGCACGCTGAAGCGTGGAGCAGGGGCCCCGTTTATGGGGATGCGACCGCGGAGGCGTGCGTAAGACCGCGTTCTAACGTGCGTGCCTCAGCCCGCTTCCGGGTCGCACCTCCCGCTATGCGGCAAGCACTGCTCCGCCGTCCGCGGGCTCCCGCGAACGTGTCATTCCGACGCCATTTAGAACTCGCGTCCGATTATGCGAGGGCTAGGTACGATGCTAAACGGCACCCTCGCGAGACTACATCGCTCGTGCTCAGGTCCGTCGAACCGGAGCGCGGTGGTCCTGACTGACTCAGTCGGGCCGATTTGAATCCAAGAACATCCGCACGTGCCGCACCGCGATCCGTATCGTCTCCTTCTCTTCCTTCCACGGGTAGATACTCACCTGTGAGTTCGGCGCAAGTTTCGCCGCTTCCATGGCGACTGCATACGGGTGCGCCGGCACGTCGTCCGGCAGGATCAGCACCGGCGTCTTGCACTGGCGCACGAAGTCGCGCGTTACGGTGAAGACGAAGTCCGGATTCGTCCCGTACATCTTCTTCAGGAACGCGTCGATCTTTTCGCTCGTCACCGAAGGCTGGGCTTTTCGCACGGCAGGCGCCCAGCGCTGGGTGTTCTGCTCGTAGAAGTGATTGGGCAGTTCGGGCCGAAACCCGCTCGGCTGAGCGAGCACGGCGGCGACGACGCGGTCCGGCGCACGTTTCAGCAGGTTCCATATGAACGGGCCGCCGATGCAGAAGCCGAGCACCATGAATTTCTGGATGCCGAGATGATCCATGAGGCCGAGGTGATCGTCGGTGTAGGCGTCCCACGGACGTTCGACTTCGAGCGGGCCGGTGGACTGGCCGCCAGCCGCATTGCGCAGGTCCGCATAGACGCAGCGGTAGCGGTCCTTGAACTCCGCGATGGGATTGAACGGCGCTCCATCGGCGAAGTACGACATCTTGGAATTCAGACCACCGCCCGCGATGAGCAGCAGCGGGAAGCCGGAGCCGGCCTCGTCGTATTGGATGTGGACGTCACCTCTGGTGTAAGACGGCATGGCAGCTCCTCCGGGTTGGCGTTGATGAAAAAGCATCAGGTCCGCATGCCCGGAAGATCTTCTTCCGAACAGCGGACCTGGGCTTTGCGTTCCGTAATGCTGTAAAGCGCCGGCTACATTATTACGTCTCCGGCTTCGCGCCGGAAGCCTTGATCACTTTCCCGAGTTGTACGACGTCGGCACGGAAGAGCTTGTCGAACGCTTCCGTCGTGCCGCCGCCCGGATCGATCCCGCCGTTGGTCAGGATGTCGCGGGCCGCAGGCGACGCGAGCACCTTGTTGACGGCGCCGTTGATCTGCTTCACGAGATCGGGGGATATGCCGTGCGGAGCGAAGACACCGTACCACGTCTCGAAGTCGAAATCCTTGACCCCGCCTTCGATCATCGTCGGAATGTCCGGCATGCCGGTCGCGCGCTTGGCACTGGTCACGCCGAGCGCTCTCAGGCGCCCGCCCTTGATGTGCGCGACCGCGCCGGGGAGGGCCGTGACGGTGACTTGCGTTTCGCCGGAGAGGATCGACGTGAGCGCCGGTGCCGTGCCCTTATACGGCACGTGGAGCATCTTCACGCCGGCAAGCATCTTGAAGAGCTCTGCCGCAAGGAACGCCGTGCTGCCGGTTCCCGCCGACGAATACGAGATCTGGTCGGGCTTCGATTTCAGCAGGGCGACGAGATCCCTGGTCGTCTTGACGGGAAGCGACGGATGCACGATCAGCACGTTCGGCGTCGAGCCCGCTTTTACGATCGGCTGCAGATCTTCGAGCGTCCGATACGGCAGCTTGGGATAAAGCGTGTGGTTCACCGCGAGCGAGTTGTTGGTGACCATCAGGGTATACCCGTCGAGCGGCGATTTCGTGAGCATTTCGACGCCGATGATCGTCCCGGCGCCCGGCCGGTTGTCCACGATGTGTTGCTGCTTGTACATCTCGGTCATGTACTTACCGAGAAACCGCGCAACGATGTCGTTGCCGCCGCCGGGTGTGAACGGCACGATGATGCGAACCGACTTGGCGGGATAGTCCTGCGCCGCCGCCGTCGAAGCAGCCATAACGGTCGCGACGAGAGCGAGCCTGAGAAAACGGGGCACACGCATGTGTTACTCCTCGGAAACTGCTGGATTTGAAATGGATGGCGCTCTGCGGCGCGCCCGTTTTTCTAACACCCGTCCATTATGCCAACCTTGATCCGAATCAACGCGTGTTTCCGGCAGCAGCAGCCGAATGGCCCTGCCGTGATCAGTTCGTCACTGCGGACCCTCCGCGCTGCGTGAGCCCGAAGCCTGCACCAGCCGCGACCACTTCACGAGATCGTCGCGAATGAATTTCGCGAACTCGTCGCGCGAGTTCGTCCTGACTTCCGCCGCGTGCATGAGCATGCGCTCCTTCATGTCCTGCGTATTCATCACCGCAACGACGTCCTTGTTCAGCCGGTCGAGAATCGGCGCAGGCGTGCCGGCGGGCGCGAGTACGCCATTCCACGTGATGAGGACCATGTCGGGAAGACCGACGTCGACTGCGCTCGGTATTTCGGGCGCGGCCGGCGAGCGTCTGGCATCCGTCACCATCAACGCGCGCAGCTTGCCGTTCTTAACGAAGGACACGGCCGAGGGCAACGTGGCGAAGCCGCCGTCCACATGCCCGGCGACCTGGTCGATGATCGCAGGGCCGCCCCCTTTATAGGCGACGTAAGTGAAGTTCACCTTCGTGAGCTGCTTGAACATTTCGCCAGTGAGATGGCTCGCGCCCGCACCTGCCGTAGCGAAGTTGAGCTGGCCGGGGCGCGCGCGCAAGAGCGCGATCAGTTGCTTCATCGAGCTCACCGGAATCGAGGGATGAACGACGAGCGTCATCGGAAACGAGATCACGAGCGATATCGGCGCGAAATCCTCGACCGTGTTGAAAGGCATCTTGTCGTAGGGATTGAGCACCAGCTCGTTGCTCGTCCCGAGAAGCAGCGTGTAACCGTCGGGCACGGACTTCGCCGCGAGTGAGGCGCCGATCGTGCCGGTCGCGCCGCCGCGATTGTCCACGACGACGGGGCGACCCAACGCGTCGCTCAGCTTCGTCGCGAGCGGCCGCGCCACACCGTCCGCTGCGCCGCCCGGAGGCCATCCGACGATGAGACGTACGGGCTTCACCGGATAGGTCTGTGCTGCCGCAGGCGGAGCTTGCAGCGCGAGCACGCCGGCAGCGGCGATCAGCAGCGCGAACCCGCCGTGACGCACGACCCTCACGCTGCGACCCGTGAACGATCAGCTGACGGCAGAAGACCCGTCAGCAGGTCCGGTGCGTCCGATTCGAGTGCGAGCAGCGCACGTTTCCGGTCGAGCCCGCCGGCATAACCGGTCAACGCGCCATTCGATCCGACGATGCGGTGGCACGGGACGATGATGGTGAGCGGGTTGCGCCCCGTTGCCGCGCCCGCGGCGCGTGCGCTGCCGGGAACACCTGCGCGCCGTGCAAGCTCGGCGTACGTAATCGTGGTTCCGAATGGCACTGTCGATATGGCCTTCCACACCGCTTTCTGAAATGACGTGCCTTCCGCCGCCAGCGCAACATCGAAGCGCTTGCGTGCCCCGGCGAAGTATTCGGTCAGCTCGGCGCGTGTCTGCCGCACGACATGATGGTCTGGATCGCGTATCCATTCCGGCTGTACCGGTGAATCGTATTTCTGACCTTCGAAATACACGCCGATCAACGCGTCATCGCGTGCGACGAGCAGCATGCGGCCACAGGGACTTTCGATGTGATCGTAGTAGATCATGATTACTCCTTCGCCAACGATTGCCACAGATGCATCACAGCATAGGCCCGCCACGGTCGCCACGCTTCGCCTCTGGCCAGCACGCGGCGTGCATTCGTTTCGCCGAGCGCTTTCATGAGGCCGAGATCGCTGTGCGGAAACGCATCCGGCCAGGACAGGGCCCGCATTGCAATGTATTGCGCCGTCCATTCGCCCACGCCGGGCAATGCGCGCAACGTCTCGAGCGTTCTGTCGACCTCCGCATTCGGCATCAATGTGAGCCGTGCGTCGGCCACGGCGCGGGCAAGTGCGAGTAGCGTCCGCGCTCGCGCGCCGGGCATGCCGATGCGCGCGATGCGATCCTCCGACTGCTCGGCGACACGGGCCGCAGTCGGAAAGAGCGTCGTCAGAGCATCGAACGGCGTCTCGATCGGATCGCCGAACTGCGCTGCGAAGCGGCCGGCCAGAGTACGCGCACCCGCAACGGTCACCTGCTGTCCGAGGATCGCACGCACGGCCATCTCGAAACCGTCGAACGCGCCGGGGACACGCAGGCCCGGATGCGGCTTCGCCAGTGTGCCGAGCACATTCGCGACTTCCGCCGGGTTGCACGCGACATCCATCAACGACTTCACACGCGAGAGCACCGGTGGCACCGCTCGTGCGAGCGACGCCGAGACCGTGACACGCAACGTCGGTTTCTTCGGCGACATGCCGATTGCGATCCAGCCGTGATGCTCGGTGCGATCGACCGGAATGCGCACCGTGCGGCGATACCAGCCATCCGCCACTGCCTCTACGCCGAGGATCGCGCGAGCGCCGAGAAACGCGCTCATGGCACGCCAATGGAACGGTGGCCGGAAGCTCAGTTCGAACACGAGCGTATCCGCCGTGCCGTTCACGGACGACGACGCACGTCGAGAGGTACGCAATTGTCCGGGCTTCAGCCGATAGCGCGCCTGGAAAAGCGCATTGAAGCGGCGCACGCTGCCGAAGCCGCTTGCGAATGCGACGTCCGCGATCGGCAGCGCGGTGTCCGTCAGCAGGCGCTTTGCGAGCAGCAGCCGCTGCGTTTGCGCGAATTGCACGGGCGAGACGCCGAACTCGGCCGCGAATGCACGCCGCAGATGCCGATCGGTGATGCCGAGCCGTGTCGCGAGCGTATCCAGCCCTGCACTGTCCAGCGTTCCGTCTTCCATCATGCTCGCTGCGGCCTGCGCGAGACGTGTCCTGGCGTCGATGCTCGCGTTGCCGGGCGCCAACTCGGGCCGGCAGCGCAGGCAGGGGCGATAGCCGTTCGCTTCCGCCGCCGCGGCACTCGGGAAGAACGCGCAGTTCTCGCGCTTCGGCGGCCTGACGGTACAGACCGGCCGGCAGTAGATGCGCGTGGAAGAGACGGCTACGAAAAAGCGTCCGTCGAAACGGGCATCGCGCGCCTTGAGCGCCCGGTAACACATGCGTGCATCGAGTGACATGCGCGCATTATGAGCGCTGGCGTAAAACGTGTCTGGCCGTTTTCGGACATCGAAAAAACACGCGTTCGCCGCATCACGGCTTCAACTGCCATGCCGGACCTCGCGTGAGTCGGGCAAACGGGCTATCGACATGCATGCGCCGCCATGCGAACCTCCCTGGCGCTGAGAACCGGCGGAGAACCGCGCTATGACTTCGATCGCCGCGAAAGCGTGGGTGGGCATCTGTGCGTGCGGGATGACAGTGTCGGCCTATTCGCAGGTTTATCCCACGAAGCCGATCAGGTTGATCGTTCCGAGTGCCGCCGGCAGTGCGACTGATGTACGCGCGCGCTGGCTTGCTCCGCGTCTCACCGCTGCATTGGGTCAATCGATCGTGCTGGACAATCGCGCGGGTGCCGGTGGTGCGATCGGTACGGAGCTCGCGGCGAAGAGCGCCCCGGATGGCTACACGCTGGTGATGGTGCACCAGGGCACACTGGCGCTCAACCCGCATATCTACGGGCGGCTCGGCTACGATCCGCTTTCGAGCTTCGCGCCGGTCACGCTGCTCGGAACGAATCCGCTGCTGGTGGCCGTGCATCCGTCCCTGCCGGTCGGCTCGGTGGCGGATCTGATCCGGCTCGCGAAACAGAAGTCGGGAGAGCTCAATTACGGGTCGCCGGGAACCGGCAGCCCGCCGCACGTTGCGACGGAGCTCTTTAAACGGATGGCCGGCATCACGGTGACCCACGTTCCGTACAAAGGCGGTGGACCTGCATTGCTGGATCTGACGGGTGGCCGCCTGACATTTACGTTCGACGGCATACCCGTTCAGTTGCCCAGCGTGAGGGCCGGCAAGATCAAGGCGCTTGCGATAACCGGTGCCCAGCGCCTGCCTTCGGCGCCTGACATACGTACGATCGCCGAGTCGGGCCTGCCGGGTTATGAATACACGGCGTGGCAGGGACTCGCGGCGCCGGCGTCGACGCCGGCGGCAATCGTAGAGCGGCTGAACGCGGCGACGGTCAAGATCATGCGCAGCGAGGAAGCCCGCGAGTGGTTCGCGGATTCCGGCGCCGATCCGGCGACCGCTTCACCGCAGGATTTCGCCGCGTTGATCAGGCAGGAGCACGCCCGATGGGAACCCATCATCCGCGCGGCAGGCATCAAGGCCGAGTGACGTCGAAGCATCCAACGGGATTGGTGTACGCCTCGATTGACCGGTCGTCGCGGAGACTGCAGCGCTGCGTCAGTCCGCCTTGATGTTCGCGGCCTTGATGATCGCGCTCCAGCGCTGAATTTCTTCGTCCACGAGCTTCGCGGCCTGCGCGGGCGTGTTGCCTACCGCATCGAGGCCGAGGTCGTTCAGGCGCTTCTTCGTTTCCGGTGCGTTGAGCGCGGCGATGACTTCCTTGTTAAGGCGTTCGACGATCTGCGGCGGCGTTCCGGTCGCCACGGCGAATCCGACCCAGTACAGCATGACCATTTTCGGCAGTCCGGCTTCGGACGCGCTCGGCACGTCCGGCAGCACGGGCGAGCGCTTCGTGTCCGTCACCATGAGCGCGCGCAGCTTGCCGGACTTGATGTGCGGCAGCGTGGTCGTGACCGCGCTGACGAGCATCTGCACCTGTCCTCCAAGAAGATCCTGCAGCACTGCTCCGGCGCCTTTGTACGGCACGTGCACGAGATCGACGCCGGCAAGCGTCTTGAAGAGCTCGCCGCCGAGGTGCGTGTTCGTACCGTTGCCGCCGGAGCCGAAAAAGAGCTTGCCCGGCGCCGCTTTCGCGAGTGCGATCAGCTCCTTCACGTTGTTCGCTTTCACCGATGGATGAACCACCATGACGTGAGGCACCGAGGCCGCCGTCGTGATCGGCGTCAGACCCTTGTGCGGGTCGAACGTGAACGTATGGAGAAGTCCCACGGCGATGGCGTACGAAAGCTCCTGTGCGAGCAGTGTGTAACCGTCGGGCGCCGCACGCGCGGCCGCGTTCCAGCCGACGACGCCGCTGCCACCGGTGCGATTGTCCACCAGCACCTGCTTGCCGAGCGACGTCGTCAGTTCCTGAGCGATGACGCGCGAAACGATGTCCGTGCTGCCACCCGTCGCGAACGGCACGATGAGCGTGATCGGTTTCGCCGGGTAGGTTTGTGCCATGACGCCGCTGCACAACGACCACAGCAGCCAGACCGGCAGTGAGCGCATGTGTTTCGATCGCATGAACGAGCCTCGTGTGCGAAGAGGGGGCGGCGAAAGCATAAGCTGAATTATCGGTCCGTGGTAAAGCGCCTGTCGGACTGTTCCCGGGCAAGGTGGCTGGCGCTGACTCGCCCCTACATCAAAGGCGAGACTGCTGTCACAATCGGCGCTCCATCATGGATACGTCTCCCTTGAGAGCGCCGGTTCACGTGAATAGGAGGCGCATCGTGCACATGGCCGTCCGCTGGCTGCTGCTTTTGCTGTTCGTCGCAGGCTCGAGCAGCAGCGCGTTTGC
>Ga0207701_10007841_pt1 | contig 10582 bp, 9 predicted proteins | sample KBSSwiSSwithPhiX_FD_184294 | JGI IMG/M metagenome (GOLD analysis project Ga0207701, IMG submission 184294) | Switchgrass rhizosphere bulk soil microbial communities from Kellogg Biological Station, Michigan, USA, with PhiX - S5 (SPAdes) (version 2) | ecosystem: Environmental > Terrestrial > Soil...
CAACTCTATGAGACCCGTGACGGGCGGCAAATCGTCCTCGCCGGACAGGAGACGAAGTTTGTCAGCAATCTCCTGAACGCACTCGCTCGGCCGGACCTCATCGCGTTTTGTCTGCGCGGGCCGGGACCCCATCAGCAGCCGGTTATCCATTTTCTCAAGAGCACCTTCGGCAAGATGTCAGCCGACGAAGCGTCGACCTTCCTGGCGGACCTCGATGTCTGCTTCGGACGCGTGAACACGCTGCCCGAGGCGCTCGAAGACGAAAACGTTCTGGCGCGCGGCATGATCCTGCGCGATGGGGCCGACCGCCGCCACATCGCGCCCGTTATCCGCTTCCGCGACGAGCCAAGCGAACCAAAGCTCGATACGCCTCTGCTCGGCGCGAACACCGACGAAATCGTTGAACGTGTGCGCCGGTCCGGTATTGCTCCGGCTGGCAAGTCGTCTGCTAGACGGTAAGGACGAGCTTGCCCATCGCCGACCGATCGACCAGTCGCCGAAGAGCCCTGCCGGCTTCGGCGAGCGGAAAGGTCTCCGTCACTGGCGGGTTCACCCGGCCCAACTCATACATGCGGCAAAGATCAGCAAAAGCTCGTTGGTCGACGTCGAGTTTCTTCTCGCGGTAGAAGCTCCATGACAGTCCGATGATGTCGCAGTTCTTCACCAGAACATGATTGGCGGGAACCATCTGGCGTTCGCCGCCCGCAAATCCGACGACCAAAATACGGCCTTCGAAGTTCATGCATTTGAGCGCTGCCCGAAACGCATCTCCTCCGACCGGATCGAACGCGACATCAACGCCGCCCGTTAGCGACTTGATCTTCGCAATCATGTCTTCGTCGCGCGAGTTGACGAGGTAGTCGGCGCCGTGGCGCGCCGCGAGGTCGAGCTTCTCGGTGGTGCTGGCAGCAGCCACGACGCGCGCGCCGAGCGCCTTGCCAACTTCGATCGCCGCAATCCCGACGCCACCCGCGGCACCTGTGACGAGCAGAATCTCGCCGCGTTGGAGCCGCGCTCGGTGCTGAAGGCCCACGTGGGCGGTCCCGTAAGAAATTGGAAACGCGGCGGCCTGCAAGAAGCTCATCTTCGCAGGCATCCTGAAGACTTGCGCCGCCGAAACTGTCGCTTCCTCGGCGAAGTAGCCAAATCGGGCGTACCCGATGACCCGATCGCCGACCGTCAGATGATCGACACCAGTTCCAACCTCGATGACTTCTCCGCCGGCTTCCATGCCGGGAATGATCGGCAGGGGCGGCTTGTGCTGGTACTGGTTCGAGATCATGAGCGAGTCCGCAAAATTGACTGCGGCTGCATGCACGCGAATTCGCACCTCGCCGGGCCCCGGCGGCCTGACAGCAACGTCCACCAACCTCAGATCGTCAGGCCCGCAATACGCGTCAATCTGAATTGCGCGTGTCAAACTCGCCTCCTTGCACATGCGTTATCGGCCGTCACTGCTCGAAGCCGCACGCGCATGCGCCGTTGACCGGCGATCAGGCGGGACGAGTTTTCGCTCAGTGGGTACTCAGGCCGAGCGCGTCCTCAGCGAAGCGGGGAAGGGCGTTGGAAGCCTCGTTGAGCATCAGCCGAACCTCGCGCCACTTGCGCTCGACGTCGTACTCGCGCGCGAACGCGAAGCCGCCATGTGTCGTGAAGGCTGCATCGGCAGTATCCCAGGCGGCCTGCGCCGCCATATGCTGCGCGATCAGCGCTTCGGAGTGGCATTCACGTCCCGCCTCGTAGAGCGCGACGGCAAGATCGAGAAGCAGTTTAGCTCCCTCGCTTTCCATATAGGTCTGAGCCAGTGGGAACTGAATGCCCTGATATTTGCCGATCGGGTTGCCGAAGACGACGCGCTCGTTGGCGTAGTTGGTGCCCTTGCGGCTGAAGAAGCGGCTGCACCCGCCTGCTGCAGCGGCGGCGAGGATACCGTTGATGGCCTCCAGTTCCTTCAGGCAGACGAGCCCTCCGTTGAGTTCGCCGACCAGGCTATCGGCGGGAACGATGAAGTTCTCGAACGTCACTTCCGTCCCGCAATAATTGTTCATCGCCTCGATCGGCGTCACGGAAAGCTGACCACGGTTCGCCGCAAGATCGACCAAGAAAACAGACAGGTTGTCCGGGCCTTCGCCCGTGCGGGCGACGACCAGCATCAGGTCTGATGTGTCGGCGAAGCGGGCCCACCGCTTCTTGCCGTTGAGTGCGAACCCGCCGTCGCGACGGGTCGCGGAGGTCCGGATGCGTTTGGTGTCCTGGCCGCTCGCCGGCTCCCAAATCGCCAAGGTCTGGAGTTTCGTGCCTTCTGCGATCCTTGTGAGGATCGCAGACCGCATCGCGTCGCTGCCGTGGCGGACGATCAACAGCGAAAGTGCGAACTGCTCGGCGATCGCATCCGCGTTGCAGCCGCCCGCATGGATCGTCTCGACGATGCGAGCCAGTGCCCCCATCGGGAGGCCGATCCCGCCATGATCCTCGGGAAGACCAGCCCCGAGGAATCCTGCCTGTTCCAGCGCGGTGACGAACGCAGCCGGATATCGCTCCGCGACCGGAGCATCCTCAAGATCGCGCCAGTACTTCGAGGGAAACTCTTCGCAAATCGACTCCAGCGTCCGAAAGATTTCCGCGTCGTCGGAGTGGCCGATCCCGATCTCAACGCTTTCGATTTTTTCGGGGATCATCGCGCATGCCATCCTTATCAATAAGACCGAGGCAGGTTCAGAACGTGCTGCCCGATAAAATTCTTGATCATGTTCGGCGAGACAGGCGAATTGCGCGACATGCGCGTATCACGCCATTTGCGCTCGACATCCATCAGCGGATCAAGGGCATCGATGCCAAACGCCGTGAAGCACAAGTTCGAAGCGGCCCACACCGCTTCGCCCGAGAGGTACTTGCCCATATTCGCTTCCGCTCCGCACGGAAGCTTGGCGTCGAACATGGCTGTCGCCTTGCGCACCATCAGGTCGGCGGATCGTATCTGTGCGTAGACGCGGGCGATCGCCAGATTGAGTGCGCCGGCGCTGCCCGCCGCGTGTCCGGCGATGCCGTTCTCGCGCGCATAGGCAACCAGCTTGTCGAAGAAGTACCAGGCATTCCCAATCGCTTCTGTTGAGACGAGGCAACGCTCCGCATTCATGCCGTCGAGAATGTAGCGAAAGCCCAAGCCTTCCTCGCCGATCAAGGAGGAGGCCGGAATTGGAACGTTCGAGAAGAAGATTTCGGTCGTGTTGTGATTCACCATCGCGTCGATGGGGCGGATCTCCATGCCGTTTTTCTTCGCTTCGCGCATATCGACGAGGAAAACTGAGACGCCCTCGGTGCGGCGTTTGACTTGGTCCGGCGGTGTTGTGCGGGCCAGCAGCAGCATCAGATCGGAATGCGCCGCGCGCGAAATCCACACCTTTTGGCCATTGATGATGTAGCCTTCGTTCGTCCGGACCGCGCGGGTCTTGAGCTGGGTGGTGTCCGAGCCGGTGGTCGGCTCGGTCACGCCGAACGCTTGCAGGCGAAGCTCGCCCTTGGCGATCCGCGGCAGGTACTGCGCTTTCTGCTCGACGCTGCCGTGCCGCAGAATGGTGCCCATCGTGTACATCTGGGCGTGGCACGCGCCGGCGGCGCCGCCGCTGCGATGGATCGTCTCCAGAATGACGGAGCCGGCGCGGATGGGCATGCCCCAGCCGCCGTATTCCTTCGGGATCAGCGCGGAAAGATATCCGGCATCCGTGAGAGCCCGGACGAATTCTGTCGGATAGCTCGACGACGGCGGCTGCCCTTCGAGATCGCGCCAGTACTTGGTCGGAAAGCGGCGGCAGAGTTCACGAACACCTTCCCTGAGCTCGGGATAGTCGTCGCCAGCATCGAACGTGACCGGCTGAGCTGATACGGCTTGGTCCATTTTCACGCCTCTCAACGCCCCTTGAAGGCAGCCTTCCGCTTCTCGTTGAACGCTCTCACGCCCTCGAGTCGGTCTTCCGTGCCGACGAGGCGGTTATAGGCTTCGATCTCGAAGGCGAAGCCGTTGAAGAGGTCGACTTGCGTCGAAATGTTGATCGATTTCTTGGCCTGATAGATCGACAGCGGCGCGTTCTCGCACATGGTCCGCGCCACCGCGAGTACATCGTTCATCAACTCGTCATTCTTGCAGACCTTGTTGACCATGCCCCACTCGTAAGCCTCCTGGGCCGTAAAGGGCTCGCCGGTCAGGATGATCTGCTTGGCACGCCGCACTCCGACCGCGCGCGGCAAGTTCTGCGTGCCCATGCCGCCTGGCATGATGCCGAGCTTGACCTCGGTCAGCGCGAAGGTCGCGCGCTCCGCGGCGAAGATGAAGTCGCAGCTCAAGGCCGTCTCGGTGCCGCCGCCGCGAGCCGCGCCGTTGACGGCGCAGATGATCGGAATTGGGCACTGCATCAGTGACTGACGTGCACGTTCGAACAGATTGTGCTGCATCATCCATTGTTCGTTGGTCATCTCGTTGCGTTCTTTCAGATCGCCGCCGGCCGCGAAGATGCGATCGCCGGCGCCGGTCAGAATGATGCAGCGGATGCCCTCCTGGTCGATGTAGAGGCCGGTCCAGAGATCGAGGAAGTCGCGCCCCATCTGCGTGTTGGTCGAATTGCCGGCGTGGGGCCGGTTCAGGGTCACGACCAGCAGATGCTCGTCGATCCGCTCGAGCTTGAGGGTCTCATACTGAGCCTTCATGCGTCCCTCGTTCGTGTCCGTTTCGCTCCGTGTGGCGCGGCCATATTTCCCCGCCGGCGCGAGCGTGCCCCAGATGCCGTCTGAACCATTACCGAATCCGTACGTCGTTCTCAACCACAAACAGCCATTTTGGATGCAAAATAGCACGCAATCGTGGGAGGGCACTGCTGCAGTCGCCATTGTGACTTTGCCCGTCACCCTCAAAAGTGCCTTCCAGGTGCGGAGAACTCGCATTGGTGCGGCATATGGGCTTCGCGTATCATTGGCGGCATTGGGTGCATTGACGCTCATGATGTTGCATGCGAAAGTGAATAAAAATCAGGATCGTGAGTGAAATAATCCCGGGGAGCCCCACATGAGGCATCGTTCAATTTCGCTACTGTGCACTGGCCTTGCGGTTCTCGCGCTCGGCGCAGTTCCGGCAAGTGCGCAGGAGCCGCTCAAGATCGGCGCGCCGGTTTCGACATCAGGGCGTTACGTCGCCTACGGAACGCAAGCGAAGAACGGGATCGAGACCGCGGTCGAGATGTGGAAGAAGGTGCGCGGCGACAAGGTCGCCGGCCGGCCGATCGAGGTCATTCTACGCGACACGCAGTCGAACAACGCGATAACCGTGTCGCTGATGAACGCCTACATTCAGACCGACAAGGTGGACATCATTATCGGGCCGGACGGCTCGAACGCCGCGGCAGCGGCGGTCCCGCCGTGGAAGAAACTGGAAGACCGGCCGATCTGGTTCAAGCCCGGCGGATCGTCCGACGTTATCGAGAAGGAGGTCGGGCCGGACCCGTACTTCTTCCACACGTATGCGTGGTCCTATTACTACCATGAGAACAATGTGAACGCGCTGAAGGCGCTCGGACCCAAGAAGAAAGTTGCGCTCCTTTACTCCGACGGCGCGTACGGACGCGCGCACATCGAGGACGCCCGCTCTTATCTCAAAGAAGCCGGTTTCGAGATCGTTGCGGACGAGTTGGTCCGCGAGGGATCTGCCGACTACAATCCCACATTGGCGAAAATTCGTGCGCGTCGACCGGACATCCTTTACGTCCTCGTGCAGACCAACGATGCGATTCAGCTAACCAAGCAGATTCATGCGGCGCGCCTCAATGTGCCTTATCTCGTCGGGACGGCGCAGACGCAGCTGCGCGAATGGCAGGAAGCGACCGGCGAGTCGCAGGCTTGCTGGACCGGCGTCACCACATGGGTACCCGGGCTGAACTACCCGGCCGACAAGAAGGAGCCGAAGCTTTTCCCGTCCGCTGCTGACTGGGAGAAGATGTGGTTCGAGAAATACAAGACATCGCCGGACTTCCTCGAGGTCGGCTACTACGCGACGACAATCCTGGCGCTGCTGGCTGTCGAAGAGACCAAGTCGACCAACCGCGACCGCCTCAAGGAATGGCTCGAGAAGCAGCAGTATCAGACCCCGCTCGGCGACAGCCGCTTCATCAAGAGTCGCGTCGCGCTGCATCAAGCCTTCGGCACAATGGTTGTGTTTCAGCGACAGAAGAAGCCCGACGGAAGCCTCACGAGCGTGCTCGTCTATCCGGAGCAGGTTGCGACCGGAAAACTACAGCCCTGCACTCAATAGCGCCCGCGTCCGCGCGCGCTCTGCCGGAGTTCCCTGGTGGACCTTATTCCTCAGGCCTTCAGCGATGCTGTCCTGCTCTCAGGATTGTACACCTTGATGGCCGTCGGCCTGTCGCTGGGCTTTGGCGTCATACGGATCATCAACTTCGCCCAGGGCGAGATGATCATGCTGGGGGCCTACGGAGCCTTCTGGCTGTTTACATGGCTCGGCGTCGACCCGCTGATCTCGCTATCTTTCCTTGTCATGGCAGGGTTCGCGCTCGGCTGGGTCATATTCGGCGGCTTCGTCGCCAAGGTGCTCGATGCGCCGCACATCAATCAGATCCTGCTCACGTTCGGGCTGGGTCTGGCGATTCAACACATCGCAATCATCCTGTGGACCGGTAATGCACGCTCCACGCAACCCGCCTACGCAACGTCCTCTTTCCTGATCGGCGACGTCCTCGTGGTTCATGGGCGCCTTGTCGCGTTCACGGTCGCGGTCGTCATGGTCGTGGCGCTGATCGCCTGGCTCCGCTGGTCCGAAACGGGTCTTGCGACGCGGGCGGTTGCGGAAAATCGTGGCGCCGCGACGCTGATGGGCATCGACGTCAGGCGAATCTACGCTTTGTCGTTCGGCGTGAGTTGCGCGCTCAGCGTAGCCACCGGGGTGGTCGTCAGTTTCATTCTGACGATCACACCCTTCATGGGTTTCCCCATGCTCGTGAAGGCGATCGCGATCGTGATCCTGGGCGGTCTTGGCAGCATCGCCGGCACGGTCATCGGCGCGATTGTTCTCGCCTTCGCGGAAACCTTCGCGTCCTACTATGTGCCGGAGGGATCGGGTTGGGCGGAGGGCATCGCGTTCATCCTCATCATCGGCATCCTCATCCTTAGTCCGCGCGGCATCCTCGGCCAGGAAGTCGAGACACAGTGATGAGTGGGCGCGCCGCCTCTGCGTCGATCTGGGCTCTGGGTCTCGCTTTGGCTTTGCTGATCCCGTTGTTCGGCACTCCGATGATGATCGATGTCATGTTCCGCACGTGCTCGCTCGTCGTGCTGGCTGTGAGTTGGAATCTGATGGCGAGCGCGGGCCTGATCTCGCTCGGCCATTCTGCTTTCTTCGGCCTTGGAGCATATGCGGCGATCCTCACTGCCAATCTTGTCGGTGCACCATTCTGGCTAACGCTTCTTGTTGCGCTTGCCGTGGGAGCGCTGCTCGGTGCCGGCCTCGCGCTTGTTACGGGGCGCATGCGTGGAATCTACTTCGCCATCACCACGCTGGCGGTGTCCGAAGGATTGCGGGTGATTGCCGTGATGCTCCCGGACCTGACCGGTGGCGCGAAGGGCGCTTACCTGGCGAGCAAGAGCTTTCCCGGTGTCGCTTCCATTAATTTCGCGATGGGTGTGGCGGCAGTGGGGACGTGCCTGATTGCCTGGGCGATCAGCCGATCACGCTATCACTTTGCATTCCGGGCCATGCGTGCGAACGAGCATGCATCGCAGATGCTCGGCATCTATCCCTTGAAGTACCGCGTCGCGATAACGGCGATCTCCGGCTCGGTCGCTTCGCTCGCGGGAGGCGTCGAGGTCTGGCACGGCGGATATCTCGATCCGGCGCTCGCGTTCGACCTTCACATCACGATCACGTCGCAAATCGCTCCGATTCTCGGGGGTCTCTACACATTGTCCGGGCCTGTCCTGGGAGCGATCGCAACAATTCTCCTCGGTGATGCGACCCGCATTGGTCTTGGTCATATCCAGGGCGCAAGCCTGCTCGTCTTCGGCATGGTTCTTGTCGTGTGTGTGCTCTATCTGCCGCAGGGTATTCGCGGAGGTCTGAGCGAGTTCCTTCGTCGCCGTTCCGCTTCCTCTGCCCCGGCACCGGTCGTGCCGGCCCGGCCTGCTGATATGGCGCGGCCATGAGCGCACTCCTCGAACTCTCGAACCTGAAGGCCGGATATGGGCAGTCCGTGGTCCTGCAGGACGTTTCGCTGTTGGTGAATGAAGGTGAAATCGTATGCCTGCTTGGCGCCAATGGCGCCGGCAAGTCGACGACGACCCGCGCGATCTCAGGGCTTCTGGCGCCGTGGTCCGGTGAAGTCAGATTCGCCGGTGCCAATATTGCGGCGGTCGCGGCACATAAGCGCGTGGATCTCGGGATTTGCCTATCGCCCGAGGGACGACAGGTGTTTCCAAATTTCACCGTCCACGAGAACCTTCTGCTCGGCTCCTATTCCGAAAAGGCACGTCCGCGACGCGCCGAAAAGTTCGATGAAGTCTACAGTCTGTTTCCCCGGCTGGCGGAGCGTCGTTTACAGAAGGCGGGATTGATGTCGGGCGGCGAGCAGCAAATGCTCGCGATCGGACGGGCGCTGATGGGGTGCCCGCGGCTCTTGGTGCTCGACGAGCCATCACTGGGGCTTGCGCCGAAGATTATCGTCGACGTCTACGAGGCTGTCGCCACCATCGCGAAGGGCGGGCTCAGCATTCTGTTCGTGGAGCAAAACGTGCAAGCGGCGCTCACGATCGCGCATCGCGGCTACGTTTTGGCCAATGGCCGCATTGCCGTATCGGGCACGAGCGCCGAATTGAAGAACGCACCTCTGGTTCAAGAAGCGTTCCTTGGAGCCAAGGTACCCTTGCCGGGGACAGGCAAGGCGGCTCCCAGTTCTGTTGCTGCTTCCACACATTGAGGTCCGACCGTGCTGAAGATCAGCAACGTCTCGAAATCGTTCGGCGGGATCCGCGCCATCAGAGACGTATCGCTCGAGGTGCATCCTGGCCAGTTCTTCGGGATCATCGGTGCCAACGGCGCCGGCAAGACGACCCTGCTTAACCTCGTCACCGGTTATGCATCTCTCTCGTCCGGCACGATCGAATTCGAACGTGAGCCAATCCACGGTCTCCCGCCCTACCGAATCGCTCACCGCGGGATCGGCCGGACGTTTCAGATCACGCAGCCGTTCGCCGAGATGTCGGTCCGCGACAATGTGATGACCGGTGCGCTGTTCTCCTGCAACGGAGCGCGGCGATCGCTCAAGGAAGCGCGCGCGATGTCCGAGGAGCCGTTGCGGCTCGTGGGTCTAACCGAACAGGCCGAACTCCCCGCCGGGGCGTTGACTCTTGGCGGCAAGAAAAAGCTCGAACTTGCCCGCGTACTTGCGACCGAATCCAAGCTCATCCTTCTCGACGAGGTGATGGGCGGACTAACGTGGAACGAGATCGAGGACGTGATGGCCACGCTGCGTCGCATTCATGCGGCCGGTACAACGATCGTGATGATCGAGCATGTCGTGCACGTGATTCTCGACCTTTGTGATCACGTGTTCGTCCTGAACTTCGGGCGCGAGTTGTTCCGCGGCACTCCACAGGATGTCGTTTCCCATCCCGAGGTCATCGAGGCCTATCTTGGCAAGCCGATTGCTGCTGCGGAGTGAGTGTGAGTATAGCCGTCCAGCGCTTCACAAGCCTTTCGCCTGCGCGCGCGGCGCGCGGTGGACTCATTGGTGACATGCGCGCAGCGCGCTTGCGCCGACAGCGGCTCGACGGCTTCAATGAATAAACCAGAGGAATCCCATCGACGACGATAAGCCATTCTCCAATCACTGAGCTGGCGTCTCGAAGATTTCAAGTCTTGTAACTCAGAAGGTCCATCGCACATGGCATTCGACACCATCCTCACGAACCGGGACGGCGCGTCTTTCGTCATTACCCTGAATCGTCCTGACCGCCGGAACGCCTTCAGCATCCAGATGATGAAGGAGATCGCCGAAGCCTGCCGCGAAGCCGAGAATGATCCCGCGATCCGCGCCGTGATCGTGACCGGCGGGCTGAAATATTTTTCGGCTGGTGCGGATCTCAACGAGGCGATGGCCATCAAGACGACCGCCGACGGCGTTGCCTACATGACCAATTGGGAGATTCTCAACAACGCCATCGAGCGGCTTACGAAGCCGGTGATCGCCGCGATCGAAGGCTTCTGCATGACCGGTGGCTGGGAATTCGTCATGGCGTGCGATCTTCGCGTTGCCGCCGAGAATGCGACCTTCGCGCTGACGTCGTCGCGCATCGGCACCGAGGGAGCGACGCCATTTCTGCTCGCCGCCGATCGCTCGGACGTTCCGTTGATGCGGCTACTCGTCGAGCTGGGCGCCGATCCCCTGGTGCCAAACTTCAACAACACGACACCGCTGATGATGGCGGCCGGCCTCGGCACGACGGAACCGCTCGAAGAAGCCGGCGAAGAACCCGAGGCGGTGGAAGCGGTGAAGATGCTGCTCGACCTCGGCGCGGACGTCAATGCCGT
>Ga0207701_10007847_pt1 | contig 10575 bp, 12 predicted proteins | sample KBSSwiSSwithPhiX_FD_184294 | JGI IMG/M metagenome (GOLD analysis project Ga0207701, IMG submission 184294) | Switchgrass rhizosphere bulk soil microbial communities from Kellogg Biological Station, Michigan, USA, with PhiX - S5 (SPAdes) (version 2) | ecosystem: Environmental > Terrestrial >...
TGGCACCATCGCTTCAGCGCAAAACCAGCCGGCGCTCCCTACAAACAGCGCCTTGAGATTAACACCGCCCAAGCGGCTCTTGATGAGCAGTTCGCTGCCGTTCCAGCACCAACTTCGCATGACTCGCCCGCCCGCCTTCAACCGCCGAGGAGAATGGCAACGCCGACCATCGCGCAGCCGATGGCGACCATCAGCAGTCCGGTCGGCCACGGCCGCAGTCCTGTGCAGCGCGCAAACGCATAGCCGCACGTTAACAGCATGGCGATGGCAATGGCATTGGAAAACCGCAGCGCCGGTTGCACCTCACCAATGAAGAAGAACGGCACGACGACCGGAAACGTTGAAGCGAAGACCCAGAAGCTTATCCCCACGGCGCGCAGGGCATCGTCCTTTGTCAGGCTGGGGCTGGTCGGCGGCTCGGGAAGCTGAAGCAGCTTTTGCCGCAGCGACTCCACCTCTTCGAGCGACAGGACCGATGCCAGTGATTCCGGCAATTCGTCTGCCATCGCGCGCTTCGCTGCTTCAGCGCTGCCTGCTTGCCGCACGGCACGGAGCATCAGGAGATTGCGTCCACGCTCCTCGATGCAGCCGATCAGGTCCAGCGCTGCGTCGATGATACCCCAGGCCAGATTGCAGCCGAGCGCGCCCAAGATCATCGTGCTGATCTCGGCGCGGCCCGCGGTGGCGACGCTGAGCGTGTTCGTGCTGGTCAGCACCATGATCAGCCCGAACAGGACCTCGGAGATTCTGTCGATCGGGTCGAGCAGAACGCGTCCTGTCTTGCCAACCATGACGATGTCGTTTCCCCGACCGCGCTACCGAAGTTCCGGGTCTTGGCGGGCCGGCCAATAAAGCACGGCAAGCAGGATCAAGCCGATGCCCATGAGCAACCATGGGCCGAGAATCCGCGCGAAGCCACCGTCGGCCATGAGTGCCCCGACGGAACCCTCAACGAATGCTTCGTAGCTCGATGTCAGGCCGCGCGCACCGAGCAGGCGACCGACCCATTCCAGAATCCAGCCGGCGAAGCGCCACGCCGCGCCCACGAGAAACAGGGCGACGGCCGTGATAGCGACGAATGACCTCATGGCGGATGCCCTCAACCGCGCGCTTCGCGCCAGACCAGGAGCGCCAGTCCGGCGAAGATCACCACGATCGGCGCGCTCCACCACAACGGCACTGCAAAGCCAGTGACGACGACGCTCCACCCGGCGAAGAGCCGGAACAGATGAACGAGAGCGACGAGAGCGAGCACAACAACTGCAGTCAGAGTGAAAGGCTTCATTGCCAGCCTCCGGGAGCCGTGCAGCCGCAATTGTAACGGCTGAAAAGTTGGCCGCAAAGCGGCCTCACGACGTCGTTTCAGGCTGGGCGGCCATTGATCGTCGCCTGGCTATTTCGGTTTCGCCGCTTGTTGGCTCCGTGAGCCGTCTCCTATCCCCTTTTAAATCCCCACATAGAACCGTTACGATCTCTCGTGTTGAGCCTGGGGCGTTCATGAAACGGCGGGAATTTTTTCTAGGCCTGATTGCCGCGCTCGCAATGCCGCTCTCAGTGCGAGCACAGCAAACCACAACGCGCACGATCGGTTGGCTCAGTCTTAGATCAGCCGACACCGACACCGAGAAAAGTATTCTCGCTGCATTTCGCCAGGGACTCAGTCAAACCGGCTTTCTCGAGGGCCGCAATCTGACGATCGAGTATGGTTTTGGCGATGGCCAATACGACCGCTTGGCACCTCTTGCAGCGGACTTGATACGTCGACGGGTGGAAGTGCTCGTGACCACGGGCGGAACGCCCGTCGTCCGCGCGGCGCAAGCCGCGACCAAAACGGTCCCAATCGTTTTTTCGACCGCCAACGATCCGGTCCAGGAGGGCCTCGTCAAGAGCATCAATCGGCCAGGCGGCAACAGCACCGGATCGTATGTGCTCAACACCGCCTTGCTGCCGAAGCGATTTGAGCTGCTGCGCCAGCTTCTGCCGAAAGCCCGTCTGGTCGGCTTCCTGGTGAACCCGAATAGCGGATCCGCGGCCGAACAGATCCGGCACGCTCAATCCGCCGGGCGAACCATGGCGCTAGAACCTCTCGTGCTCAACGCAGCGACACCGACCGAAATCGATGCAGCCTTCGACAGTTTTGTGCAGCATGGCGTTGATGGGCTGGTGATGGGCGCCGACCCGTTCTTTCAGGTTCAGCAGGATCAGATCGTCGCGCTTGCCGCCCGTCACCGCATCCCGACGATTTACGAATGGTCTGAGTTCGTCAGAGCAGGTGGCTTGGCTGCCTACTCGACGGATCGCGTCGAGGTGTTTCGCCAGATGGGGGTTTACGTCAGCCGTATCCTCAATGGGGCAAAGCCAAGCGACCTCCCGATCATGCAGCCGACCAAGTTCGAACTCGTTATCAACTTGAAGACTGCCGGGTCTCTCGGGTTGCAACTGACGGAATCGCTGCAACAGCTCGCCGACGAGGTGATCGAGTGATGTCGGCGATTGGCACCAATTTCGCCGGCGCGGACGCTGCGCGGAAAGGTGAGCACCGGTTATTGGAGGGGATTCGCTGCCGTATGCCCTCTGCTTTCGTCGGGGAGCTGAGCCGGATAGCCGAGCACCTGTCTCAGTTCAGCGCGTGCCGCCTCGAAGTCGGTTACGAACGCGGGGGTTTGGAAGAACGCACTGGCGATCAGTGTGGCAGCAATCTCACCGGCCAGGACGTCGCGAGGGTAGTGAACCCCGATGACAACGCGACCCTTGGAGAACTGGCGGCCGCGTTCGAACAGGTCATACCGCTTCTCGGGCACCATGTTCGCGAGAACGATGGCAGTGACGCCCCCGAACAATGTGGTGCCGCTTGGATAGGCGGTGGGCAAGCGGACCGAACGAAGGGGGATCACGTCCTTGCTGGCCTTCACGGGCCGTTCCCGTGACCAATACTCCTTGCTGAGCATCACGTAGGTTCGGGTATCCTGGTGGAGGCGTTTGAAGAAGGCATCGGTGACCGGCAAGTTCGCCGCTTTGAACTTCGAGCCCAACTCGGTTTCGAAACGGTAGATGTCCAGGACGTCATCCGCAATGCCAAGGTTCACCTCCGCCGGCGTGCGGTTCTCCTGAACTTCGAGCACTTCCAAGATGTCTTTTTTCTCGCCCTCAGAGCCAGGCTCCGGGGGCGGAGGAAGAAGTTTCAGGAGGTTCAGCTTCTTCCCTTCGAGATAGATCAGCTTCTGAGCCGACAAGGGGCCAGTTCCACCCAGAAACACAATCAAGACTGCGGCGAGAATTCTGCTGGGCTGCATAGAGCGTCCTTACGATGATCTTCGCGGTCACGCGCGCCTCATCATGTCCCCGCGCGACGGCGGGTCATGAGACTTCAGCAACGGGACCGCACTCCTAGCTGAATCGGAAAACTGGGCAAAGGGAAATTGCACATCAAGCTGTCGCGCCACCGTGCGCTAACGACGCACGTATTATGCTGCCCCATTTATGCTGCCCTATGCCGGAGCCGCACCAAACACGGCAATCAACAGGGCCCGCGTCGCATACCTGGCAAACATGCCGTCTTCCTTCTTTCCTTCGCTCCCGCTTGGCGATTACTTGCCACTTGCGGAATGGCACAAGTCGGGATCGACCCGAGTGCCGCTGCCCGGACTGTGATCCACAACGGACATCGGCCAGGCCCCACTTTCACAGGGGTCCTTTGACCCGTTACGATGTCACGTCCTTCTGGGCCTGGAGGCGGGCATGAAGCGGCGGCAATTCCTCGGTCTCGTCGGCAGTGGGGCGCTGGCGGGGCCGTTCGCAGCGCAAGCGCAGACGGCAATACCGGTTATCGGATACGTCAGCGGGCGCGCTGCCGATTCGGAAGCGCCGCTACGAGAACCGTTTCTCAAGTCGCTCGAGGAGGCCGGCTTCGTCGCCGGCCGGAACTTCACCATTGAATACCGCCACGCGCAGGGCCGCGACGATCGGCTGCCCGAACTGGCAGCCGAACTGGTGCGGAGGCAGGTCGCTGTGCTCGTCGCCACCGACAACAATTCGGCGGTGGCGGCCAAGGCAGCGACCTCGACCATTCCCATCGTGTTTGGCACCGGCGACGATCCGGTCCGGCTCGGCCTCGTGGCCAGCCTCAACCGGCCGGGCAGCAACACCACCGGCGTCTATGTGTTTACGTCGCGATTGGGGGCGAAGCGCCTGAGCCTGATCCGCGCGCTGTTGCCCAAGCCCGGTTTGATCGCATTCGTCGTCAATCCAAACAACTTATCCACCGAGATCCAGGTCGAGGAGATGCAGCAGGCCGCGCGCACAATAGGCCAGCCACTGGTTGTGTTGCGCGTCGCCAACGAGGCCGAGGCCGAGGCGGCGTTCGCCACCATGGCGAAGCAAAAAGTGAGTGCTGTGCAATACGGAGCAACGATCTTGTTTCAGGTCATCAATCATCGGCTGGTCGAACTCGCCGCGCGATATCGAATTCCGGCTTCCTACGAATGGCGCGAGGCGGTCACAGCCGGAGGGCTGATGAGCTATAACGCGAACCGCGTCGCATCTTCGGGCCAAATGGGCCGCTATGTCGCGCAAATTCTTAAAGGCGCGAAGCCTGCCGATCTGCCGGTCGTTCAAGCTTCAAACTTCTTGTTTGTCATCAACCTCAAGACCGCCAGGGCGCTTGGCCTCGAAATTCCGGCGGCACTGCTCGCGCAAGCCGACGATGTGATCGAGTGACAGCGTGCAATGTCAGCTCTTGGCACGTCATTCACTGTGCTGCGGAATTCCGTCGCTATCGGCACAGCAGACATCGATCAACCGCACCGACCGTAGCAAGACCAATAGCGATCAGCGCCATAGAGCAATCCCGCCAAAGAAAAGGCCCCGCCGAAGCGGGGCCTCTCCTAGGAGAAACGCCGAAACTACTTCTGAGGGCTCTGCTGGCCGGGCTTGTCGTTCTGCCCGCCCTGCTGGCCGCCCTGTCCTGGGTTCTGCGTCTGCTGGCCGGGCTTCTGGTTCGGTTGCCCGCCCTGCTGTTGGCCACCTTGGCCGCCCTGCTGATTCTGCTGGCCGCCTTGGTTTGGGTTGTTCTGGTTCACTAACGTACTCCTTGGATATCCTCCCGACACCGATGACAACAGCCCTGAGGCAACATCGTTCCTGGAGGCAAAGCGGGCATCGCCGATCAAGGCCGTTGTATCGGCTGATGACCCAAGCGGACATCGACCAACATCTCATGCTGCAGTAGCGAAGCCGATCTCGGCCCCTATCAAAGCACGTGTCTCAACGCCGATTGGCCGCATTCCCGGCGACGATCTGGGCATCAAAGCGGAACAGTTGCGCGTCCGCTGGATCAATCGTGATACGCACCCAGTGCGTGTCTGGATCTCCAAAAGTCTCCAGCCGCGTGAAATTTTCGAATGGCCGGTTTGTCGTTCTGCTGTAGAGCGGCTTGTCGATCCTAAAGAGATGAGTATCGCCATGCAAAAAAGCAACTGGCTTATCGAAACGTTCCATTTCCTCGCCAAGAGTGGTGACATAGTCGTCGAATGCGGTCGGATAGGAGGGGATCGGCTGGCCTCGCGCGACGAACGGACGAAAGTAGCGATGCTTTGCTTCTTGCGGCCAATAATTCTCAAATCCAGGATTGGCGTGTGACATCAACACCAATCCGCGACTGTTAGAAGCTTTTGCGACTGCAAAAAGCGCTCGCAACCAGGCAATGTTCGCCAACTTCCGCTCAGCATGCTCTGCATTCATATCGGCGGTGCGGCCGAAGTTATCGTTGCTGCCGACGATGTGCAGCGTACCGAAGGTGACGCCGCCGACTGACCAGCGAAGATTTTCTCGGTACTTGGCGAATTGTGGATGATCTTGCGCTTGGCTTTCGACCTTTATCGAGCGCTGTCCGAGGCTGCGACCGTTCGCATAGAAAGTGTCGCGAAGCTTGGTAAGGCGCTCCAATGGATCCAGCTTAGGCTCTCGGACCAAGTGGCAGTCTGTCCAATCATTATCACCCGGCGTCAACATCACGGGATGCCTGATGCCCTGGAATAGACCGAAAAGCGACTGGTACCTTTGATCAGTGCAGGGAAGCAAACCAGCGGATGGATTTGAATAGTAGTCTCCTGGACTTCCTTGCATGTCACCAACGTGGATGACGAACGCAAGATCGGCGGCATTAAGAGCCGCCAGCACGCGCTGAAACTCCTGCTCTTGCGCGTTCGCGTAGGGCACGTCGCCAATCAGACCGAACTGAAATGACTGTTCGTCGGCTTGCGGCAGTGCACTCTGTGGCGCAAGCGACCCAAATATTAGCGCCGCAATGAGAGCGATGGCTTCACGCCGTCTCACGCCGTACCTCCGCCCTAGCAAAGCAGCACATTGCCCGCTTTGGCGACAACGTGCCCGAACGCATCAGGAAAAACATTGTGCATTCGTATAAGTCGCATGGCTGGTTGCGCCGGACGGGCCCTGCCCGACGTGCTGGTGCCGAACGCGGCCGGTGCCAAGGCTGCTTCGCAATGAACCCGAGCGGGCGGCGCGCAAAGCCGCCCCGCTTGAGCTAGTTGTGCGCGGTCCGCACGCCGAGCCGCTCCAGCCGCGGCAGCACCTCGTCACGGAACAGCGGCAGCTCGTTCAGATAATTGATCATCGAGAAGGCGATGCCGCGGACGCCGGAGCGGCTCAGGTCGGCAAGCTCAGTGGCGATGCGGTCGGGCGAGCCGACGAACGGATAGCCGCCGATCGCGCGGGAGGCGAAGTACATGCGCTTCTCGGCGAACGCCTTGTCGCCGAGCGTCTGCGGCGTCAGGTTCTTGATCGCCATCATGCGATCGACCGAGCCCCAGTCCGCCATCTCGATGGTGGCGTAGCGGTAATAGTCTTCCGCCTCCTGCTGCGTCGTACGGCAGACGATCTGGCCGACAGTGAACACCTCGATCTCGCGGCCGATGGCGCGCGCCTCGTTCTTGATCTCCTTCACCATGTTCGCCGTCGCATCGACGCCCTGGCGCGACGTCGAGGTGGCGGTGAAGAAGGCGTCGCAATTGCGCATCGCGAAGGCCTGGCCGGAGCCGGACGAGCCGGCGTTCATGATCAGCGGCCGCGCGCCGCCATAGGGCTTCGGCTTGGCGCGCACTTTTTTCAGCTTGATGTACTCGCCGTCGAAGTCGAAGTCCTCGTTCGGACCCCACGCCATCTTGATGGCGTCGATCCAGTCCTGGGCGTAGGCGTAGCGCGCCTCGTGCTCGCGCTGCTGCACGCCGAACATCTCGAACTCGCCCTCGTTCCAGCCGGCGACGATGTTGAGGCCGAAGCGGCCCTCGCCGACGTGGTCGGCGGTGACGCATTGCTTGGCGGCGATGATCGGATGAAACAGCGGCGCATGCACGGTGCCGAACACGGTGATGCGCTCGGTCGCGGCGAGCAAGCCGGTCGCCCAGGTGATGGTCTCAAGCGACTCGCCGTGCAGGTCGGTGTCGCCGCCGTAGCCCTTCCAGCGCCCGATCGGCAGCAGGAAGTCGATGCCGGCGGCGTCGCCCATGCGGGCGAGCGCGAGGCAGTCTGCCCAGCTCGCCGACCAGCGCTCCGGCACCCGCGTGGCGGAGCGGCCGGACGAGCAGTTGAAGCCGAACAGCCCGAGCTTCAACGCATTGGAATTGTGCATCGCCAGGCGGTCGCTCATGGACGAGGTGGCGGGGCGGTCGAGCAAGGGGGGCTCCGTGGTATAATGAGCTGCAGTTTCCAGCCCGCACCGGCGGGCGTCAATGGCTCGCCGGTAATGACTGCGAATAGGGAGTTGCCGCCATGACGCGATGGATCGTCTTCGCCGGCCTGTTCGCCGCGGCGTTCGGCGCTTCGGTCGCGCCGGCCACGGCCGCTTGCAGCAATGCAACCGAGCGGCGGCTGCTGCCCAACGGCCGGTTCGAGAACGTCACCCGGCAGGATTGCTATCCGGATCTGCATTCGGCGCCGATGTCGGACAGCTCACGCGACACCGCCGCTCCGACCGGGAGCCGATGCCGGAGCGTGCAGGAGCGCGTCCTGCAACCCAACGGCCAGTTCCAACACCGTTTGGTGGAGCGCTGCAGCTAGTTTGCTCGCCTATGGCTCGAGCTTCCGTCGCTTCTTAACGCAGCGAGGAACGCCAACGTCCTTATTCACTGCCGTGAAAAATCCGCGTTGGGTAGCCGAAGACAGAAGTGCCGAAGTCCTGACCCCAGTCTCCCGGCCGCCTTTTGCGAGCGGGCGGCGCGCCCGGCGGGGCGCCGGCGCCGATGAACGATGGCGGGTCGCTCGCCGGAAAGCTGTCTTTCAACGCTTCGTCGATGCGCGCTTCTCTTTGTTCGTCCGTCATCATGCGGGAACAACCTCGCAGCAACACCCAGGTTCCCTCCCCTGCGGAAATATGCTCGCTATCCGGCATACGAGTGGCTATCTTTGGATCACCACTGACCACGACCTGGGCGTCAGTGGCTGAGAGACGCGTCCGCGCTCCCGCCGAACGGCAGGAGAAGCGCGATGCCGCAGCATCCCAATCGCATCCTCAATGCATTGCCGCAGAACATTTTCGCCGCGGTGCAGTCCCACCTGAAGCCGGTCGAATTGACATTCGGCGACATCGTCGCCGAGACCGGACAGCCGATCGAGCGCGTTCACTTCCCGCACTCGGGCGTGATTTCGCTGGTCGTCGAAATGGAAGTCGGCGACATGATCGAGACCGCCATGGTCGGGCGCGACGGCGCGGTCAACGCCACCGCCGCCCTCGACGGCCTGGTCGCGCTGCACCGGGGCATTATCCAGGTTTCGGGCTCGGGCTCGGCGATCGCGCCCGAGCCGTTGCGCAGTCTCGCCAACGAATTCGAGTTGTTGCGCTCGCTGCTGATCCGCCATGAGCAGGTGGTGTTCGCCCAGGCGCAGCAGTCCGCCGGCTGCAACGCCAGTCACACCGTCGAGGCGCGCATGTGCCGCTGGCTGCTGCGCATCCGCGATCTGACGGAGTCGGACGAGATGGAGCTGACGCAGGATTTCCTGGCGCAGATGCTGGGCGTCCGCCGCACCAGCGTATCGCTGGTCGCCAACACGCTGCAGCAGGCCGGGTTCATCAAGTATCGCCGCGGCCACATCCAATTCGTCAATGTCGAGGGGGTGCGGAGCGGCGCCTGCGAATGCTACGACAAGGTCAGGGCCAACTACGAGCGGCTGGTCGTGTCTTAGGCGTTTCGACGCTTTAACCGCGGTTAGCAGTTAGAGCCGGTTCGAATGTGTCATTGCAGCGCTCAGCTGTCCCACTCGCGAACATGGTGTCTGCGATCACGCCAACCACCCGTTAACGAGTAGAGACGAGGCTTGGGGAACGATCCTTTGTTATCATCGTTGTGCGGAGGGCAATGACAGGGGGAGTTCATGACCAGAGCAGAGGAGTTTCTATCGCACGCGGCCCGTTGCAATCGCCTCGCGGACATTTGTTTAGACCGAGCCATCGTGGAAAAGTTGCGGCAACTGGCAGACTATTATCGGGAGCTGGCAGGCCAGCCGTCGCGGCATTTTCACCACATCAAAACGAGTCCTCAATCCGAAGCGCCGCAGCGCTCTTTGGGCTCGTGACCGTCAGCCAGGCGGCTCTGCAAAAATTCGCGGTCCGTCAGGACATGGCAACATTCGGCCGGGCGAACGCGGCCTCCATTTCGCGGCGGACGCGCACGGCAGGGTCGTTCGGGTCGAACTCGACATCGGACCATGTCAGCCGCTCGCCCTCGGCAACGTCGCGCTTGAGCTTGACGTTTTGCGCGAGGCCTAGCGGGAAATAGCCCGCCGCGAGCGACAGCGCGGCCGGCGTCTGCTTGCCCCAGACGCAGAAGCCGCCCTCGCCGTCCAGCACCTCGCCCTGTTTCAAATTCCGCTTGGCGGTCGCGGCGACGTCGGAGCGAAAGCCCGACGGCGCGCCGGTCGGCTCATGGCGGAGCGCGACGCTCGCGACCGAGATGCCGAGCTCGAGGCCGATCATGTGGATCGGCCGGTACAGGGCGGCGTACCGGCCGCTGCGGTCGGGCAGCATGGCGTATTCCTTGAAGCAGCGGCGCGCATAGTCGGTCTCGCCCTCGATCACCACATAGGTGCCGAGCGCCAGGTGATGCGGCACATCCTTGCCGTCGCGGGTGACCGACGATGTGACCTCGGTGACGCCGTCCTTTTCCAGGGTGCCGCCGGCGGTCTTCGGCTTGCAGACCTCGGCGAGCTCGAAGCGCGTCGCCGGCGGAAAGCCGAGGCCCTCGGTCTGCGGCACCAGGCCGGTGGCGTTGCACACCGCGGTCATCTCGATACCCGATTTGGTGCCGTCGACGAACGAGTTGAACATCTTCGGATTGATCGACGTGCGGTCGGAGATGTTGAGGTACTTGTCGAGGATGTCCCAGACGTTGTCGGGATTAGACCGGTGATAGTGCGGCTCGTAGCGCGTGCCCTTGCCGGCGGCGATCACCTTGAAGCCGCAGGCGCGCGCCCAGTCGACGTGCTCGCAGATCAGCGCCGGCTGGTCGCCCCAGGCGAGGCTATAGACCACGCCCGCGGCCTTAGCCTTGCGAGCGAACAAGG
>Ga0207701_10007848_pt1 | contig 10575 bp, 9 predicted proteins | sample KBSSwiSSwithPhiX_FD_184294 | JGI IMG/M metagenome (GOLD analysis project Ga0207701, IMG submission 184294) | Switchgrass rhizosphere bulk soil microbial communities from Kellogg Biological Station, Michigan, USA, with PhiX - S5 (SPAdes) (version 2) | ecosystem: Environmental > Terrestrial > Soil...
GCCTGGGACAGCTAACCCGCTTCAAAACAAGACCCTTCTACAACAGCATCTCGAACAATTCGCTGAAGCGACGGCAGCGCAATCTCCTGAGATCCTTCAGCGTCTCGACGTGATTCAGTCCTTGACCGTAAGAAAATCTCTGGAGGAAGTGGACGCCGCGCTCCGCGCCTGGAACGGCAATGACACATGGATGCAAAACGCGATTCAGAATTATCTCAGCGGCTCACCCACCTCTGCCAAAGTGATCTTCCAGCAACTCAGCCGTGGAAAACCGCTTTCTCTTAAAGATATTTTTCTGCGGGAATGGGACATGTCGCTCAACTTTTGTGTCCGTTCCGATTTTCTCGAAGGCGTTCGTGCTCGTCTGATTGATAAAAACCAAACGCCGCGTTGGAATCCGGCGACCCTCGACGCCGTGTCCGACGAAGAGATCGAGCGATTTTTCTCCTCGCAACATCGCCAACCCAATCTTCTGGCCGCTCGGTTAAAAAAAATCGTCGACCGTCCAGGCTGACAAAAATCCGCGGGTCGCGAATCAAGCCGGCTCCCGGCTCGAGGCGTTTCGCCCCTTGACAGGAGCGCACGATTCGCGCGAAGAACTCTAAATATGTCGCTTGATCTTCCTTTAGACATCGAATTTCCGGTAATGCGCTATGACATTACACTGCCGTTGCTCGAAGGACGCGTGCCGATCGACGGCGTGAAACTAAGACCGATCAAATCGTCATCGATGATCAACAAGGAAGAACCGAAGTTGAGGGACGGCGACTTCGGTCTTATGGATCTGAATATCGGCTACTTCTTGCCGGCCATCGAAGCGGACTGGCAAATTATTGGCCTGCCGATTTTCTCCAAGCGCAAGCCCGTTTACCAGCTGATCTTCTGCCATGTCGATTCTGAAATACGCGCCCCCAAAGATCTCGCAGGCAAGCGCATCGGCTCGCGGACTTACCGCACCGCGCTTACCGTATGGGCGCGCGGTTTATTGCACGAGCGTTACGGCATCGACTTTGCGGCGGTGCACTGGGTATTGCAGGCAAAGGAAGTGTTCCCGATTCATGATTCAAAGGTGCACATCGAGTATGTCGATGAATCCAAAAATATGTCGCAACGATTGATCGCCGGCGAACTGGACGCCATGATCACCGATATCTCCGACACGAAGATGTTTGCGAGCCTCGAAAACAATCCCCGGATCACGCGCTTGTTTCCCAATTACACCGAAGAAGATCAAAGGCTCTATCGCGAAACTGGAATTTATACGCCCGTGCATATGATCGCGATGAGCCGGAAACTGGATCGCAATCATCCTGAGCTCGCCGGTAAGCTCTACGCCGCTTTCGAACAGGCAAAGCAACTCGCTTATGACGATATCCTCAGCGATCGCGGCGGCTTTTCCGTCGTTTACCTGCGAGAGCGCATGAAAGAGCAAATCGCCTCATGGGGCGATCCATGGAAATATGGTATCAAAGCCAACAAGCTGACCATCGACGCGTTTATCCGATACAACGTCGATCAAGGCATGATCAGGAGGGCGCCGTCTTACGGCCAGATTTTCGCCGCGGGCACGCTCGATACCTGACCGATCGAGAATTTGAACGCTTGAACACTTTGAACCTTTCAGCAATTCAAGAAGGAGTGTAGATGCTCTCAAGAGAAGACAATGAGTTGATCACCCGGACCAGCTCGGGAACTCCGATGGGTAATCTCATGCGGCGCTACTGGATTCCAGCGCTGCTGTCGGAAGAAATTCCCGCCCCGGATTGTCCACCGGTACGGGTCAAAATCCTCAGCGAAGAATTAGTTGCCTTCAGGGATACCCAAGGTCGAATCGGATTGATCGGCGAGCACTGCGCGCACCGCGGCACGTCGCTTTTCTTCGGCCGCAACGAGGCATGCGGGCTGCGCTGCATCTATCATGGCTGGAAGTACGATGTCGAAGGAAATGTCCTTGAGACGCCAGCCGAGCCCGTGGGCAGCGATTTTCGGCATAAACTCCGGCACACCGCTTATCCAACTCGCGAGGCAAACGGCGTCATTTACGCTTATCTTGGCCCGCCCGCAAAGATGCCGTTATTGCCCAATTACGAGTGGACACGGGTGCCGCTCGAATATACGTACGTGACCAAATGCCTGCTCGAATGCAATTATCTTCAAGGGCTCGAAGGCGAATGCGACTCCTCGCATCTCTCCTTTTTACATCGCGCATTCACCAACGAGCGCAATCAGCCGCTTTATAAGAGCGACACGGCGCCATTTTACGAGACCGAAGAAACGGACTTCGGCGTCCGGTTGATCGCGACACGGAAAAACAATGACCAACAGTACGTCCGGTTTTCCGCCTTCGTGATGCCGGTTTACGGCTGCGTTCCGGCCGGGCGGCCGACCAACGAGCTTGAAGGTTACGAAATTCATACGTATGTGCCCGCTGACGATCGCCACTGCTGGCGTTATGATATTGGATTTCGCCGGGACCGCGCGGTGCGCGAAGAGGAAGTACACCGGCGCAAACAGATCAAGTCCGACTACACCCGAATTCGCAACGCAGCCAACGACTATCTCCAGGACAGGGTAATGCAGAAGAGCGTCAATTTCACCGGCATCGAAGACTTTCTCAATCACGACGCTTGCGCCACGGAAAGCATGGGACCGATTTTTGACCGCAGCCAGGAACACCTCGGTGTCAGCGACAAAGCGGTGATCGCCGTACGGCGTTTTTTATTAAACAGCGTCAAGGAGCTACAAAACGGCAAAGAACTGCCGCATCTGGTACAAGACGCGAAGCGCAACTGGTTCCCGCATGTGGATTGCTTTGCCTGTTTATTGCCGCCCGATGTGTCCTGGCGCCAGCAATTCGAATACCTCACGCTTTCTGCGCAAAAAGAGAATCCCATGTCGTACACCCTGAGGCGCAAAGTGGCTTCATAGATGAGTTTTCAACCGGAAAGATTGCGGACAAACGCTATGGACATGGGTAAAAATCCGAATGGCCGCGCGCTGCGCAAAAATATCAAAACCATCGAGGATGAATTGAGAATCGCCGCAAAGATTCTAGATTGGGAAATCGGCGATCTCTGGGGTCACGTGGGGGCACGCCTCCCCGGCGATCGAGGTATCGCGGTCAAAATGTTCCGCCGCCCCGAGCAGGGCAACAAAGACTGGCTTGTGCATTTTGATTTTTCCTTGAAGAAGCTTTCCGGTGTCGGCACCATTCCACGCGAAGCGGTAATCTATACGGAAGTTTTCAAAGCCCGGCCCGATGTCAATGCGGCGGTTCATTGCCATGCGGCGATGTGCGTCGCGCTGAGCCTGGCGGACAAGCCCATCAACTGGATCCACATGCAATCATCACGGTTCAGTGGCGGGACGCCGATCTTTCCGAGACCGATTTACATTCTGGACAAGGAAGAAGGGGCCGCCCTTGCCAAGAGTTTGGGTGACGCCGCCGCGGTCATGATTAAAGGACATGGCATCGTCACCGTGGGAGAAAGCATCGATGAAGCTTGCATCAACGCGCTTTACATGGAGCGGACCGCAAAGATCTTGGCCATCGCCGGTTTGCATGGCTATCAGGGCCCGACACCCGACGCGATCGAAACACTGACCGCGAGCCGAAAAAAGCTGTTTCGCCGGCCGCGCGACGAAATGTTTCATTCCGCCGATTGGAACTACTATGCCGACAAAGTCAAAAGAGGCGAGCGTTGGACGAGAGGATGGACGTGATTTAGCCTGTAGTCTCGAGTCTCCAGTTATTCAGCAGCAAACAACTACAAACTAAAATTGAGACTCCCTAGGCACGAGAAACTTTGGCCCGGCGAACAAGTTCAAGCAGGAGTGCAAATGAAATGGCTGTGTACCGTCGTTTTTCTGTTGCTGTTTCCTATCAATTTACTCGCTCAGGAAAGCTATCTCGTCGCCTATGCCGGCTTTGCCGGTTTTCAAGCACCAGTCTGGGCGCCTAAGGATCTCGGCCTATTTCAAAAATACGGATTTAATGGGGATGTCGTGCTCGTGCCGGGATCGGTTCGCCAAGTCCAAGCCGTGCTCGGCGGCAGTATTCACCTGGCGCAGATCGACGCCGCTACGGGAATCAATGCGATTAATCAAGGCGCTGATCTTGTCATGATTTCGGGAACGCTCAACAGCTTTCCCTATAGCTTTGTCACCCAAAGAGAGATTCGTAGGCCGGAGGACCTAGTCGGGAAAAAAATCGGCATCCTCGCCGTCGGCGGCGCCACAGAGACAGCGACCTTTCTGGCCCTGAAGGCGTGGAACATAGCACGGCAGTCAGTCACGATTTTTCCCGCCGGCGATTCCGCGGCGCGCATCGCGGCGCTTTCCACCAAAGCCATCGATGCCACCATGCTGTCTTATCCCGACATCAATGAGGCGCTCCGTATCGGCATGCACGAACTGGTGAAAATGCCTGACCTTAAAGGAACATCCTTTCCTATGAACGTTATGGTAGCGCGCCGCTCGTTTCTCGAGAAGAATCGTACCGCCATCAAACGGTTTCAGCAGGCCTATGCGGAAGGCACCTACCAGTTCATGACCAGCAGGGAAAAGGGATTGGCTGTTCTCGCGAAGCGATTAAGATTCAAAGATCCCAAAGGACTTGAAGGAACCTATGATTACTTTGCCAAGAGCTTTGCGATGCCGACGCGAATTTCACAGGATGGCTTACGCAATACTTTGGAAATTGTGGGGCAGCGAAATGCGGCCGTCAAAGTGGATATGAACATGGCCAAATATCTCGACGAAAGCATTCTCGATGAATTGGACCGCGAGGGATTTTTCAAACGGCTGCTCGGAAAAAACTAAGCACGAATGCACGATGAGCACTCGAGGTTTTCGTCCGGTTCGTCCAACCGCCTCGATGGTCTGTTCAAGAAGCGTGAGGGTTTGGCGACAATTATCTCACTGGCTCATTCGTCCTCCCACGTTTCTTTATCAACACCCGAAATCGTGCCCTCGTTTCTGCTAGTCCGCCTTGACTCCCAAGCGAGGCGTACACTATAAGTCGAAAAAATAGCCGCTCTTCGGCGATAGCGTCACGGAAAGGATTGAGCTCAATGCGCAAGATGTCGACTCTGTTGTTGCCTTTGCTGCTGCTCTTCAGTGCGCGGTCAGGGTTCGCCCAATCAGCTCAGACTGTCGCAGCCGCCAAGAAAGAGGGCGGCAAGGTCAACCTTTATACTTCGATGGAAACATTCACAGCCGACGCATTGAAAAAAGCCTTTGAGGCCAAAACTGGATTGCAAATGGAATATTGGCGCGGCGGGTCGACGGAAATTCTCGACCGGGTTTTGAGTGAGCACCGCGTCGGCAAACCGCAATTCGATGTCGTCGCGACCACTGGCGATCATATGCGGCTGATGGCCAAGGGAGGTGCTTTCGGCAAGTATCAATCACCATCGTTCAAAGGCTTCGCCAAAGACGCTATCGATCCGGAGTTAGGAGCTCGTTACCGCAACGTCCTTTACGGCGTGATTTACGATAAGAACCAGATCAAGCCTTCCGAGGCTCCCAAGACACTCGAGGATGTAGCCAAGCCAGAATACAAAGGCAAAGTGGTGATGCCGCATCCCACCGGCCATACTTTGACCACCCAGTGGCTCGCCAGCTTGGACAAGATCATGCCTAAGCCGCGTGCGGAAAAATTTATCCGTGATCTAGCCGCCGCCAAACCGATTTTCGCCGAATCGATCGTTCCGGCTGCAGACCGCGTCGGCACCGGCGAAACGCCCATCGGCATCACGTTCGTGCGCTTCGTCTTGACCTACAACAAACAAGGCGCCAATCTCGATTATGTGCGCGATTACACGATGCTCGGCGACGGCCAGTTCATCACCATCGGCGCCAAGCCAGCCCACCCTAACGCCGGCCAGGCCTTTATCGACTTTTTTCTTGACGAAGAAAGCATGAAGATTCAGGCCGACACCGGAGAATTTGTCAACCGCAAAGGTGTCTACCCACCCCTCGCCGATGCCGATAAGATCAAGTTCGTGCAGATGTACAATTTCAGCAAGGAAGATTTCGAAGCAAAAAAGAAGGAATATCAGAAAATCTTTTTCCAGTAGCCTTTGTGCATTGAAGTGGATTTGTCATCCTGAACGAAAGTGAAGGATCTAGCAAGATTCTTCGGCTGCGCCTCAGAATGACAGCGACAAGCGGTCAGGAGTAATAAGCATGGCACAATTCGTTATCGACGCAGACGGCCACATCATGGAAGATCACAAAGACATCTTTGCGCATATCAAAGGCAATTTCAGTGAAATGAATTGGCATTCCACCTGGCCGATGTTCGACGCCGATGGCTGGCAGCGCGGACTTGCGCGCAAAGGCAAGCGCGAAGATCCCAATGCCGAAGCATGGGTGCGTTTTCAGGACGAACACGGCATCGACTGCGCGGTCCTCTATCCGACCTCGGCGCTGGCGATCGGGATGATTCAGCTACCCGCCTGGGCCTCGGCAATTGCACAGGGCTATAACGACTGGCTTCATGATCGTTTCATCAGCCAATCACCCCGCTTGAAAGGCGTCGCATTGCTGGCGCCTCAGGATCCGAAAGCTGCCGCTGCAGAATTGCGCCGCTGTGTCAAAGATCTCGGGTTTTGCGCGGGACTTCTTCCTTCCGTAACCAACAATCGCATGCCGCTTTACGGCTCGTCGATTTTTCATGAAATCTATGACGAAGCTCAACGGCTGGACGTGCCGCTCACGATTCATGGTGGCGTGAGCCAGAATCTCGGCCTTGACCGCCTTTGCAGTTTCTTGGAAGCCCACATGCTCGAGCATCCGGTTGGTCTATTTTTGCAAATCACCAATATGATGTTTCAAGGCGTTTTTCAGGAATTTCCCAAACTCCGGGTCGCCTATCTTGAAGCCGGCGCCGGCTGGGTGCCATTCATGATGGATCGCATGGAAGAAGACTATGAGAAATTCGCCACGCGTCTGGCGCCCCACCTAAAGGAACCACCGAGCAAATTTTTCAAATCGGGAAATATTTTCGTCACCATGGAAGTCGAAGAGCGCACCGCGCCGTACCTTCCCGAGTTGATCCGCGACGATGTGATTATGTGGGCTTCCGATTTTCCGCACGAGCGCGAACGGGATCAATTCGGCGGCGATCTGCCGCACCTCTACGCCCGTAAAGACGTATCCGAGGAATTCAAGAGAAAAATGCTCTACGATAACCCGGTGAGATTCTATCGCTTCAGCGAAGGCGATATCGCCGCAGCCCGAAAAGCGAGAGCGAACTAACAAACAGCACAAACTTCTGTGCACGGCACGACATGCCGTCCTTAGTTTCGTGCAATCGTATCAATGTGGTCAGCTTAACGTAAAGCTAAGTCGAGTGCGTGAGTCGTCAGAGAGGTCTCCCCTTTGAGCGGTCGAACTTTTGCGAATCAGTACGGCGAGCCGTCCTTGTGTACAAACTTCCATTTTCCGTCGACCATTAACGCCTTGAGGTCATCGTCCGGGTAACTGCCTTCATCGCCGGGCGTTCTGTCTCCCACTTCGAGATAGATAACCTCTTCTTGGGTCTCGTTGATCAATCGGTGGCCGTTCCCGGTGCCGGCTTTGAAGCCAGCGCACATGCCTGGGGAGAGTCTGGTTCGACCCTCGTCGGTGTGCAAGGTTGGATGTCCCTGCAAAATGTAGATGAACTCGTCTTGCTTGGAGTGAGCATGGCGCAACGCCGATACCGCCTTGGGAGCCAGCCGCGTAAGATTCACCCCGAAATTGCCCAGACCAAATAAGTCACCTAGCGGCTGCTTTCGCCTGCCCGCCATTTGTGATGCGAACGGCTCGGGGTAACTCGACGCCTTGGTTCTTTCGGGTGCTTTCTCTGCGGCCAGAGCAACAGGTTTTGGCGAATTGGCCATGGCGTTTGACTGAGGCTTTCTCAGCTCCTCAAAAAATCGTTCGTCGGGCTGGCCGCATATCTCAACAAAACGAAGTCCCGCTAACGCCCCATCAACTTCTGCACGAAACCTTCGTCTTCCAGCTTCTTCAAATATCGATCGCTGATATAGTTCCGCGCGTCGACCTTGCCGAGCTTGGGATCGGCTTCGACGAGGGGATCGACGACGGCCTGCATCGCTTTCAGCGACGGATACGGAACGTCGGGGATTTTATTTTTGTTGTAGTCGTACGCTTCCTTGAGCAACTCTTGATCGTTGACCCGGCTGAATTGCGCGAGCGCTTTTAGCGTATACTCCGGCTCGGTTTTGAAGATCTTGATGGCTTCGAGGTAGGCGCGCAGAAAATTGAGAATTCTAGCTTCGTTTTTCTGCAACACTTTCGCGCTGCCGCACATTCCCGTGTTGAAGTAAGGAATTCCTAAGGCACCGGCATCGGCAAGAATATTGAAGTTAAACTTCTTCGCGACACTACCGAACGGCGCATTGAACACCGACCCGTCGATGCTGCCGGATTTGAGCGCCGTCAGACGTTCCGCTTCGTTGCCGATCTGCAGAATCGTCACTTCTTTCGGATCGATGCCCAGCCGTTTCAGAAGCGTGCGTGTCCCGAAATCGGCCGACGATGCGAAGCGACTGATACCCAGTCGTTTTCCCTTGAGTTCGGCCGGGCTCTTTATATCTTTTCGCGTCGCCAACTGATACCCCATACGATCATCGGTCATCGCGATGTAAACGATATCGGCACCGCGCAAATTGGCCGCCACCCCTGGGGCGCCGGTGAGCTGTCCCAGATCGACATCACCGGAAACCATCGCCTGCACCACGGTGCTACCGCCGGGTATGTAAACCACCACCGAAGAGAGCCCGTATTTGGCGAACAGCCCGCGTTTTTCGGCGAGTGAAACCAAAAGCGCATGCGGATTGATCGAGCTATAGGCGATGCGGATGGTGTCAGCCGCAGATGATATGCAAGCCCATCCGAGAAAAATCGCCGTAACCATCACTTTTGCAAAAAACATTCGTTTCATCGTGTTCCCTTCTCTGAACACTGCCAAACACTTCGAAATAGTCGACGGAACTCCTCAATCGCTGGGAAACGGATACGACGCTATTCTCAGCATGACATTGTGGCCTTTCCGGGTACAGGTTGGATCAGTCTACAACGCAAACAGCTCCTTGGCATTTTTGTACAGTATCTTTTCTTTCGTCTCGTTCGATAACTGTTTGTGGTTTTGCAAATCGTGAAGATTGTGCGGAAACTCGTTGTCCCAGTGCGGAATATCGGAAGCGTAGAGAAAGTGATCGGCGCCGACATAATCGATCGTGGCGGCAAGCTGCGATTCCCCGGGCTCGACGCTGAAATACATTTTCGAGTCGCGCACAACCTCGCTTGGTTTTTTCTTGAGCAGCGGCATTTCGAACTCGGCGCGTTTTTCCCAGTGCTCGTCCAAACGATCGAGATAGTAGGGCAACCAGGTCGCGCCAATTTCCAGGAATGCGAGCTTTAATTTCGGAAACCGGACTGGCAATCCCTGGCATACGATGCTGGTGAATTGCAGAAGAATGCCCACGGGAAATGCGTAGGAGTGCACTTCGGCAAAGGTCGCGAGCCCAGTAGTGCCGAGCTCCCGTGATGTATTACGTGTGCCGTGAATCCCGAGCACCACCCCCAACCTCTCGGCTTCTTCGTAAATGGGATCATAGAAAGAATCGCCAAGGGCGAGCGGCAGACCGGTCGGCAAAATTTCGAATCCCTTCAAGCCCAATTCCGTTGCGGCTCGGCGCAATTCTTCAGCCGCAGCTTTAGGCGATCGCATCGGCAGACAACCGACGCACGAGAGTCGATCCGAGCGCGCATTGTACTCCTTGGCGAATTGCATGTTGCTGGCGCGCGCGACCGCGATTTGAAACGGCAGTTCCTGATTTTTGGCGATATTGCCGGATCCCGTCGGAAAGCAAATGGCCTTCTCGATCCCATATTCGTCCATGATTTTGTGCCAGCGGTCGACTTGTTCGGCCGCGCTCAAGCCCTTCCACTCGCGCGCCATTTCAAAGGAATCCATCATGTCGTTATCCCAGGGCTGATCGCCGGGCCACAACCCCGTCGGCCGTTTAACGAACGGTTCTGCCAGGTATTTGCGAATATCCGATTGCCGTTCGAGGACATGCCCGTCGGTATCGATCACGGGAAAGCTCGCCATAGTGCCTCCTTGCTAACTGGGATTCCGCTTTTCTTGTAAACCCGACGCAAGACGCGAGTCAAACAGCCCTTATCACTCCAATACTCCGCTCGTTGATTCCGCGTATGCCGCCAACGCAGTACGCCAGTCGCGCATCGGCGCTAATCCAAGTTCTTCCGACAGCAAACAGCGGAGTGGCGTCCAGCGCGGCCGTTTCGCCACTCGCTTCATGTCCCGTTCATGGATGATTTCAATCAACGAGTCGAGTTCACCATGATCCAGTCCGGCCAACCGCCCAGATTCGAGGGCAAATTCGTAGTAGCTACAGATCCCGGTGTTTACGATGTGATAGGTGCCGTGAAGCCCAGTTCGCTGAATCATCATCACCCGGTCGATCAAATCCTCGATGTAGGTGGTGCTCGACCAGATATCATCGATGGCGCGTACTCGTTTACCCACTTTGAGGT
>Ga0207701_10007849_pt1 | contig 10574 bp, 8 predicted proteins | sample KBSSwiSSwithPhiX_FD_184294 | JGI IMG/M metagenome (GOLD analysis project Ga0207701, IMG submission 184294) | Switchgrass rhizosphere bulk soil microbial communities from Kellogg Biological Station, Michigan, USA, with PhiX - S5 (SPAdes) (version 2) | ecosystem: Environmental > Terrestrial > Soil...
GCGCGGCGGCTTCGATCCCAAAGCCGGCGGCCAAGTGCGACCCGTCACCTCCGCAGACGTCCAAAAACTGTTCACCTCGGCCCTATGAGGTGAGCAGCATAGGCTTCGTCGGGCTCGGGGCGATGGGCCGCCACATGGCGGCCCGCCTCGTCGGCTCCTGCGATCTTGTCGTCCATGATGTCGATGCGGCGGCGGTGGCGTCGGCGTGCGCTCAGGGCGCGCGGGCGTCCGGCTCGCTGCGGGCGCTGGCCGATCAGGTCGAGACCGTGCTTTGCAGCCTGCCGACCCCCCAGGTCGTGCGGGATGTAATCTTGGGCGATGACGGTCTTTGCCAAGGCGCGAAGGTCAGGCGGATTGTTGACCTGTCGACCATCGGGCCAAGCATGGCTCAGACGCTGGCGCTAGCGCTCGCCGAGCGCGGCATTGCGTTCATCGACAGCCCGATAAGCGGCGGCACCAGCGGCGCTGCCACCGGCACGCTGACGCTGATGGTGGCGGGCGATCCCGAGGCAATCGGTGCGGTCCGGCCGCAGCTCGATCGCATCGGCAGCACCGTACTGGTGGTCGGCGAAACCCCGGGCCAGGGCCAGACCGTCAAGCTCGTCAACAACATGCTGTTCGCGAGCAATCTGGTCGCCGCGTACGAGGCGACGGCGATGGCGGTGAAGGCAGGCGTTCCGGCCGAGCGCCTGCTTGAGGTCGTCAACGCGTCCTCAGGGCGCAGCTATATCACCGAAAAGCGAGTCGATCCGGTGCTGGACCGCGACTTTGCTTTGCGCTTCACCACGGGCCTGCTGCGCAAGGACGTTCGCCTTGCCATCCAGGAGGCCGATGCCGCAGGCGCCATGCTGTTTACCGCCCGCGCCGCCGCGCAGCTCCTCGAAATCGCACAGGCACAGGGCATGGCCGGCGAGGACTATGCAATGCTCGCTACCCTGTTCGAGCAGTGGAATGGGATCGAAATCACCAGGGAACCCGCAGGAACATCAGAATGATCGACAAACGCGAAACTGGCCGCGCCATCCTCCGGGAGGTGATCGGCGAGGAGTACTTCCGCAACCGAGAGGCGGGGACTAACGCATTCAACGCCGAATCGCGTCGCATTTCGGAGGAATACTGTTTTGGCGAGATCTGGAACCGCCCCGGCCTCGACCGCCGCACCCGCAGCCTGCTGTGCCTCGTCATAATGACTGCGCTCAACCGCCAGAATGAGTTCAAATCGCACGTCAACGGCGCCATCAACAATGGTGTCACCCTCGACGAGATCCGAGAAGCTCTTCTCCAGACGATCATCTACTGCGGCCTCCCCGCCGGTCTCGAAGCCATCCGCAACGCCGAAGAAGTATTTAAGGCCCGCGGCATCGCAATCCCTGGCGCGGCGGAGGAACTACCGCGGGTCTGAATACCGTCGCGTCTTTCACGGGTGGCAGCGCCCCCGGGGGAGAACAATCGCAGCGTTTCCTGGCGCGCTTGCGAACGCCAGTCATAACACCGCGTCCGGCCGTGGCGTCGGCCTTGGTCTGGACGCAGAAGTCTCCTGGTAATCGCCACTGGCCAGACCACCATCGGCGACCGCTCCGTCCCGCTGAGCCCTTGTTTCCGCCTGTTTTTATCCTTCGCCAAGGCCCCACCATCACCAAGGACACCCGATGCTCGACTATCAAGCCGTCCGGAACCGGACATTCGCGCCGATCACCGAAACTTATTCCCAAGCCGACGCCATCGGCTTTGCCAAGGCATGCGGAATCGGACTGCCCGGGCCTCTGGGCAGGCGCGAGGACCGGTTTGTCGTGTCGGGGCCCGACCTCGAAGTCCTGCCCATGTATGGCATCATGCTCGCCCTCGGCGGATTGTGGACGCAGGACCCGGCCACTGGAATTGACTGGAGGAAGACCGTCCACGCTGAGGAGACGATCCGGATGGACGGTGTCCTGCCGGCTGCGGCCACGGTCACAGGGCAACGCGCGGTCAATGCGGTTTACGACAAGGGCCCTGGCCGCGGCGCGCTGATGTACGAGACCAATCGCCTCGGCGTCGAAGGTCTCCCAGTGGCGACCGTGACGGTAGGCACGTTCCTGCTTGGCGACGGTGGCTTCTCGGCAGCGGGCGGCGGTGACGCCGGCGGCCCGCCCCCGCCGCATGCGGTGCCAAGCGATCGTGCGCCGGACCGCACGATCGAACTCGCGACCGTGCGCGACCCGCTGGCCCTCTACCGGCTTGCGCCGGAGTTCGTCGCTGCGGTCGGGGTGCCGGTCCCGGCGGGCGAAGCCATGCTTCGTGGAGTCTGCTCTTTCGGAATGGCGGGCCGTGCGGCGATGGCCTTGGTTTGCGGCAGCGACCCCGCCCGGTTCAAGGCGCTTGGCGTCCGTTACGCCGGCCCGATAATGACCGGAGAGACCGTTCGGTTGGAACTTTGGGACGAAGCCCCCGGCAAGGCCAGCTTCGTGATGCGAGCGGTCGAACGCGACGTACTGGTGTTGAAGAACGGGTTCGTAGAATACGTGTGAAGCCGCCGGCCATCGCCGATGAACCGCGATGGCCGTTTCTGCCAGTGAGCGGTTAGCTCCTCGATTTCGGCAAGCCGAGCGCCTGCTCGGCGATCAGGCTGCGCTGAACCTCGCTGGTGCCGCCATAGATCGTCGTGCCGATAGATTGCCGGTAGCCGATTTCAACGGCTCCCAATCCGTGCTGGCCTGCGCCGAGACTGTCGGGCGCCGCCAGGTCCATCAGGTCCATCGCGTCGCGATTGTATATCTCGGTCGCGAAGACCTTCGCCATCGGCCCCCAGTAGCGGCTGTGCAAATCCTCGGCCATCATCCAGATCGCGCGATGGCACAGCACTTTCGAAACCTCGCCATGCGTGGCGGCGCGGGCGAGTCGGGCCATTGCGTCGCTGTCTTCAAGCAGCGGTCGGCCGCCGCGCTCAGCCTGCTTGGCCCAGGCGATCGCCTCGCGCAGCATCCAGGCATGGCCTTGCCGGTATTGGTCGCCCGAGCCATGCTCGGACTTGAGCATGGCCGCCATCACCGCCATCGCGCCATTGGGTTCCCCCATCCGCCATTCGTCGTCGACGCGGACATCGGCGAAATATACGATGTTCGTGCGCTCGTCCTGCATAGTCTCAACCGCCTGGATTTCGATGCCCGGCGAGTCGAGCGGCACCAGGAACACTGAAAGGCCAGCGTGCTTCGCGGCGGACGGATCGGTGCGCACCAGCAGGAAGCAATATTTCGCGACATTGGCGGCGGTCGTGAAGATCTTCGAGCCGTTGACTATCCAGTTTCCGTCCGCCGTCCGCTCCGCGCGGGATTTGATGCCGAAGATGTCCGAGCCGCCGCTCGGCTCACTGAAGCCCAGGCAACCTAGCGCCTCTCCGGCTGCCATTTCCGCCACGGCCCGGCGCAAGGATGGGGTTTTGGCGAAGCGTTGCACGATGTCGCCCACCGAATTGGTGATCGGCCCTGTCATGTGCTCCCATCCGGCCAGCGAGAACTGCTCAATGCCAGCGTAATAGTCGTAAACGGACTGGCCACCCCCGCCGAACTCTTCCGGCCAGTGCGGAAACAGCAAGCCCGCCGCGGCGAGTTTGCGGTGGACGCCGGCGTCGTAACCGCCAACCGAGTGGTGCGCCTTGGCGCGCAATTCGGGCGTCAACGTGTCTGCAAAGAACTGGCGGACTTTCGCGGCGTGGGCATCGGCTGCAGGTCCGAATCCGAATTCGAGCGGCATTTCACCGGCGTCAGGCAGGTTCGCGGGCTCGCCCTGCCACAGGCGGCGGCCTGCGCGCAGCAGTTCCTGCTGCGGATCGCCGCCGACCAACGCCCAGGCCTTTGCACGGCGATAATAGAGCTGGATGTCGTATTCGAGCGAAACGCCATAGCCGCCGAACGTGTGCAGCGAGCGGGCGACCGCGCGCGCAGTCGACTGGCTCGCCCACCAGTATGCCATCGATACCAGTGCACCGGCGTCCGCCTGGCCGCGAGCGGTGGCCCAGATCGCCTTGCGCACCAACAGCTCCGCGCCCTCCACCTCAGAAATGGCATCGGCCAGCGGGTGGGCGATACCCTGATAGCTCCCGATTGGCCGGCCGAATGCATGTCGCTCGATCGCGTAGTCAGCGGCCATTTCCAGCGCCCTGCGGGCAAGGCCGCTGATCATGCTGCCCTGGAGCAGCTTCCATTCCTCAATCGCGGCGCGATAGATCGCCGCCGCCTCGGCGCCACTGGCGAGCACAATGCGCTCGCCGGCGGGGCCAATCCGGGCTAGCGAGGTTCCGAAGGCAAGGTTGTCGCCGAATGGCTCGGCCGCGCCGATGGCGATGATCACATTGTCGCCGTCCAACATCAGGATGCCCTGCGCGACCATGCCGCCATTCACGAGGGGGCGGGGGCTGTCAGGATCGGTAATCAGCGTGACCGGGGCGCCGTCGGCGACGCGCGCGCACCATTCGCGCGCTTTTTCGCCCGGCAACAGCGACAACATCCGCGCGCTCGCCATCGCTTCAGCGAGCGGCACCGAACCCAGCGCGCGCCCGCATTCCTGCGCAATCAGGCTGGCATCAAGCAGGCTGCCGCCACTGTCCGCCTGCCGCAGGACGATCGCGCCGAAGTCGAGCAGCGCCTGCCAGAGCGCAGGATCGAACCCGGCGGCTTCGGCAGCACGAACACGCGCCGCGGTCGATTCCGACTGCAGGAGTTTCGCTGCCGCATCGCGCAGCATCTCATGCTCATCGGTCAGAGCGAGGTTCATCGTCATCGTCGGTTCGCTTCCAGGTTCCGCGGCCCGCGCCCGAGGTCGGAGCGGTAGATGGGTGGCCGCCCAATTTGTGAAAGCACGGGCGCTTGTCAATCTAAAACCGATGACCGATCATTTCTGTCATTCGCTCTTGGCGCTAGTTTGAAAAGAAACTGGACTAGACGACTACGAGCCCTCCCTGACGAGCTGTGCCTCAAGATCGATATGCGGTTATCTTTGGCTGGCGCGATCGGACGTAGCTTGGTCGGTGATGCGGGCAGGGGTTGAGGGTGCTTGGGCCAAGGTCGTGTTCGATCGATCAATTTTCGGCCTCGAGCAGCAGCCGGGCCCCCTCTCGGCTGAGCTTGAGGCTAGGCGTGCGTGGCAATTCGGCGACAATGCGGATCCGGACCGGCACCTGGAACGCCGCCAGGTGGTCGCGCGCCCAGGCAATAACTTCGGCCTCGCTCGGTGTCGGTCCGCGCGGCGCCGGTTGCACCAGCGCCGCCGGGACCGCACCGAGCCGCGCATCGGGCAGGCCGACGACGATGGCATCGGCAATCGACGGGTGGCGGCGCAAGGCATCCTCGACCATGTCGGGGACGATCTTGAAGCCCCCGCGCATGATCGCGCTGTCAGCCCGACCCTTGAACCAGAGGAAGCCGCCGTCGTCGATGGAGACGATGTCGTTGGTCCGGATCCACCCGGGGCCAACGCGGTCCGCCCAAACTTCGAGCAGGCCCATTTGATTCGCGCTGAGCAGTTCGCCGGTTTCGGCATCGCGCGTGCGGATCGCGACGCCGTTAATCGCTCGGCCGGCGGAAAAGCGGCGCTCGGGATGGTAGCGGGCGATGTCCTCGGGGGTCCATGTCGTGACGATCCCGCAGAACTCCGACGCGCCGTAGCTGAGCACGATGCGTGCGCCGTAACGCTCCTCGAACGCGGCGTGGAGCGCCGGGTCCAGCGGGGCCGCTCCGGAGCGCACCAGTTCGAGGCTGGCGAGGTCTTCAGGCGCAACTTCGGCGGCGAGGATCGTCGCGATCGCCGCTGGCGGCAGGTCTGCACCGCGTGGACGATGGCGGCGGACCAGCTCCAGCCAAGGGACGAGTGCAAACTTTTCCAGCAGCGCGATCGGCCGGCCGATCAACCCGTGCGGAACCACTGTGTAGATTCCGCTGATGTTGCAGAGCGGGAAAACGGATATCGTGGGCGATGGCGCTATAGAAGAGCCGGCAGTTTCCTCGAGCTGGCGCGCAGCCGCGCGGGCGGCGCTGGCGACGGTCGCCGCGGTCAGGTCGATCCGTTTGGGCGTGCCGGTGGTGCCGCTGCTCAGGGTTTGCAGCGCGACGCCGGGCCGGCAGGCGCGGTCGGCAGCAGGGCCGATCACGTCGAACCCCTCCGGCGCCACCAGCGACATCTCGTCGAGCAGAAATACCGCGGACCCAGCAGCACGGGCCGCCTCGGCGAGCGGCGGCGACCAGTCCTCGCGGTCGATCAGCAGCAGCGGCGCACGCAGCTCGACGATGTCCTCGGCGATCTTGGCAGCGGCTTGAAAGCCGTAAAGCATTGTCACGCAGCGTTCGGCGGCAAGCAGGCCCCAGACCGCAGCGACATGGGATGGGCGAGAACGGGCGACTAAGCCGACCCGTTCATGCGGGGCTGCCCCTAGCGACGCCAGTGAAGCGCGCAGTGTCGCCGCCAGTGCGCCGACGGCACGCCACGAATGACGCCGATCACCGAAAGCGATGGCCAGCCCTTCGTTTCCGTTCGATAGGACGCGAGCGAGCGTTGCCGCAAGCGATTCGTCATCTAGCGCTGCCGCCGCTGTGCTTGTCATCCGGTCAGTTCCTCCGGGGAAGGGCGGAAAGTGGAAGGCCCACAACTGTCGAATCATCATTTTTTGATCTGGTCAAGTGCACGCGGCTTTGGCATAGCCTGCCGCGAACCGGCGGCTGTATCGTTTCGTCGGCGCTGCATGGGATGAAAGATGCGCGAATACGTCAAGCTGACGATGGGTGATCTGCTGGAGGACAATGCCCTTCGTTTCGGGGATCAGCCCGCCTACATGGATGGCGTCATGCTGACGCACCGCGGCCTGCTCGACAACGCCAAGCGGTTTGTATCCGCGCTCGAAAAGCTCGGGATCGCGAGGCAGGACCGCATTTCCATCCTGTCGATGAACTCGATTGCGTTCGGCGAAGTGCTGGCGATGGGGCAGTGGAGCGGCATCATCGTCGCCACCGTGAATTTCCGCCTCGCGCCGCCGGAAATGGAAGCGATCGTCATCGACAGCTCGCCGCGCGTCCTGTTCTTCGAACGGCAATATACCGATATCGTGGCCGAAATGCGCGATCGGCTGACATCAGTCGAACACTACGTGGCATTGGATGGCGGCGTCGAATGGGCGACCGCCTACGAGGACTTCGTCGCCACCGGCGATACCGCGGGGTCAAGCTTCCGCGCGCGGGAGGAAGACATCTGCGGCCTTGTCTACACGGGCGGCACCACTGGGCGCCCCAAGGGCTGCATTCTCGGTCAGCGCGAGGTGCGCGCCGGCGCCGGCATCCTCGCGACGGAGGTAAAGGGCGGCCCGTCCGACCGCATTCTGCTGGTCATGCCGCTGTTCCACGTCGGCGCCATGAACATGGGGCAATCGGTCCACTATCGTGGCGGCTCGGTTGTGCTCCATCGGCTGTTCGAGCCCGGCGCGCCGCTGAATTCGGTCGCCAACGACGGCGTCACTATCCTCCATCTGGCGCCGACGTTGATGCAAGCAGTGTTGGAGCATCCCAAGGCGGGCATGACCGACTGGAGTTCGGTTCGCACGCTCGTCTATACGGCGGCGGCGATGCCGGTACCCGTGCTGGAGCGCGGGATAGAGCTGTTGGGAGACATTTTCGTCAGCCTTTACGGCTCGACCGGGATTATGATCTCCGGCTTGGCCCGGGAGCTGCATCTTCCGCATGGAACCGAGCGCGAGCAGCGATGGCTGGCCTCGGTGGGCCTGCCCAAACTGCCCGCCGGCAAGGTTAACAAGGTCGCTCTGCGCGACTTGCGCAAGACGTTGATGGCGGACGCCTGAACACATCAGATAGATTTTGTCGATTGACGGCGGCTGCACGATCACCGTCTGAACTTGCCGCAGGGGTGGATGAATATGGACGACAATTACCCAATCTGGACCACTGGACCCAAATATACGATCAACGCCGTCCTCGCCCGTGCCGTCGCCGCGCGGCCCGACAAGCAATATCTCGATTTTCTGGGGAGGATATACACCTACGCCGAGGTGGACCGGATGGCCCGGCGTGCCGCCAATGGCCTCATCGCACAGGGGGTGGGCAAAGGCGACACCGTTGTGTGCCTGCTCGACAACAGCGACGAGTTTGTCTTCCTGTGGCTCGGGATGATGCGGATCGGTGCGATCTGCGTACCGGTGAACACCAGCTACAAAGGCGAATATCTGCGCCACCAGATCGCCGACTCCGGCGCTGGGCTGGTGGTTGCCGAGGAGGACTACGCCGTCCGGGTGGCGCGGTTGTGTGACAACCTGCCCGAACTGCGCACGATCGCGCATCGCGGTAGCGCTCCTGAAGGCGTAAACGGTAAAGCGCTCGTCCCTTTCGAAGTGCTGTTTTCCGACGACGAGAGCGATCCCCAAATCGAGGTTGCGCCAGGCGATCTTGCGTTTCTGGTTTACACTGGAGGAACGACGGGTCCGTCGAAAGGCTGCATGTTCAGCCATAACTATACAGTCACGATGGCATCCCAACTCGTTGAGGGAACGGGACGGCATGAGAACTCGGTGAGTTGGTCTGCGCTGCCGATGTTCCATTCGAACGTCTACACCAACACTTTCGTTGCATGTATGCTCATGGGCGCCAGCGTCGCTCTCTACAGCCGCTTCTCGGTGTCGAATTTCTGGCCCGAGGTCGAGCGCACACAGGCTACCGATGTCAGCCTGATCGGCGCCATGTTCCCGATGTTGCTCAGTGCTCCGGTCACCGACGCTGAGAAGCGATATGCTTCGAAGCTGCAGGTGGCGATGGGCGCGCCGTTCCCGGGCAAGGTCCGCGATGCGTGGCGCGCGCGTTTCGGAACGCCCGAGCTTTACTGCCCGGGCTACGGGTTCAGCGAGGCGAGCATGATCACTCTGATCTCTGCGAAAGAGGCGCACCTTGCCCCTCCGGACAGTTCCGGCAGGCGAAATCGCTGGTTCGATACGCGCATTTTCGACGATAACGGCGTCGAGGTGCCAGACGGTGTTGCAGGCGAAGTCGTCACCCGCCCGCGGATGCCGGACATCATGTTTTCGGGTTACTGGCGCCGGCCTGAGGAAACGCTCAGGATCATGAAGAACATGTGGCTCCACACCGGGGATATCGGCCGGTTCGATGAGGATGGCTGGTTCTACTTCGTGGATCGCAAGAAGGATTACCTGCGCCGCCGCGGCGAGAATATCTCGAGCTTCGAGGTCGAAAACGCGTTGCGGGCGCACGAGGCGATCGATGACGTCGCCGCACATGCGGTGCCGTCCGAACTTGGTGAAGACGACCTCAAGCTAACCGCGACGCTCAAGCCCGGCTACAGCCTGGATCCCGCCGACCTGTTCCACTGGTGCATTGACCGCCTGCCCTATTTCGCATTGCCGCGGTACATCGAGTTCCGCGCCGAGCTGCCCAAGAGCCCGGTTGGCCGCGTGCTCAAGTACGAACTGCGTGACCAGGGTGCGCCGCCGGGCACCTGGGATTTTGAAGCGTCAGGCATCACGGTCAGCAAGCGTTAGGAGAGAACCGTGAAGGCCATCCGCTACCTCAAGCCGGGCGCGGCGCTCGCCTTGGCCGAGATGCCCGATCCCGCACCCGGCCCAGGCGAGGTCGTGTTGCGCATCGCACGTTGCGGAATCTGCGGCAGCGATCTTGAGATGACCAGCGGCAAGGGTGCCGGAATCGCGCCGGGTTGCACATTAGGCCACGAATTCGCCGGCGAAGTGGTGGCGCTGGGCGCGGGCGTCCACGACCTGCAGATCGGTAGGCGGGTCACGGCGATGCCCTTCGACGGTTGCGGCACTTGCGACCGCTGCACGGCAGGACGCCCCAATCACTGCCGCGAATTCCGCGTACATGGCTGCGGCGGGCGCGGTGGTGGCTATGCGGAATACTCGTTGGCCAGCGCGCGCCATTGCATTGAGCTGCCCGATTCCCTTGGCTTCGAAGATGGCGCGCTGATCGAGCCCCTGTCTGTGGCGTTACACGGCGCGCGCATGGCCGGCGCGCTTGCAGGCAAGCGAGTGCTGGTGCTGGGGGCGGGGCCGATCGGTCTGGCGGCGACATGGTGACTGTTCGCGTCAACGGCAAGATGCAGGTTTTGTCCTGCCGGTTAAACCCCGATACGGCGCCACTGCAGGATCGCGAGATGCTCGAGGATCTAATCGCAGCGGCAACCAATCAAGCCTTGGAAAAAGTCCGCCAACTGTTGGCTGAAGAAGCGCGGCGCGTGGCCGACGAAATTGGTTTACCGCCGGGGATAGCCATACCTGGGTTGAGTTGATCATGGCCGACACGGCAGCGGCGATTGATCGACTGACGGCGGCAATTACGAAGTTGCCCGGGATAGGTCCCAAGTCGGCGGAGCGGATCACGCACTTTCTGCTCGCCGGCGATCGCGGCACGGCTGCCACGCTTTCCGCGGCACTCAAGGATGTGGTCGAAAAAGTGCATCCCTGCCGCGATTGCTTCAATCTCACGGAAGGATCTATGTGCGCGATTTGCAGCGACGCTCGACGCGATCCGTCCACGGTGTGCGTCGTGGAGACACCGCGAGATTTGGCGATGTTGGAA
>Ga0207701_10007850_pt1 | contig 10574 bp, 13 predicted proteins | sample KBSSwiSSwithPhiX_FD_184294 | JGI IMG/M metagenome (GOLD analysis project Ga0207701, IMG submission 184294) | Switchgrass rhizosphere bulk soil microbial communities from Kellogg Biological Station, Michigan, USA, with PhiX - S5 (SPAdes) (version 2) | ecosystem: Environmental > Terrestrial >...
AGCAGACGTTACCAAAAATGCTCCACCAGTCAGTAATTTTGTAATTGTAAATAATCCACCCGCCGAAAAGCAGGAGAATGGCGCTCCAAAAGAATCGGAACGCTGGCCACCATTGTGGAGTATTGTAGGTGCGTTGTTTATCACAGCAGTTGCAACTAGGATCGCACTTCAAACGCTCGGGGGGATTAAAGAACAGGCTATCGCTACCCGCGAGTTGGTAGCTCTGGAAAGACCGTGGATCATGATTCAGGCTCATTGGCCAGTGACTGGTGATCCTATTCAAAAAATCACGTGGCAAGCGATCAATGCTGGTCGAAGTCCGGCTTTTATTACTCGATTGAGCATGAAAGTTGATCTGATTCCTTTGCCTTTGCCGCAAAACCGACCGAATTATCCCGATCCTGAACCCTTTGGTGAATTTATCATTGCTCCAAATGGAGGTAACCACGGTAGCGAATCGCTCTTTGCTTTCGAATTGGGACGTCAGGGCGAATATCATCGTGGCCAAATCTGCGTAGCCTTTTATGGTCGCATCAATTATCACGATTCCAACAAAAGCCCGCATGTTACTCGCTTTTGTGTATTCTGGTTGGTCCAGAATGGAAACGGCATGTTCAGCCCCTAGGCCCGCCAGATTGGGTTGAGTACAAATAAACACACCAGTGCGATACCGGCCTGTCTCACCATAATTCCCTTCTCGATTCCCATTTGCTCAGCTTTGCCACTCTGGGTGAACCTATGGCTGTTGAACAACTGTTGAAGAGCTATTTCCCCAAACCAACGCATACGGACTCAAAACGGTCAGCTGTGAATTGGCGCTTACCTATGGGAATTGCTGCGAATGTATGGAATGGTATCCGCAAATAGCATAACGGCAAATCAAACGAGGAGTCTAACCATGATCGATGGACTGAAAGAAAAAGTAGTAATCGTCACGGGCGGCGGCCACGGCATCGGCCGCGCGTATTGTCACGGGTTTGCCGAAGCTGGCGCTAAAGTCGTGGTGGCAGATATCGACGCGCCCGCTGCCGATAAAGTAGCAGCGGAAGTGGTTCAGCAGTTTGATGGTAAAGCCTTGGGGGTGAAGGTCGACGTCGCCAATGAAATGTCGACCAAAGAGATGGCCAAGGTTGCACTCGACAAATACGGGCGCATCGACATTCTCATCAACAACGCCGCGATCTTCGCGACCATTCCCATGAACCGCGGCGGCATCGATAGCATTGATCCCGCGGAATGGGATCGCATGATGGCGGTGAATTTGAAAGGCTTGTTTTTTTGCTGTCGCGCAGTACTGCCGGCTATGCGCCAGCAGAAATCCGGTAAAATTGTCAACATTTCCTCAGGCACGGCGCTGAACGGCAGTGCCGGTCGTATTCACTACGTAACTTCGAAGGCCGGCGTGATCGGTTTTACCCGAACGCTCGCCCGCGAAGTCGGCGATGACAACATTAACGTCAATGCAATTGCACCCGGCTCGACGCTGTCAGAAGACAATCCCTCCGATGAGATCCTTAAAATGCGCGGCGCTCGCGTCGGTGATCGCTGCCTGAAGCGCGTACAGCTTCCCAAAGATTTGGTCGGCACGATGCTTTTCTTGTCATCGCCGCTGAGCGATTTCATGACGGGCCAAACCGTCTCGGTGGACGGTGGCACCGCGTTTTTATGAGCAACCAACCGGACCCTGCTTGCCCTACGCAACATGGTCAAAAATTTGGTTGCCCAAATCTCCCCTGCCCCTCTTTTTCAAAGAGGAGTGAAGGTATGGCAGCGCGGCGAGTTGCAGCGTCAAGTTATCCCCCTTTGGCGAAGGGGATTAAGGGGATTTGGCCGCTACATTTCCGTATTGCAGCGCTCATGACACTGCTCATAGAGAGAGAAAAAAGATTTTGCTCAATTCGTGAACCGAACTCGATCTTTCTTACATGACTGCGTATCACCATCGAAACATCGTCGCTGGCGACATCAAAACCCACTTTCTGGAGGCGGGCAGCGGACCGAATCTCGTATTGCTCCACGGCGGCGAGTATGGCGCTTCCGCCGAGATCACCTGGCGCGCAAACATCGAAAGTTTGTCGAAGACTTTTCACGTCATCGCTCCCGACCTGCTCGGCTGGGGATTGACGGACAAGCTCTATAGCTTTTCCGATCCCGCGGGCTTGCGAATTAAACATCTGCAGAGATTTCTCGAAGCTTTGGGTATCGGTAAGGCATTTTTCGTTGGTAATTCCGCGGGCGGCGGGCTCATCCTCAGAGCCTCCGTCCGTCGGCCGGCGCCGCTGCAGATCGAAAAGATGGTCACGATCTGCGGCAACGCGAGCGTCTTCAAGACCAATTCGCAGGCCGACTTGGAAAACTATACGCCGTCGCTGGAGAATATGCGGAAAATTGTCGCTCTTCTGTATCACGATCCTAAATGGCAGACCGACGAAAACATTCGCGAACGGTTTGAAAGCTCGATCATACCCGGCGCCTGGGAAACCCTGTCCGCGGCGCGCTTGCGAAGTCCCGTCCATCAGCCGCGCTCAACATCGGATGAGTTCGTTTCCCAGTTATCTCAATTGAAAATTCCGCTTTTGATCATGTCGTGTGAGCATGATCCGCTGAACCAGAGCGACTGGGACGTCAACTTCCAGAAAATCGTTCCCGGTTCGAGGGTGCATCGCTTCATGCACTCCGCCCATGAGCCGCAAATCGAACAGTCCGACGAGTTCAACCGGGTGTTAACTGAATTTCTGCTTAGCTAAACCACGAATGATTTTGTGTGTCGTAGGTGTATTGCATACGCCCTCGTGAATCCAATGAAACCCACCGGGAATAATCCGAGATATGTCATTTGTCATGCCGGCGAACGCCGGCTTCCAGGCTTTCGTATTTTCGTAATCGCGTCCAAACTGGTCCGGCCTTTGCCTGAATTATTATAATTGAGGGATGCCGATGAAATTTAAATTGCTTTTTGTTGTGCTACTCACGTGCGCACTATTGCATCACGGCAATTCCCCATCCGCCTTCGCCCAACTGACCCGCCTGAAAACTTCTTATAGCGCTCTCACCGCCAACATGGCGGCCTACTGGCTGGCCAAGGATGCAAAGATTTTTGAAAAGCATGGATTGAACGTGGACGTCGTGCTCATCGAAAGCGGTGTGACCACCGTGCAGGCGCTCACGGCCGGCGAAACTCAGATCGCGATGGGCGGCGGCACTGTGGCTGTCAGCAGCAATCTGGCCGGCAGCGATATCATATCGATCGCGAGCATCGAAAGCCGTCTTCCGTATGCTTTGCTCGCTCAAAAAGAAATCAAAAGCATCGATCAGCTTAAAGGTAAACGCCTCGCGGTTTCCCGTTTCGGCAGCGCTTCGGATCTCGCCGCGCGTCTCATTTTGCAGCGTTATGGTCTGACTCCAGACAAAGACGTTACCTTATTGCAAACCGGTGGTACGAGCACCCGTCTTTCCGCTCTCAGCAAGCGCAGCATTGATTGCACGGTTCTGACACCGGAATTCTTTAACGTAGGGAAGAAAGCCGGGTTCACGATTTTGGTCGATCCGACTCAATACGACATCCCCTTTCCCCAGCTTGAAGTGATCACCACCCGCGCCTTTCTTAAAGCACAGCCTGATCTGGCCACTCGATATTTGCGCGCGATCATCGAAGGCATCCACATGGTGAAGAACAATCCCGAACCGAGCATCCGCACGCTGGCCAAATATTTGAAGATCGACGATCGTGAAGCGTTGGAAGATGTTTACCGGCTCTACAAAGAGATCTATCCGCAGGTACCGCACGTCTCACCCGCGGCCATTCAGACCCAGCTCACCTGGATGGCAGAGAAGGATCCCCGCGCAAAGGCAGCAAAGCCGGAACAGTTTATCGATGGGTCGATTCTAAAAGAAATTGAGAAGAGTGGGTTTGTGGCGAAGCTCTATCAAAAATGACTTGCGGCCCGGCATCTTGTGCAGATTTTTGGTAGGTTGGGTTAGCGCAGCGTAACCCAACTATATTGCGGATCCATGTCACGATTCAGTGGAGCGAGATGCCAAACCGCAGGCGAATCTGCATTTCGCCCGAAGTTTATCCTGCAGCGGGTCGAAGAGCCCCCATGGCGACTATGCAACCGCAATTTTCGGCCGTTTTTTTCCAAACCCGGTTGCCTGTTCAAAAGCGTGGGCGATTTGCAACACGCCGAGATCGTCGCGATAGCGGCCGACGATCTGAATGCCGACAGGGAGACCATCCGCCGTAAATCCCGCAGGCACGGAAATCGCCGGACAAAATGTCGGCGTAATCCAGTACGCGCTCTTCATCCAGGCGATGTAATGCTCCATCGGCACACCCTCGATATCCCGCGGCCAGTGAATATTCGCATCGAAAGGCACGACTTGGTTCACCGCGCAGACGAGAAAGTCATGTTTCTCTTGAAATAACCTCATGCGCTGCATCAACTCACCATGTTGCGCCATGGCATTGGCAACATCGCTGCCACTGAGCTTGCTACCCGATTCGATCTGCCAGATGGCCTCCGGTTTCATCTGGTGTCGATGCTCTTTGAGAAGCGGCCCGAGTGTATGCCAGTAGCTCCATGCTCGAATGGTAAGAAATATTTCATTGGCAGCGGCCAGATCGGGACAAGCGTCCTCGACGATACAGCCTAGATCGCTAAATGTTTTTCGCTGCGCTTCGAGTATCGATCGTACTCGGTTGTCGAGGGGCAAACCGCCGAGATCGAGAGACCAAGCCAGCCGAACGTTTTTGAGCTCGCGCTCCAAAGGTTCTGCAAACACATGAGGATCCGAAGGATACACAGCAGGATCGCGCGGATCGGCGCCCGCCATCGCGCTCAGCAGAAAAGCGACGTCTCCGACGGATCGCCCCATCGGCCCTTTGACGCTGAACCCCAAAAACGGCAATGCTGACGGTGCGGACGGAACCAAGCCGACGGTGGGTCGGAGGGCGACGATATTATTGAAGTTGGCAGGGTTTCGGAGCGATCCACCGAGATCGCTGCCGCTTGCCAATGATAGGAGGCCGGCCGCCAGGGCGGCGCCTGCGCCGCCGCTCGACCCCCCTGCGGTCTTCCTCAAATCATAGGGATTAAGGGTCGTGCCGTAGACTTCGTTGTAGGTGTGCGATCCCATGCCAAACTCAGAGACATTGGTCTTGCCAATTGCGATTACGCCCGCTCGCCGCAATCGCTCCACCAAAACAGAATCTTCGGTCGGCATGAAGTCTTTGAAAATGAGCGAACCCCGCGTCATCGGAAAACCGACCGCAGGATCCAAATCTTTAAATGCGAACGGCAAACCATGTAACGGTCCGACTTCTTCGCCGCGCGCCAAGCGCCGATCGGCATCGTCGGCAAGCGCGAGGCACTGCTCGTCGTCTAATTTAGCAACGATTGCATTGATTTTCGGATTGATTCTAGCGAGCTGTCGCAGAAATGCGCTCATCACCTCGTGCGAGGAAAGTTTTCGCTCGCGAATGAGAGCCGCTAGTTGACGCGCGCTCATGAAACACATTTCTTGGTCGGACCCCGAATTCATTTACTGTTGACTATCGTTAGTCGAGGATCCCCAAGAGCTTTGCCGTTTTCATAGAAACAGACAAACTGGCGAGAGTTGTCATTCGATCTTTTGCGATTGGCTCAGAATAAACTCCGGGAGCTTTGCTTCGCTCCACTGGATGACCGAATTTATCTTGATGTTTGGTGCTCATCACCGTCTCCTAACCTTCAGCGCTTTCGGCTGATCTCGGCCAGCAACTCGAGCTGGATTTCCTGGATCTGCGCTAGACGTTCCCATTGATGCGACAGCAAATGATCGAGCTTCTCGTGCAGATGGCGAATCTCCAACTCGGCTTTGAGATTCACCTGGTAGTCGTGTTCCGAACGTAGACGATCTTTGGCTTCCTGACGGTTTTGGCTCATCATGATGATCGGCGCCTGAATCGCCGCGAGGCAGGAAAGGATCAGGTTCAACAATATGTAAGGATACGGATCCGGCGGATGCGCGTACAAAATGAACGAGTTGACGCCGATCCAAACCATGAGAAACAACCCGAACAAAATGAGAAAGATCCAACTGCCGCCGAATGTCGCGATGCGATCCGCCAAGCGCTCGCCGAGCGTCCATTCTCCCTCGAATTCAGTATCAACATTTTTTGAAAGCGTCTCGTGATCGCGCAGACTGGTGAGGACTTCGTTTTCAAGTGACGTCAATTCACCCTTTTCCGATTCCAACAGAGAATGGACGTATTCGCCGCGATAACGATTCAAATCCGGACGGCAAATGAATTTTTCCTGTGACCAGTCCGGATGTTCTTGCGAAATTTGTTGAGCTACAGCATCCCGCAGCGCTATTCCGGGCACCAAATCGCGGAGCGCAAACGTCTTGCCGCAAATCCCGCAGACTTTGGTCTCTTTGTGATTTGCCATGCGCTTCGGGATCCAAATAGATAAGGATTAACTCTTCTCGAGAAAGCTCAGCCGCTCGGCCATGGGCGTTTGCGGAAAGACATAACCGCAGGACTTGCAGGTACGAAGCCGCGGATCGTTGTTGAATTCCGTGTAGACGGCGGTGACTTGTGCCGGGATATTGCCCTGATTGACGACACGAGAAAGAACCAGCGCGTCGCACTGTTCGCAGAACCAAACAAACTCTTCCTGTTCTTCCGGTCGACGCTTGCGCTCGATCACCAAGCCCCAGGTGTTTTCGAATCGCCGGGGTGAGTGCGGTACGCCGCCCGGACAGACAAAAATTTCGCCTTCGTTAATCTTGACAGTCTGGCGGCCCTCACCCACCGGCTTGACGACGAGCTCCATCTCACCCTCGACCTGGTAAAAAAACTCGTCCCCTGGATCGATATGGAAATCGAGCCGCGTATTCGGCCCGCGCAGCATCATGACAATAAAATCCTCATGGCTGACCAACAGCTTGTTCGTGCGAAACGGCGGATTGAACAGATGCTGGTTCTCGTTGACCCACTGCTTTAAATGAGTTGTGGAGAGAAAATCCATGGATTACCTCTGGAGTGTTGGAGTGATGGAGTACTGGGTTCGGGCAATCTTTCTGGAACGGAAGTTCACAATAAAGTCCGTCATTCCGGGCGACCCGGAATCCAGGATTTTCCTTTCTGGACCGGCATGACGGCGAACCACCGGATTATTTGTTGAAGTAGGACTGGAGTCCATTACTTCAACACTCCATTCTCCCGCGCTTCGTGCACTCCCGCGCCACGCCGTCCGTCAGCGCCCACCAGATCGACAAGCCTTTGCGCAGTGCCCTCAGCACCCGCACTTGCAACTCATTGGTAATGGCGAATTGTTCAACCAGCTCGTAGCCAATATTGCTGTGCTCCGTATCGGCCTCGCCGTGCTCGGCAAAGAATTCAATATCGTGCGGCGTCAAACCGTAATGATCGCGGAAACTACGGAAGAATTTTCCGCCGGTTAGCTGATTGGAGAATTCGTTACAGCAATTGGTTGCCGCTACCTGTTCGAGAATATGGTTACTTCGCAGGGCGATATCGAGCCAACCCACTCGTGCCAAGACGGTGGTCGGCAAAAAATCCTCCTCGGCCTCGCAGCGTTCGAGCTCCTTGGCCGGGATACCGATGCTCTCGCCGAAGCGAAGGAACAGAGCGCGATGACCGAGAACAGGGCGCGGCGACCCTTCGAAATAAGTGTAGCCTACTTCCGAATGGATAATGTCGACGAACTTCTTGTGAATCTCCGGATCGTGAATGCCGGACAACTGGCAGCGCACCAGCTTCGCCGTATTGATCGCGACGTTGTAAGAAAAAATGCCCCATGCTTCCTTCGCCCAAATCTTGACCGCCTCCAGCGGCAGCTTGCCTTCATAGAGGTCCAAATAAAACGGGTGGTGCAAACGCGCGTGGCCAGCCTTGACTTCGTTAGTCAACACGTCGGAAAACTGATCTGTCGATAGCGTTTCGCCTCTTAAAACCGCTTCAGCTGACATTCATTCACCTCGAATAATTGTTGTGCCATCAGTTTCATCGCGGCGTCGACGAGCATGAGTGTTAGAAGAGAGTCACCCTCGAAGCTTTTAGTCGGCGGGTCCGGTCGCTGGATTCCCGATAGAAGCATTCGAGAATGACGGATATCACCATGTCTGCGATTAGATCACCCATTTTGGACGCTATGCTCGCCCCTTTCTCCTGTTGCGATTATCGTGTTTGAACTTGTTGGCGTTGCACGCGATCTCCACCCGATTACCGTCCGGATCGAGAAAGCTGATCGAGCGATTACCCGCGACGACCAGAGTTTCCGGACCGCTGACAATCGGAATATTTCTACGCTTCAAAACTGGATAGATCTTTTCGATGATATCATTCGATTCCACATAGACGCAGAAATGATGCACTTTAGGCGCTCCGTCGCCGTTGACGTGCTTCACTCCCTTCGGCAGCGCCTGCAGCGCGATGTCATGGTGTTCTTTCCCGTAGCTCATGAAGGTCATCTTCGTATCGAGATTTCGCGCCGAGATTTTCAACCCGAGAATCGAGCGATAAAACTCTTCTGACTTTTTGAGATCCGCGACATTCAGCACGATGTGTCCAAGTACGCCGTTGCGAATTTTCATGGGAGGACATAATAAATAACGGTACTGGCATCGTGTCAAGGCGATACTCCACTACTGGCTGGAACCAAGTACGTCAAACCATATCATCATTCCAGCAACCCTGCGGCAGTTCGGGGTAGCGCGATAGCGAGTCCAGCGGTTTTGTAGGGGCGTATGGCATGCGCCCAAATGTATGAGACCCGAAGCTCTATCGCTGTGTGTCAACCTCCAACTGATTGACAACGGTTTTGCTAATCAGGATATTTTCTCCCAAACTTGTACGAGGTTGAGAAATGAAAATCATGATCGTCATGGGTGAATACCCGGCGGAAGAGGCGGAGCGGCGCAGACAAGCTGTGCTGAAATGCGCCTCGCCTGGCACCGAGATTGGCTTTGCGGTGATCAAGGCGACTTTTTTTCGCCGTTCCAATTCGCAGGTCAACTCGCTTTCTGCCGGACCGCTGGTTGCCGAAGTGGCGCAACGAGCTGAAGCCGACCGTTATGATGCCGTCATCCCGTTCGGCACATTGGATGCCGGCGTAGAGCTGGCGAGAAATCTCGTCCGTATTCCGGTTGTCGGCGCCGGCCAATCGGTTCTGCACCTGGGTGCGCAGTTGAGCAATCGTTTGGGGGTCGTGGCCTACGAAGAAAAAAGCATCCCGTTCATGCGTAAGCAGATGCACGCCTGGCGTGTCGCCGATTCGGTGGTAGGAATCCGCAGCGTCGAAATTCCCCTTCCGGAAAGCACGAAAAACCGCGACGCTATGCGAATACGTTTCATCGAAGTCGCGCGCGAGCTAATCGACGAGTTCGATGCCGAGATCATCGTCCCCATGGGAGTGACGATGGTGCCCGTGCAATACTCGCCCCAGGAATTCGCAAGCGAACTCGGCGTCCCGGTGATGGATGCGCTCAAGACCAGCATCCAGACTGCCGAAATGTTGGTGCGGATGGGTTTAACTCACAGCACGAAAACGTATCCGAGAGTCTCAACAAGCTGAATTTTGTTCGAGACGGAAGCGATTGTTCGGCATCGCACCTACACGACCGAGCCGGAAATCAGCGCGCTGACATTCCATGTCCACCGAGATTTGCTATTGGAAGCATGACGTTGATAGGAACGCGGCTTTCCCTTGCTATGACGGGAAAAGTATTGTGTGCAGCCGCTGCTGCGTCGAAGTCTGCGGCAAGGAGACGCCGCAATGGTTCGCCGCCTGCGCGCGCGCCGGCCATCCGACCTGGCCCAGCACCAATCGCGGCCGGCGGGTTCCGACGAAGCTCGTTTGCCTTGAATCCTACTGGGACAACCGGCTGTTCCACACGACATCGGTCAAAGGTTTTTTTGAATCCATGGCGCCGCTCCACGATCCGCCGTTGCAACTCGCCCATCGCTTCGTCGAGAGTCAACGCGGTCTCGCGCACTATACCGCCGCGCCGAACGGACTACTCTGGACCGATCCGGCCGCGGCCGATGCGCCAATCTTCTACCTCGCCTTCCACGGCCGTCCCACAGAAGTGAGGTCGGTGCTCGAATTCATCGATGAACAATCGCTTTGTGACGCGTTCAAAGGCTTCGGTGTCAAACCCAATCTTATCTATTTTGCTGCATGTAGCGTTCTCAAGGGCCGCAACGGCCAGCGCTTCGCCGAAAGATTTCTCAAGTCCTCGGGGTGCCGTGCGGTTATCGGGTACACCACCGACGTGAATTGGATGCTCAGCCTGCTGACCGATATGCTGTTTCTTCACCGCTTCTATCGTGATGAAAATCCATGGCGGAATCTGCGGAAGATTTATGAGTCAGTGCGCGATGATTTTAAGCCGGCGCAGGCGATCGGTTGGACCTTGATGGAAAACCGCCATCGATAAGGCTTTAAAGAATCGTATCGGACGCACCAATGCTTCGGCGTTGCATTGTTTAGCCTTACGTCAGATTTGGCCCTGACCGTCATACCGGCGGAGGCCGGTATAAAGGAGCGTTATGCCATACGCCCCTG
>Ga0207701_10007852_pt1 | contig 10569 bp, 10 predicted proteins | sample KBSSwiSSwithPhiX_FD_184294 | JGI IMG/M metagenome (GOLD analysis project Ga0207701, IMG submission 184294) | Switchgrass rhizosphere bulk soil microbial communities from Kellogg Biological Station, Michigan, USA, with PhiX - S5 (SPAdes) (version 2) | ecosystem: Environmental > Terrestrial >...
TCTTCTTCGCCATGTAGACCAGACCGGCCGGCTCTCCCGGAATGCCTGCGGCGAGCGCCGAGTCGCGCGAAAGACTCGCGACAGCATTGCCATCCTTGTCGAGGTACATGTCGCGCGTGGAGGCGCCGGGCGCCATCTCGCGCAGATCGATCATGGCCTCGTGGCCATCGCTGGCGCGGCGAACCAGGAAGAACCCGCCGCCGCCCAGGCCCGAACAACACGATTCCACCACCGTAAGGGCGGACGCGACCGCGACGGCGGCATCAAACGCATTGCCGCCCTTGGCGAGAATCTGCTTGCCGGCCTCGCTCGCGAGTGGATAGGCACTGGCGATCGCAGCGTGCCCTGGCCCTGCCGCGGGAATTTTCGTATCCGGCGTGGCCGCCTGCAGCGGCAGCACAACGAGGGCGAATATGGTGAGGGTGAATGCGCGAATGGCGCGCGCGGCGGTCAGCGTCATTCCGGTCAGACCCGCTTCATCTTCTTCAGTTCGATCGCCACCAGCGGATGCACGAATTCCTTCACGTCGCCGCCGAGGATCGCGATCTCGCGCACCAATGTCGAAGAGATGAAAGTGAACTGTTCCTGCGGCGTGAGGAATACGGTCTCGAGATCCCGATGCAGGTGCCGGCTCATGTTGGCGAGCTGGAACTCGAACTCGAAATCCGACACCGCGCGCAGGCCGCGCACCACGACTTGCACACCGTGTTCGCGCGCGAAATCCACGGTGAGGCCCTTGTAACCCATGACTTCGACACCCGGGATATCGCCGAGCACCAGCCGCGCGAGTTCGACGCGCTTCTCGAGCGGAAACATCGGCGCCTTATTAGGGTTGGATGCGATCGCGACGATGACCCGTTCAAACACGCCCGCCGCGCGGCGCACCAGGTCCTGGTGGCCATTGGTGATGGGGTCGAAGGTTCCTGGATAGACGGCGCTGCGTTTCATGTGGCGAACAGATGATACCCGACCTCGCCCGCACGCCCTGCGCGAAGCTCTTTCCAGCCTCCCGGCAAGGCCGGAAGCGGATCGCGAGCGCGGCGTTCGAGGTACAGGCGTGCGTCGGCAGCGAGACGGCCTGCGAGTGCGGTGGCCGCAGTCTCGAGCAGGTTTGAATCATATGGCGGATCGAGGAACACGATGTCGAAGGGCGGCTCGGCGCCGTTCGTCGCCAGCCATTCGAGTGCTCCCGTGCACGAAACTCGCGCGCCCGACTCGCCCCATTCGCGTGTCACCGCTTCGATGGCTGCCGCCGCTCGCCGATCTTTTTCGACGAAAGTGACATGCGCGGCACCACGCGAGAGAGCTTCGAGCCCGAGTGCGCCGCTGCCAGCAAACAAGTCGAGTACACGCGCCTGTTCGATGCGCGGCTGCAGCCAGTTGAACAGGGTTTCCCGCACACGATCCGGCGTGGGACGAATGTCGACGCCGGCAGGGAATTGCAATCGCCGCCCGCGGTGCCGGCCGGCGATGATGCGCAGGACTCGTGAACGCGCACCCGTTTTCCGTGCACCACTGACTGCGTCATTGGGCCGCGCGACGACGCGAGTTTTTCCGCTCTTTCCTGGTTTCGGCAAAGTTGTTGAGTCCGTGGCGACGGCTTGCCACCTTTTGGGGCCCAAGCGTACGCTACCGCCCTAATACGACAAGCTCGGCGCATCGTTCTGCACGGCGAGGGAATGCGACCGACTCTTCCAAATAGAATTCCGAGGAGCGAACGCATGAAGAGGCTAATTGCAGCCACTGCCCTGGCTGTTATCGTGACGGCGGGCTGCTCGAGTTCTGTCGACAATCCACCCGACGTCACGCCGACAGACCCGACGGTGGGCAACGGCAACCCCTCGGGTGGCTCAACCGCTCCCACGCCCGCCGCCACCGCCGCGCTGTACCAGCCCGCACAGGGCATCTTTCCGTTTCCGAATGACCTGTATTTCTCGGGCACGACGGATGGCACCATCAACATCCAGCCAGCGAACGGCCTCATTCCTAACCAGGTGGGTCTGAACGCACTCGATGGCTGGTCGACCAACGGGCCGATCCGCATTCGCTTCGGCGGTCCGTTGAATCCAGCTTCGTTCAGCGCCGCGACCATTCGCGTCTACCAGGTCACCGTCAGCAACACGAACAAGGCCGTCTCGGGTTTCACGCGACCGTTGACCTACGGGACTGAATTTACCGCTGCACTGGCCACCGACACCGGCGTTGGGCCGACGATTCTCGAAATCCGCCCGCTGGTCCCGCTGACGCCGTCGGCGGGTCCCGCGACGCCAACGAGCCCGTTGCCAGACGCTGTCGGCTATCTGGTGCTGTTGACCAATGGCTTGCAGATGAGCTCCGGTGCTGCAGCCACCGCGGACAGGGATTACGCCACCATCAAGTCCACGCTCGGCGCCACCATCAATCCGGCGAATTGCGCCACGCTGCCGAACGCTCCGATGCAGGGCGCCTGCGGTTTCACGGCCTCGCATCTGCTGGTCGCGGCGAATCCCGCGCTTGGCCCGCTGGCGCTGAACCCCGCGAACGTCGTGGTGTCTTCCCACTTCAGCACGGTGGCGACGCGTGACACGCTGCGTGCTCTTGGCCTCACCATTTTCAATCCAGCCGCGCCGGTCCCGGCTATCGTGGTCAGCCCGACTGCGATTCCCCTGAACGGCATCAATCCGGCTCTGCCCGCGTACGCCAGCGCGCGCTTCGGCACTGTCACCGTGCCTTACTACTCGTACATCCCGACGGCGCAGGCGCCGGGCGGCATCAGCACCGATTCGGTGGTATTGCGCACGGCATGGCGCGCCGCCGCCGCACCGCCCGCGCCGCTCACGGATCCCGCGAACGAGCGGAACCTCACGCGCTTCAATCCACTTCCGGAGTTGCGCGCCAGCAAGCCGATCCCGTTGCTGGTCATCATGCCGAACGGTGCCGCTGGCGCTGCGGGCGTCAAGCCGACCGCCGGCTGGCCCGTGGTGATCTTCGAGCACGGCATCACGCGCGATCGCAGTGACGCCTTCGCGCTGGCGCAGGCTTTCGCGGCCCAAGGCTGGGTGATCGCGTCCGTCGACCTGCCGCTGCATGGAATCACCTCGACTACCAGCCCGCTCTACCAGGCGTCGAACGAGCAGACTTTCAATCTCGACCTGATCGTAAATGCCAGCGGCGCTGCGGGTCCGGATGGCGTCATCGATCCCACCGGCACTCATTTCATCAATCTGCCGTATCCCCTGGCGAGCCGCGACAACCTGCGCCAGGGCGTGGTCAACCTGCTGGCGCTGACACGCGCGTTGCCGTCGCTCGACCTCGATAACGATACGATCGGCGACATCGACCCTGCGCGCATCGCCTTTATCGGCCAGTCGCTGGGCTCCATCGTGGGCATCAGTTTTGGGGCGGCGTTGCCAACTCCCACGACTCTCCCGTTCCCATCGGCAACCCCACTGCGCGTGCCGACCATGGTGTTCTCGGTGCCGGGCGGCGGGGTCGCGGAGTTGCTGCGCGATTCGCCCACGTTCGGCCCACGCATCAACGCGGGCCTGGCCTCGCAGGGCCTGCTGCCGGGCACAACCCTGTACGCGCAATATTTCCGCGACGTGCAGAACATCGTCGATGCCGGCGACCCGCTCAATTTCGTGAGGGTCGCCGCGACACAGCGATCTATCTACTTCCAGCAGATGGTGGGTGGTGGTGGCACCACGCCGGCCCTGCCCGACCAGGTAATCCCGAACTCCGCCACCCAGCGACTGATCGCGGCGATCACGAACAATGGCCTGGCGGGAGGACTGCCGTTCCCGCGCGCGGTACCCGGCTCGCCGGTGAGCGGCGATGGCTACGTGAATTTCATCGTCGGCGACCACGGTTCGTTGCTCAACCCTGCGGCCAGCGCGCCGGCCACGGGCGAAATGCAGGCCGAGTCGGTCGTATACACGGCGGGGAATGCGGCTGTCCCCATTCCCGCGGGGACCATCGTTCCCGGCGCCCTCACGCCCGCGCCGGTTCAGCCTTAGACTGCGCTCCTTTCGAGACCAAGGCTTGAAGAATGGGGACATTCCTCAAGCGCCTTTTCGTTCCGGAGCATCCGTTTGCCCACAGACAAGCCGCAGTCATTCATCGCGCGCATGCGCGCGAAGATCAATCGTCCCGGATCGTGGCTTTCGTATGACCTCGCCAACCTCGTACCCGGTCGAAAGATCGATGCTGAAGTCCTCGACGAACTCGAAACGCGCCTGCTGACCGCCGATGTCGGCGTCGACGCCACGGAGCACATACTCGAAGAATTGCGAAGAAAGGTGGCGCGGAAGGAACTCGACGACGTCAACGCGCTTATCGCGGCGCTGACCGATGCGATCACCGCCATCCTGCTGCCGTCACAGAAGCCGCTCGAGCTGAGGGCGAAGCCCTTCGTGTTGCTGGTGGTGGGTGTGAATGGCTCCGGCAAGACCACCACCATCGGCAAGCTGGCGCGCCGTTTCGCCGACGCGCGCAAACACGTGATCCTGGCCGCGGGCGACACCTTTCGCGCCGCCGCCATCGAACAGCTGGGTGTATGGGCCGACCGTTCGGGCTCTGACATCATCCAGCAGCAGGCCGGCGCGGACCCGGGTGCGGTGGTGTTCGACGCCGTGCAGGCCGCGATCTCACGGCGCGCGGACGTGGTGATCATCGACACGGCCGGGCGACTGCACAGCCAGTCACACCTGATGGACGAGCTGAAAAAAGTGAAGCGCGTGATCCAGCGTGTCGAACCTTCCGCGCCGCACGAGGTCTTGTTAGTGCTCGATGCCAACCAGGGACAGAATGCGCTCACGCAGGCAACGCAATTTCACGAAGCTGTGGGCGTTACCGGTCTCGTGCTCACCAAGCTCGACGGTACGGCCAAGGGCGGAATCGTGATCGCCATCGCGCGCAAACTCGGGTTGCCGATTCGCTTCATCGGCGTCGGCGAACAGGCCGAAGACTTCGGCGAATTCGATGCACGCGCCTTTGCCGGTGCACTGGTGTCCGGCAATAGCGTGGCTGCAGGCTAAGATCGCCGCCCATGATCACTTTTGAAAACGTCGCGAAGCGTTACCCGAACGGCCGCGAGGCGCTCGCGGGCGTGAGCTTCGCAATCCAGCCTGGCGAGTTCGTGTTCCTCACCGGCCGCTCCGGCGCGGGCAAGAGCAGCGTTCTCAAGCTGATCGCATTGCTCGAGCGTCCCAGCCGGGGCACGGTCACCGTGAGCGGCCAAAACACCGGCAAGATCAAAGCCGGCAGGATTCCTGCGTTTCGCCGAGCCATCGGCGTCGTGTTCCAGGATCACAAGCTGCTGGTCGACCGGCCGATTTACGACAACGTGGCATTGCCGCTGGTGGTGGCCGGCACGCCGCTCAAGGAAGTCGACCGGCGCGTGCGCGCCGCGCTCGATCAGGTAGGTTTGTTAGGCCGCGAACGCTCCTCGCCGCTCGAGCTCTCGGTGGGTGAACAGCAACGCGTTGGCATCGCGCGCGCGGTCATCAGCAAGCCGCGGCTGCTGATAGCCGACGAGCCCACTGGCAATCTCGACCCGTCCTTGAGCGTGGAAGTCATGCGCGTGTTCAAGCGTTTCCAGGAAGTGGGCGTCACGGTGGTGATTGCCTCGCACGACCCACACCTGGTCGAACAATTCGGCCAGCGCGAAATCGTGCTCGACGGCGGTCGCATCGTCTCGGATACCTTCCGGGCCGGGCACGCCGCGCGCATGACGGCGCAGGCCCCGCAGCTTTCCGATCTGCCCGACATTCATACATGAGCGGCGCGGTTTCTTCGTATGTCACGCGGCATCTGCAGGCGCTGTTCGGCGCACTGGGCAGGCTTACGCGCGCACCGCTCGCTACCACGCTCACGCTCATCGTCATCGGCGTGGCGCTGGCCCTGCCCGCGGGATTGGCGCTGATCGTCAACAACCTGCGCGACGCCACTGGCGACTTCAGCAATGCGGTCGATTTCAGCGTTCATTTCAAGCCGGGCACTCCCATCGAGCGCGTTCAGCAACTCGCCAAGGGCGCTCGTGTGCGCTCAGGCGTCGAATCGGTCACCGTGACGACCGCAGACGAAGCGCTGGAGGAGTTCAAGCAGGCGTCGGGCTTCGGCGATGCGCTGATGGCCCTCGAAGACAATCCGCTGCCGCATCACCTGGTCGTGCGCCCCAAGAAGGATGCCAGTGGTCCGGCCGACGTCGAATCGCTGCGGCGCTATTTCGCGGCGTTCCCTGAGGTCGATATCGTGCAGCTCGATCTCGACTGGGTGCGCCGCCTGCATGCGTTGCTCGACGTCCTGAGGCGGGTACTGTGGGTGGTGGTCAGCGTGCTTGGCCTTGGCGTGCTGGCCGTCATCGGCAACACCATCCGCCTGGAGATCCAGCAGCGCCGGCCGGAGATCGAAGTCACCAAACTCGTGGGTGGTTCCAACGCCTTCGTACGGCGCCCATTCCTGTACACCGGCTTCTTCTATGGCCTCGGTGGCGCGCTGCTGGCGGCGCTGCTCATCGTCGGGAGCCTCACCTACCTCGACCAGGCGGTGGGAGACCTTTCGGCCCAGTACGGCGGCCAATTCCATCTGGAGGGCCTGGGGAGTCGCGGGTTGGGGATCCTCATCGCCGCCGGGGCCGGTCTCGGCTGGCTCGGGGCCCTCATCTCGACCGGCCGGCACATTCGGCAGATCGAGCCGCGTGCCTGATCGATACCTTCTGGAACAATAACTTATCGATCTGGTACCCCGTTCGGGGGATGGAACTGATGGGGCACTTAGCACTCTAATCACCCGACTGCTAATATCCCGGCACATCGAGATAAGCAGATCGCCCCAGGAGGTTTCGTAGAGATGACCGCCACCGCGACCGCAATAGTTGCCCGCAAGAACGATTTCGTCCTTTCCGGCCCTGTCGGCAGTTTCGACGCCTACATGGACAAGGTAAGCCGCATTCCCGTGCTGTCGCGCGAGGATGAGGCCGCCCTGGCCGTTCGCTTCCGCAACGAAGGTGACCTCGAGGCTGCCCGCCAGCTCGTCCTGTCGCACCTGCGGTTCGTCGTGCATATCGCGCGCGGCTATTCGGGCTACGGCCTGCCGCTCGGCGATGTCGTGCAGGAAGGCAACGTCGGCCTCATGAAGGCGGTGAAGCGCTTCGATCCGACGGTCGGCGTGCGCCTGGTGTCGTTTGCGGTTCACTGGATCCGCGCCGAAATCCACGAATACGTGCTGCGCAACTGGCGCCTGGTCAAGGTCGCGACGACCAAGGCCCAGCGCAAGCTGTTCTTCAATCTGCGCAAGATGAAGAAAAACCTCGCCTGGCTCTCCCACGAGGAGACTCAGGCGGTTGCGCGCGATCTCAAGGTGACGCCTGCGGAAGTGACCGAAATGGAGAAGCGCCTCGCGGCGCGCGACCTTTCGTTCGATCCGGTGCCGGATGCCGGCAGCGAAGACGGTGACGAGACCTATTCGCCCGCCGCCTATCTACCCGCGCCGGATGCCGATCCCGCGGTGCAGATCGAAAATGCCGAATGGGACGACACCACCGGCGATCGCCTGCAGTCGGCCATGAAGACGCTGGATGCGCGCGCGCGCGACATCCTGGTCAGCCGCTGGACGGGTGACGGCAAGGTAACGCTGCACGATCTCGCCGAGAAGTACGGCGTGTCGGCGGAACGGGTACGCCAGATCGAGGCGAATGCCATCAAGAAACTGCGAGGCCTGATGACGGCCTGAAACGCCCGTTCAGACTCAAACTTGGAGCCCCGGCCGTAAACCGGGGCTTTTCTTTTTCGATGGTAAGTTTTTGTATTGTTCCCACTCCCAAGCACGTGGATTAATCCGTCGTCATGACGAAATCGGCACTCAATCCCCAGGGCGAGCAGATGGCGGACGAATCCATGATTCGCACGCTGGCTGCGCAGATCGAGGCGATCTGGCCGCAGGAGAAGTCACTCATCAACTTCTATCGGCTGCCGCGCAATGCCCGCGTGCTCGACGTCGGCGCAGGTACCGGAGAATTCAGCGCGCGAATGGCCGAACTCCTGCCGGAGGCGCAGGTTTTGGGTGTGGAGCTGCTGGCGGCGTCCGTGGAGCATGCTCGTGAGCGCCATGCCGCACTGGCCCCGCGCCTGCGGTTCGAAACCGGCGACGCGTTCCATCTGAAGCAGCCGGACAATACCTTTGACCTGGTCGCCAACCGCCACATGATCCAGTCGGTTCCTCATGTGGACCGCATCCTGGCCGAGCTCGTCCGCGTCGCCAAACCCGGCGGCCGCGTGCACGTGCTCGCCGAGGACTACTCCATGCTGCACATGATGTCGGGCCCCCTCGATCCCGATATTTTCTGGCGCAAGGGACCGGTGGAATTCTCCATGCGCACGAACACTGATTCGCGCATTGGCCGCCGTGCCTGGTCGCTATTGCGCGAAGCCGGACTCATCGATGTGCGCGTGGACTATGTGGTCGTGGACACGGTGCGTGTGCCGCGGCGCGTCTTCGGCGACATCATTACGGCATGGCGGGATGGCTATGTGAATGCACTGGCGACGCCTGAATTCCCCGCGGCGCTGGTTCGCCAGCACTTCAACGAAATCATCGCGAGCATCCTGAATCCGGATCACTACGCCGTCTGGCACGTACCGATTGTTTCAGGCGTGAAACCTAAACAATCGTAGCCATCGATTTCGTCCCATGAAAAAGGCGGCGGGCTCGATGCCCGCCGCCTTTTATTTCGAGCGCTGGAAAGCTCAGCCAGCCGTGATCGGCTGCAGCTTGAGTTCCACGCGGCGATTCTGCTGACGGCCTTCGGCACTGTCGTTGGAGGCGACAGGACGGCTCTCGCCGGCACCCAGAGTCACGATTCGCTGGGTGTTCACGCCATGCGACTGCAGGTAGCTGCCGACCGAACTCGCGCGCTGCACCGAGAGGTTCTGGTTGTAGTTGTCGTCACCGACGTTGTCCGTGTGGCCTTCGACGTCGATCAGCGTCTTGTCGAATTCCTTGAGGACCACCGACACCGAATCGAGCACCTTGTAGAAGCCGGCGTTCAGATCCGAGCTCGCGGTCTTGAATGTGATGTTGCCGGGCATGTTGAGGATGAGGTCGTTGCCGCTGCGCGTAACGGATACACCCGTGCCCTGCAGCTGCGCACGCAGCTTGGCTTCCTGTTTGTCCATGTAGGCGCCAATGCCTGCGCCCGAGAGAGCACCGACGCCTGCGCCGATCAGCGCGCGTTCGCGGCGTTCCTTGGAATTGTCACCAGTGGCGGCACCGAGGACGGCGCCTGCGATCGCGCCGATGCCGGCGCCCTTGGACGCATTGTTGACCTTCTTTTCACCGGTATAGGCGTCGGTGGTCTGGCAGCCGGCAATGGTGATGGCGGCGGCAATGACTAACAATGTGGTGCGAACAAAACTCGTATTCATGCAGTTCTCCTGAATCGTCGGGCAAACATAACGGCGAGCATATGAACCCCGAATGAACCGCTTTTCTGTGAGCTAAGTCTCATTCAAAGGCTCTATTCCAAATTCTCGGGCGAAGCTGGTGGTGAGGTCGCACGTTTGTAGCCGCGCGGCCGTATCGCAACTGTGTTGCGAATGACCGTGCAGCGCACTCCATCCTTGCGGACGTAGCCGTATTCGAACGTCGGCGTGGCGCGACCGTCGGCTTCGAGCTGCATCCTGATGGCGGCCTCCTGTTCCGGCGTAAGCGTGAACCTCATCTCGAGGTCAGAGTTACCGCCATGTTCGAAGGAAATCGTCATGGCCCGGGTCCACACCGAATAGCCCGGGAACACCCGCGCGCACGACAGTGCGGCGATGGGATCCGCGAGTGCGGCCTGATAGCCGCCAAACATCACGCCCCCCGGATTGCGCGAGCGCGCATTGAGCGGCAGCAGTATGCGCACCGTGCGCCAGTGGCCTGCGATCTCCAGCACCTTGATGCGCATTGGCATGAATGGCGGATAGAGCTCTAACAGGCTCGCATCGGGCAGAAACCCGCTGCCGGCGACAAACTTCATGATTCGCTGCATCAGCGGCATGCGGGCTCCCAGGCTTTCCTTAGTTTGATCGCGCATTCTTGCAGAGCACGTTCTTGCTTAGAAATGGGTGCTGGCGTAGGTTTCCGCGCCATGCGCACCGTAGAGCAATGGTTCGGAGAATATGGCGAGAGCCATCGCAACCCGCGCAATGAGTTGCTGCACATGATCTGCGTACCGGCCATCGTGCTCACCGTCATCGGCTTTCTCTGGTCAATCCCGGTGCCCGCAGCATTCGCCGAAACATCGCCCTGGCTCAACTGGGCCACGATCGTCATCGTCCTGGCCATTGCTTACTACTTCGCCTTGTCGGCCACGCTGGGAATTGGCGCCGCCATCGGGCTAGGGATCCTCGCGTACCTCGTGAGTTTGCTGGACACGCTCGCCTGGCCGTTGTGGCTCACCTGCCTGGTGATTTTCGTCGTCGCCTGGATTGGCCAGTTCGTCGGCCATGCCATCGAAGGCAAACGGCCCTCGTTCTTCAAGGACCTGCAGTTCCTGCTGATCGGGCCGCTGTGGTTGCTCGGCCACCTCTATCGCCGGCTCGGCATCGC
>Ga0207701_10007853_pt1 | contig 10568 bp, 10 predicted proteins | sample KBSSwiSSwithPhiX_FD_184294 | JGI IMG/M metagenome (GOLD analysis project Ga0207701, IMG submission 184294) | Switchgrass rhizosphere bulk soil microbial communities from Kellogg Biological Station, Michigan, USA, with PhiX - S5 (SPAdes) (version 2) | ecosystem: Environmental > Terrestrial >...
GTCAGCAGCGTCTTCTCGAACTGGCGATGGTGCTCATGAACCAGCCCAAGGTTTTGCTGCTTGACGAGCCGACCGCCGGTATCAATCCCGCGGCGATTGACGAGCTGATCCAGCGCTTGCGCCACGTCAACCGCGAGCTTGGCGTCACCCTGCTTGTGATTGAGCACAACATGCCGGTGATCATGGGCTTGGCCGATCGCATCTATTGCCTGAACCGCGGCCAGGTGTTGGCGGAAGGCACGCCGTCCCAAGTGCAGAAGGACCAACGGGTTATCGATGCGTATCTCGGTGCGCGCTAATGGCCGACAGCAGTCACACCAACGATCGAAACTGCGGAGCTCATGCCGCCACCGGAGTCATCAGCGGGCCCGTGTCCGGCAGCGAGGCGCCCACGCCTCAATACCTCATCGCGCTGGCCGGAGGTTCGCCGCATCTCGATTTGCACGACCTGCACGTGGGCTACGGCAAAATGGAAGTGATACATGGCTTGGATCTGAAAGTCGGTCGGGGACAATCGGTTTGCCTGGTTGGCCCCAACGGCGCGGGCAAGTCGACGGTGCTTAACGCAATCTTCGGCCTCGCCGACGTGTTCGGAGGCCGCATCCAGGTTGCGGGTCGCGACGTGGTCGGCGTTTCGGCCGGGGCCATGTTGACGAAAGCCAAGGTCGCCTATGTGCTTCAGACCAATTCCGTATTTCCTGACATGACGGTTGAAGAAAATCTCTTCATGGGCGGTTATCTGTTGCCGACGCGACGCCAGGCCGCCGAGGCCACCGAGCGTATCTTCGACACCTATCCAAAGCTCCGCGAACGCCGCGGAGAATGCGCCGGCGCACTCTCCGGGGGTGAGCGGCGCATCCTCGAATTGTCCCGCGCGCTGATCACCGAGCCGGACATCCTGCTGGTCGACGAGCCGTCGATCGGCCTTGAACCGCAGGCCATCGATGCCGTGTTCGATATGCTCGACCGGTTGCAGCGGGTCGACGGCGTGACCGTCGTGATCGTCGAGCAGAACGTCAAGAAGGGCCTGGAATTCGCCGACATCGGCTATGTGCTGACCGGCGGCCGTGTTGCGCTCGCCGATCGCGCCGAGCGGTTGCTGGAAAATCCGGCTGTCGGTCGCCTTTTTCTCGGCGGCTAAGGGAGCTTTACGTCTTCGGCTTGAGCAACGCTGCGGCAGATAAGCCGCGCTCCCGAACAAAACGCATGAGCCCGTGCGGCATGTAGAGGGCGATCAGCACGATGCCGAGGCCGAGAGCTCCGAGGTGATAATCGAGCAGATTGCTCCAGAGCATCGTCGAAATGTATTCGACAAAGAAGGCTGCAATGATCGGGCCGAGCACGGTCCCCGCGCCACCCAGAAGAAAGATAATGAAAAACTTGATCGCGATCAGCATGTCGAACACCGCTGGCGGCTCGACGTAGCTGAACCAGTACGCGTAGATCGCCCCGACGAGGCCGGTCAGCATCGCGCTCACCGCCCAGGCCGCGGTCTTGATCGTGGTGGTGCGCAAGCCCATCGCTTCCGCCTTGACCTCGTCGTCGCGGATCGCACGGCAGGCATAGCCGAGGCGGCTGTTCTTGAACCAGAACGCAATCAGGATGCTGCCGATCATGACGCCGAGCAGCAGATAGTAGAACACCTGCGCGCTCTCGGCTGGATTCCACGGCGGCAGCGGCACCGAGAGACCCATGCCGCCGCCGGTCAGTGGCGAAAAATTGCTCACCAGCGCCTTGACCATCTCGTTGAGACCGACCGTGGCGATCGCGAAATAATGCCCTCGCAGCCGTAGCAGCGGCGGCCCGACCAGCAACACGGTCACGAGCGAGATCAGCACGGCGACGACGACGCCCAATGCGAAACCGCCGCCCGCCTTGGCCATGACGATCGCCGCGCTGTAGGCGCCGAGGCCGAAGAACACCACATTGCCGAAGGCGGGATAGCCGGTGAAACCGGCGATCAGATTGATTGCCTGGGCGAGCGTCGCGAACATGAAGGCCGTCGACAGAATTCGGAGCCAATAGAGATTGACCTGCAGCGGCGCCAGCATCAGCAGAAGCAGCGCCATCGGCAGAAGCACGGATAGCCAGACGCGCCGGCTGTTCATGCGCCATGGTGCGGTGGGTGGGGCGATGCCGCCCGCGGCGTCAGGTGCGGGCGGCGGCATACGACGACTTGCCCAGGAAACCGGTTGGCCGCACGATTAGGACAATCAGCAGAAGGAAGAAGCTGACCGCATCGCGAAAGCCGGGGTTCAAAAAGCCGGAAACGAGATTCTCCGATACAGCGAGAAATATGCCGGCGACAATGGCGCCGGACATGTTGCCGAGGCCGCCGAGGATGACCACGACAAAGGATTTCAGCGTGAGCGGATCGCCGATCACCGGCGAGAATGCGTAGACCACCGTGAGCAGTGAGCCGGTGACGCCCGCCATGGCGGCACCGAGCCCGAACGTCAGGGCATAAACGTGGGCGGTGTCGATACCCATCACCCGTGCGGCTCTGGGGTCCTGCGCCGTGGCCCGGATGGCGCGTCCAGTGCGCGTCCATTTGAGAAACTGATGGAGCGCAAACGTGATCAGCAAAGCGATGACGAAAACCAAGATACGCGTGTAGGCCAGCCGGACGCCGCCGAGGTCGAGCGCCATGCCACTGTACCAAGTCGTAATCGAGCGAACGTCGGCGGTGAACAGCGCGATGTTGAGGTTGATCAGCATCATGTCGAGGCCGAACGTCAGAATGAGCGTAAAGAAAATTGACGTCATCACCACGCGGTTGAGAACAAACCGCTGGAGCGCGTAGCCCATCACGAACAAAGTGGCCGCCGAGAATGGCAGTGTCAGGATCGGATCGATGCCGAACCGGGAGTACAGCGAGTAGGTCACATAGGCCCCCACCAGCATCATGCTGCCGTGGGCCAGGTTGATGATGTTCATGACCCCCCAGACCAGGGAAAATCCGATCGCCATGCAGGCGTAGAGCCCACCGAGCAGAATCCCGTTCAGAACGACTTGGGTCAGCAACATTCAGTCTGGCTCTGCTGCAGCCGCGCCGGCGGGCTTGAACGGCAACCGCCGGCTTGGAGTGTTGCTCCAGGCCGGCAGTCGTATTTCACCCGTCGCGAGGCTCAGCGCTGGGGCATCGGATAAACCAGGTCGGCTTCCTTGAACTCGGTGGGGTACACGACCTTCGGGCGCCCGTTCTGGATCTGGATGACGCCCATGCCCTTGGCGATGTTCTGGCCCTTCTCGTTGAAGCGGATCGGACCATAGGCCGTCTTGATGTCGGTCGCGGCGATCGCGTCGCGGACCTTCTGCGGATCGAGCGAGCCGGCTTTCTCGATGGCGAGATGATAGACCTCGAGCGCCGCAGTCGACTGCGGCGGATGATAGTCGGGCTCGTAGCCGAACTCCTTCTTGAACCGCTCGGCATATTCGAGGGACGTCATACCGAACAGCTGGTCCTTCCACGGCATGTGGGCGGCCCACTGGACCGGTTCGAGCGTGCTCTCGGCGGCGGCCCCGAGCGACTCGACAAAGCCCGGCAAGGTCGGCCCCAGCAGGAAGCCGAACATTTTCGGGCGTACGCCAAGCTCGCTCGCCTGGCGCGCGAGCAGCATCATATCGGCGGTGTAGCCGCCGACGATCAGCACGTCGGGCTTCGGCGCCCAGGCGGCCGACAGCATCGCCGACAGGTCCGTGGTTTTCGAGGGGTAATACTCTTTGTATACCACCTGCAGTCCTGCATCCTTAGCCTGCACCGCGGCGCCGTCGATGCCAAGCTTCGGGAACAATGCATTCTCGCTGATCAGCGCCACCGACTTGGCGCCGCGGTCGGCGGCCATCTTGATCATGTTGATGGTGTATTGATCGACGCTGTTGAGGACGGCGAAGATATATTTGTAGCCGCGATCGTAGATGGTCGTGGACGCGCCATGGGCGATGACCATGGGAATTTTGTATTTTTCGGCGACCGAGCTCGCGGGAAAGGTCGAGCCGCTGCCGTAAGGTCCGGCGACGAAGTTGACCTTGTCCTCGACGATCAGGCGTTCGACCAGGGCCGTGGCGCGCTGGGCATTGCTTTCGTCATCGTAATATTTGATCTCAACCTTGTATTTCTTTCCACCGACGTTGATCCCGCCTCGCTCGTTGGCGAGCTTGGCGTAGAAGTCATAGCCGTCCTTGACGCGCTTGCCTTCGGCGGAGGTGCCGCCGGTGAGCGACAGCGAGGCGCCGAAGCGAATCACATCTTGAGCTGAGGCCTGGATGGGCAACATCGCGCCGACGGCAAGCGCAAATGCTGCGCAGCGGCCGACCCTGGTACTGTCCACCCGGGACGGGCGGCGAACTGGAATTTGCATCGAACACTCCATTCTCTGATCGCCGAGGTCGGGCACATTCGCCCGACAAACGATACCATAGTTGATCAAGCACCAAACGCTGCAATTTGCCGCGTTCTGATCTCGCCTGCGAGAACGGGGCCGGTCGGGCGATCTCAAGCGGGCCGCGCCCGGCTTGCTCCGGTTATTGGTGCGCGTGTGCGCGAATCGGATATCGTTGACAGCGAGAGGGATCGTCGAGGTGGCAGAGGACGAGGTCAGCGTCAGATTGGCCGCCGAGAGCCGGCGCAAACTGGGCGCTCAAGCACTGCATCTTCCATTGAAGGTGCTGGGCTATCTTGAATTCAGCGAGATCTACAGCATCGACCTCGGCCGTCTGCCGCCGGAACGCCCGCTCGATCGGTATGAGTTGGGTCCCGCCACCGCCGAAGACATCGACTACATCTGCCGCGTTTTGATCCGCGATGAGCCGCCCATCGTGATCCGCACGCTGTGGTCCGAAGGGCACCACTGCCTCGTCGCGCGCCACGACGGGCGCGTGATTGCCTACGACTGGATCGCATTCTCCACGGTTCAGGAGGAGGAATATCGAATCGAGCTCCAACCGGATCATGCGTTTTGCCTGAATGCCTACACGCATCCGGAGCATCGCGGCCGCGGCGTGCATTATGCCCTGCTTCGGGGATTGCTTAAATTTGCTGCCGAAAATGGGAAGACCAAGGCCTTTACGCTGGTGAGCCTGTTCAATCGGGATTCCTGGAAATCGCATATTCGTATGGGCTGGAAGCGGGAGTTCACCTACTGCTACTTCCGTCCCTACTTCGTGCCCGGTCGCCAGCCCTGGGCGCTGACCCCGCCACGATATCCCGCGCGGCTCGACTGGCGGCGGCACTCCTGGTTTGCCTCTTAGGAGGGCTGGCCACGGGTCAATGGGGCCGCATCGCATCGACCGGCTCAAGCGCGGATTTACGTTTCGTCAATGATGAATCGCTTGTTAAGGCCATCGCGTTCTGACGCGGAGGGCTTGCAGGGGCGCGGCTGTGACATTGCGCCGGTGGCCTGCGATTGCAGCAAAATTAACGTGCCCGCTCATAACATCAGTCCGCGGCAAGATGCCTAACCCAGCAATGTCATTGCGGTTGGAGGTCATGTGACTTCATCATCCAAAGTGCGCGTCGCGGCCGCGCAATATGCGATCGAACATTGCTCGGCCCACGAGGAACTGCGCAGCAAGCTTGATCGCTGGGTTGCAGAGGCCGCTGGCACGGGTGCCAAACTGCTCGTATTTCCGGAATTCGCAGGGATGGAGTTTGCTGCGCTTCATGACCGGCGCGTCGCACCCGACCGGCGCTCGCCGACGCGGCATAAACTCGGCCCCCTTCCGGTCATGCAGGCCACCCGCCGCGTCGAGCCCAGCCTGGAATGGGAAACATCCGCAGTCCAAGCTCTGCTGCCCGAATTTATCGCCATTCATGCCGATCTTGCCGCAAGGCATGGCGTCTACATCCTCGCCGGCAGCCTGCCTGTAACCGGCGGAGAATCCGGAATTCGGAATCGGGCATACTTTTTTTCCCCCGATGGGACAGTCGGCTTTCAGGACAAAATCGTCCCGACCCGATGGGAACGGGAAGTTTGGTGCGTCGAGGGCGGTGATCAGATCAAGATTTTCGAGACCGCCTTTGGTCCGATCGGCATCGCGATTTGCTACGACATCGAGTTCCCGCTCGTTGCCCGGTTGCAGGCCGAAGCCGGAGCTCGGATCATTCTCACGCCCTGTTGCTGTGACTCCCTTCGCGGTTATCACCGTGTCCGGGTGGGAGCCCGCGCCCGCGCTCTCGAAAATCAAGCCTACGTCATTCAGTCGCCGGCCGTCGGCGAGGCAGCATGGTCTGGCGTGATCGGCAACACCGCCGGTGCGGCGGGAATTTATGCGCCGCCGGACCTTGGCCCTCAAACTAATGGCGTGATCGCGCAGGGTAGCTACGACACGCAGCAGTGGGTTTATGCCGATCTCGATCTCGATGCGATTGAAAGAATCCGCCAAGGCGGCGGCGTGATCGCAAACGAGTCGGAATGGAACGCTCACCTGCGGTTCCGACAGGCTAATAAAGGACTGTTCGAATCCCCAGCGCGCGGGTTGGAGCTCGCCCAGGTCAGAGCGGTTGCGAACGGATAGTTGCTGAGTTCGATGGCGATCTCTCTGCGCGAAGAAGCTTCATGTCCGGCTCGTCTCAAGGGGCACGTCATTAACAGACAAGCTTACTATCTCGAGTTGCCGGGCATCGGCGCCCGATCCGTTGCGCCTCCGAGGGTCTCGGCCGAGATCGAGATTGCGCAGGGCGTAGATGCTCTTGACGCGATAGCGTCGCCGTGGCGCGAGATGGAAACGGCCTGCGGCGTCAGCTCGCCGTTTCAATCCTTGGCGCTCGCCCGGGCTGCGGCAGGGGCACACATCCGCGCCGGCGAAACTCCGCGTGTCGTGGTGGTGCGCAAAAACGGCAGGCCACTCGTAATCTTTCCAACGGTTATCAGTCGAATTGCGGGCGTCACAACGGCGCGATTCTTGGGTGATCCGCTCATCCAGTACGGCGATGTGATTGCCGCGCCCGAGGCGTCTATTGAGCAGATCGAAGACGCCTGGTCGGCTGTGGCCGACCCGGCTGTGGTCAGCGCGGTGCTGCTGCGTAAAGTTCGCGCCGACGCGAAAATCGCTCCGGTGATGGAGAAAGCTGCTGGTCGTCTATCGGAAACGGAGGCGCCGTTCGTCGATCTTCGGCAGCTGCACAGGCCGCGATCAAAGCATGCACGAGAACTGCAGCGTCTCCGGCGCCGGCTCGCCGAAGCGGGCGAAGTAAAATTGGAATTCGTGCGCGGTCCGGCGGTCGGCCGGACATTAGGCGAGGTGCTTGATCTGAAGAAAGCATGGCTCTCTGAACGCGGTCTACCGAGTACGGTGTTCGGCAACCCGAATTGGGAACAAGTGTTGATTGAGCTTGTCGGGAAGGATTGCGGCGGGGCTGAGATGGTCGCTGCGCGGCTTACAGTCGGTGGAGCAGTCGCTGCGATCGAAATAGGGTTTGCGAGCACGCGAACGTGGTTCGCCTATATCGGCGCGCTGGGACCAGGTTTTGCGGTCGCCGGCCCCGGTCACGTGCAAATGGCCGATACGATCGCACACTGTCGCGATTCAGGACTCGCCTGCTACGATCTGCTTCCACCGTCTGCGCCCTACAAACAGGTCATTGCCACCGGCGCTGTTCAGGTTTGCGACTACGGTGCGGCCCTCAATATTGCCGGGGGTGTCGTGATACTCGGCGCGCGGCTTCTTCCAGCGATCAAAACGCTGATCAATGCGACGCCGCCGCAACTGCGGCGGCTGTTGGTTTTTCGCCATGTTTAACAATGTATGAAGGTCCGACTTTTAATAGCTTTGCTTTACCAATAGTTGACATCTTCAAGGCCACATTCATGCGGGTGCGCCAAGCGGCGCAAGTCACTGTAAAAGTCAGCGTGAAAGTGGTTGCCGATGAAAGCCGCGCGTATCCTCATTCTTGGTGTTGCCCTTGCCGCCGGTGGAGTTGCCGCCTACCTCGTAACATCGGAGGAGCCGCCGCCCGCCGCGCCGCCGCCGGTGGCCGCGGTCCCGACCGATGAGGTGCTGGTCGCCGCCGGCGACATCGGCATCGGCCAGGCGGTTTCAGCACAAACACTGCGTTGGCAGGCCTGGCCGGCCTCAGCCACCGCATCGCCCAATTTCATTCTCAAGAAACAACGGCCGAACGGCATGGAGCAGCTCGTCGGATCGATCGCGCGCACGCCGTTTGCCAATGGCGAACCGATCCGCGAAGACAAGCTCATCAAGGGGAACGGTGGATATTTGGCGGCGGTGTTGCCGGCGGGAATGCGGGCCATCTCCACGCCGATCTCGCCTGAGACCGGGGCCGGCGGCTTCATTCTGCCGAACGACCGGGTCGATGTCGTTCTCATCCGCGCCCAGAAAACCGCTGGCGGCGAAATTTATACCTCCGAGACCATCCTGACGAACGTTCGTGTTCTGGCGATCGATCAGACGGTGGAGGAAAAGAACGGTCAGCGTGTGGTGGTTGGCAAGATCGCGACCCTGGCGCTGAACGCTCGAAATGCCGAGACGCTGGTGCTTGCCACCCGTCTGGGCACGATGGCCCTCGCACTTCGCAGCATGGCCGACGGAAAAGCAGCCGACGTGGAAGAGGCGGAGAGCCCAGGCCTTGCTCGCGCGGGCATCGGTATTGTGCGCTTTGGTCAGTCGTCGAGATAGGATCGACGCAAGCGATCCGATGCATGGATAACGGTTAATTAACCGTTCCGAACGGGCCGGTAATCCTGCGGCCGTTCATACCGGTTCTTAATGGCGTCGGATTAGGGTCCGTCCTCAGGGCGGCCTCCAATCAAGAACAGTCAGATCAAATGAGTGGAGTTGGGTCACGCGTTGTCATGATGCTTGTCGCGGTCGCCGCGATGACTTTGAGCATGACGGCTGTGGCGCACGCGCACCCCCACGTTCTCCCCACGGTCCGCACCGATTTGAAATTCAATCCGGCTGGGCATGTCACCGCGATCCAGTACACCTGGCTGTACGACTCGGCCTATTCGACGTTCGCCGGGCGCGACATCGATGCCGACAAGGACGGCACAATTTCAGCAGGCGAGCTCGCCGCGTTTGCCAAAAGCCAGATCGATGCGCTCGCCGAGCGCAGCTACTTCACCACCGTGACAACAGCAGCCGGCGGTTTCGAATTCGGTCCGCCGGAATCCTACGCGGTGGAAAAACTGGCCGACGGACGCTTGCAGCTCAGCTTCACCATTCCTCTCAAGACCGCGCCTGCGGTCGATAAACGGTTCGTCGTCGAGCTCTACGATCCCGATTTCTTTGCTTATTTCACAATGCCCGATGATGGGGTGCGTCTGGTTGGCGCGCCTCAGGGATGTGCGCCGGTCGTGACCGGACCGCAGCCGATCGATCTGAAGAACACCCGGAGCGTGCCGGCCTTGTTCTGGCAGGCGCTCGATGGGTCGAAGACAGCGGGGCTGCAGTTCGTCAACAGGATCGCAGTGACATGTCCGTAGTCATCCATGAGGTCGAGACGCGCGGCGTCCGCTTGCCGCGGTCTTTGCTGGCGAGATTGGCCGTGGCGGGGATGGCCACCGCTGTCGTTGGCCTCGGTCTTGCTGTGTTGGGCTATCTGGTGTTTGCGACCGGCCTCGTGGCGGCGCCGGCGCCGCGCAATCCATTCGCGACCGGCAGCGCCGGATTTGCCATGGCCACGTCGGGCATCGGCGGCATCATTCTGACAATTCAGGCTCACTTCTATGCCGCGTTGACGGCCGCCGTTCAGGCCTTGAAGGCCGATGGCGTCGGCCTGATGTCGCTGGCGACCGTCGGGTTCTTATACGGCATCTTCCACGCCGCCGGCCCCGGTCACGGCAAGGCGGTGATCTCCGGATATATCATCGCCAGCAAAGGCTCGATATCCCACGGCCTCGCGCTCAGCCTCGCGGCGGCGCTGTTGCAGGCCGTCGTCGCCATCACCGTGGTCGGCGTATTCGCGGTCGTGCTCGAGGCCACCGCGACGACGATCAATGCGGCCGCCCGCAACATCGAGCTCGTGAGCTTCGCCGCCGTGGCGGCGATGGGCGCCATCCTGCTTTGGGCCAAGGCCGGAGAATTCGTGCGCCTGGCGGCTGCCATTCGCAGCGGCATGATCCCCAACGATGACGAAGCCACGTTTCAGCCGGCGCTCCGGCAAGGTGGCGTGGGACATTGGCGGGTCTTTGCCGGCGTCGTCTTGGCCGCCGGGATCCGGCCCTGTTCGGGAGCGATCATCCTGCTGGTCTTTTCGCTGTCGCAGGGCCTGTTCGCCGCCGGCGTTGTCGGCGCGCTCGCCATGGCGATCGGAACGTCGATCACCACCGGCACGCTGGCAAGCCTCACTGTTTTCGCCAAGGCGATGGTGCAGCGCCTCACCTCGCGTGGCGGCATGACAGGACCCATCGCATTCGCGGGCTTCGAGCTCTTGGCCGCGGCCTTTGTCCTGGTGCTTGGCATGATGCTGTTTGCCGGGATTTGGGCCGGCGGAATGTTGAGCGCCCTGGACTGATGCTGTCGCTGTCCGGCTCCGAGGTCGCGTTCCAGCGCGCATTGCATCCGCGATAGATTCCATTGCGGCGTTGAGGCGGTCTGGCGCCGAG
>Ga0207701_10007854_pt1 | contig 10566 bp, 8 predicted proteins | sample KBSSwiSSwithPhiX_FD_184294 | JGI IMG/M metagenome (GOLD analysis project Ga0207701, IMG submission 184294) | Switchgrass rhizosphere bulk soil microbial communities from Kellogg Biological Station, Michigan, USA, with PhiX - S5 (SPAdes) (version 2) | ecosystem: Environmental > Terrestrial > Soil...
CACTTGGCATCGAGCATCTAGTACTTAGCAACTAGCACCAGCCATGAGGCGGGTTCGCGAGCCGGCGAACTGAGCTGCCGGCTCGCAAGGGTGCGAAGGTTAGCTGAAGATATCGCCTGCGGTCTTCTTCCGCTTCTTCGGGGCCGATTTCTTCTTCCCTCCCTTTGCGGCCTTCTTCTTTGCGCCGCCGGCCTTCTTCGCTCCGCCTTTCTTCTTCGCCATCAGACCTCCTCGTTGTTGGTTAACCGACACTCCGCCGCACGAACAGCTCGCCCGTACCTGTCAGCTCGAAATGCGCGCGCGTCAGCGGCGCGGCGCTCTGGCGCGCGGACCGGGCAGCGGGCTTGCGCGACCTCGCCGCCGCGGCACGTGCATCCGGGTCGAGCGCGATCCGCACGCCGTCCCTGGTGCGCGTCCCGGCCGACGCGATCATCGTCCGCAGGCGCGCGGCGGCGGCGCCGGACGGTTGATAATCGCCCAACGGCACCGCGAGCGACAGGAATTTTCCACCATCACGCAGCATCAGGCCGCTCGTCGCCATCGCGTTGAGCCGTTCGGCCTCGGCGGGCGCGAACCGGCTGACCTCGGCGATCGCGTCGCATGTTTCGTACAGCCGTCGATCGTCGCCGGTCAGCATCGAGATCGGCGACGCCGCCCGCGGCCGGGTGTCGAAGACGAACAGGCGATCGTCGAGGTCGATCGACACCAGTTCGGCGTTGCGCCAGGTCGTCTTCCACGCGTGCACACTCCGGACGAGCGGGTCGGCATACCGCGCGACATTCTGCGGCACCTTGTACTCGTAGGAGAAGTAGTAGGCCAGGTTCCGTCGCGCCGGCTCGGGCAGGTCGTAGAGGAACTCGTAGAAGGGCAGCGGCTGCAGCTTCGTGAACCCGAGGAGGCCGGCCTGGGTGAAATTCGGGCTGAACCGGTCGAGCCGGATCACGCTGACGCCCGAGGGCCGCGGCAGGTGGCACACCCTCGCGGTCAGCCCGGCCATCTCGAAGTAGTCCTCGGGCGACTCCTGCGGGAAGCCGATGAGGAAGTTCCAGATCGGGTGGACGCCGAGCTCCTTGCACCACTTCAGGAGCTGGATGTTCTGCAGCCCCGAGACGCCTTTCTTCATCTGCTTCAGCACGCGATCGCTGAAGCTCTCGATGCCCGGCTGGATCATCGTCACGCCGGCATCGCGCAGCAGGCGGACCTGATCCTTCTTCAGATTCGACTTCGTCTCGTAGAACAGCGACACCGGCAGCCGTCGCGCCGCCAGCTCGGGCAAGAGCGTCTTGAAGTACTTCAGGTCGAGGATGTTGTCGACGACCTGGATGTCGCATTCGGGGTAGGTCTCGGCCAGGTGGGTCAGTTCGGCGAGCGCGCGCGGGGCCGTCTTGCTGCGGTACGCCATCGACTCGCCGTTCAGGCCGCAGAAGGTGCAGTGCATCTTCTCGCCCCACCAGCAGCCGCGCGAGGTTTCCACGAACACGCTCGGCTGCCAGGCGCGCCCGAACCGGCTGCGCTCGAACTGCTCGAAGAAATCGCGGTACTCGGGGTAGGGGAGCGCGTCGAGATCGGCGACGGCGGCCGGCGCGGCCGGCGCCGCCGAAGGACCGGCCGCGGCGGAGGCCTGGGTAATCACGCCGGCGAGATCGGTCCGCGGCGCGCGGCCGGTGAGCTGCAACGCCAGATCGCCGAAGATCCGGTCGCCTTCGCCCGAGACGACGGCGTCGACGAACGGAAACTGGCGCACCGTCTCGAGGCCCATCGTCGCTTCGCAGTTGGCGCCGCCGAGCACGATGAACGTGCCAGGCAGCCGCGCCTTGACGCGTTTGGCCAGCGCCAGCGAGGCGAGATGCTGCTGGAAGACGCTGGTCAGGCCGACAATGGCCGGCTGCGCGGCCGCGACCTGTTCGGCGCACCAGTCGACGAACGCGGCGGCGTTGTCGCGCGCGCGCAGGATCGCGCGCACCTGCGACGGAGCCGGCGGCCGCGTCGGGTTGCGCCCCAGCCACGACGGCGGCTGCATCAGCACGTCGGTGAGGTAGCGCTCGTCCTGCGCCTCGTCCCAGTCGAAGAGCGCGTGCGAGAAAATCCACTCGCCGACAAACGCGCGCGACATCGCCCGGTTCTCGGTTGTGATCCGCGAGTACAGCGGCTCGCCGATCCGCTCCGCGAAGGGCAGCGTGAAATAGTCCACCCGGCACGTCAGGCCGCGCGCTTCGACCTGCGGCTGCAGCAGGCTGAGGCCGAGCGACGGCGACAGCAGCGGGCCGAACGGCATCGAGACGAGCAGGACGTCAATCATCGGGCGGCGGGCGGTGAGGCTGGCGCCGACGGGAGCGCGGCGGCTTCGGCGGCGGCCGCCGCCCGCAGCGGGTGCCGGGGGTCGGCCTTCTGCCACGCGGCGGCGAAATCGGCGTACGACTGGCGCGCCAGCGCGATGTCGCCGGCGGCGCTCGCGGCGCGGGCCAGCTGCAGCCGTGCCAGCGGGTGCGCGATGCTGGTCGGCAGGCTGCCGGGGCGTGCGATCAGCGCGCGGAACTGCTCGGCCGCAGCCCCGTATTCGCGGAGCGCCATGTGCCCGAGGCCGCGCAAGTACTGCAGCCACGGGCCCGCCGACCGCTCATACGGCGTGGCGGCGTTCAGGATCTCGAGCGCGCGGCGCGCGTCCTTGCCGGAGAGGGCGGTCGCGGCCTGCAGCATCGCCAGCTGCGCGACGACGATGTCGGATGCTGGCGGCTCCTGCGCGCGATAGGCCAGAGCCAGCTGGCCGGCCTGCTGCGTCCGGCCCAGGAATGCCGCCGCCAGCGACGCCGTCCACGTCGTCTCGGCGCCGCCGCCGCCGGGCGCGTCCACGGCTTCCTGCAACTGCCTGCGCGCCAGTGCCGTGTCGCCGACGAGCGCATTGTCGAGCGCCTGCTCCGCAATCAGGCTCAGGGCGATGTCGTGGGCCCGCGCCGTCTGTGCGGCGGTGATCGCCTGCGCGAAGGCAACCCGGCTCCCGTCGATATCGCCGGAGGAAAATGCCGCGCGCGCCGCCTCGGTGAGAACGACGTAGCTGTCGGCGCGCGACGCGGCCGCCTGGAGGTGCTCCTGCATCGCGGCGGCGTCCTTGTCGATGAACGCCAGCTGATACGCCAGCATGTGGATCACCGACGAGTCGAGCCCTTTCTGGATCGCCTCGCGTGTTGCAGCCTTCGCTTCCGGCAGGTCGCCCAGCGCGAGCAGCGCCCGCGTGAGCTGCTGGTAGGCAACGACCGAAGTGTCCGCGAGCTTCACCGCGATCCGCGCCTCGGCGACCCCTTCCTCGAGACGGTTGAGGCGGACGTAGGTGGTCGACAGGTTGCTGTGCGGCACCCAATCGTCGGGATAGGTGCTGATCCACAGCCGATAGGTCGCCACCGCATCGTCGAGCCGGCCGGTGACGATGTAGTGGTAATGCGACTTGATGAACAGCCGCTCGGGCTCGCTGAGCGAATCGCTGCGCGCGAACGCCCGCTTCGTGTACTCCTGCGCCTGCGTGAGGTCGCGCAGGTTGGTATAGATGGCGCCGAGCCGTGCCGCGGCCAGCGCGAAATTCGGGTCGAGCTCGAGCGCGTGCTGGAAGTAGGGGATGGCCTGCACGTCGCCGGTCTTCAGGCGCGTGTCGACCCCCATGCTGTACGCCTTCAGCGCCTCGAGCGACACGGTCGTGGCGTTGTGCGCCGGCACGTTGAAGCGCTGGATCGACGCGATCGACTCGCCGAGCCCTTCGCGGATGCGGGCGGCGGCGGCGGTGACGCTCGCGAGCACCTCGGTCTTCGACGCCGCCTGGGTCTGCTCGCGCACGAGAGTGTCGCCGGTGCGGCAGGCCAGCGCCTCGAGCGTGATGACGTAGGCGGACGCCAGCGGCGCGATCGATCCGTGCATCACCGCCTTGACGCCGAGACGCTCGCAGACGTCGCGCGCGACGGCGAGCGACAGCGGCTCGTTCGGCGACCGCTCCATCAACTGCAGCGTCGAGCGGACCTGCGAGGCCGGCACGAGGTTCAGGTACGGCGACTGGCGCAGTTGGATCTCGAGCGCATCCTTCAGCGCGCCATCGAAGACCGCCTCGCCCGTGGTGTTGCGGAAGTCAGCCAGCAGGAGCGGCTCGCTCGATGCGAGGGTTGGCCGGAGGCTGCGATACCACGAGTAGCTGCCGTAGACAGCCACCAGCGCGGCGAGGACGACGACGCCCGCGAGGATCGCGCGGCGCCTCGAGCGCGGCGCCACCACCGAGGTCGATGGTGCGGCCGGCGCCGCGGCCGCTGCCTCCTCGGGCCGCTTGCGAAATACCTCCGAGCCGATGACGAGGCCGCTCGAGACGCGGCCGCTCGGCGGACCGGTGGCCGCGAACTCGCGGCCGGCGATCGATCCGCTCTGCACCGCGCGCAGGTAGCCAGCCACTTCGGCGGCGCTCGACGGCCGGCGGTCGCGGTCTTTCTCCATCATCCGCTGCAGCAGGTTCCGCATCGTCGGCGGAATTCGCGCCGCCGCCTCGGCGCCGAGGCCGGCCGGGGCGGCGTGGAGGATGGCGTCGACAATCGCGGTGGTCGATCGCCCTTCGAAAGCGCGGCGGGCCGTCAGCATCTCGTAGAGCACGACGCCGAAAGAGAAGATGTCGGTGCGCGCATCGAGCGGGTCGCCGAGCGCCTGTTCCGGCGACATGTACAGGACGGTACCGACCGCGGTGCCGAAGCTGGTCAACGGACCCGAGGTCGCGCCGCCGGCTCCGTTGCCGGTGTCCTCGGGTGATTCGATCATCGCCGCGAGGCCGAAGTCGAGCAGCTTCGCGTCGCCGCGCGCGGTGACGAAGATGTTCGCCGGCTTCAGATCGCGGTGCACGATGCCGGCGGCGTGCGCGACCTCGAGTGCGTCCGCGATCTGCACGCCGAGGCCGACGACGGTGCCGAGCGACATCGGGCCGGACGCCATCACCTCGAAGAGCGTCAGCCCGCGCAGCAGCTCCATGACGAGGTAGGGGCGGTTTTCGGCCTCGGGCGCCTGGCCGACGTCGTAGATGGTGCAGATGTGCGGATGGTTCAGCAGCGAGGCTGCGCGCGCTTCGCGTTCGAAGCGGCGCAGGTGCTCGTGCGACGCGGCGAGCGCCGGCGACAGCAGCTTCACCGCGACATCGCGACCGAGCTTCAGATCGTGCGCCTGGTAGACCTCGCCCATGCTGCCGGCGCCGATGGGCGCGACGATCTCGAACCGGTCGACAATCCTGATGCCGCGGGTTAGTGACACAGTGCTCGGCTAAGACGTGCGACGCATGGTTTGGATAACCCATGCGCGCGAGCGCGCGTTGGGCGCAGCCGTAATCAGACGGGAAACGCCGGAATTCTACATTATTTCGCTCGCCTTGTACCGCGCTGACACGCGCGCGGACATCTGTTTACAGATCGTTGTACATCGCCGTTGCCGGTGGAAGGCACGCGTGCACAACCGTGCACACGCGGGATCGATCCGCCCACTGAGGTGGTCAATCGATGACGCTCGATGAGAGCGGGTGGACCGACGCTCGGTGCAGATCGTGATTGCGGAGCGGGAGCGTAGAATGGCGCGATGAAGCCATATCGCATCGTCGCCATCGTGCTCACATTGATGAGCTCCAGTGTCGTACCTGCACGCGCCGACGGTTTCATCAGCCCGTTCCTCGGCTTCGGCTTCTCCCGTGATAACGCGATCTGCCAGAGCCTGACCGATTGCGAGGACCATCGAAACCAATGGGGCATCGCGCTCGGGTCGACCAACGGCGTCTTCGGCTTCGAGCAGGACATTGCCTGGGCGCCGGACTACTTCGGCAGTACGCCCGGCAGCGACAACTCGATGCTCACACTGATGAGCAACCTGATGGTGATCATCCCCGCCGGGCCGATCCAGCCGTATGGCATCATCGGGCTCGGTTTGATGCGGCCGCACGTCAGGTTCGCCGAGCTCAGCGTGCTCGACCAGAACGCATTCGGCTGGGACATCGGCGGCGGCCTGAATATCTTTTTCGGCCACACGGTCGGCATCCGCGGCGACCTGCGGCGGCTGCGAACGTTCGACGACATCACACTCGGAATCTTCAACTCGGACAAGATCGAGTTCTGGCGGGGCAGCGCAGGGTTGACCTTGCGTTTCTGATTTGCGTCGCGGCCGGTTCCTACCGACCGGATCAGGGACGGCCTCGAAGGCCGTCCCCTACCGATCGCCTGTCTATTCCATCAACTGAATCGAGCGGATGACGCGGTCGAAGACACCGCGGTAGGCATTGAAGTCGTTCTGCGGCGCGACTGCCACGGCATAGAAGAGATTGCCGTCGCGCAGCTGCGTCGTGAAGATGACGATCGCCTCCGGCTGGCCCGTCGCCGATTGGCTGTTGCTCAGCACGCTGCGGAGACCGGCCCGGCCCGAGAGGTTGACGCGTTCCGGACCTGAGGAGCGGCGCAGGCCGGGGTTGGACTGGCCGAGCGACTCGATCAGTTCCTCGGTTGCGTCCTGCAGGTTGTGCGTCTCGTTGCGAGCGGCGCCGAGCTCGACACCGTGCGTGAAGACGCTCTGCCCGTTCGCCTGGCCGTAGGCGCCGTCCGGCGCGAAGGTGACGGCGCTCTGCCGCTGGATCTCACGCCAGTTGGACGGCACGCTCACCTTGAACATGTCGCCACCGGTGTAGGTGCGGTAACTCGACGCCGGCGCCGGCACGCGTCCGGTCGGCACGCGCCCTTCACCCGAGGTGCCGGTCGGACGGTTGCCGGTGTTGCGCGTCGCCTGCTCCGTGGTCGGCGCCGCCGGCATCTGCTTGAGATGCGCCTGCACCTGCGTGAACGCCCGCGTGTCGCGGATCGGGTTCTCGACCCGGAGCATCGCGGCTTCCTTGGTGATGTAGTCGACGCGATTGCCCGGGTTCGGGTGATCGCTCAGCCACTGCGGCCCGCCGGAGCCGCCTTCTTTCTCGATCGTCTTGAACATGTTGGCCATGTCGCGCGGGTCGTAGCCGGCGCGCGCCATGATCTGCGAGCCGAGCAGGTCGGCCTGCTTTTCGTACTCGCGGCTGAAGCGGAGGAACGCGGTGCCGAGCCCGAACTGCGAGCCCTGCGAGATGATCTGTCCCCAGCCGCCGCCGATGATCGCGCCGAGTACGGCGCCGGCGACCTGGCCCATTTGGTACTTCTGCGCCTTGCTGGCCTGGGCGGTGCCGTGGCGCAGGAGCACGTGGCTCAACTCGTGCGCCATCACGCCAGCCACCTCGCCTTCCGTGCCCGCCGCTTCAATCATCCCGCGGTTGACGAACATCGGCCCGCCGGGGAGCGCGAAGGCGTTGATCTCGCGCACGTTCACCGGCTCGAAGGTGTATGTGAACTCAGGGTGCCTGAGATCCGAGGGAACCGCCGCCGTCAATCGGTGGCCAATGTCCTCGATGTACGAACTGACGCTGTCGTCGCGGAGGATGGGCAGTTGCTTGCGCACTTGCGCCGCAGCCTCGCGTCCAAGCTCCACGTCCTGCGCAGGCGTGTAGCTGTTGTTGGGCGCCGTGATCTTCGTCTGTGCGCCGGCTAGCGCTGAGACCAGCAGCAGCGCGGCGCTGAGTCGGAGCGGAACCTTCATGCACCGGGACGGTGCAAGATCAGGTCCGTTCCTTTATGAAGGCGTTGGCGTCGTGCGCGAGAGCAGCCGGTGTCGCAGCGTGTGGGGCAGCGATCGAATGCTCAGATAGATCGCGTAGCCGGCAAATAGCCACGCGATGCGGCGCCAGTTGAACTGCGGATCGATGGCTCGACGGCCGCTGCGGGAATGCTGACGTCGGTCGCTGCGAGCCTGAGCGCGACGATTGAGGGTTGGAGTTGTGGATTCTGCGGGCACGCAAACTCATCATGCAACCGTAGCGCCACGGAGGTTCACTTCAGTGGCTAATGTTTTCAGTAACTCTACGGCTGCGGGTGTCTGGCCGAACGACATCGTGTCGGCGGCCGCGACACAACAAACGGCCGAACCCCGAAGGGGACAACCGGTTGACCACTTTTTGATCCTGTGAAGCACGAGTACACATGGGCCGTTGGATCTGTCCTTGCTCCGCAGGGTCGCAAGATGTTCCGGCTGACGCCGACCAACCGTTACCTGCACGCGTCCGATGCGCTATGGAATGAGCGCATCTCAGCCGTGCCACGTCAGCTCCCCCGACTATGTCCGACAACCGCATGAAAACCGTCGCCGACAATCGTGTCAAGGACCGCCGTCGCGCTGGCCGTCCTCCCGCGGGGGCTAAACACGGCGAGAAGGTCAAGGATTACCCGCAGCTCAGCATCCGGCTTCCGGTCGAGTTCAAGGCGCGGTTGAATGCCCTCAGCGCGGTGACCGGTCTCTCCCAGTGGCGGGTGATCGTCGAAGCCATCAACTGCTTCTCTCAGGATCTCCCCCCAACCGACCGCGAACTGGTCGAGGGCCTTAGTGAAAGGCTGATGCGAGCCGGTTAACCCTGCAGGCTGCGCGGCTTTCTGCCGAAAGATTGGTGTCAACATTTGTCAGTCATCTACCAAGTTGACGTAAAGTGTCAGTCCAGGTAGGGCATAGACGACTGTAAGTCACTGATTTATCTCGATTTCAAGTTTTCATTGAATTCGGCATGAGCTCTGCACTAGAGGCACATTAAGGGCTGACATTGTGATTCGCAAAGCACAGGGATTCGCGCTCATCGACCTCATCTTCGTCTGCGGCATGATCGGCTTGCTCAGCAGCATCGCGGTGCCGAAGCTGGTGATGGCCAAGCAGAGCGCCGGCGCCGCCTCGGCGCTGGGCTCAATGCGCACCATCGGGAGCGCGCAGCTGTCATACGCGTTGACGTGCGGCAACGGCTTCTACGCGCCGACCTTGACGACGCTCGGCACGCCGCCCCCGGGCACGACCGAACCGTTCATCTCCGGCGGTCTGGGCATCGCCGATACGGTCGCCAAGAGCGGCTACATCATCCAGATGGCCGCGACACCGTGGCCGTCGGCACCGGGGACCTGCAACGGCGTCGGCGCCGGGCTCACCGGGCAGGGATTTGCGGCGGCAGCCGATCCGGCCGATCCGGTGTATCCGAGATTCTTCGCGACCAACGCCAACAACTTGATCTACGAGCACACGGGGACGCTCTTCTCCGTGATGCCCGATGTCGGCGAACCGTTGGTCGGCCATCCGGTCCGCTAATTCAGCTATAATTCACGTCCCATGTGGACGAAGATGATGTCGGGGCCGCGCAAGAAGGCCCCGAAGACGATAGCGGTCATCGACCCGGACCGGTGTTTCGGCGCGTTTGCGTGCTCGATTTGCCAGGCGGCCTGCCCGGTGGCGGGCTGCATCGTGGAAGAGCCGGATCGCGACGGTCGAATGGTCTGCGCGGTCCGCGCCGACCTGTGCATCGGCTGCGGCCTGTGCGTCACCCTCGGCAACCCGACCGCGCCGCAGCAGCGCGAGTTCGGCTGCCCGCCCGACTACGACGCCATCAACATGATGCCGTGGGAAGAGGTCGTGAAGATCCTGCAGCAGGATGAGCCGGCGGCGACGCCGGCGACTACGTAGGCGTCACTGTAGGGCGCCGCTTCAGCGGCGTCTCTTACGCAGGGCGACCCTTAGGGTCGCCTCTTTGCCTCTTCAGCCTGCGCAAATCGCGACGGCAGCCGGTGATCGATCTTCGCGGCGATGAACGCCGACGCCTCGCTCACGCCTGCCAGCGACACTCCCGTCTCGATCCCCAGCCCGTCCAGCATGTAGATCAAATCGTCGGTCGCCAGGTTGCCTGCGGCGCCCGGCGCGTACGGGCATCCGCCGAGCCCGCCCGCGGACGCATCGAAGGTGGCGATGCCGTAGGGCAGCGACGCGAGCACGTTCGCGAGCGCGGTGCCGCGCGTGTCGTGGAAGTGCAGCGCGATCTCTTCGGCCGGCATGCGTGCGAGCACCGCGTCGAGGACGCGCGGCACCTGGCCCGGATGCGCGATGCCGATGGTGTCGCTGATCGCGACTTCGAAGACGCCCAGCTCCCGCAATCGCGCGGCGACCTCGGCCACGCGCGACGGCTCGACCGCGCCCTCGAACGGGCAGCCGAACGCCGTCGAGAGATATCCGCGCACGCGCATCCCCGCCGCGCGCGCGCGTTCGCACACCTGCGCGTAGTTCGCCAGCGACTCGTCGATCGTCTGGTTGATGTTCTTCCTGCTGAACGTCTCGGACGAAGCCGCGAACACCGCGATCTCGCTGACGCCCGCCTGCAGGGCGCGATCGAGCCCGGCGAGGTTGGGCACGAGCGCCGTGTAACGCGTGCCGGGCGTCCTGGTGATACCCGCGAACACCTCGGAGGCATCGGCCATCTGCGGCACCCATTTCGGGCTGACGAATGCCGACACCTCGATCACGGCGTGCCCCGCCGCGCTCAAGCGGTTGACGAACTCGATCTTGTCCGCCGTGGACACGAGCGCGCGCTCGTTCTGCAGCCCGTCCCGCGGTCCGACTTCGACGATAGTGACTCGCTTGGTCATCGCTTCGCTGACAGTTGCTCGTTGCTCGCTGCTGGTTGCTGGTTGCTGGTTGCTA
>Ga0207701_10007855_pt1 | contig 10566 bp, 16 predicted proteins | sample KBSSwiSSwithPhiX_FD_184294 | JGI IMG/M metagenome (GOLD analysis project Ga0207701, IMG submission 184294) | Switchgrass rhizosphere bulk soil microbial communities from Kellogg Biological Station, Michigan, USA, with PhiX - S5 (SPAdes) (version 2) | ecosystem: Environmental > Terrestrial >...
AAGATGAAGGGCATGGGCCAGATCATCTCGTGGAGCGTGCGCGACGAGAGCCTCCACTGCGAAGGCGTGATCAAGCTCTTCCACACCTTCGTGAAGGAACGCGGCTGCCTGACCAAGTCGGTGAAGGAAGACATCCTCGACCAGTGCCAGAAGACGGTGCGGCTCGAAGATGCGTTCATCGACCTGGCGTTCGAAATGGGCCCGGTCGAGGGCATGACCGCCAAGCAGATCAAGAAGTACATCCGCTTCATCGCCGACTGGCGGCTTGGGCAGCTCGGCTTCGCGCCCATCTACATGGTCGACGAGCACCCGCTTCCTTGGCTCGCGCCGATGCTCAACGGCGTCGAGCACGCCAACTTCTTCGAAACCCGCGCGACCGAATATTCGAAGGCCGCGACGCGGGGCACCTGGAACGAGGTGTGGGACAATTTCGACCGCCGCCAGAAGGCGAAGGCGGCGAACGACGGGTCGGAAGCCGCGGCAGACGAAGCGTCAGGCGAAGGCGAGGGCGATATGTTCAGCCATGCGGGAGTCGCTGCGGAGTAGTTATTGCCGTTTTCAGCTAACACACTGCTAATCGTCGGGGCTGGAGCCAGCAACGAGATCGGATTCCCAATGGGATCCGACCTGAAAGACCGGATTCGCGCCTGCACAAATATCGAGTGGAATGGCATAGAGCTAACCGGCGACAAGGAGTTTTGCGCTCTCGCAGAAGACTATGCTCGCACCCGCGGGGGGCAGGTTTCACCAATTCTAGAGGCCTGTAAGCACATCCACAGTAATGTCCTCCTGTCTGGATCGATTGACGAGTTTCTAAGCAGTCATCAAGAAGACGAAACCATCGTCGCATGCGCGAAAATTGCCATTGCTCTTGAGATCTCAAGAGCAGAGAGGGGTTCGCATCTAAACGAAAATTCCCTAGCACGAGATAATACAGATTTCGCTTATCTAAAGGACACCTATTTGCCCCGACTTTGGGCTAGACTGCAAAATGGTGAGTCCATCAGCAACTGGACGAGTTTTTTTGACGGCCTCAAAATTGTTACATTCAATTATGATAGAGTCCTAGAACAGTTCTTTTCATTAGCTCTACAGCGATTCTGTAGGGTCGGCGCCCCTGAAGCAGCTGAATTCGTCAGCAGCTTGCCGATGCTGCATGTTTACGGAAGTCTGGGCAACCTCCATTCTAGAGCGGGTGAGTTCTGTGGATTTGCACCCGATATGGCGGCAGGGATTGCAGAGCAGCCGGTAGGCGGTGCCCGCATAATCGACCACGGTACCTCGCGTGAGGTCTTTGTCGGGGCGCTGCACATCGGAGGATGGAGGGACAAAGTCAGCGCATTAGTTCAACGGTGCATCTAAGGTCACGCTGAGCCGCCTCTTTCAATCCTAATCCAAATTGGTCACACTTGGCCTTGCCGAATCGCCCACCGACTTAACTAGAAGAGGACTCCGATCGCTGTTCCAGCCGCGATTGCGATACCCACCATAAAGTACCAACCAAGCTCGCGCCGTCGCCGCACCCGGGCCATGCGACCGACAAACTCGGGTGTCTCGAACTCATCGAGCCCCTTCAGGCGCTTCTCCGTCCGGAGATAATAGGGCAATTCCGGCCGCGGCTGGTTCATCCCGAACCAGCTCGTGCGCACCTCTTCCTCATCGCTGTCGCTATGCTCGCTCATCGCCCGGCAAGGCTACGTCGCGCCGGTTAGCGCCCGGTTAGCGGCCCTTTCGCAAACAACCTGCCCGTTCAATTCTCGTTTAATCGCTTGACCGGAATGACCGAATCGGCGCTAATCCGCCTCGCCGAATCGCATAGGGGGGGTCCCGATGCATCGGCGTCTGCTTGCCATTTGCGCATCCACTATCCTGCTGTCCGCCTGCGCGTCGTTCGATGCGATGCAGAAGCCTGACGATTCCCTGGCAAAGCCACTGACCGCGGACACGTATGGCATCGAGCAATATCTGGTGCAGATGCACGGCAAGGACGACGCCGCGCGGACGCTCGACCGCAACCGCTTCATCTGGGCGCATGTCGGCGTGATCGATCACAATTACGACGACTTCAAAAGGCATCTCTCGCACGACATGAAGGGCGGCAACTTCGGGCTCGACCTGGGCCTGCTTGCCGTCACCGGCACGGCGGCGGTTTGGACCAGCCTGGCCGCCGAGCTGGCCGCGGGCGCCACCGCCATCGCGGGCGCAAAGGCCAGTTTCAATCGTGAGCTCTATTCCGAACGGACCTTTTCCGTCCTTGTCAGCCTGATGGACGCCCAGCGCTTGGAGGTGCTCGCCCAGCTCATGCGAGGATCCCAGCTGCCCGAATCCCAATATCCGATAGAGCAAGCCTATGCCGACCTCAGCCGCTACCAGGCGGCTGGCAACCTCGACTCCGCGGTGCAGGCGGCAGCGGAAGCGGCGGCGAACAAAAAGGCCGCGGCGGATTACAATTTTTCCCAGGCGCTCAACGTCTGTGAGGCGCCCGCCGAGATCGCCGATGCCCGGCGCGCCTATCTGTCCGAGCTAGGACAGGGACGGAACGATCCGGCCGGACTGGCCAGGATTGCCAAGGCGGCCCAGATCGCAGGGATGACTGATACCAAGGCGGCGGCAACTCCCGATGCGCTCAATCTGCAGGCGGAGGCGATCAGCGCCTATCTCACGTTGAAAGTCTGCACGACCGAGGGCCTCGCGGCATTCAAGACACTGGTCGATTCATCTTCCGGGGCGCCATCCGCTCCCCCGGGTGACGGCGGCTGAACTGGCAGGGGGAACGATCATGTCCACGCGGATCGTCAAATTGGAAAAGAAGAGTCTGGACGACATGGCCGCCGAAGCCCGCGCGTGCGAGCTTGGGGCGGAGCTAAAGGACCTCGCGGCCGAGGACGACGGGAATTACGCGATTCTCGAAACGACGGGTTTCGACTCGCCCGAAAATGACCTGAAGTTCCTGGAGAGCCCCTCTGAGCCCCCGGACGATGCGGATAAGATCTGCACGGGCAAGCTCGAGGTCGACGGGGAGGTAATCGACGTCGACGCCTATCGCCTCGCCTGAGAGGGTCGATTAGGCCGGAATCCGTTACTGTGTTACAAGTGCATATCGCACGGAGATATTTTGTAAGCTCGTGCGGCTGAGAGACCCCACTTCGGTTCACATCGATGGCGCGCTCCCGCTTACTGGCAGGAGTCCCATATGGACCTGAACTACCTCTACCACCGGCGCGGGATCGCCACCTACATGGCTCGCCACGCGGCGTGCAGCAACGCGCGCGAGGCGCACGGCGCGTTTGCCCGGGCCTATTCCGGCCGCATCGATCAGGTGAAGCGCGACCTTCGGGACGACGCTGCATGAGGGCGCAAATCACCCGCGCCGAGGCCGCCGATGAGCTTCGCGAAGAGGCCGCATCGTGCCGGCGCCTTGCAGGCAGGGCCCAAACCGAAAACGGCATCTGGGCGCTGAACACCGCCGCCGACAAGTTCGACGGCGACGCGCGCCGGATCGATCCGACGAGCATGCGTCGATGAGCCGGGTCCTGTTCGTCTCGCTCGACCAGGGAGAGGTGGTTTCGCGCTGCCTCGCCGCCAAGGTCGGAATCTCGGCGATCGAGCATCTGCCGGCCGGGGGAACGCGCTTCGTGTGCATGAGCACCGATGGCGCGGAAACCATGAAGAAGAAGCTGAAGAGCCATTTGCTCGCCGGCGGAGCCGCGCGGCAGGGTCACCGGCCCGATATGCCGACCTGGTAGCCGCTTTCGGGGGCCTGCCCGTCAGCCCGATTGGAGCCTTAACCCACTTGATCCCGCTAGTGCCGTTCCTACGTCGGCAACCTGACGAAAGAGGAACGCGCCATGGTCGAATCGCCCCGCTTCAACCTCAACCAGTTGAACCCGGATGCCTATCGGCACCTGATGCAGATGGAAGCGCTCATCGCCCGCAACGTCGAGCCGACGCTCTACCACCTGATCAAGCTGCGCGCGTCGCAGATCAACGGCTGCGCATTCTGCCTGGAGATGCACACCGACCAGGCGCTCCGCCACGGCGAGACGCCCGCGCGTATGATGGCGCTCGATGCCTGGGAGGAATCTCCTTTGTTCACCGACAGGGAGCGGGCGGCGCTCCGCTGGACGGAGGAGCTGACGCTGATCGCCGACACCGGCGCTTCGAGCGAAGCGTTCGAGGAGCTCAAAGGCCATTTCAGCGATGAGGAGATCGGCTGGCTGATCCTGGCCGCCGTACAAATCAACAGCTGGAACCGCGTCGCAATCTCCAGTCGCTCCCAATATGATCCCGCGATGTTCGGCGGAGCGCCCGCGCAACACAAGGCGACCGAGCCGGCCTAAGGCTGGATCGGAAATCCTGTTGGCTTCCAGAATATTAGAAGCGCCGGGGGGCGGCCCCCATCAACTTTGCGGGGTCGCAAGCTCCGCCATGGCTTCCTTCGCGATAATGTCGCGGGGCCCGAACGCCTGGTAGGTCAGGATCCCGAGGCAGAGGCAGGCAACCGCAACAAGCGCCAGCCCTGCCTTCGCGCCAGCCGGCATCCGCCGGTGCTGGGCAGTCTCCCGCCAATAGGATTCGGCCTTGGTCCAGCGCCTCGCGCCGAACCGCAGTACGAGGTTCGCGGGTGGGTTCCAGGGTTTCATCGCGCGGCGGCCTTTACGTCCATTGCGGTTAGTGATCCGTTAGCGGGCCAATCGCCTCCGATTGACGCCTTCTCATGTGTGTCATACACATAAGACACCATGGCATGGATTTCAATCGCCGCAGCGATCGCCGCAGCCGCTCCCGGGGCGATCACCGTTCCGCCCCAGCCGCAGCTGACCGAGCAGATCGCAAGGGCCGACGCCGAGCTGTTCGACCTCTTCTTCGTGAAGCCGTGCGACGAGGCGCGGATGCGATCGATGATCGCCGACGACATCGAATTCTACCATGACAAGGATGGCTATGCGGTGAAGTCGGCGGACGACTTCATGGCTGGCTACAAGGCGAACTGTTCCTCACGCGCTGACCCGACGGCGTGGCGCTCCCGGCGCGAGCTGGTGAAGGAGAGCCTGACCGTCGACCCGGTCCCCGGCTACGGCGCGATGGAGGCCGGCGATCATGCTTTCTACGAGCGCCATGGCGCCGATGGAGCCGAGAATCTGGCGGGCAGGGCGCGCTTCGCGATGGTCTGGGTACTTGGCTCCGACGGAAGCTGGAAGCTGTCGCGGGTTCTGAGCTTCGGCCACAAGGCCGCGAAATAGCTAGGCGGCCTTCCGCCTTTTCCGGTTTTTCACGAACAGCTCCGCTTCGCGCTTCGGGCGAAGCCGCTCCAAGACCTCGACCGTATCGTCGCCCGACTTGGCATTGCACCGTCCGTGGGTCAGGCAGAGATTGTCGAGCGCGTCCGTCCCTCCGGCGCTCTCGGGCAAGACCCGCTCGAGCCGGAAGCCGAGATCATGGCCGTCGGGAAGGTCGAAGCGGATTGGCCGGCGGCAGCGGCGGCAGGCATCTCCGTCCCGCTCGCGAACGGCCAGCAGCCGCTGTGCCTGCTGCTCGCGGCGAAAACCCCAAGGGTTCAGATATTTGAAGATCGGCCTTTGCATCTTGGCTGCATAGCCCGCCGCCGGTTAGCAGCGCGTTAGCGGCTAGGCGGGTCCGCTCACTGACGTGTCGGCTCCGTCCGGATCGCGGATCTGGGCGATGTGCATCCCGTGCATCTCGGTCGGCGGCCGGGTGAACTCGACGCCCAGCTCGTCGCGGCGTTCGTGGAATCCGCCGAGGTCGTCGCTTGCGAAACCGAGCTCCACCGTTCCCGCGGCCTTCTCGTTCGAGGCAGCATGAAGCGCGAGCGTCGTCTGGCCGGTCACGAACTCGCTCCATTCGGGCGACTGGAATTTCAGCGGAAGGCCGAGCACGTCGCGATGGAAGGCGATCGCCCGATCCATGTCCGCAACATATTTGATTGCGTAGGTGAGCTGCATCTTCCGTCTCCTTCGCCGGCGCGCTTATAGCGCAGCGACAGGGGAGTGCGTGATGGCGAAGTGGCCGTTGCTTGCAATTGCTTTGACTATCATTTCCGGCGCTGCATTAGCCGCCGACGATCCGCTCTGTGCCGACCGGCCCGGCAAGGCGAGTCCGACATGCACCGTTCCACGGGGCAAGGTGCAGGTCGAAACCGCGCTCGTCGACTGGGCGCACGACGGGTCCGGCCATGTCAGCAGCGACGCCTTCGCCATCGGCCAGAGCGCCTTGAAGTTCGGGATCACCGATCGGCTTCACGTCGAGTTCGATGTGACTCCCTTCGCCGAGGTCAAGGTCCATGGCGGCGGCTTTCGCGATCGAGTCTCGGGCATCGGCGATTCAGCGGTTGCGCTCAAATATCGGATGACCCGAGACGACGCTCCGGTCCAAGTGGCGCTACGGCCCTTCGTGAAGATCCCGACGGCCAACCACTCGATCGGCAACCGCAAGGTCGAAGGCGGCCTCGCACTCCTCGCCGATTCCAGCTTCGGCGGTTCGCCGGTCGGATGGGATCTCGCTCCGGAGGTTGATCTCGTCGCCGATTTCGACGGCTCCGGCTATCACGCAGCTGTCGTCCAAGCCGCGAGCATCGGCGTCCCGGCCTCGGACCGGCTCACCCTCTCCGGCGAGCTATGGGGCTCGTGGAATTTCGATCCGTCGCACACGGTCCGCCAATATTCGCTCGACGCTTCCGCGGCCTTGCTGCTGTCCCACAACGTACAGGTCGATGCCGGGGTCAATTTCGGACTCAATCGCGCGACGCCGGACGTCGAGACCTATACTGGAATCGCGTTCCGCTTCTGATCAGATTGCGATCAGCCGGGCGCCAGTCAGCATCAACACCAGCGACAGAGCGATCCGCACGAGCTTGTCGCTGACCCGGTGGACAAGCAGCGAACCGACGATGATGCCGGGTATCGATCCGACCAGCAGGTTCAGCAGCAAATGCACGTCGACACTGCCGATGAGCAGGTGGCCGATCCCCGCCACAAGCGTCAGCGGGATTGCGTGGACGATATCGGTCCCGACGATCTGCTTGGTGTTCAGCCGCATCGGGTAAAGGAAGACCAGCATTGTCGCCCCGAGCGCTCCGGCACCGACGGACGTCACCGTCACCAGCACTCCGAGCACCGCTCCAGCAACTACCGTCATCGGAAACTGAAGTTTGTTCGGTCCGGGAAAGCCGTCCGCGCCCCCATGCGAGACGACCCAGCGGTGCAGTGCAGGGCGAGCGATCGTCGCTATAGCCGTAGCGAAAAGGACCACACCCAAAGTGATCGGCAGCCACCCCTGTTTCACCTGGCTCCAGTGCATTCCGTTCAAGGCAACCAAGGTCACAACGGCAGCCGGGATGCTTCCGAGCATCAATCGGCCGACGACACGGAGGTCGGCATTGTTCTTGGCTGAATGGATTGCTCCCCCGACCGTCTTGGTCGCGCAGGCGAACCAGAGATCGGTTCCGACCGCGGTGGTCGGAGAAACCCCGAAGATGAGAATAAGGACCGGCGCCATCAGCGACCCGCCCCCAACGCCGGTTAGGCCGACCAGCAGGCCGATCAGGAAACCGGACAGAGCGTGCGCAAGGTCCATGCAGCGCGGCTAGCACGCCCAAAAGCACTTGGGGAGCGGGAGCTCTTTCGGCTCCCGCTCATCCCGTGGCCGGAAAGTCTCAGCCCACCGCGAGGCGGGCCAGGCCGTAATCAGCCGCGTTCGCCCGGTGAAGGCGGCGGCGGTGGTGGCGGCGGTGGCGGTGGCGGCGGAGCCGGGCAGGCCGTTCCGGCCACGACCTGCGTGCCGTCCGGGCAGGTCGTCATCGGCGGAGGAGGCGGAGGCGGAGGCGGCGGACAGGGCACTGTCGCGTCGATTACCGATCCATCCGGACAGGTGTGCGTCGCCGGCGTCGTAGCGCAGGCAGACAGCGCGGCGGTGGCCGCAACGAGAAATGCAATTCTTCGCATCGTCCTCTCCTCATGTTCCGGCCCGACAACGAAAGGCGAGCCGCCCCGTTCCTAATGTTGAACCCATGCGAGAGAACGTCGGAACGCCCGCTCTTCCGCATCCCGAAACGCGCTTCGACCACGTGGCGGATTATCGCCCAGACCGGTGACGAAAAAAGCCACGCCGGTCCTGGTCCTCATGTCCAACCACAGGCCGGAGCGAAGGCCATAAGCATCGCCGGCGTGACCGACCCTCGATAATCCGTCCCCAACGGGATCGTCTTTGCATCCTTTCACCTGCGTGGGAATCCACTGAGTGGCGAGGCCGTAGGTGCAGTAGAACCCATCCTCAGTGCTCCCGTTGGCGCCGTTGAAGCGCCAGACCGGAGTGAACATCGTTTCGACCGATCGCGGTGACAGAATTCGAACGCCGTCCAGCATGCCGTTGTTGAGAAGCATCCGTCCGATGCGGGCAAGCCCACGCGTCGAAATCCTGAGGCCGCCCTGTGGCGCGAACAGCGATCCGTTTTCGCCCAGCTTCCAGAGGGCGAGGTCGCATCGAGCGTCGTCCTTGATGTAGACCGGACAAGCAGGTCTGGTCCCGTGGAGATCGTCCTTCACCGGGTTCCCGTCGGGGGTGTCGAGCTCGACTGCGTGAGCGACGGCTGCGTCGCTGCAGGTTGGCCAGTTATAGCAGGCATCGATCTTCATCGGATCGAGAAGGTCGCGGCGCATCCAGACGTCGAACCGCTCGCCCGTCACCTTCTCGATGATCGACCCGACAATCGGGAAATTCATGTTGGAATAAGCGAAGTAGCCGTCGCCGGGGCCGTGCTTCGGATCCCACGATCGCGCATCTGCCATTTCCGCCTGGACCGATCCGCCGAGTGCGATTGCATATTGGTCGTCATGGTCACGGATCGAGCTCGTGTGGGAGAGCAACTGGCGAAGCGTGATCGGCCGGCTGGGGAAAGCAGGGTTGCGCAAGCTCCAACCGAGCCAGCTCGACACATCCCGGTCCAGGTCGAGCTTGCCCGCTTCGACGAGTTTCATCACGGCGACAGCGACGACAAGCTTGCTTACGGACGCAACGCGCGCTGGATCGTCGGGAGTGACGCTGCGGCCGCTTTGTGGGTCGGCAACGCCATCCGCGAAGGCTCCGAGCTCGCCGTTGGCATCGAAGGCAACCCCAGCCTGTGCTCGCGGAATGGGCGGAAGGTTGATGCTCGTGCAGCCGGCCACTGCCAGGCCGAAGAAAAGCGCGAGCGCGCGGTTCATGGCGCGATCACGTTAATCGATTTCGGCCGGATACGATACTCGAGCGGCGGCTTCATGTGCAGCGTCTCGCCATCGAGCGACACGGCCAAATGATGCCTCGACGATCCGACCTTCAGGGTCTCGACGCCCTCGATCCTGACGACGTCGTCCCGGCGTGAGCGGCCGAACAGTGCCCGGATGCTCGCGAGGCAAAAGCCCAGGCGCGACTTCGGGCGGAGCACGAGCACGAACAGTTCGCCCCTATCAATTGCCTCCCGCGTGCCGGCGCCGGGGAGGTCCATCTTGTAGGAATTGTTGCCGACGAATAGCAGCGGCGTCTCGACCACAGCCGTTCGGTCGTTGACCGTCAGTGTCAGCCGTCTGCTCGAGAAGCGAAAAAGAGTTCGAGCGGCGGCGATGGCCATCGCCCAGCGCTTGTTCCTACCCAGATGCGCCTGCTGCGCTTCGCGGTCGAGCACCATCAGCGGGTAGAGGCCGACCGCGCTGTTGTTGACGAAGACGCGGCCGTTGAGGTCGGCAACATCGACTTTCCGGGTCGTGCCCGTCGCAATCAGCTTGGCGGCATCGTCCAGCGTCGTCGGGATTCCAAGGTCGCGCGCGAAGTGATTCAGCGTGCCGAGCGGAAGCACGCCGAGCCCGGTATCCGTTCCGGCGAGCGCTCCCGCGATGCAGCTGATCGTCCCGTCACCGCCGCCGGCAACAACCAACGGTGCGCCCGAAGCGACCGCGGCTTTCGCTGCCTTCGGCAGGTCCGCGCCTTCGAGCCACTGTATTTCAGCGTCCACTCCGGCGTTGGCGAATGCCTGCTCGACGAGGTCGCGATCGCCGACCGAGCCTCCGCCGCGATTGATGAGGACTGTTGTTTTCACTCCGCGGTGAACGCGCGAAACCCGGTCAGGACTCCTTGCCCGTGCATTCGCCGACGCGCTTCGCGTCGACGGCCATCTTCATCGTCATGGCCCCGCCTGCGGGCCCGCTCTCCGTCGTCGAGGTCATGTGCATCGAATAAGCGTCGGGCCCGTAGGTGCCAGCCATCGTCATCTTTTGCGAGGCGCCTTGCTGCGCGCAGTGCATCTCGGCATCGATCTTGCCGTTACCCATGGTGAAATGATCATAGCGGCATTGGTCATTGCCGGCGAACATCTTCGGGTTCGGTTGCTTGGCTTGCTCAGGAGTCACGCAGGTCTCGCTCACGCGCGAGTTCGCGAACATCTTCTTCATCTGCTCGCGCGCCTCAGGCGGCATTCCAGGCATGTCCATCTGCTCGATCTTCATCGTCGACTGCCACTTGCCGGGGCGGATCATGCCTTCCGCCTTGGAGACTTCGCGGACCTTGCTCGCGACTTCC
>Ga0207701_10007856_pt1 | contig 10565 bp, 7 predicted proteins | sample KBSSwiSSwithPhiX_FD_184294 | JGI IMG/M metagenome (GOLD analysis project Ga0207701, IMG submission 184294) | Switchgrass rhizosphere bulk soil microbial communities from Kellogg Biological Station, Michigan, USA, with PhiX - S5 (SPAdes) (version 2) | ecosystem: Environmental > Terrestrial > Soil...
GTACTCACGCTGGCGTTCGGCATAGTAGCCGCTACGCCCGAGCAGGAAAAAGCATTCACCGATAAATACAAAGCAGCATTGGAAGGCAAGGACACAGCCACCTTGGAATCTTTCCTTTACACACAAGGATCAGATCCACAGGCCCTCGAGTTTTATAAAATGATGCAGTCGGGAGGAGCCGAAGGGAAAATTTCGAAGATTGAGCTTGTTAGTCTCACACCGGATGACGTTAAAAAAGCGACGACGCCAATGGACGGACCAACCGGCAAAGTTTGCCTGAATCTCAAACCGACGAAAAAGCTCGTGATCAAGGTTGAGAACAAGGACGCAAACGGCAGCTCCTCCAGCAATTCCGAAAACTTTGTCGCCGAGAAGGACGGCAAACTCGTGATCCCTGTGCCGGGGCCTTGCAAGTAACGCTGCCCGATTGGGGGAGCGCGAGCATTCTGCTCGCCCTGGCTGGCATGCTGCCAGGCAGCCAACTACAAGGCTGCCGATTCTAGCGGAAAACCTTCGGTAGTCGGTCGGTTTGAAAGCAAGTCTTTAGGAGTGCTGCCGTCCGGTCGGTGCTTTTACTTTTGGAGTGACTCCAAACTTTTTGACGAACTCGGCACTGCAAATGTGGAAGCTCCAAGGATACGCCGTTTCGGGAAAACGAGCGGCAATCGCTATGACCGGACCTCGCTTTTTGGCAGGCGTCTCCTCGGGGAACCCAGGCCAGCGTGGAATCAATGCAAACGTTCGGTTCGCTGGATACCAAGTGTAATTTTCGCGGGAGTTCATTTCCATCAGTTTCCCAATCTCAATCGGCGCAAGATATTTATTGTCGCCCCGGTAATACAGTTCGCTCTGGCTCTGGCCGTTCAGAAACGTGACGACTACGTGAAGCCGTTGGAAATTGTAGGTGCAAACGGTTCCCTGACTCTCGTTTCCTTCGACTCGAAGCGGTTTGCCATAGCGTGCTTCCACCACAGCTCTCGACTCCCATAACCCAGCTTTGCCTGTCCGAACGAGGGCGATTGCAAGCAGACCGATTATTAACATGGTTCGATTCATTGCCGTAAGGATTAAAAAACGCGCCAGGACGAGCAAAATTTACAGGGGCGCGACAATTTCATCAATGCTCCGAACATGATGGAAATTCCAGCAATAAATTTCGAACTGGCCCGACTACCAAAAGTTCGTAGGTCTTGCTAGACGATTCGGGCAACATGCTCGTGCTGTCGTTAGGTTCGTTCCTCTTTGAGCAACGTGCCCACCGTGCGCTGATTTGTCGGCGGTTCGAGTGAGTTAACGAAACTGCGAAACCGTTTCGAAAAAACTTCGGGTCGAAGTTTCCAGTACTGAGCCATGCCCGGCGCGAACACGTAATGTCGAAGCAGTCCGTGCCAGCCTTCCCAAAGATCCGTGTCCATCATTCCGTAGACATGATGAAAATGGATGGTTTCAAACGCTTTCAAAAATTGATATGCAGCATGGAAAAATCGTGCCCGCTCCTCGACTGACAGCGCGCTAATATCTTCGATCCCGATGCGCCAGATTCGTTCCAATTCTGCGTTTTCCATCAGCGGCTTGGTCACATCGCGCAGTGCTGTCGCCGCGGCATCCTGCATGGCGAGTTTCGCCACCCGCGTGCTCTGATGCACTTGCACGGCCAGATATAACACGGACAAAACGACAGCTAACGAGCCGATCAATTGCGAGATGGCACTAATAGCATCCCAGTTCATCGTCAGAATTGTACCACGAAATCGCCCTTGCCTGAATGTCATTCTACGCGGCGCGGAGAATCTTTAATCATTTTTCCGAACTGCGTGCCGTGGGATGGCATAACTGCCTAGCGTTTGGTCGATTAGTTACCCTGCTTCAGTTCCCGAAGGTGCGGGCGGTGGCATCAACACAGGCAAAAACTCCGGCGGCATGACATCACTCCACACATCATAATCCCGACCGAACTGCCGAAGGAATAACAGCGAGAACGCGCCTAACGTCACTGGAATTGGCAAAAGTATAACTGTGCCGACGTACGGGATCGCAGCGATGCAACAAGTCACGCATGTTACGGCGCAACTAACCACAACCGCCGCGACTGCTAACAGCAGAAGGAACAAAACGTAAAGCAGCATCGGCCCGGGATGCGAGCTTACGAGGTCCACGGCTTGAGAAAACGCAAGCGGCGCGCGACAGCGTTGCCGATACATGATCGGAACCATCAGCTGAGATGCGACGGCCCAAACGAAAATAAGACAGACCGAGATAAACGCCGTGAGCGAAATCCCGATCCAAAATCCGACACCCGGTTCGGTCTGATCGCCCCCCGGGGCAAACGGCACAATGAGCACAAGGCCCGCAATCACGATCACCGGGACGACTACAAGCACCACGAGTAGCGAGAACAGAAAGAAACTGTTTCCTTCTCCACGAAATTCTTTCCACGGCGCCACAATCGCAGCGCGATTGCGAACGATACAATCAAGAAAAATGAATCGCCCGCGTGCGCGCAGCCATGCAAACAGGACGATGAGCACAAGGACGACGCAGATCAAAACGCAAATAGCTGTGATGAGAACCGGTTGTGGAATCTGGCTGATTGCTTCGTTGAATTTCTGCGCGCCTTCCCGTCGATTATTCGGATAGTTGAAGTTGCCGAATCCGCCACCACCCGCACCAAGGTTTGCGAGCCAGGCGGCGAAACCGATTACGAGCCATTTCTTCAACTCAAACGGCTGAAATAGAATTTTCTTCATCAACTGGAATGCTTCGCCGAACGGTTTGAAGATTTCGATTCTTGGCTCGCTTCCACTCATGCGCGGCATTGTGAAGCGTGTTGGCCAAGCCGATCAAGCGCGATGTGCCACGGAACGACGGCTTGGGCAGTCGCCGAAATTCAGACGCGACGGCTGGGAAGCCGTCGTTCCCTGGTTGCTTCGTTAGCTCACACTCGCATCTTGGTAACCAATGTCGGGCATGAAGCGTCGCTACCCCATTGGTGCCGAATTGATCGGTGAAAACCAGACGCATTTCCGCATTTGGGCGCCAAAGGCGCGGGAAGTTGATCTTGTTTTGGAAGACACCACCGAGGCGAAAACAAGATTCTGTTCGTTGGCAGCCGAGGCAGGTGGATATTTTTCAGGCGCAGCGAATGCCTGCTCCGGCGCCCGCTATCGTTTTCGCGTGAATCGCGCGAACAATTCTTATCCCGATCCGGCGTCGCGTTTTCAACCGGACGGACCGCACGGTCCATCGTGCATTGTGGATCCGACAAAATTCCGATGGAGCGACACGGACTGGCTGGGCTTGGAACCAAAAGGCCAGATCTTTTATGAGATGCACATCGGAACGTTCACCAAGGAAGGAACATGGCGCGCTGCCGCCGAACAGTTATCGGAGTTGGCGCGCATCGGAATCACAGTGATCGAAATGATGCCAGTCGCGGAGTTTCCCGGCAGGTTTGGCTGGGGCTATGACGGCGTCGATCTTTTCGCTCCTTCGCACTTATACGGAACGCCGGACGATTTGCGCACGTTCGTTGACCGCGCGCACTCGTTAGGCGTCGGGGTAATTCTGGACGTCGTTTATAACCATTTTGGGCCAGACGGAAATTACCTTGGCATCTATTCCGACGATTATCTTCTCCGGGGAAAAGGACACGAATGGGGCGACGTGATCAATTTCGACGGCCCCAATTCAGGACCAGTTCGGGAATTTTTCATAACAAACGGCCGTTACTGGATCGAAGAATTCCATTTCGACGGCTTCCGTTTCGACGCAACGCACGCCATTCGCGATCAATCCAAGGAATACATCATAAGCGCAGTCGGTGTCGCCGCGCGCGAAGCGGCGGGTTCGCGTTCTATCGTTCTCATCGCCGAGAACGATCTGCAGGAAGCGAAGATGGTGCGACGAAGGGGTTCGCAGTCCCGCCTTCAGGCGGCACAGCGCGATCCGGAGACGTCTCCCCGCCGCGTAAACGCGGAACCCCAAACATCGCGCGGTGAAGTGGGCGACGGTTTGGATGGGATGTGGAATGACGATTTTCATCACAGCGCGATTGTGGCGTTGACCGGTGAAAACGTGGGGTATTTCAACGATTATTCGGGTAAACCGCAGGAATTTATTTCCGCTGCTAAACACGGTTTTCTTTATCAGGGACAGGCGCTTTCGTGGCGAAAAGTGTTGCGCGGCACTCCAGCGTTAGACGTTCCCGCGGAGGCGTTCGTCTGTTTTATCGAAAACCACGACCAGATCGCGAACACCGGCGCAGGTGACCGGCCGCGCTTTAAAACTTCCGCCGGACGCTACCGCGCAATCACCGCGCTTCTTTTGCTTGGACCGTGGACGCCATTGCTGTTTCAGGGGCAGGAATTCGGCGCGTCCAGTCCATTTCTGTTTTTCGCGGATGTCGGCGATGCAACCGTCTGTAATGCAATTCGTAAAGGTCGCTCTGAATTGCTGGCGCCATTTCTATCGCTCAATGAGGAGGAGACGTTGAGGCACTTACCCGCGCCAGATGATCCTGAGGCGTTTTCACGATGTAAACTCAATTTTTCAGAACGCGAAACGAATCGCCAGCTTTACGATCTGTACATTGATCTTCTGAAATTGCGCCGCGACGATTCGCGATTTCGGCTGCAAGAATCCGACGGAGTCGATGGCGCGGTGCTGGGTCCGACGAGTTTCGTCCTCCGATATTTTTCGGAAGCCAACGACGATCGTCTATTGCTGGTGAATCTTGGAGAACGCCAGGTCTTGTATCCTGCGTCGGAGCCTTTGCTCGCTCCCCCGTCGGGGTTGAGATGGGAAGCGCTTTGGACCAGCGAAGCACACCGCTACGGGGGAGCAGGGGCAACTGCAAACGCACCGCCCGAAGGATGGGTTTTGCCGAGCGAATCTTTCGCCGTGCTACACCCAGTGGTATAGAGACCGCTGTTTTCGGCGGCGTGCCTAACGGTCCGTCGTTTTGCTGTTCTTGTTGGGCCTCTGATCTTGCACAGCACGGCAGCAACTGGCGTTTAATCTCGACAATTGACCAAGCCTTTTGCAACGCTGTCGCTATGAAGACACGAACTTATTTCCTCGCGGTTGGACTAACGTCCATTTTTCTGGCGATGATGGAGCCAAATGCGCCAGCCGTGGTCCCGCCACCAGATGGCGGCTATCCGAATTTCACTACAGCAGAAGGGACGAAGGCACTTTTACACCTCACCAGCGGCGTTGCCAATACGGGGTTGGGTTGGTCTTCGCTCTCGAACGTCACTACTGGCAGCTTTAACACCGGTGTCGGAGCCGGAACCCTTGCTCTCAATACTGGCGATTCAAATACCGCCACTGGCGCTGCAGCGCTTTTGCTGAACACGAACGGTACACAAAACACTGCCAACGGAACAGCGGCGCTCGTGTCTAACTCGACCGGCACCGCCAATAGTGCTTTTGGGGCTTTTGCGCTGAATAGCAATGGCGATGGCAGCTTCAACACGGCGACTGGAAGCTCCGCCCTTCTTAGTAACACCACCGGTGTCGGCAATACAGCCACTGGCTTTGAGGCGCTCGCAGCGAATACCACGGGCGGCTTTAATACAGCCAACGGCAATAGTGCGCTCCTCCACAACACTGTGGGCGGCAATAATACCGCGACCGGAACGGGTGCGCTGGGAGCCAACACGACAGGCACCGGTAATACTGCAACTGGATTTCAAGCGCTCTTTAACAGCAGCATGGCTAACGATAACACCGCTTATGGCCGCCAAGCGCTTTTCGGCAATACCACAGGCGCCCAAAACACGGCTACCGGCGCGTATGCGCTCCTTAGCAACACTGAGGGGAATTTCAACACCGCTACCGGATATCTGGCGCTCTCGCAAAACACGTTTGGCATCAACAACACGGCAATCGGTTCGCACGCCCTGCAAAACAACGTGACCGGCGATGACAATACTGCCACAGGAGCTAATGCACTTGCCAACAGCGACGCGCCTCACAACACGGCCCACGGTGCTGGGGCGCTTTCAAGCAATACGACTGGTGAGGGGAACACCGCCATCGGTTTCCAAGCCCTTGGCGGCAACACGTCGGGCGCCGGCAACACGGCAATCGGGCTCGTCGCCGGCAGCGGGGTCACCACCGCCAGTGATGTTATCTGTATTGGTGCCGCAGGCGCGAACGTGAACAACAGTTGCTATATCGGCAATATCTTTAATCAAACGTCTGCCACCGGAATCGGCGTTCTCGTTAATGCCAATGGCAAGCTGGGCACCACCACCTCCTCTGTGCGGTTCAAAGAGGACATTAGTCCTATGGGCAAGGTCAGTGAAGCGCTTTACACGCTCAAGCCAGTCGCCTTCCATTACAAAAAAGAGATTGATCCGGACCGCATCTCGCAATTCGGCCTGGTGGCTGAAGATGTAGGAAAGGTTAATCCTGATCTGATCGTACGTGACGAGGAAGGGAAGCCCTATAGCGTGCGCTACGATCAGGTGAACGCGATGTTGCTCAACGAATTCCTCAAAGAGCACCGCACAGTGCAGGAGCAGGGTGTTATGATCACAGAACTAAAGAAACAAGTCCAGAGCCTCACTAGAAATGTTGAACAGCAGGCCGCACAACTCGATAAGGTGAGCGCGCAAATTGAGATACGAAACCCAGCATCGAACGTGGTTCTCAATAACCCGTAAAACGATTTCTCCACAAACGAATGTGAAACACTGAAAGGAATAAATCCGCTCATGACAAATCGAAACCGCATATTCATAATTACCCTGGTCGGGATTGCTCGCTTGGCTCTCTTGCCCAAAACGTCAGCCGTCGTTCCAGCGCCCGATGGCGGCTACCCCAACTTCACCACGGCAGAAGGAACCAAAGCTCTTCAGAACCTCACCACCGGCGCAGCGAACACGGGAGTTGGTTGGTCGTCGCTCTTGAGCGTCACGACTGGCAGCTTTAATACCGGTGTTGGCGCTGGCACCCTTGCGCTCAATATGGCGGACTCAAATACTGCCACTGGCACTGCAGCACTTTTGCTGAACACCACCGGCACAGAGAACACCGCGAACGGAACAGCGGCGCTTCTCAGTAACTCGAATGGCATTAGCAATAGCGCTTTTGGCGCTTTTGCTTTGAATAACAATATTGATGGCAACTCCAACACGGCTATCGGCGATAGAGCACTTTTCCTCAACACCAGCGGCGGCTTCAACACGGCCACAGGTTCTCTTGCGCTCGAATCTAACATTTTTGGCAGCGACAATACAGCGGTCGGTGCTGGCGCGCTTGAATCTAACACTGGCAGCGAAAATACAGCCGTCGGTTCTGCGTCACTTCTTTTCAACACGAATGGCAGCCGTAACACAGCGATCGGATTTCAGGCACTTTTGAACAACCCACATGGCGATGATAATACGGGCACCGGAAATCGAGCGCTTTCCAGCAACGACGGAGGGATAGGCAATACGGCGAACGGATCTCAGGCACTCTCTGGCAACACCATCGGCAGCGATAATACGGCTCTCGGTGGAAACGCTTTGTTGCACAACGCTACCGGCAACAATAACGCGGCTGTCGGTGCAAATGCGCTTGCCGCCAACACCCAGGCTAGCAACAACTCGGCTATGGGAAATTTCGCTTTGTTTAACAGCAATGGGGCCAATAACACCGCCATCGGAAATGGCGCGCTGATTTCAAACACCAGCGGCATCAACAATACCGCGCTGGGTTTTTCTGCTGGCTCTGATGCAACCACCGGGGGTGGTAATGTCTACGTGGGCTCCGCTGTGGCGGGCGTTGCTGGTGAAAGCAACCATACCTATATCCGCAACATTAACATCACGAACGTAAGTGGAGGCGGGACTGACACCGTTACTGTCAACCTCGCGACAGGCTTGCTTGGGCACGCGACGTCGTCAAGACGTTACAAGCAAGACATACGACGCATTGACGAGGCTAGCGAGGCGCTCTACCGCCTCAAGCCTGTTTCTTACCGCTACAAGAAAGAAATCGATTCAACTCAGTCGACTACTTTCGGCCTGATCGCCGAGGAAGTCGCGGAAGTGAATCCAACTCTGGTAGCGCGCAATTCTGATGGGCAGCCGGAGAGCGTTCATTACGACGCCGTAAACGCGATGTTGCTGAACGAGTTTCTCAAAGAGCACAAGGCGTTTGTTCAAGAACAGCGTAAAGTGCAAGACTTGGAAAAACGAATTGAAACGCTAGCCGATGAGCTGCAACAAGTGAGCGCGCAAATCAAGTTGAACAAACCTGCAGGGCAAGTGGCAGCCAATCAGAGATAACTGCGCTTCCAACCAATAACCGAATGCTGCTGTCCAGTGGCCGTTGGTGCCCTCTGGATCGTAGATTCAGCACTGCAGGCCGCCGCTTTAGATCATTCACGTAGATCATCGGCGATTCAGAATCATTGGATCGCATTTGCGCGAAGCCCATCCGCAGCGCATAACTCTATGCGTATGAAAACAAATACTCCAATCCTGATCGCGCTCATGCTCGCATGTCCTTGCTTTTGCCTGCAAATGCGAGCTGTCAACCCACCGCCGGATGGCGGCTATCCCGGACAAAACACGGCAGAAGGGCAAAACGCCCTTTTGAATCTGAACGTCAATAACGGGACTAACAACACAGCTGTTGGTTGGTGGGCTCTCAGAACCAACGCACAGGGCGACTTCAATACAGCTATCGGTTCCGCCGCGCTCGCTACCAACACTGGCAATGGAAATACGGCCATTGGCGGCGCGGCACTCTTTAGCAATACCACGGGTGATTACAACATGGCAGCGGGGCTGTTAGCTCTGTTTCATAATACCGCCGGCGTCTACAACACGGCCCTCGGCGCAAGTACTCTCGAAAGCAACCATCAAGGTATCTCAAACACGGCGGCTGGTTATCAGGCCCTGTATCTCAACGATTCGAGCGGAACCGGTCTCGGCAGCTACAACTCGGCCTTCGGAGCCTTCGCGCTGACGAACAATAGTAACGGAGAAGCCAACAGCGCTTTTGGCACGGGCGCGATGGAATTTAACTCGACAGGCCTGGACAACGTCGCCGTCGGCACAGACGCACTGTCGACCAACACTACCGGCGTTGGAAACACGGCTGTTGGCACAGACGCACTGGAACGCAGCAACGGCGGCAGCAACGTCGCGCTGGGTGCCTTTTCCGGGCTCAACCAGACAACTGGATCAGGCAACGTCTATATCGGCGCTAACATGTTTGGCGTTGCTGGCGAGAGCGATGCTTGCTACATCGCGAGCATTTTCGGCCAGACCTCTGCCACTGGAATTCCGGTTCTTATTAACTCAGACAATAAACTTGGCACGACGACCTCCTCAAAGCGCTTTAAGGAAAAGATTAGCCCGATGGAACGCGCTAGTGGCATGCTCTATGCACTTAAACCAGTCACATTCCGTTATAAGAAGGAGATTGATCCGTCAAGCACACCACAGTTTGGACTTGTGGCCGAAGAAGTGGAAAAGGTGGATCCAGATCTCGTTATACGCGACAAGGAAGGAAAGCCCTACAGTGTGCGCTACGACCAAGTCAACGCCATGTTGCTCAATGAGTTTCTCAAAGAGCACAAGGCGTTCGTTCAAGAACAGCGTAAAGTGCAGGAGCTGGAGAAACAGGTTGAAAAGTTAGCTGCTGGCCTGCAGAAAGTGAGCGCCCACATTCAGTTGGGCAATCCTGCGGCGCAAATGGCAGCCAATCACAGGTAACTGCTGTTAAGCCCGGTAGGCGAATGCTGCTGTCCAGTGGCCGGTGAGGACCTCGGTTCGATAGATTTCACCATCGGTATTCATGCGGATCATCCGCGATTCAGAATCACTAGATCGCATTTGCGCGAAGCCCATCCGCAGCGCATAACTTCGGCCGATGAAAATCGCTTGGGTCATTTTCGCATCAGCTTTAATGCAGGCGTTTGCATTTGCACAGGTGGCACCTACGCCGACACCGGAATCCACACCGCCACCAAGAGTTTATCCTGTCGCGTTGCCGAACTATGATGAAGAGACCGCCACACGGCTGCAGATTTTCTTAGACAACAACGATTTCGCGCCCGGCAAGATTGACGGAAGAATGGGTGAATTTTTCCGGAAAGCCCTCATCTCATACAAACACGCGCAAGCTATGCCAAAGACGGGCGCCGTCGATCAGTGGATGCTCGATCAGGTGCCAGTCACTTACACCACTTACACGATCAGAGAAGAAGACTTGAAACAGGTCGGCAATGTTCCGGGAACCCACGCAGAGCAGGCGAAATTGAAGTGGATGCCTTATAACTCGCTGCTCGAATTCGTGGCGGAGCGTTTTCATTCCGCTGAGGCTTACATTCAGAAACTAAATCCCGGCAAAGACTGGGAGCATCTTCAGCCGGGCGAAACTCTCAAGGTGCCGAATGTTTTGCCATTCGAAGTTGAGAAATTCACGGAGGGAAAAGTGCCGGAAAATGCGGCGTTCGTCTCTCGCAAGATTTTCGTCGATACACAAGAGCATTTACTCGAAGTGTTCGACCATGATCAGCTCGTTTGCGTATTCCCGATCACGCCCGGATCTAAAACTCT
>Ga0207701_10007858_pt1 | contig 10564 bp, 9 predicted proteins | sample KBSSwiSSwithPhiX_FD_184294 | JGI IMG/M metagenome (GOLD analysis project Ga0207701, IMG submission 184294) | Switchgrass rhizosphere bulk soil microbial communities from Kellogg Biological Station, Michigan, USA, with PhiX - S5 (SPAdes) (version 2) | ecosystem: Environmental > Terrestrial > Soil...
TGATTGTGATTCCGAATAATCAGTCGCCGGAGAAAATGCATTTGCTTCGGACGCTCGGCGCAGAAGTAAAGGCGGTGCCGGAAAAACCATATAAAGATCCCGAGAATTACAATCATATCGCGCGCCGCCTTGCAGAAGAGCGCGGCTGGTTCTGGGCAAACCAGTTCGATAACACAGCGAATCGCGATGCGCATTATCGCAGCACCGGTCCTGAAATCTGGAAAGGAACCGAAGGCAAAATCACCGTATTCACCGCAGCTGTGGGCACTGGCGGCACACTCGCAGGCGTGAGCACTTACTTGAAGGAACAAAATCCGAAGGTTCAAATCGTCTGCGCTGATCCTTATGGCGCGGCGATGTGGTCCTGGTTTAAGAATGGCAATCTGGAAACGAACGACGGTGATTCGATTGCAGAAGGTATAGGACAGGGTCGAGTCACAAAGAATGTCGAAGGCATCAATGTTGATCGCGCTTATCGCATTCCGGACCAGATCGGCCTAACGATTGTTTATCAACTTCTGCGCGAAGAAGGTCTGTTCCTCGGTTTATCGAGCGGCATCAACGTGGCCGGCGCTGTGCGCTTCGCGAGAGAATCTGGGCCAGGTCAAACGATCGTTACAGTTCTTTGCGACGCAGGTCACAAATATCAATCAACGCTTTTCAATCGCGACTGGCTGACTTCGAATCATCTCGATCCGGATCTTCCGTTCGAATCGGTTCGGGAGATTTGACCTGAAATTTTGAATCTGGAAGCCAGGAAGCCAGGAATCCCACCTGCCCGGAAAAGCTGTTACTGGGTTCCTGATTAAATCCTCTGTTACGAACGCGGCGGCGGGGTGGGACGCGGCCGTGGAGTGGGAGTAGCTCGCGGCGCCACTGTCGCTGTAGCAGTCGCCGTCGCCGTAGCAGTGGCGGTGGCAGTCGCAGTCGCTGTGGGAGTTGCCGTCGCAGTGGCGGTCGCGGTAGCTGTAGCAGTCGGCGTGGCGGTAGCCGTTGGGGTTGGACTTGCAGTTGGCGTCGGTGTCGGCGTGCCGGTGAGCACGATCGAGCTTATGTACAGGTCGAACTGATGCAAAGTGCCATTCGGGTTCGTGCCATCGCAGTTCGCGTTGTCCGCCCACATCGCGTAGAACTTGCCTCCGTTCGCGTCCAGACCAACATAGTCACCATAGTCAACGCCGTTGCCGGCGGCCACCGCGTTTGAAAACCCTCCGCTCAAGCGTCTGTTCGGCGCCCAGGTCGCACCACCGTCGGTGGTGAAGGTGCCGAAGTATTCTGCATCGTCGTTAGGGATCATGTTGGTCCCGCCTGTACCGGGTACGCCGTTGTCATTGCGACAATCGTGAAAGCCAACTGCCACGATGCCGTTGGTCCGATCGAGCACGACGTACGGCAAAAACTGGCTGCGGATCGGCCCCTGTGGATCGTCGTTCACGCGTACCGGCGCAGTCCACGTCGCACCGTCATCAGTCGATGTGCGCATCTCGATGTCAGTGTCGTTGTTCTCGGCGACCGTCTCTTCTGTGTAAACCAGATAGATGCGATTGTTGAACGGTCCACCAGTCGCGTCCCATACCACCCCTGCCTCAGCGTCAATCGAACGTCCACTTTGCGCTGGGATAAAATCGAAGCCGCCCACATTGGTCGTGCTAACCGTGATGCGCGAACCGAAACCGCCCGGTCCCAGACCGTCCGCATCCACATTGGCGAAGATTGTGGCCGGACCCTGTCCACCAGTCGGGCTCTGATAGGTCACTATGACCTTGCCGCCGTTTGGACCAGGCCCCACGGCGATACCCCCGAAACTGCCAGTTGCTGAGGGGATCGCTTGCTGCGCGTTGAACGGTCCGAAGGTACCGAGACCCGTCACTGGCGCGCCACGGGCGACCATACTTCCGCTCTGGTTCCAGTCGACCCAGACGCTGCCGTTGCCTACCGCGATCGACGGTTGGTCAATACTGCCGGTGCCCACGGTCAGCGGTGCGCTGAACGTGGCGCCGCCGTCGGTGCTCACGATCACGTTGATTTGGTTAACGCTGTTGTTGATGTAGACCAGGAACAGGTTGCCGAATGTGTCCCAGGCCGCCTGTCCGTCGCAGCATGCCACCCCCGTTGCAACGGTGCCGCGTGTCCAAGTCGTGCCGCCATCCGTCGAGTACGCGCGGAAGATGCTGTTTGTGCCGGGGTTGTTCGAGGTGGCCACGATGTTGTTTGGGTTGGTGGGATTGACGTTCACAAAACTCTCAGCCTGGTTGCCGGTCGTGGCGCTAACGTTGACCACCGCCTCCAGGCAGGTCAGCGGGTTGAACAAATCGAACGGTTTCACTGCACGCTCTTTGGGCTTTATGCATTTGCGTGTGCCGTCGGGCACATTGACGCCGTCGGTCGCCTCCAACACCTGCGCCTGCAGTGTGTGTACGTTAGGCGTGAGGAACGCGAGAACGTTGAGAAGCAGAGTCAGGTGGAGGCGTGTATTCATTTGGGGATGTTGTTGTGGTGGTGGTGACTAAAGCGGATTGAAGAGAACTCAGAAGAGGCGCGATTCTTCAATGGTTCCCCAACCAATGTCGAGACTTATTTTCAGTCTGACATCTTGGCCGCCAGGTCGCTAAACGGATGCTGGCGTTACCAACGGCAACCACGAGCGTTCTCGCGGAGCAAACTATGATTGACAATTGACGATCGCTTGGATGGAATGCAAAAAGTGAAAACCCAACAATTAATTCTAGCGCTATTTGCATTGACAATTGCATTCGCTCCACAATCGCCTAGAACCGTATTGGCCCGGCCTTACCGGCCGTACGGTGCCACGCTGATTTCGCCAAAAGCGGGAGAGGTTTTGGTTCCTGGGCAAGTTGTGCGGGTTGCATGGACCGCGAACTTTCCAGACGTGGACCTGACGATGTGTGAGACAGAAGTTCTGCTTTCGATCGATGGCGGTAAGACGATCTACATGATGCTTACCGAACAGCGTAACCCGAAGGTGCAATATTTCGACTGGACCGTCCCGAATGCGCCCACCAACGCAGCGGTGCTGGACATTCGGTTTGGCTGTCTGAATCTCTATCCCGAAACGTCAAGCCTTCAGCTCCGATCCGCTTTTGTGATCGGACCGACGGTGTATTGACTTTGTTTCGGCGATGGGATGAATTTTTTCAGCAGCATCAAACTTTCGATTGTTGCATCGCTCGTCCTTACGATCGGAAGGGTCACTGCAAATGCTCAAACGACTGGGGAAGATAAAGACGCTCATTTCGACCACTCACCAGTAGGAGCTGACGCCGCGTTGCTGCAGAAAAAAGCAATTGAAGCTCAGGCGCGTATTCACGCCAACAAGGACGATCGCGATCAGTTGATGAGCGCGGTCAAGACTAACGAGGTCCCGCTGGCCAAACAAGTCCTCCTCAGAAACGGGTTCTCCGCCGAGGATTTGGAAAATGCGAAGATCATTTTACAGACCGGCGGCGGGAAGGGAGGCACAGACGAAATAGAAATATCGGCTCGTTGTTGTGATCCCAAGGAAATCACAATTCAACGATCACTGGATTACTTCACAAAATAGCTGTGACTGAAACAGATCCGGATCCTCCATTCGAATCGGTTCTGAAGCGCTAACCTGAAATTCTGAATAACCGTTGCCCGCACTCGCTCGCTCCGACCCTCGTCACTTTGCCTTCTATCTCGCTCATCCCATTGGCTCGATTGAAACTCGCTCGGCTCCCGCCTTCGCTCGCTGCTACCCTCGCAGCTTTACCTTCTATCTCGGAGATCCCTCTCCTCGATTCCTGGTTTGCTGATTAAATCTTCTGCGTTCCTAATCAGGTTTTTCGAGGGATCAAAACCACGTTTGGAAGAAGCTGCCGAAGTTTGGCAATAGGTCGCCGGCAGCATGGACGAGCATGAGAGCAAAAAGATTTTTTGTTCGCGCCCAGATTACGCCGAAGGCAATTCCGCTCACTGCCAGGACGACAATCGAATAGGCAACGGCATCGGCTGCTCCAGGATGCGGTCCAAGTCCTTCTAATTCACCGGCATGGCGGAAGATAAAGCCGGGAGCGTGCGCCAAACCAAAAACGAAGGACATGAGAACGATGCCGCTCACCTCCGATTTGAATGCGGCAGCCAACCGCGACTGAACCAGCGCGCGAAAGAAAAATTCTTCCACTAATCCCACCTCGAGCAAAAGCCAGGCGAAGCAGAGCGGTAAACCGACTAGCAGTTGAATGGCAGTGAAGTGTTCACGCCGAAACGCTGCGCCACCGCCGCTGAAAAAATATTGAAAAGCAACAAACGCTCCGCCCACGGCAAGAACGACAGGTAAATGATTTCCGCGGAGCGCACGCAAGCCCTGTCGCTGAATGCCGAAATCACGGATTCGATAACCAAACGCAAACCGAAAGATTGCAAAGGGAATGACAACGAAGACGAACAGTTTTTTCGTCAACGTGATGACGAATTTAATCTGCTGAGACTCAGTCCAATGGCTCGGTAAATGTTGGTCGATCCACTGCGGGCCGCCGATCAGGTAAAGCGACACAGCGATCACGTATGCAACTAGGACAATCATTTCGGGGGATCCCGAACGAACAAAGATCGAAAGCGGATTAGCATGACGGGTTGTGATCCATGCGATGAGCGGCAACACGATTCCGAAAACGACGAGGACAACGAGCGCGCCAGCGGCCTCGAAACTTTTATTGCCCAAAAGCACGGCGAAGGCGCCGCAATAAAGAAGCAACCCGGCGATAACAATGAAATTTCGGGAAGAAGTCTCGGAGTTGATTGCCATTTGCATCGGTTATTGGATGCAACGAACCCGACACTGGATTCAGATGGTCGGGCTATTTTCTGATTTTAGCGGATGTTTCACGTGGCGAAAGTGCCGACGGTATTGGCCAGGTGCGATTCTCAGTGTCCGTTGAAAAACATTGCGCATCGAGTTGACGTTCCCGAAGCCGCATTCGCCTGCGATCATTTCCATGCTGTTGTGACTTTCTTCCAACCGACGGCGAGCTGCTTCGACTCGCAGACGCTCGACAAATTTGGCGGGCGTTGTTTTCATTTCTTCGGTGAACACGCGCGCGAAATTGCGCGGACTCATCCCGACGCGCTCTGCCATTAACGGCACGGTCAGCGGTTTGTGAAGGTTGTCGAGCACCCATGCCTCCAACTCGCGCAGAGGTTTTCGATCCGTCAGCTGCAGTGATAACGCGGTGCTGAACTGCGATTGGCCGCCCGGCCGCCGCAAATAGAGCACCAGGTTGCGCGCGACCTGCAGAGCGAGCCGCGAACCATGATCTTCTTCCACCAGCGCCAGTGCCAAATCCATTCCGGCCGTGACACCGGCGGACGTATAAACGTTTTCATCGCGCACAAATATTGGGTCGGCATCGACGCGCGTCCGCGGCGCACGCTTGATCAAGGTTTCACACCAGTTCCAGTGAGTGGTGGCGCGGCGACCATCGAGCAGATTGGCGCGGGCCAGAAGCATCGCGCCAGTGCAAACCGAGCCGACTCGCCGAATTCGTGGCGCAATTCTTTTCAACCAACGCACCGCTTCCGGATGAACTTCGTTCTCCTCGATTGCGTCGCCGCCGGCTATCAACAGCGTATCGATGTCTCCGCGTACTTCGCGAAAGGTCTTATTCGCCGTAATGCGCAGACCGCAATTGGCGATCAGCGATCGACGCGAACAAACGGTCGCTACTTCGATGGAATAGATCGGAGGCGATCCAGGATTCCCTCTGGCATGCATTTCCGATGCACGTGCGAAGACTTGGAGCGGTCCGACCAAGTCGAGAATTTCCACGCCGGGGCCTCCGACCAACACGATCCGGCGTGTGCTCGGTGCGAACGGCGGTATGTTGTTCCTGGATGCGCGTTGCGATTTCAATCCGAGGAGCCGGATGCTCCCGGCTTGGGTGCAACGGCAGTAACAAATTTATCAGGACTCGCGTCGAAAGTTTCCTTGTCATCTTTCGAGCAGAAATAATAAGTCGCGCCCTTGAAGACGGATTTTGGTGCGACCTTTGGATCCACGTCCATTCCGCACACGACGCAACGCGGGTGCTCGGAAGTGGACACAGGTAACGTGGCGTAGGTCTGATTTGAATCCGGATTCATCCAGCCTTCTCCCTGATATTCCAAGTCATACGCGGTGTTCCTGGCAACTTCGCGACCGAAATAGCGTTCGACCACACGCAGCGCCAGATCGATTCCGGAAGAAAGACCGCCAGCGGTGGCGAGATTTTCGTTCTCGACGAAGCGCGCGCCGCGCTTGAGGCGAACGTCCGGAAATTGCCTTGCGAAACGTTCAAACGCGCCGTGATAGGTGGTCGCCGATTTTCCGGTTAGCAGTCCGGTTTTCGCCAGAACAAATGCACCTGTGCACACTGACATCGTGACATCGGCGGCTTTCGAAGATTTCCTGATCCATTCCAAGACCGCCGGGCTCGGTGGACTTTGCGCAGGAATGACGATCACTTTCGGCGGTGGAGCGTTTTGGATCGTGTAATCGGGAATAATCTGCATTCCACCGCTGGTGCGAATTGGTTTCTTTGTCTCGGCCACCGTGAAAAGGCGGAACGGCATTTCTTCCCTACCCGGGACCATGACATCCTGAAAAACTTCCCATGGCCCGCAAAAATCGATGACCACCGCACCGTCGGAAATAACAAAGGCGACTGGGATCTGGCCCTTGTCTGGTGGCTTCAGCGAAGTTGCGACTGCGTCCGGTTGGGACTGCGCATCAATATTAGCTGGAGGTGCGGTCGCGAAAATTGCACGCATCGCGAGCAGACCCAGTACAACGAGGAAGCCGAATCGTGCTATTCGGTGAACGAACTCTATTCTATCGATCATACGCGCATTCATATCGCAATTTTCAAATCGAAGGTCTGTGGCAGCAATGACAACAATCATCATATTTCTGCCAACAGCAGCGTCTAATCAAGCGTTTTGGTTCCTCAGAGAAAGCTCTTGTGTCGCGTCACACGATCATTCAAGACTTCGACTAATTTCCAGATGAAGGTTCTCCCCTGTTTGATTCTGTGTTTCACCACAGTCGCCGTGGCTGACGATTTCAGGCTGATCACGGGCAAAGAATACAAGAACGTGACCGTGACCCGGGTAGAGCCTGACGGGATCGTGTTAAGAACGAAATCGGGAATCTCGAAAGTGTACTTTGTCGAGTTGCCTAACGACGTTCAGCAACGCTTTCATTACAATGCCGCGATCGCCTCTGCTTATTCCACGCAACAGACAGCCAATCAGACGATGCCTGCTGCCCGTCGCGGCGAACCAATCACAGTGATCTCGCACGGCGCCCAGGTGGACATCAATCAACACCTCGCATTCGGCAACGTGACCGTTATAGATTTTTATGCAGATTGGTGCGGTCCGTGCAGACGAATCTCGCCGATCCTCGAGCAGATGGCCAGAAGCGATCCCGAGATCGCGCTTCGCAAGATCGACATCGTGAATTGGAGAACCGCCGTCGTACAGCAGTTTAACATTCATTCGATTCCGCAGGTGAACGTGTACGATCGCAGTGGCCGTCTCGTCGGCACTGTCGCAGGCGTCGATCCCGAAAGAGTGAAAAGCTATGTCGCGCAAGCAAAGGCAAGCGGTTGACGGGTGCGCAGCAACGCGCGCACTCGCACGGGCTCATACGAATCAATAGCGAATCGAAGATTGATTCAAAGATTATGAAACGCCCGCTGCTGTATCTTGTCCTCACTTTGTGCGCCGTCAGTGTGGTGCACGCGGACGAGACAATTCGATCCTTGCAACAAACTCTCAAGGATCAGGGTTTCTATTACGGCACCGTTACGGGCGACAAAAGTGCCGAGACAACTGCAGCGATTCGGCGTTATCAGATTCGCAACGGGTTGCCTGTAACCGGCGAGCTTAACGATAAGACACTGCACACGGTCAATTCGACTTCGAATTCCGTTCCCGGGGGACCTAAAACGAATTCAAACCGTGCCGCCCCTCAGCCTCACAGCGGTCCTCTCGATGTGAACGCGCGCGTTGGTCAAAGCTCGCCGCCGCCGTCATTCAGCCAACCAGAACGCTCGCTGGAACCCAATCCGTCGTACTCCACGAGCTTTTATCAGGCAGCACCATTTCCGGGAAAACGACGCAGCATCGCCGCAGCGCAGTACCGATTGATGAGCAGCGGATATTATCGCGGTCGGGTCGACGGCAGGTACGGACGGGCGATGGCGTTCGCGGTGCGTGCATTTCAATCGAGTGCCGGACTTCCGCCCACTGGACGCCTGGACAGGCAGACGCTCCAAGCGCTTGGGTCGTCTGATGCGGACCTGGCTTATTTGGCGCCAGCATCTCGCGGCTATGAAACGTGGATGCCGGTAAAGAAGTTCAAACACGGCAAGTGGAAAATGAAATGGAAAAGACATTCTCGCCCCTTTGGCGGCGAAGACGCCGTTCAGGAACAACAGGCAAATATTGGGCCCGGGTCGAATCCTTACAACGAGGAGTACTAAGATCGGCGCGAGTTGCCCGGTAATCTAGATGTTTGGCAACAGGTCATACATATCATCGTCTTCGCCTGATCCACCTTCTCCTTTGCCCAGAGGTTCAATCGCTTCAACAAACTCGATTCGCTCGATCCATTTGACCATTTTGAAGCCGAGCTGGTTGTCGATCCTCAGACGAAGCGGAGCGCCATAAACATCCGTCAGCGGCGCACCGTTCATGTCGAGCGCGAGGATCGCATCGTGCCTGACGAGATCGACAGTGCGCTCGGTTTCGTAATAGACCGACGAGTAGAGGGCTGGTCCGAACGAATAGAACGCGACAACTGTCGCGTGGGGTTTTGGTTTCACGAGCTTGATCAACGTACGGAATAGAACGCCGCGCCATTCCGCGATGCCCGACCATCCCTGAATACAATGTTGCATCGTTATGACCTCTTCCGTTCCCATCGCACGCAAATTCGAGAGCGACAATTCCAAGGGATTCTCTACCAGTCCGCCAATCTTGAGCCGATAATCTTTGAATCCGTTGGCAGCCATCCATTTCCAATCGTCGCGCTCCGGTACTTTGCCGTTAGGCCACAGGCGCGGAGAGATCTCACGCGGGGAATAGTTTCTTTTTCGCGGAGTCAATTGTCCGAGCGTGGTTGCGAGCAGTGGTCGCGAGACTGCGCGATAGGCGTGTTGCACGCTTCGACCCGAGTACCACGATAGGTAGTGAGCGGCGATCCAACTGGCGATGACGATTATTAGGCCGACGATTCCCAACACGAGGCCGAGCCAGTGCGCAGAATCGGTGTTAAGCACGATGTGATTCATGTTTCGTTTCAATCCGGTAAGCGCCACCAGAGAAACATGCACGACCACAAAAAGAGCGAAGGCGACCAGGATGAGAAAGTGAATCGATCGCGCGCATTGTCGGCCGCCAAACAATTTTGCGTACAATGGCCAGCGATTATGAATCGCGGGAGACATTGCGAGTCCGGTCAAAATCGACAACGGCGAAAGTAAGAAAACCGTGGCGCCATACGCGAATTGCTGGAGCGGATTGTAAATGTAATAGCCGTTCGGGTCCGGAGGAAGATGGAGCGTCGCGTAATAGACGAAGACGTTCCAAGCCTCCGGAAATGCAGCCACCGAAGTGGGCACCAATCGGTGCCAGCGGCCGCTCGTTAGGCACGCGCAGACAAAGAATACGCCAGTAAGAAGAAAGCCGTAAACGGTCATGAAGTGCCACGCGCGAGCTAACCCGACTGTGTGCCTGTAACCGGGCGTCGCGATGATCGGTGTGATGTAACGCGCATCTTCCTTAGCCGACCAAACATTATCCGGCGTCACCTTTCGCGGGGTCAATCGCAACCACTCGGTTCCAGGGGTGCAATGATCGTTCAGATACAGCCGCGGATGATCCATCAGGATTGATAATCCGCTCCGCATCAGCATGAAGAGGAAAAGCGTGTTGAAGAAATGACTCCAGCAAACCCACGCTGGAAATCCCGGTGGACCCGGCGCTGAAGCTTCGAGCTCCGACGGTGAAGGAATGTGCGGCAAACCGCATATCGCCCTCTGAATCCAAGCCAGAATCAGCGGGATGAGGACGATGGCGCCTGTTAACGCGAGAACCGATGGCCGAATCCAAAGCCGAAAACCGCGATCCGGCGGGTAATGCACAGCGCGATGCGCGTCGTCGAATGGGATCATAACTCGAGGGTAACTCCGTAAGGTCCGGCATGGTAATGCAAAGGCGTCGGACGCAACTGGGTCTGTTCAACGACAACACTTAAGCGAATTGGTTCCCTTTGGAGATACAATGCGGACCGCTTCCTTTTGTAGTTGGGCCGTGTGTAAGGGCAGTTATCGCCGTTAATACAACAGGAATCCCCTTCCCAATTCGTTTTCATTCGGCTCAATGTTTTGTATTCAAGATCGGGTTGGCGCATTCAACGGTTTGAAAAATCTGCTTCTGCGCGCTCAATTTGTAGCGCAAAAGGAACGGTGATTGCCGATCATCGACAGGAATTGTCGACACGTGCGCAACGGATGATATTCAGACATGACCGACGAAC
>Ga0207701_10007859_pt1 | contig 10563 bp, 6 predicted proteins | sample KBSSwiSSwithPhiX_FD_184294 | JGI IMG/M metagenome (GOLD analysis project Ga0207701, IMG submission 184294) | Switchgrass rhizosphere bulk soil microbial communities from Kellogg Biological Station, Michigan, USA, with PhiX - S5 (SPAdes) (version 2) | ecosystem: Environmental > Terrestrial > Soil...
ATCGCCATTGAAGCGGCCAGCGGCCGTGAGTGGCGCCGCCTCGACGTGCGGGTCAAACGTCCCACCGCGGTCGTGAAAGCACGAAGCGGCTACTTCGCCGGCTGACGCCGTAAAACGTAGGGGGCGGGTCTTCAGACCCGCCCCCACGTACGTCAATCCCGAAACGCGTTCCTAGTACACGAACGTGTACGACACATGAAGGCTGCGCGGCACGCCTAACGTGCTGGTGACATAGGGCGCCCCGCCAACATCGGGGAATCCACGCCCGTGGCCGGTCGCGTAATCCTCGCCGAAGAGATTCTCCAGCCTCAGGTTGACCCGGTGCCGGCGCTGCGCGTCAACAAAGTATCGGCCGCCGAGATCCGCCACGGTGTAGTTCCCACTGGCGACCTTCCCGAAGCCCGAGACGTTGTCGAAAATGTCACCGACCCAGTAGACCGTCAGCGACGCGCCAAACGGCATGTTGGCGGGGTGCAGATCGACGGACGCATTCACGCGATTCGAGGGCAATCCCGGCAACGAACTGTAGCCGCCCGCCAGCGTGTTCCCCTGCTCCGATGTGGTGTTGGTGTATCCCATCGAAGCCGCAACGGCAGGCGTCAGCGACGCGGAGCCGAGCAGAGAGACGCCATGCACTTTCACCGCGTTGTCGCTGTTGGCCGTAATGGTGTTCCCGGAATCGGTGCCGTCGTCGACATCGACGATGAGGTTCGAGATCTTCCGGTAGAACCCGACAAATTCGAGGTCGACCGTGGTCTTGCCAGCGTGCAGGCGACCCCCGAGCGATCCATTGAAGTTCTCGCTCGACTCCGGCTTGAGATTGGGATTGCCGAAGCAGCAGGTGGGATCGATGGCAAACAGCTCATATGCGTCTGGGTAGCGGAATGACGTGCCGCCCGTTGCGCGCGCAAACAGCGACTTCCCGAAGTCGTACTGGGCGCTGGTGTTCCAGACCGTATGGGACTCGCCGGCAGACGGCGCGTTGTATCGCACCCCGGCGGCTAGCGTTACGTTGCGCAGCAGATCGTGATTGGTCTGAATCTGTCCGAAGAGCGCGTTCACCGTTTCGGTGTTCGGGGCGATGAGCAGCACCTCGTCCTCACCCGAGTAGTTCTGGAAGTCGTAGCCGGCGTAGTACTCCAGCCCGCGGTTCGGCGTCAGCTTCGCGAGCAGGTTCGCGCCGTAGTCCTTGTACCCCCAGAACTCCTGGTCGCTCACGACCTCCGTGGCGCCCGTCTCACCGATGACATTGCGCTCCTCGCTGTAGTGCGAGTCCCAGCGATGGTAGTAGCCCTTGAAGAAGAACTGCACCGCCTCCCGCGGCGAAAAATCGAGCTTGGCGCTGAAGAGGTTCTCGTCGCGCTCGTTGAACTCGCTCGACAGCCCTCCCGGCTGGGACACGCTCGACCGGGCGGGTTGCAGGTTGTCCAGGCGCCCGGCATTCGTGAATTGATAGGCGGCCGTGAGGCGCAGCTGCGGGGAGAAATCGTACGCGTACTTGCCGCCCAGCGAATGAACCTGGTACCCGCGGTTGCGATCGGTCGTGCTTGGCTGGTACTGCGCATCCGGAAAATTCTGATAGCCGGTCGCGTCGTCGGTCGAGGCGTAGACCACGAAGCGGTTTCCGCTCAGGCTGCTCCGAAGCAGGCCGCTCACGAAGCCACCCTCGTTTGTATTGCCGCCGCCCTGGAGCAGTCCGTCAGTCCGCTCGCTGAAGGCCTTGGTCACGACGTTGATGACGCCGGCAACGGCCTGGGTGCCGTAAAAGAGACCCTGGCCCCCCTCGAGCACCTCAATCCGTTCCACCATGTGCGCGGGAATGGTGTCCAGCGGCGTCGTGCCGTTGTACAGGCGATTGCTGATACGGACGCCGTCCACCAGCCACAGGATTTCGTTGGTCCGCGATCCCTCCAGGGATGCCGTGACGTAGTCGAACGGGCCCGCCTTCGGAGTGAGGAACAGTCCGGGCACGAGCGCCTGGAGCGCTTGCGCCACGTCGTAAAAGCCGCCGTTTTGAATCTGCGCCGACGTTATGGTCTGTACCCGAACGCCGCCACGCTCGATCAACTGGGGCAACTCCTCTTCGAGTCGAGGCGCGACGACGCCGATGGACTCGACGACGCCGGCAATGCGAAGCACGATCGTCACGGGCACCATGGTGGCGGCAACGGCGATGCTCTGCGTCGCGCTCTCGAACCCCGGGGCCTCGACCTGGACGTTCACTGTGCCCGCCGGCACACCATCAAACGAAAACGTGCCGTCTGCGCCGGTGGGCGTCGTCCTGGAAGTGGCCTCCGCTCCGCTCAGTGTGACGAGCGCGCCGTTGATGGCGCCGCCCAGCGAGTCCGTGACGCGGCCCTGAAGAACGGTTTGCGCGAATGCCTGTTCACCGAATCCAGACAAGATAAGTGCAAAAACGAACCGACCGATCCACGGGCGTCTCATCGCTGAACTCCGCCTGCGGAAGTGGTTCAGGTGGCAGGCGCCGCATCATAACCTACAAGCCATCCATGGCCGTTCGGTCGAAGCGATCGGTGATGTTCGCCTCGTTCGCCGAAGGCTTAGAAGCCGGCGCGGCGGGGAACCCCTGCGTTCCCCCGGTGCAGGCTGATGCCAGCACGCCAGCGAGGCACAAGAAGGGCATCACGCGCTTCATGGACGCGTTACCTCACCGCAGTAGTGACTTCTTGGCTAGTCCACGGGACATCGCTGCCAGGCGTCGAGCGATTCGAAGTACTGCGCCGACTCGGGCGCGGAGTTGACGGCGATATACGCGAGAAGCAGCTTCTTGTGGCCGCACAGCCGCTTCTCGACGTACCAACTCAGTGGAAACTGGATGTCGTCTTTTCGAACGAGACCGGACCGCACTGCCGCCTGCAGCTGACTCACCAGGAAAAAGAAACGGTCGTACCGGTTGACGTCGGGCACGCCGCGTTCTCCGGAGGTTCGGCACCCTCTATTTCACTTCGAGGGTGACCTTGTTGATCTTGCCAGTGAATCTGGTCTCCGCACCGACGCCGATGCCCTCGGCGACCGGTGTTTGATTGTCCATGCCGACGTCAGCCGTCTCGTCGGCAGAGAAGATGTTGGGCTGGGTCTTCTCCACGCGCCCCTCGGCGACCTGCTTTCCATTCACGTAAAGCGTCGCCTTGCCGCCCTTGCCGGCTCCGCCGCCGTCGTAGGCGAAGTCGAGCGTGACGGTGACCGGACCGGGCGGAAGCGCCTGCGGCGCGGTGACGGTGTAGCGGTTCAGCCCCAGGAAGTTATAGATGTACGCCGGCTTGCCGTCCTTCATATAGAGCGACCAGCCGCCAAATTTCCCGCCCTGCGACAGGATTGCGCCGCTCGCGCGAGCCGGGATCTCGAGTTCCGCGGTGATCTTGCTCGAGCGGTTCTTGATGTTCATGAAGGTGTTTTCCAGCATGCCCTGCATGCCCTCGTACAACGTGAGCGACTTGCGGTCGCCGAGCACATCCGGCCGGCCTGCGAGAGCCGGGTTGGTGCGCTCGATGGTCCGGTCGTCGATAGGCAGCACGTGGTACTTCTCGGCCTCCGTCATGAACAGAGCTTCCATGTCTTTCAGCTTCGCGGCCTGCTCGCCGGCCAGGTTTTTGGTCAGGCTGAAATCGTTCCTCACGTCGTAGAGTTCCCAGATATCGGAGGTCAGCGGCTGCAGGCCGCTCGTCTGCCAGGGCGCTCGGTGGATGGTGCGGGCCATCCAGCCATCGCTGTAGATCCCGCGATTCCCGAACATCTCGAAGTACTGCGTCTTGTGCCGCTCCGGCGCCTTCCCGTCGTTGAAGGCGTAGACCAGGCTCGTGCCCTCGATCGGCGTCTGCACCGTGCCGTTAACGGACTTTGGCTCGGGCAAACCGGCAGCCTCGAGGATCGTGGGAGCGATGTCGATGACGTGCGAGAACTGGCTGCGCAGGCCGCCGTTGTCCTTGATCCCCTGCGGCCAGTGGATCACCATCCCGTTGCGTGTGCCCCCGAAGTCCGACGCCACCTGCTTGGTCCACGCAAACGGCGTATCGAACGCAACTGCCCAGCCCGCGGCCATGTGCGGAAATGTATCGGGACCGCCCCACTTGTCGACCAACGGGATGAGATCCTCGACCTTCTCGGTTACGCCGTTGAAGTAGGTCATCTCGTTGTACATGCCGACGAACCCGCCCTCGGCACTGGTGCCGTTGTCACCGGCGATGTAGATGAACAGCGTGTTGTCCATCACGCCGATGTCCTCGAGCGCCTTCTCGAAGCGGCCGATCTCGCTGTCGGTCTGCTCCATGAATCCCGAGAACACTTCGGCCTGCCGGGCGAACAGACGCCGTTCGTCCGCGGGAAGCGTGTCCCAGGCCTTGAGGTCCTTTGGCCGCTCGGCGAGCTGCGTGTTTGCCGGGATCACGCCCAGCTTCTTCTGCCGCTCGATTGTTTCGGCCCGGACCGCGTCCCAGCCCTTGTCGTACTGGCCCTTGTACTTGTCCGCCCACTCCTTGGGCACGTGGTGCGGAGCATGGACGGCGCCGGTCGCGTAGTACACGAAGAACGGCTTGTCCGGCGTCATCGACTTCTGGGCTTTCACCCAGTTGATGGCCTGGTTCGTCATGTCCACCGTGAAGTGGTAGTTGGGCATCTTCGGCGGATCGACCTTGATGGATCCGTCGTAGATGAGCGGGTACCACTGGTCGGTCTCGCCGCCGATGAACCCGTAGAACTTGTCGAACCCCTGGTGGGTGGGCCAGCGATCGTACGGTCCCGACACGCTGGTCTCCCACGCCGCAGTTTCGTGCCACTTGCCGAATGCACCGGTGCTGTAGCCATTGAGCCGCAGCATTTCCGCCAGCGGTGCGACGCTGTTCGGATTCTGCCCGGTGTTGCCCGGGAAGGCGGTGGCGGTCTCCATGATCGAGCCGGTATTCACGGTGTGGTGGTTCCGTCCGGTTTTCAGCGCGTTGCGCGTGGGCGAGCAGAGCGCCGTCGTGTGGAAGTTGTTGAAGCGCAGGCCGGTCTCAGCGAGGCGGTCCATGGTTGGCGTCCGGATCGGACCGCCGAACGTGCTCGGTCCACCGAATCCGACATCGTCAATCAGGACGATGACCACATTCGGCGCCTTTGCGGGCGCTTTGACCTCGAACCGCGCCGGCGGTTTCGCGTTCCGCGCATCGAGTTCCTTGTATGTCTGCGGGGTCGGTTCGGCGATCGGCAGGACCGTTCGATCGAGTTCCACGGCAACCGCCGAGGGTGTCGTCGTCTGCTGGGGCGCGGGAGCACTGCAGCCGACCATACCTGCGATGGTCAGCGAGATGCCAAGAATGCGAATGCCTCGTGTCCTCATGATCTCCTCACCGAAAATCGGGTCTCTAGCTCTGAACTGCTTTCACGCAGCGGAATCCGAGATGGTTCGTGCCGGTACCGACGTCGCCTTTGCCGCGCGTCCCAACCATGTAGCGCGAGCAGTACTGGTCGGTACAGAGAAACGATCCGCCGCGGTGAACGCGTTTTTTTACGCCGGGTTCGTCCGGATCGAACGGCTCGGACGGACCGTGCGGGTTGCCAGCGACAGCTCCGGCCGCAGCCAGTTGTGCGTAGTAGTCCGGGCGGTACCAGTCGCTCACCCACTCCCAGACATTCCCGGCCACGTCGTAGAGCCCGTAGCCGTTCGGCGGAAACTGCGCGACCTGCGCGATGCCGGTGAACGCGTCCTCACCCGTGTCGCGATCGGGAAAGTGGCCTTGATGGGTGTTGGCCATCCAGCGGCCGCCCTCGTTGAAGTCGTTGCCCCAGGGGAAGAGTTGCCCCGTCATGCCTCCGCGGGCCGCAAACTCCCACTCCGCTTCGGTCGGCAGGCGCTTGCCGGCCCACTGCGCGTAGGCGAGCGCGTCTGCATACGCGATATGGACGACCGGAAAACGCTCTCTCCCCTCGATCGAGCTGTCCGGCCCGAGCGGATGGCGCCAGCTGGTTCCCCTGATCTCCGACCACCATTGATACGCATCCGTGAGCGGAACGGCGTGGGCGGGCGGAGAAAAGACCACTGAACCGGGCACCAGGCTGTCGGGCGGTGCTCCGGGGAAATCTTCGGCGCGCGGCGTTCGCTCCGCAACTGTGACGTACCGCGTCGCCTTCACGAAAGCGGCGAACTGTTCATTCGTCACTTCGGTGGCATCCATCCAGAAGCCGTCGACGACGACGCGATGCACGGGACGGGAATCTGTCGTCGCCTGCATACCAACCGCATCGTTCCTGTCCGTCGGGTCGTGCGCCCCCATCGAGAATTCCCCGCCGGGAATCCACACCATGCCGTCGGGTGCAGGGCCGGGTGGTCGATTCGTGTTTTCGATGGTGGGAAGAAATGTTGTTGCTGATGGCGGTGCGTCGGCGGCTGGTGGCGTCGAACGCATTGTCGTGAGGGCAAGGACGACAGCGACGGCGATCAGCACGATGGCGAAGACCGGCCACCTTTTTCTTTTTTCGCGCGGTACAGGTGCGGTCTTGAATGGCTGCGAACGGCGCTTGCCCATTTATGGTTCAGTTCGATCATTACTTGAATGTGCTGCGTCTCAGTATCCCGGTCGAACTCGATCACGGCCACGGGGTAATGAAGTCTTGTCACATGAACGGCACACAGGCAGCTTAAGATTTCTTCGACCTTATGCCGAACACTCATCGTTCATTTGTGAAGCAGTCCTTCATTCAACGTTCAATCGGTCGTCCCGTCGTGTGGCTGGCGACCGGAGCCGCGGTGCTGATGGCGAGCATGCTGCACCTGGCTGCCGCGGGTTCGGTGGCGCTGACCACCCTCGATGCACCGTACGCACAGAACTTCGATTCGCTCGCCGACACCGGGACGTCCAGCGCGTTGCCGGACGGGTGGGCGCTTCTCGAGACCGGAACGAACGCCAACACGACCTATACGGCGGGCACCGGGTCAGGAAACGCAGGCGACACCTACAGCTTCGGCGCGGCGTCGTCTACGGATCGCGCGCTGGGCGGGCTGCAGAGCGGCAGCCTCGTGCCGACCGTCGGCGCGTCGTTTACCAACAGCACCGGCGGGGTGATCACGAGCATCGACATCGCGTATGCAGGCGAGCAGTGGCGGCTCGGTACCACTGGCCGCGCGGTGCCGGACAAGATCGATTTCCAGTACAGCTTCGACGCGACCGGCCTGTCCGGAGGCACCTGGCTGGACGCGGACGCGCTCGACTTCACAGCCCCCATCGCCGTCGCCACGGTCGGAGCGCTCGACGGCAACGCCGCGGCCAACCGCACCAGCCGCGCCGGCACGCTCTCTGGCTTCAATCTGATCAACGGCGCCACCATCTGGATCCGGTGGGTCAGCTTCGACGCCGCCGGTGCCGACGATGGCCTGGCTATTGACGATTTCTCACTGACGCCGCATGGCGTCGGCGGCGGCGCGCACAGCAATCCGACCGCGACCGGATCGGCAACTCCCTCGTCGGCCGCACCTGGAGATACCACGGTGCTGACTGCGACCGTGGTTCCCGGCGCGAACCCGGCGAGCACCGGACTGGCGGTCACGTGCAACCTCACCGCGATTGGCGGCAGTGCGACGGCGAACCTGCCGCTCGCGTCCGGGAACGCGTACTCGACGTCGGTTGTCGTCGCACCGGGCACGGTTCCTCAGGCATACGCGATCCCGTGTGCGGTCAGCGATGCCCAGGGCGGATCGAGCACCTTCAGCATCAACCTCACCGTGATCGCGCCGCTCGTCTGTGACCCCGCGATCAGGACCTCGACCCCCATCCACACCATTCAGACGATTCCCGCTCCGATCCCGACCGGTACCACGGTCGAAGTCGAAGGCATCGTCGTCGGCGATTTCCAGAGCACCTCGCAGCTGCGCGGGTTCTACCTGCAGGAACCGGACGATCGGATCGATAACGACGTGGCCACGTCGGAGGGCATCTTCGTTTTCGACAACGGCAACGGCCTGAACGTCAGCGTCGGCGATCGCGTCCGGGTCAAAGGAGCAGTGGCCGAGTTCTCAGGCAGCGGCTCCTTCCTCGGCACGACGCGAGTGTCGACGCTGACCGAGGTCAACAGCGTCCAGAAGCTTCTGTGCGGCACCGGCACGGTGACGCCGACAGTGATTACGCTGCCGGTGGCGTCGCTTTTGACCTTCGAGCAATACGAAGGGATGCTCGTCAGCATCGAACAGCAGTTGACGGTGACCGGCAACTTCAGCCTCGGTACGTTCGGGCAGGTTGACCTGGCTCCGTCGGTGCTGTTCGCACCCACCGTGCTGCCGGACGACACCCCGGGGAAGACGCAGTGGGCGGCCAATGCGGCGCTGCTGCCGCGCAGCGTGCTCGCGCTCGACGATGCAAGCACGGCAGCCAATGCGAATCTCTATCCGACCCTCTATCCGACGGGCGGGTTGAGCGCCACGAACACCCTCCGCGTCGGCGCCATCGTCAACTACGATCCCGTGTCGAGGACGAACACGCCGCTCGTCGGCATCCTCGACGATCGGTTCGGTGCGTATCGGATCGAGCCGACCGCGCCGGTGAGTTTTTACGCTGCCAACCCGAGGCCGGCAATTGCGCCGGTCCTGTCCGGAGTCGGCGGCCGGTTCCGTGCCGTCAGCGCGAACGTCCTGAACTTCTTCACCTCGCTGAACGGGCGCGGCGCCACCACACCGACGGAATTCGAGCATCAGAAGACCAAGGTCGTCGAAGCGCTGGTTGCGATGAACGGCGACGTTTACGGGTTGAGCGAAGTCCAGAACGCCGTCAGCGGTGGCACTGGCGGAGCGCCGTACACGAATGCTGCGCTGCAATCGCTGGTGGACGGCATGAACTGCAGGTACGCCGGTGACGTGCCGACCTGCCTTGCGCCGCCGTCGCAGCCGTTCGCGATGATCGACACGCTGCTGCTCGGCGACGCCAACGGCACCGACGCGATCCGCAGCGCCATCATCTACCGCAGCGATCGCCTGCTGCCGCTCGGCAGCCCGGCGCTGTACTACCAGAACGACACCAATCGTCCGACGCTGGCGCAAACGTTCCAGCCGCTGTCTGGCAGGAAGGCATCCGCGCAGTCGTTCACCTTCGTCGTGAATCACTTCCGTTCGAAGGGGAGTGCCTGTGGAAATGGACAGGATGATCCGCTTCAGGGGAACTGCAACGGTTTGCGCCTGAACATGGCCCAGAACGTTGTCGCCTGGCTGGCCGGCAACCCGACGGCCGACGGCGCGGCCTCGCGCAAACTGCTGCTGGTGGGCGACTTCAACGCCTACTACGGCGAAGACCCGATTCAGTATTTCGCGTCGCAGGGGTTCAGCAACCTGATCGCGAAGCTTCTTGGCCCTGCGGCGTACTCGTACAACTTCGGGTCGCAGCGCGGCTACCTCGATCACGCGATCGTGAACACGCCGATGAACCAACTCGTCAAGGGCATCGCGGAGTGGCACAACAACTCCGATGAGCCGAGTTCGCTGGAGGCGCTTGGCAGCGGCTCGAAGAGCCCGGCGGCGCAGGTCGCCTACTACGGCGCCGATCCGTATGCGGCGTCCGACCACGATCCGATCGTGATCGGCTTCAACACGCTCGTCGGCGACCTGAACGACGATGGCGTGCTCGATGAGGACGATCGCCGCATCATGCGCGGCGCGATCGGCAAGAATGTCACCGAGGTCGATCGCCGCACCGACCTGGATGGCGACGGCCGTATCACCCAGGACGACTTCAAGCTGTGGACGAAGGCGTTCGTCGATTTCGTCCAAAAGAAGTAGGAGCTTGCGGCCGAGCCGATCACCGCACAGTCCCATCGTCCGCGATGTCGAGCGCCGCAGCGGAGATGACCTGTTCCTCGGCCAGCTTCACCGCTTCGCGCTGCTCGACGCGGGTGAGCTGAATCTCGCGCAGCGATCGGTCACGGATGGGCAAAGGAAAGGTGCGAGAAGCGTCGTCGGCAATCGCCGATCAGTTACTGGAGGCCGGTCGCCATCGATTCCTGTGCACTGCGATTTGCCGATGCCGGCATCGGCGCCTGAGGAGTAGGATGTCTCAGCGCAGCTGCCCGCGGCGATACCAAATCGGCATGCGCCGGGTGAAGGCCAGTCTCATGAGCACACGAATCGTCGGACTCATTGCGATCGTTCTTGCTGCACCCACTCTCGCGGGAGCGCAGGGCACCGGAGCCGGCCAGGCAGGTTCCGCTCCGCCTGGTGGTCGTGGTGCCACGCCGTCGGCAACCGCCGCGCCGGTAAACTATCCGCCCTATACGCGGCCGGTGACGACGTATGTTCCGCCGCGCACGCCGGACGGCCAGCCTGACATCTCGGGTCTCTACGTCGGCATTCCGCTGCCGCGCAATATCGAGACGCCGCTCGTGCCCTTTGCAGGCCGCGGGAACCGCGCTGGCGGCGAGTACATGTTCAACGCCCGGAACGACCGCCCAAAGTTGCCCGACGGAGCCATCGTCCGTCCCGCGGGCGTCGATCCTGCTGACGGCACGATTCCGCTGACGCCGGAGGCACGTGCGAAGCGCAAGGAGATCATGGAGAACCAGGACAAGGTCGAGCGCCTCGATGGCCGCGTG
>Ga0207701_10007860_pt1 | contig 10563 bp, 9 predicted proteins | sample KBSSwiSSwithPhiX_FD_184294 | JGI IMG/M metagenome (GOLD analysis project Ga0207701, IMG submission 184294) | Switchgrass rhizosphere bulk soil microbial communities from Kellogg Biological Station, Michigan, USA, with PhiX - S5 (SPAdes) (version 2) | ecosystem: Environmental > Terrestrial > Soil...
CGGGTTCATTCCCTGGGCGGCAATTTCGTTTTTAGCCGGCGCACTCGTCAGCCGAATCGGCTGGATCGTAGTAGGCAAAGTTTCCGGGGCCGATCCGGAAGCAGTTTTCGCTTCGCAACGCTGAGCTTCAGTTTGGTTTCGCCAGAACTCTCTTGTCAGCGATTCTTCGAGTAACACCGTCGCGATCGAGACGCTCGAGAAATGGAATGATCACGCGACGACTGGTGCCCAGGAGTTCGCGTAATTCGGAGGCGCTGCCGGAATTGTTCTCGCGCAAAAAAGCGACTGTCGCATCCCGCATTTTCACAAACTGCTCAGTCGCAAGAACGAGCTCAGCACTAAGTTCCACCAGTTGACCACAATCTCGGAGGAAACGGAGTGCCTGCTGCGATGTCGCATCGGGAGCGAGTTCGGCAGACGAAAGCGGTTTTTCCGTCGCGAGGGCGTCGCGGATTTTCCGAGCGGCACTCTGAAGGTGCAACGGCAAAGTCGGACGGTGCGTAACGCGAGCGATCGCTTCGCCGGTGCGAACAAAACCGTTGCGGCACAATTCAGACGCGAGCACGTCGAAAACTTCCGGAAGCGGCAACTCACCTGCGAGCGCCTGGCGAAGCTCTGAGAGCGCCAGACCACGGTGGTTCGGATGCGTTCTATGTTCGACGTCTATTGTCGCTTCGGCTTGCCGCAAAAATTCATTCCACCACTTTGCATCAATCACCAGTTCACCGCGCTCGATTACATTCGCGCTCTTCAGCGACTCAGCGATCTCGTCCGCGCTGAACGATGATTTTAGGAGCAGCGCGTTGCGCTTCACCGCGCGATCGCGCCCGATCTCCGTCGCCACAAAGACTCCTGCATCGTGCGGCGCCTGCGCCCGTTTGGCGAGAAATTCGCGCTGAGCTGCGCTCCGAAAATTTCGCGCGCTCGCATCTGGATCCAATACAACGCCGCCGGCCAGCGTGTTCTGTTCAGCGGCATCGCGAATCACAAAGCGATCGCCGGCGAAAAGGAACGCCGGTTCGTCAAAACGTATTTGGGCAATGGCAGTTTCGCCCGCGCGCAGCTCTTCGCTGATTTGGAGAAACGCACGCGCACCGAAGTTGGCGCTGCCGTGGTGCACGCGCACTGCGGTGCCATGTTTGATCGACCTCGTCTTCATCGGCAAGCGCCGAGAGCGAGACAGCATGACGTCTGCAATCGCACTCGCTTCGCCGAATTCACTAAGCGTGATAACATCGCCGCGCCAAACACCCAGAGTGTTCTTCTCGCGCGCTACGGCCACATCCGGCAGACTCAACGCCGTTCGCGCGCCGGGACCGATCGCTTCAACTTCACGATTGTGATTTTGAATCGTGCGGATCCGCGCGGGAATCTTGGCCGGTTGAACGACCACAGCTTGTCCGCGCCTCAGCGTTCCACCGACAAGCGTACCAGTTACGATAGTTCCGATGCCGCGCAAAATGAACGCGCGATCAACCGCGAGGCGCGGTTTGCCGAAATCGGGCTGGGGGACGAGCACGCTGAATTCGCGCGCCAGCTGCGCTTTCAATTCCTCGACGCCGCCTCCGGTTGTGATCGATGTCCGAACGATTGCCGCATCTCCGAATGGCGTATCGCGGAGTTGGGCGCGGATTTTTTCCTCGGCCGCATCTGCCGCTTCAACGAGGTCAATTTTCGTGAGCGCGACGACGATGCGCCGCACCCCGAGATAAATCAAAATCTGCAGATGCTCTTCCGTCTGCGGCATCCAGCCGTCATCAGCCGCGACAACGAGCAGCGCGAGATCGATCGAGCCGACACCCGCGACCATGTTCTTGACGAAATCCTCGTGCCCCGGCACGTCCACGATCCCGATGCTGAGCAACGCGTCAGGCATTCGCAGTTCAAGCTGCGCAAAACCCAGCTCGATCGTGATGCCACGCAGCTTTTCTTCGGGCAGGCGATCCGGGTCGGTGCCGGTGAGCGCACGCACGAGCGCGCTCTTGCCGTGATCAACGTGCCCGGCCGTTGCGAGGATGAACCGCTTCAATTCCATTGCGCCGTGCGCAGTGCGCTCACAACCTCCGCATCCTGTCGCGGGAAAATGGTGCGCAGATCGAGTTTAAATTTTCCTCCTGCGATGTAGCCGACGATTGGCGGCGAGCCGCGCCGGAGTCTGGTGGCAAGATTTTCGAGCGAAATTGTCTTCGGCCGTAGATCAAGCGTGACCGAGGGAATAACAGAGCGGGGCAAGCTACCTCCGCCGATCTGCGCCTTGCCTTCGCCGATCGCACTGTGAAGTGGCAGGTCGCGAATTTGCTTGAGCAAAAGCTGAGCGCGAATGCGCAATTCGTCATTAGTAACGTCCAGTATGGCAAGCACAGGCAGCTCGCTGCTCTTACCGGCTAGATAAAGATCAACCGTGGTTTGCAGCGCGGTCAAAATGAGTTTGTCGCAGCGCAGCGCGCGGAAAAAGGGCTCGCGCTTGAGCGCCGCGATGTAACGCCGTTTTCCAGCGATGATTCCGGCCTGTGGACCGCCGAACAGTTTGTCGGCGCTGAAGCAAACCAGATCGACCCCGCTGCTTAACGTCTCGTTAGGCCTGGGTTCGTGTTCCATCGCTTCGAACTTTTCTGTCGCGACAATCGCGCCGCTGCCGAGATCTTCGACAAAAGGAACCCGTTTCGAGCGGGCGAGTTTTGCCAGCGCGTCCGTGCCGGGCGATTCAATAAATCCGCCCATGAAAAAATTGCTGCGATGCACCTTTAGGATCAGGGCGGTATCGGGCCCGAGGACTCGGGCGTAATCTTTAACCGAAGTTTTGTTCGTGGTGCCGATTTCGCGCAGTTTCGCGCCACTGGCTTCGAGAATTTCCGGGATGCGAAAACCGCCACCAATCTGAATCAGTTCACCGCGTGAGATGACCACTTCCTTTTTCTTCGCGGTAAAATGCCGCAGGAGGAGGATGAGCGCGGCGGCGCAATTGTTCACCACGGTCGTTCCTTCGGCCTCGCAGAGCAGCGCGAGATTGTGCTCGAGGTAAGTCGCACGATGACCGCGTTCGCCGCTTGCCAGATCGTATTCGAGATTCGTGTAACTAGGACCGATCGCGGTAAGTGATTCGATTAGCGCAGGCCCGAGCGGTGCGCGGCCGAAGTTGGTGTGAATGACAATACCAGTGCCGTTGATTACGGGTTGAATTTTCGCGAGCTGCAACGCGTCGATGGCCGTGCGAACGCGGCTCATAACCCCGCTGAAGTCTGGGACCTTTTTCTCTGCCCGTAGCAACCCGAGTTCGTGTCGAACAGCGTCAACGATAACCCGGCGCGGCAGATCGCAATTGCCGATTTCGCAGACGACTTTGTCCACCGAAGGAATTTTTCGCCGCGACTCTGTTACAATGGCTCGATTCATAAGATGGTATCAGTCGCCAACCGATTGCGCGGGCCCCTCCCCCAGGGAGAAGGAAACCAACTCTCCCGTTGGGAGAGGGTTGGGGTAAGGAGTCGGGGATGTTGCAACCGCTTTTAATCGATCATGCATATGCGTGGTCTGCTGGAGCGAATGATTTTGCCGATCATCGCTGCGCAGGCGGTGCGGTTCTTTTTCAAAACACCTTCCACTTCCTGCAATCGTTTGGGCGGAACACAGAGCAACAAGCCGCCACTCGTCTGTGCGTCTGCAAGCAGAAGGCGCACCGACTCAGGAGTGCTGTTCCATTCCACAATGGCATTTGCTGTTTCGAGATTTTGTCTTGTCCCGCCCGGAACACAGTCTTGCGCGATGAGCGAGAAAACTTGGCGGCTAATCACCGGCACTTTTGCGGGGACGATTTCTGCGCCGACTCCACTAGCGCGACACATCGAGGAGAGATGTCCGAGCAGCCCAAACCCAGTCACATCAACAGCCGCGCGAATCAAGCCAAGCTCAGCCAGCTCGGCACCGACGATGTTCAGCTGGCACATGAGCGTGATGGACTTCCTCATTAGTGCAGCACTCGTTAGTCCGCGTTTGATTCCGGTCGTTGCGATCCCGGTTCCGAGAGGCTTCGTCAAAAGAAGGAGATCGCCGGCGCCAGCGCGCGAGTTCGTCAGCATGCGCCTCGGGGACACCATTCCGGTGACAGCGAGTCCATAAATAGGCTCGGGATTGCGAATGGTGTGCCCACCGATTATTGCGCAGCCGGCTTCTTTCGCCTTCGCCGTACCGCCGCGAAGGATCTCCGTAATCACCCTGTTGGGGACGAGATCAGTCGGGATTCCCATGATGTTCAACGCAGTGAGCGGACGGCCGCCCATTGCGTAAATGTCGGAGATCGCATTGGTGGCGGCGATTTGACCGTAGCAAAAGGGGTCGTCCACGATGGGGGTGAAGAAGTCCACCGTCTGCACCAGCGCGCGATCTTTCGTTAAGCGATACACGCCGGCGTCGTCCGCGCTAACGGAGCCGACGAGCACGTTCGGATCGCGCAATTTTGGAAGCTGCCGCAAAACTTGCGACAGGGCCTTTTGGCTCAACTTCGATGCTCACCCAGCGCAGGATGAGAGCGACGTGAGCTTGCGAATCTGCTCGCGCGACATGCGATCACCTCCTTTCGGAAAATCTTTAAGGTTTGATGTTTGAGGTTTGATTTAGGATCCGATGCTCGATTTGCTCGCACTTCAAACATCGTTAGGCGGAGAGGATAGGAATCGAACCTACCCCGATCCCGCGCATACGGGACCGACAACGGTTTTGAAGACCGCGAGGGCCACCAGGCACCCTTCACTCTCCGGCAGAAGGAAAACGCCCAACGCCCAACTTCCAACGTCGAACGTTCAAATGAAGAAGAAGCGAAAGCGCTAAGGAAATTACTTATGCGCTCTGATCTGCGCGGCAATCGCGTCGAAATCGGGCCACTCGCCGGTTTCGAGTTTGGAGTAGATGAGTTCACCGTTGACGCGTATTTCGAAGGCACCACCGCCGGACGCGATCAACCTGGGAGTCACGCCGGCGGTCTTACGAATGCGAGCCGCCAAACTGGCGGCTTTAGGTTCGTAGTTTCAGACCGTGCAGTATTCGATCGTTACTTCCGATTTCACGCGTGCCTCCTTTATCTTCTCTACGCTATGCGCCCGCGACTACGCTGTCGAGAGCTGAGCCTCTTCCCTCGAATGAGGGAATCCCAGTCCGCCCGTCGGTAGCAACGGAAAATCCCGCGGACGCGTCATGGCAACCGATTGAACGCGTCCGTAGATTTTTTGGCATGAAAACGAACACTTCTTTGGTGATAGCGATGGTCGTATTGTCGATCTTCGCTTCCAACGCGTTCGCGGTGCTTCGGTCACCCTACCCGAGCAAACCTTCTCCGCCCGATCACATCATTACGATCATCATCATCGGTCAGGATAAGCACGACTTGGTGCGGACTACGCATCGCGAATCGAAATGACCATCCTAGGCACTTACCAAGTAATGGCGTTCTTGGCGGTGATTGAGCAGGCCGGCATTCCGGCGTTACGCATCGCCTTCACCATCGCGGTGATCGTTTTTCTCCTCGGCGGCATTTCCATCTTCCGCAGGCGACATCAATTTTTCGATCGCGATCCAGACGTCGACAACGATGTGCCGGTTGTACGGCGCAATCGTGAGGAGGCGATCATGTTTGTTTGGGGCGGTCTGACGCTGGTTCTGCTCTACGTCTTGGACCAAGTGTGGAGCGCATGACATGAACAATTTCAAATCCAAAACACAAACTCACAGCCCTCAGGAGCAATAATTATGAGCGAATTCACTCGTCGGAGTTTCATCGGGAAAACCGCCATTGCGATAGGCAGCTTTGCGGCATTGCAAAAAGTGGTGAATGCAGCCAACCCGACTGATCCGGGTCCAGCCAATCGGGTGCTCGATGGCCAGAACTCGGATTCCATGTGGCCACCCGGGACGGACTCCAAGAGCCTGGTGCAAAATTTCAAGTACCCGTTTTCTTTTGCGAACAAGCGTGTTTACGACGGCGGATGGTCGCGCGAGGTGACGGTTCGGGAGCTCCCCGTGTCCAAGACCTTGGCAGGTGTGAACATGAGGCTCAATGCCGGTGGATTCCGCGAGCTGCATTGGCACACGGCCAGCGAATGGGCCATCATGCTTTACGGGTCAGCACGGCTTACGGCCATCGACTTGGACGGCAAAAGTTTCGTCGCCGACGTGAACAAAAATGATCTTTGGTTCTTTCCGCCGGGAATTCCTCACTCCATTCAAGGTCTCAATCCCGACGGATGCGAGTTCATGCTGGTTTTTGACGACGGTAACTTTTCGGAGTCAGAAACTGTTCTGCTGAGCGACGCGATGGCGCACCTGCCCCCTGAAGTGTTGGCAAAAAATTTCGCTGTCAGCGAACAGGCGTTCAAGAATGTCCCGAAACAAGAATTATTCATTTTTCAAGCTGATCTACCAGGTTCACTGGAAGCCGACCAAAAGGCAGCCGCCGGGACGCGCGGAAGGTCGCCGCAGAACCTTGTGTTTCGCACGATGGAAATGCCGCCGACGAAGAAAACGAAAGGTGGCGAGGTGCGCGTTGTTGATTCCAGCAATTTCAAAGTCTCAACCACAGCGATGGCGCTGGTTACCGTTCATCGCGGCGGGCTAAGAGAATTGCACTGGCACCCAAACGCAGACGAATGGCAGTACTTTATTAGCGGCAAGGGTCGAATGACTGTGGTGGACACAGGCAACAAGGCTCGCACGATGGACTTTCAAGAGGGAGACGTCGGATACGTCCAGAAGACCTTGCTGCACTACGTCGAGAACACAGGCGACACGGACCTAGTGTTCCTGGAGATGTTCGGCAAGGTCGATCGTTTTCAGGACCTTTCGTTCTCGGAATGGCTGGCTCATACTCCACCGGAAGCGGTCATGGCACACCTGCACATCGACGGGGCAACCTACGATGCGATTCCCAAGAATGGCGGCGTGGTCATGCCTCTGTCCTAAGAGGGATTTATGCGCACAAATAATCGGCGTTTTCAGACCTTTCGTTCTCCGTGTAGCTGACTCGCACACCGCCGGAATTGGTCGACGCGCATTTGCATATCGACAAAGCGACTCTCGATGCAATACCAAGGGAGGCGCAGTTGACAACTCCAAAATGATCAAACTATGCGCACGAATAATCGTTGGGTAATCGCGATCGCGGGAGTGTTTTTCCAGATTGCGCTCGGTGCTGTTTACGCCTGGAGCGTTTTCCGGGCGCCACTGACAAAGCAATTCGGATGGAGCATCTCAGAAGTAACGCTGACCTTTACGATCAGCATTTTCGTACTGGGATTTGCCGCATTCTTTGGTGGACTGTGGCTGAACCGCAAAGGGCCGCGGATCGTTGCGCTGACCGGCGGCGTGTTTTACGGGGTGGGAGTTTTTCTCGCCAGCTTCACTCATAGCCTGGCTTGGTTATACATCAGTTACGGATTGATCGGCGGCATCGGTCTCGGCCTTGGCTATATCGTTCCGGTGGCCGTGTTGGTAAAATGGTTTCCCGATAAAAGAGGACTCATCACTGGCATCGCGGTCGGCGGATTCGGTGCCGGCGCACTCATCACCGCGCCGGTGGCGACGCGACTCATTCAAAGCGTTGGTGTCTTGAGCACATTCGCGTACCTCGGCATCGGGTACCTCATCATCACCATCATTGCCGGCATGTTCATGCAAAATCCGCCGGAGGGCTGGCAACTGGAAGGCTGGAAGCCAAGCGCACTCCAAACTTCGCAACGCGCTGGACATGACTTCGTGCTGAGCGAGGCACTCAAGACCTGGCAATGGTGGGCGCTCTGGTTGCTGTTGTTTCTCAATACCTGCGCCGGCATTTCGGTCATCTCGCAGGAGGCGCCGATTTTTCAGGAATTGACCAAAGTAAGTGCGGTGGTCGCGGGCAGCATGGTAGGAATCGCCAGCCTTGGAAACGCAGTCGGTCGCGTCTTCTGGGCGTGGGTATCGGATCTGATCACGCGCCGCTTCACATTCCTTGTGATGTTCATTGTTCAAGTTCTACTGTTTTGGTTTTTTCCAACTATCACCACGGCCTCGTTAATGACGATCGTCACCTTCATAGTGCTGATGTGTTATGGCGGCGGCTTTGGCACGATGCCGGCGTTTACTGCTGATTATTTTGGTCCGAAGAATGTGGGTCCCATTTATGGTTTAATGCTGACTGCCTGGAGCTTCGCCAGCGCGGTCGGTCCGTTGTTCATCGCCCATATGCGGGAAACGACAGGTTCCTATGCCGGCGCGCTACACGTCATCGCCGTGGTGATGGCAATTTCAATTCTGCTGCCGGTTATAGTGCGGCCACCACACGCTTCCGCGACAGCTGGCGCTGCGCCCCAAAAGAAATTCGCCTAAGGCGAAGAATAGCACCCATCCCGATCAACTTAGTCCACCTTCGTCGGTGATGATCGATCTACCTCGAACGAGGGAGTAAAGACGTGGTCGCAAGTAGCACGAGAAAATCTCGCGGACGCGCCATGGCGGTGATGTGATGGCTTGCCATAGCGTAAGGTATGAAAAAAAGGAGCTCTCGTCACCGGGCTAGAACATTCAACGCGCCTCTCCTTACACTGCCGGCCGAAGATCGTTCGGCCAATTCGTTTCGCGTTCATTCTCTTGGTCGGCCTGGCATAGGGGCGAAAAGATTTTTCATCATTAAGCAAGCGATACAGCTGCCACCGACAAATTCTGCTGAGAGTAGGACCGTGCAGCACGTTTTGATTTTTGATGATCACCCCGAGAGCCTTCGCCTCGTGTTTGGCGGCGCTACTACTGAGATCGATCTCTCCCGACCGCGCAGCGTAAGCTCACGGCACCTCGTCCTTTTGTCGATACTGATCATGGGCTTGCTGAGCGCTATTTTGTGGTTGTTCTTTTGACGATCCCACGACTTTCGTCGTGGGCTGGCGCAACCGCCGGGACCTCATCCGGAAGAGGCAGCTAGCATCACTCGAACGTGGCACCGGAAAATCCCACCGACGCGCAATAGCCGCGAAAAGGACAGCCACGATCGTGAAATATGAGAAAATTAACATTCTTTCGTTTAGTCGGCATCACATCGATCGCCTTTGCTCACGCTGGTTGGGCAGCTGGTCACGAAGGCGTATTCGGTAGTAGTGGCGGTTTTGGCGGCGGACACCCCGCAGGCGGAGGTGGGGGCGGACCGGGCCGCGAAGTGGGTAGCCGCGGAGGCGGAGTGGGCTCCGGCAGACCTGTCTCCAGTGGTCGCCCCGCTTACTACTATAGCAGAGGCATGCATTACGGGAACTCGCGCATCGGACAGGCGCGTTCTCCGTTTCATCAATCTCCTTCTATGACCAGACCGGATCTCCGCGGGAATAATTCAGCGGCGCGGCAAGCCCGAACATCCGCCCGGCCCGCGTTCAACGGTCATATCGCCGAACGTCACGACCAAAATTGGCACAACGACTGGGACCGGCGTCACGCCCATTTTTTCCACAATCGCTTCTTTGTCTTTATCAATGGTTCCTGGTGTGGCCTGGATGACGGGTTTTTCCCCTGGGACTACTACCCGTACTACACCTACGACTATTACCCGTACGACTACTATCCCGGGTATTACGCCGACGTAGAGCCGTACTATTATAACGAGAACGTATACAGCAACGCACCGATGGTCGATCCGACCGTGACCGCCGTTGAGAAGCAGCTTACGCAACTGGGTTATTATAGCGGCCCAATCGACGGGATTTACGGCCCGCTCGTGCGCGATGCGGTGGCAAAGTATCAAATCGCCACGAATCAGGATGTAACCGGGAGTCTATCCCCGGAGACATTGCGATCCTTCGGGTTGTCGCAGCCGGTGGCAGGCTGAATCCAACATCGGATTACGATGAAATGGCAGCTTGTTGTTCTTTTCCCGCGCGAGTTCCGTCGCCTACGCGAATGGCGTTCGCGTTTGCTGCAAAAAGTCGTTGTCGGCCGCGCTGGTCGCTAAAAGCGAACTCAAAGCCCGATCAGCTGCTGATCTCTGCCGAACGAAATTGGGAATCTGAAGTCTAAATGGAAAGGAAATTGAACTCAAAAGATCGAATTGAAGACAAAGCAGCTCAGTAACTCTGACTTTTTCATCACGCCTACTCGGTTCGGCACCTCGGCCTGGGAGCAATCTCTCGCTCCGATTCATCGCGCTATCGAGCTCCTCGGGCGCATCTCGCCGACCGCCGCGATCGTGCTGGCCGTAGTCCTCGTGGCGGTGATCGCCTGGTTCGATTACGTGACGGGCGACTTCTCACTGGCGTTGTTCTACCTCGTGCCGGTGATCCTGGCTACGTGGTATGCAGGCCGTCTGAGCGGGTGGTTAATCGGGGTGTTGAGCGCCGCCGCATGGCTCGTCGGCGACCCGGTGCTGAGCCACTCCTATGGCCACCCGCTTATGCCCTACTGGAACGCTGCGATGCTAGCGTTGATCTACGGCGTCGTCGCCCACCTTTTAGCAACGCTCCACCGGCTCCAGGCCGAACTTCAAGAGCGCGTCGAGCGACGCACCGCTTGGTTGGCCGAAGTGCACCACAGGGTCAAGAATAACCTCCAGATCATCTCCAG
>Ga0207701_10007863_pt1 | contig 10559 bp, 10 predicted proteins | sample KBSSwiSSwithPhiX_FD_184294 | JGI IMG/M metagenome (GOLD analysis project Ga0207701, IMG submission 184294) | Switchgrass rhizosphere bulk soil microbial communities from Kellogg Biological Station, Michigan, USA, with PhiX - S5 (SPAdes) (version 2) | ecosystem: Environmental > Terrestrial >...
CGATTTTTTCACTTATACTGAATTCGTCGATCGCGACGGCAAATATCAGCTGACGATGCTTTCGCATTCAGCTTTTGCGCCGCTGGCCGAAAGCGTTACTGCGATGCTCAAGGAAGAATTTTTTCACATGTTTACCGGCCACGCTGGGCTCACGCGGATTCTCAGAGCCGGCAAGATTCCGATCCCGATCGTGCAAAAGTACTTCAACAAGTGGCTCTCGACGGCCTATGACCTGTTTGGCACCGACCATTCTTCCTCGGCTCAGTGGGCGTATACTTGGGGACTCAAGGGCCGCTTCGATGAACATGAAGCGAAAAGTGCCGCCGAAAAGGATCGACTGAACGACTTGGCGCGCGGTCACTATATGGCGGAAAGTGCAAAACTGATCGATCAACTCAACCAACTCATCCCGCAAGGAGAACCGAAACTTTATGCTCCGGATTTTAAATTCAATCGCTCTATCGGGGAGAACCTGGACAAACCCTTCAGTGTGACCGGAGAGTTGTTGAGTCCGGAGGCATATGAGAAACATGTGCGGGACACATTGCCGACCGAGGAAGACGAAAAAATCCTCGCTGAGATTATCAACGGCAAAGACTGGGTTGCCCAGGTGCAAATGCACTAGCCGGCGCGCAGATCGTCCTGTTGCATCTCGGTTGCGGGCCGAGTAATTAGGGCGCAAGGAGAAACGTTGTGGCTCGAATTTGCCTGGTTTGCCAGAACATCGATTGTAAATCGCGCGGCTCTGAACAGCTCACCACCGAGCTGGAAAAAAAAATCGCCGCCAAGGGCATTAACGATGTCGAAGTGAAACCTTACATGTGCTTCGGCGCGTGCCAAGAGGGACCGAATATCGTCCTGTACCCGGAAAAGAGCTGGTATGCCAAAGTCCAGTCTCAGGATCTCGACGACATCGTCGAGCATCTTGCCGGCGGCCCGCATGTGCAACGCTTGGACACCATCGATTCATCGTTGAAAGAATTGATCTATCAGCTTCTCGACACGGGGGTTTTTTAAGCCATGGAAGGCATCCTTTTCCCTCACGGTACTCCCGAGGGAAGAGAGGGATTGAAAGAGTATCGCGATCGCGGCGGCTATCAGGCGCTCGAGAAAACGCTCAGCGGTTCTTCTGAAGAGCTGATCAAAATCGTATTGGATGCCGGTTTACGCGGTCGTGGTGGCGCCGGTTTTCCGACCGGCAAGAAATGGCAGCTCACCCGGGAGGCGCCGGAGCAACCCCGCTATTTGATTCTCAATGGCGGCGAAGACGAGCCCGGCAGCAAAAAGGACCGAGTACTGCTGGAAAATCTTCCTCACCTGGTTCTCGAGGGTACGCTTCTTGGAGCGTATGCGATCGGCGCAAGCAAAGCCTACCTTTATATCAACGCGCGCTACGACGATGCGCTGAAAACCATCCAAGCCGCTTTGGCCGAAGCCAAAAAGGCTGGCTATTATGGCAAGAATGTTCTCGGCAGCGGTTTCGATCTAGAAATCGAGGTTGTTCCCGCGCCGCATAACTATGTCGCTGGTGAGGACACCGCAGTCATTGAGGTCATCGAAGGCAAAAAAGCCTGGCCGCGCCAGAAACCGCCGTTTCCCGTCACCGTCGGATTGTTCGGCAAACCGACAGCGATCAACAACGTCGAAACTTTGGCTAACGTTCCGCCGATCGTCTTGAAAGGCGCCGACTGGTACCGGCAATTCGGCACTGCCGAGAGCACCGGCACAATGATTTTTTCGTTGAACGACGACGTCAATCGCCCCGGCGTCTATGAGCTTCCTTTTGGCACGCCGCTACGCTACTTGATCGAGGAATGCGGCGGAGGAATAAAAGGCGGCCAAAAAATAAAAGCGATTATGCCGGCAGCGCCCTCGTCGGCTTTTCTCTCGCCGGAACAGATCGACACGCCGCTCGATCATAATTCCATGCGTGAGGCCGGCTCCGCCCTCGGTTGCGGTGTAGTGAAGTTGGTGGCTGAAGGCACCTGTATCGTCGAAGAGCTGATAAAAATCGCCGACTTTTTCGCCGCCGAATCGTGCGGGCAATGCCCCGCCTGCCGAATGGAAACGAGCAGTCTTGCAATGATGTTGAAGAAAGTTCAGGCCGGCCAAGGCGGCCTGCCGATGCTCGAACAGTTCGGCAAAATCCTCGCATTTAATAAAGGCAAGGGTTTTTGCAACCTGATCGCGATGCCCGGCCCACCTATCGAGAGCGCAATCAAACTCTTCACCGCCGATTTCGAAGCCCACCTGACAACCGGCAAGTGCCCGGTGAACTGAAGCTCCTACTTCGCATCACCTGAGCAACACCGTCGCTAATTGCTAGCTTCGGCTTTGATGATGTTCCTATGTGAATTAGTTGACGAATCCCTAAAAGACGACACTAGGTTGACGTTCTTCACTGCTGCTTGATAGTAATTGCAACATCCCGAGTGTAAGTGGTGATGACAAGCAGCAGACTATAGACTTTCACGGCGGCCATTGTCGCGATTTCGCTATGCCGCTATACGCGAGATGTCTTTGGCGCGCCCAAATCCTTAAGAGGTCAATTTATGAGACTGAGCCCGATTCAATGGCCCAACGGCGCGAAGATCGCCGTCAGTTTTTTTGTCGCCTTGGAGGCATTCGAAAAATCCTCCCAGTATCGCCGCAGTGAAGACGGCAAACCCGATTATGCGTCACTGGCTTACGGCGAATACGGCGGCAAAGCGGGGATCTGGCGCATCATGGATGTTTTTTCCCGTCATGGCGTCAAAGGCACCATCGATACCAATGGGCGGATCGCCGAGGACTTTCCCGATGTGGTGAAGGAACTTCATTCGGCCGGTCATGAGATCGTCGGACATGGTTGGGTCAACGACACCGCGCAATCTTCACTGGATACCGACTCGGAGAAAAAGCTCATTCGACGAACTCTTGATGCCCTTGCTTCCGTAACCGGCAAGCGTCCCGTCGGCTGGGTCAGCCCCGGTCATCGCATCAACGAGTATACTTTCGGCCATTACGTCGATGAAGGCATCTATTGGAGCGGCGATTTGCCGGGCCCCGATATCCCGCAGCATCGGATGGTCAACGGCAAACCCATCGTGATCATGCCGCGGTTGGATTACGCCAATGATTTGAGCCTACTGTTCACGCACAAAAATCCGGCGCAATTTTATTTTGACGGCTTCAAGGCCGCGTTTGACTGCCTCTATGCCGAAGGGCAAGCGGGCGCGCCTAAATTGATCGATTGTCTCGTCCATGCCCACATCGGCGGGCGGCCGAACATCATCGGCACGTTTGAGGAATGCATCCGCTACGCCAAGGGTTTTAAAGATGTCTGGTTCTGCACCAAAGGAGAGATTGCCAAATACTATCTCGATCGCTACGTCACCAAAGCCTAGAGGTCCGAATCGATGAACAGTGCAACCGAAAAATTTCTCGCCGGCCTGAAATCGAACGAGTTGCTATTAAAGCTCACCTGGGATGAATGGCTCGCTATCGATCCTCCGTATAATCCCACCGGTCTAACGACCGCCGACGCCTGGACTCGTTATCACCGTAACGGCTACGACTGGGATATGCACGGGACGGTTTACACTCCTGAGAAGGAAACAGACCCACGCCGAGCGTTTGTTTTCTTTCATGGCGGCGCCGGCAGCGAAAAGATTATGGATCTGACGCCCGACGGCAGACCTGGCCTGGCGCGGGTTGTGGCAGCGCAGGGATTCAAGGTCCTGGCGCTCACGTATCCGGGCCATTACCCCTTGGGCGGCGTCTGGCAGCAAGCCATTCCCGAACGCAATCCGATTTATCTGAAAGACCGCGACCTGCCAAAGGAGGAAATCTCGGATCGCAATTTGAAGTGTACCTTCAACGTCATCCTGCAAGGCGCAGGCTTGCTCACCGATGGGCATCTGGCCGGACGCGAGATCATCGTTTTCGGTCATTCCACCGGCGGGCCGATGGCGGCGCATCTTACGCGTTTTTCAAAGAAGACCCGCGTCATCGGCATCGTCGGCTTCGGCAGTGGCGGACCGGACGGCTGGCGTCTTGAGTGGCGCAACAAGACCGGCGCTGAAAAATATGCCGAAAAGCCCGTCGATCACGTATCGCGGCGCTCGCCCGATTCTTTCAAAGCATCGGGTTATATCGATCCGGAAGATTTGACGCCATGGGGCGGCGCCGACGATTACATTCGGCTGGTCAGCCCGTTGCGCTCGCAGATGAAGACTAGTCTCTGCGACAATCAACACAATGCAGCGGTGGGCATTCTCGAAGAGTATCCCAAGCGCACCGGCTTGCCGCGCGAGGAATATTTCGATCATTTGCAGGAGCCCGATCCGGATTGGCTGAAGACGATTCGGGTGCTCCTCACGGTGGGCGAGAACGACAAAGGTCATTGGGTTCGAGGCGAGAAGCTCGAAGACAAGCGCGAAATGTTCATGGGCGCAAAGTACGCCGCCGTAACCCGCGGCGCGCACGTCGCGCTTATTGCGCGCTATGGTCACGTCGGCTATGCCGAACTGCACAATGAGAAAATCGCTTACCTCTGGCTTTGGGCATACAAGCAAGGCTATTTCGAGAACTAAAGATCCACGATATACGCCGCATAGCTCAGGTCATTTCGCGGTTTTCAAAGGGAGGAAATCAATGTTTTTGGCGATCATTCGATGTCTGATTTCGTCGATAGTCATCGCGACGACCCTTATGTGGCCTGTTTTATCCCATGGGGCTCAAAGCAAACCCATGTCCGCTGCAGAGCTGGCCTTTTACCAGGGCGCGGATCGCGAGAAGATCCTGCTGGAGGGCGCAAAGAAAGAAGGCCAAGTGACGTTTTACACGTCCAACACTTGGGTGGCCGGCCCGGTATCTCAAGAATTTGAAAAGAAATATCCCTTCGTTAAAGCGAATGTATGGCGGAGCGATTCCAAAGCATTGTTGAAACGATTGACCGAGGAGGTCACCGCCGGCCGCTTTCTAGCCGACGTTATCGAGACCAGTCCTGAATACATAGCCATTTTGGTGAGAGAGAAGATGCTCCAGGAGTATCTTGCGCCAGAGCTCAAAGCCTACGAGGATGAAGCCAAAATCAAGGGCAAGAAGGGAGTTTACGCGTGGACCAACCGAGAGATCTACATCAGCTTGGGGTTTAACACGAAACTTATACCTCCGGTAGAAGCGCCCAAAACCGTCAAGGACTACCTCGACCCCAAATGGAAAGGAAAAATGTCCATCGCTGGGACCACCACGGGAGTGCAATGGATCGGCGCACTCATGGAGAGCATGGGTCGTGAGTTTGTGGAAAAGCTGAGCGCTCAAGAGATCAACGTGCAAAATATCTCTGGGGCGGCTCTTTCCGGATTGGTGGCATCCGGAGAAGTTCCCTTGTCGCCGACAATCTTCAATTCCAACATTTTTACCCACAAACGAGACGGCGCGCCGGTGGAGTGGCGGCCCGTGGAGCCGGTGATTGCCGGAGTGGGCACTTCGGGAATGGTAATCAATTCACCCCGTCCTTATGCTGCTCTTCTTTTTCTTGATTATCTTCATTCGAAATTTGGTCAAGAGGTCGCTATGAAAGGCGGAATCAGCTCAGCGCGCAAGGACATTGGTTCTCTCGAGCAAAAGTTCAAGAAAGTTTACATCGAAAGCAAATACACACCGGAGGAATACGAGAAAAAAATCGATGACTGGGAAGGTTTGATGCGCAGGCTCTTCATCAGCAAACGCTGAGTCGCAACCTCACAAGAATGCAGCACAAGGTCCTAATTACCGGCGCCAACGGCTTCATCGGCTCTCATACCAGCCGGTTTGTCGAGTCACTCGGCCATTCAATCATTCCGATTGACGTAGTGCCGCGCTCGCCGGACCTCGCGCTCCTCGGCATCAAGACGCCCAGCCATCTGATCAACGTCACCGATACGAGCGCGTTTCGTGCGCTCTGCGAACGCCACGAGCCAACACATATCTTTCATGCCGCACACCCGCCGCGCGATGAAAGCCCATCGGTCATCGACTACTGCTATCACGCGATGACGAACATTCTCGAAGCGGCGAAAGATCTCAAAATCAAGCGCGTCGTGTATTCCAGTTCCGCATCGATTTACGGGCAACTTAGAAAACCCGCTGGGACCTTGGTCAAAGAAGAAGACGCGGTATCGATTTATCCCACCTATTTCTATCGCGCCGCGAAGACGGTTTCCGAATGGATGGGCGACTTCTACAACGAAAAATACAGCGTCGATTTTGTCGCTCTTCGCTATTCCTCGGTCTACGGTCCCGGACTTTACCGGAGCATTCCGCTGGAATTGAAGAAGGGGATCCTCGGCCAAGGCTGCCGTCCGTTTCTCACCCGGCCGAATGATGACTTGATCTACGTCGACGATGTCGTGGATGCGGTGAGTCGCGCACTGTTCACCGATGAGCGGCTCAGTCGTGCGTACAATATTGGTCTCGACAAAACTTATGTCAGCGACGATTTAAAACGCGCCATCCAAAAAGCCCTACCCGATTTGCAATTCGAAATTGGCGAGCACCCGAATGCTGCTGAAGTGGCGCCGCACCGGTTGCGCAGCCCCCTCGATATTTCGCTGGCTCAGCGAGAGCTCGATTGGAAACCGAAAATCTACTTGGACGAAGGCGTCGCGCGCCTCGCGGCTTGGCTGCTCGAGCATAAAAGCAAGCTGCAGTCGTAAGTCGGTCAAGCAAGGAGGCACGGGGGTGCATCGACGACAGCCGGCTTGGACTCTGATTTGCTGTGCCCTTCACACATTGCTGCTTGTCACACTCGCCTGTGCCGCTACCGCGCCCATGTCACCGACGCAATTGGCTCTTTACCAGGGCGCTGACCGAGAAAAAATCCTGATCGAGGGCGCCAAGCGCGAGGGGCAGTTCACCCTTTACACCTCGCATACCTGGTTCAAAACTTTCGTCGGCGAATTCGAGAAGAAATATCCCTTCGTGCGTGCCTTACAATGGCGTAACGATTCGAAGAATATCATCCGCAAAGTGTTGGAAGAAGTGAGAGCCGGACGCGTGCTCGCAGATATCGTTGAGACCACCGCGGACGGGATGGCATTCTTGAAGCGCGAAGGCTTATTTCAGGAGTACTATTCTCCCGAAGCGCGCTATTATCCCAATGAGCTCAAACCCAAGGGAAAAAACGGCTTCTTCTATTTGCCCAATCGCGAAACCTACAACAGCCTGGGCTTCAACACCCATCTCATTCCACCTGGAATAGCGCCAAAAACTTTGAGAGATCTGCTCGATCCGCGATGGAAAGGTAAAATGGCGATCACGAGCACGACCACCGGTTCGCGCTGGATCGGCAACGCCCTGGAGACATTGGGCCGTGAGTTTTTGGACAAACTCGCCGAGCAGGACATCAGCGTGCAAGATATGGCGCCGGCGTCCTTGATCAATCTGGTCGTTTCGGGTGAAACCCGCTTTCACCGACTATTTTCGATGCCAATGTCACGCTGGCGAAGCAAAAAGGCGCGCCCGTCGAGTGGCGTCCGCTGGAACCGGTCGTGACCACCGTTGGCTCAGCGGGGTTGCTGGCGCGCGCGTCCAATCCTCATACCGCGCTGCTCTTCATTGATTACTTGCTGTCAAAGGAAGGACAGCAACTGATCATGAAGGGCGGTTTGTGGTCGCCGCGCGAGGATGTGGGCTCGGTGGCACAAAAATTCAGGAAAAGCTATCTCGACGAGAAATATTCCTCTGAAGAAATGGAAGCGAAGATCGCCCAATGGGAAACTTTGATGCGCCAGCTCTTCATGAGAAAACGGTAGACGAAGCACAAGCCGAAAGACAGGAGAATTATAAAGTTATGGCGCGTTTCACTACGGCTCTTTGGCTTGCGGCCGCGTTGGTCTTGTTTTTACCTGTGTGCGCAGTTTTTGCTGCTGCCGCGCCAACGACATTGCCCCAGATTGCGCTTTATCAAGGAGCGGATCGCGACAAAATTCTTATCGAGGGCGCCAAAAAAGAGGGACAGCTTACGCTCTACGATTCGCACACGTGGTTTCGCACGTATGTCAAAGATTTCGAAAAGAAGTACCCGTTCATCAAGGTTTCCGAGTGGCGCAGCGATTCGAAAAACCTTCTTAGCCGAGCAATGACGGAGTTCAACTCCAGCCGCTCCTTGGTCGATGTGATCGAAACGACGGCCGAAGCCATGGCTGTCATGAAACGCGAAGGCATGTTCCAGGAATACTTTACTCCCGAAGCCCGCTTTTATCCCGATGATGTAAAGTCCAAAGGCAAAAACGGTGTTTATTACCTCGGCGACCGCGAAACTTACAACAGTCTGGGTTTTAACACTACGCTCACAGCCGCGAACGACGCGCCCAAAGAATTCAAAAACCTGTTGGATTCAAAATGGAAAGGCAAAATGTCCATTGCGGGCACGTCCACCGGCGTGCGCTGGGTGGGCGCGGTCATCGATGCCTTCGGCCGCGATTTTCTAAATCGACTCGCTGAACAAGATATCCAGGTGCAAAACATGTCTGGCGCCGCGTTGGCCGGGATGGTCGCTTCCGGCGAGGTGCCGCTATCGCCGACGATTTTTGACGCTGACGTCACCGTGGCGAAGCAAAAAGGCGCACCGATTGAATGGCGTCCGCTTGATCCGGTGGTCACAACCGTCAGCTATTCGGGGTTGTCGTCTAAAAGCGCACATCCCCATGCCGCACTGCTTTTTCTCGATTACTTGCACTCCAAAGAAGGTCAGCAGCTCATCATGAAAGGCGGTCTCTGGTCGCCGCGCGACGACGTGGGTTCACTCGAGCAAAAATTCAAAAAACTTTATCTCGACAGCAAGTACTCCACGGACGAAATCGAAAAAAAGCTCGCCGAATGGGAAAATCTCATGCACCAGCTGTTCGTCAAAAAACGACCGTAGTGCCGAGGGACAGGAACTGAATCGGAAATCAAACCGCCGATCCCCACTGTAGCGACCGTCCGCCGTCGCGTATCCCCTCGATACGCGCTCCGCGCTACTCGGGAAGTCGGCTATCCTACCCGATCAAATGTCTGCGGGAAACAATAGAGACGGCTACCGCTAAATCAATTCCCCTCGTAATATTTTCTCGCCCATGCCGCGATATCGCCGCGCCGCGCGAACCACACGTCGTTGTGGCTTTTCGCGTATTTTATGATCTGCTCGAAAGTATCGATCGCCGGCACGCGCGAACTCAAGTAGCCGTGCGTGATCACGTTCATCATGGTGGGATTTTCTGGACCGATTTTGTAGCGGTAATCGAATTCGTCTTTGAACTTTTCGAAAAACTGGTGCCGGGTTCCCTCTTCCTGCATCCTGTGATCGTTGATCGTATATTGGTGCGGAATCATGATCAGCATTTTACCACCGATCGACCGCGGATAAGGCATTTCATCGTCGTGAAAGTCACAATTGTAAAGCAGCCCTGCCTCGAGGTTGAGCTCCAGCGTATGATCAGTGGAGCGAACGCCGGGCGAAGACCAGCCGGTGGGGCGCTCGCCGGTTAGGCTAGTGATCGCTTCCACGGTCTTGAAAATGTTTTCACGCTCCTGTTCGCGGGTGAGCATGTAGAGATATTCTCCCTGATCCCAGCCATGGGCAACCATCTCGTGGCCGCGGCCGTGCGCGTACTTCACCAGCTCCGGCCAATATTCGCAGGTGAGCCCATTGATCGGCATGCTCGCCTTGAGATCGTATTTATCGCAGATATCGAGCAATCGTCTGACGCCGATCTTGCCGCCGAAGTCTCTGAAGGTCTCAGTGGAATAGTCCCGTTTGCATAACGCATTCGCCGGCAGCGGCGATTGCAGTGCGCCGCCGCGTGACGGCTTGCTCCGGTCCCAGCACTCGAAGGCGATACCGAGCACGAATGCAACTCTCGCATGATTGGGCCAGGTAAACGGCTTTTTTGCCATTTTCAATTCGCTCCCATACAGTTGACTTTGTGATCCGTTGCGACTTATAGCCAAAGTGTTTCTGCCAATCAAGGAGGATTTCAGCTATGGCGCTGCAGCCTTTGCCGTACCCGAGTTTAATTCTGTTCAATGGCAAGATCCGCAGCTTCGATCGTCAAGGATCGATACGTGAAGCGATCGCGTGCGCCGGCTCGCGCATTGTCTGCACCGGCAGTTCCGATGATATGCGCCGGCTTGCCGGTCCCGAGACCAAGGTGATCGACCTCAAAGGGCGCACAGCCATTCCCGGACTGACCGATACCCACGTTCATCTTTCCGAAAAAGGCACGGCGGAAATGGAACTCGTTGACTGCCGCGATTTCTATGTCGATGTGGGGTCGGTTTCAGATATTTTGCAACGGTTGGCCAATGCCGCCGCAAGCGCGCCGAAAGGCTCGTGGATCGTGGCCCACGGTAGTCCGATGCAGGATTTTCGTCTCAAGGACAAACGCTTTCCCGATAAACGCGATCTTGACGGCGCGGTTCCGGATCATCCGGTGTCGATTTCCTTCGGCGCGCACATCACGGTTGGCAATACTCTCGCTCTGGCAGCAGCGAAGATCACGCGTGATATGCCCGACCCGTCGGGCGGCCATATCAAACACGATCCGGACACG
>Ga0207701_10007864_pt1 | contig 10559 bp, 11 predicted proteins | sample KBSSwiSSwithPhiX_FD_184294 | JGI IMG/M metagenome (GOLD analysis project Ga0207701, IMG submission 184294) | Switchgrass rhizosphere bulk soil microbial communities from Kellogg Biological Station, Michigan, USA, with PhiX - S5 (SPAdes) (version 2) | ecosystem: Environmental > Terrestrial >...
CTCCGGCGGGGGACCCGCCTGCGCCCGACGCGATTTACCCGGGACCCTGAAAGGGTCCCGAACCCCCCGCGATGGGCTCCGGCGGGGGACCCGCCTGCGCCCGACGCGAAATCTGGGCGGGGCTGTTGCGGCGCAGACAACGCCCTGTTGTCGCGCAGACATCACCCGCGCGCCCCGCCAGCGGCCGGCTGCCGGGTCGTTACCCCCTGTCCGAGCTCCCTCGCGGCTCGGTCAATGCCGGTTCTGTGCCACGCTGAGGCACTCGAACAGGCAGCTGTCGAACAGGTCGTTGTCGCAGTTGGAGGAAGGCGACAGCGCGCATTTGGCGACGTCGCAGGTTCGCAGCGCCATCACGCAAAAGGTGGCGCACGGGTCATAGGCCCCGTCGCAGATCCACTGCGAGTCCGCCTGGGTCATCCCCGGGCACAGCGCCGGCAGCTCGGCGATCGCGGTCGTGCAGTCGGTCGGATCGGTGCACGCCATGCAGCCGCGCTGGTCGCGCACCGACGGTGCGCCGAACAAAGCGCAGTGGGCGTTGGTGCATCCGTTGCCGCGTGGATTGCACCCCAGATAGCGCCCTCCGCTGCAGTGACAGGCCTCCGCGGTCCCACCGCACGCGGTGGGGGCGCAGTAGCAATCGGTGGTGAACGGCACGCAACCCGCGGTCTGGGCGCAGGTGCATTCGTCCAGATCCACACAGCGCGTGGGGTCGACCAGCCCGGCATCGCTCTCGGTTTGGCCCACGTTGATCAGGGCTGGCGGGGTGGTGACCGGGTCTGCGTCGCAGCCGGTCAAGGCGACCAGCAAGGCCAGCGCGGGGAGTCGGAAAGCCAGGCGGGTGAAAGGCATCCCCGGAGGCGATGCAAGTCTGACGCCTACCTCTGCGCCCTCCGGCACACATCTCCGGACAACCCGAATGCACCTGGGATTACCCTCCTGGAGCCAGGTAATTGGTTTTCGGTGACTCTGGAGAGCGCTGGCCGGCTGCAGCGCTTTCGGGGTTCCCGTGGAGGCGCAGATCTGCTAGTTGGCGCCCATGAGCCGAATTTATCGCCAGCTTCCGCCGCGCGGCACCCGCCTGGGCATCGCCTTCTCCGGTGGGCTGGACACCCGCTGCGCGGTCGCCTGGCTGGCGGAGAAGGGCCTGGAGGTCTACTCCTATACCGCCGACCTGGCCCAGCCCGACGAGGTCAACCCCGCCGACATCCCGCCGGTGGCGCTGGAGCACGGCGCGGTGGTCGCGCGGCTGATCGATTGTCGCGAGGCCATGGTGCGCGAGGGCCTGATCGCCATCCAGTGCGGCGCCTTTCATCTCAGCTCCGGCGGCAGGAAGTACTACAACACCACGCCCCTGGGGCGCGCGGTGACCACCACGGCGATCGTGCGCGCCATGCGCGCCGACGACGTTCACGTCTTCGGCGACGGTTCCACCCACAAGGGGAACGACATCCAGCGTTTCTACCGCTACGGCATCCTGGTCGACCCCCAGCTCAAGATCTACAAGCCCTGGCTGGACAGCGCGTTCGTCTCCGCCTTCGGTGGGCGCAAGGAGATGAGCGAGTACCTGATCAAGCGCGGCAAGCCCTACCGCATGGGCACCGAGAAGGCCTACTCGACCGATTCCAATGTGCTGGGCGCGACCCACGAAGCCAAAGATCTCGAGTACCTCGACAAGGGCATGCGCATCGTCGACCCGATCATGGGCGTGGCCTTCTGGAACCCCAAGGCGGTGATCGCGCCCGAGGAGGTCAGCGTGACCTTCGAGCAGGGCCAGCCGGTGGCCATCAACGGCACGCGCTACGGGACGCTCTACGAGCTGTTCCTGGAGGCCAACCGCATCGGCGGCCGCCACGGGCTGGGCATGAGCGACCAGATCGAGAACCGGGTCATCGAGGCCAAGAGCCGCGGCATCTACGAGGCCCCCGCCATGGCGCTCCTGCACCTGGTCTACGAGCGGCTGCTCTCGGCGGTGCACAACGAGAACACCCTCGACCTGTACTTCAGCCTCGGGCGGCGCCTGGGCCGGATCTTGTATGAGGGCAAGTGGTACGACCCGGAGGCGATGCTGCTCAAGGACGGTCTCACCCGCTGGGTCGCGCCCGCGATCACCGGCGAGGTGAAGCTGGAGCTGCGCCGCGGTGACGACTACACCATCGTGTCGACGCGGGCCCAGTACATGAGCTACGCGCCCGAGAAGCTGTCGATGGAGCGAGTCGAGGAGCCGGCCTTCTCGCCCGAGGACCGCATCGGCGCGCTGGAGATGCAGAACCTGTCGGTGGGCGACAACCGCAGCTTCCTGCTGCACCACCTGGACAGCCTGCGCGCGCTGGGCTCCGCCGCCCGCGGTGGCGGGGCCAGTCTGGGTGCGCTGCTCGGCGAAGGTGACGACAAGGACCCGAAGACCGGAACCTGAATCACATACAGGCTTCGATCCAGTAGCGCAGCACGCTGACCCCGCTCAGAGTGACCAGGTCGCTCTTGGCGGGCGGCATGTCGCGCAGGACGCCGGCGCGCAAGAAGATCGCCGACGCCTCCGGGTCGCCCACGGTGATGTAGCGCATGGGCGTCCCCCCGGACGGGGTCCACATGGAGCTCTTCATCTTCGCGACGTTGGTCACGAAGTCGAAGGTGGCGGGCTCCTGAGCCGGCGATGCGGCGTCGTGACAGCTGGCGCAGCTGGTCTCCAGGATGTGCTGGGCATCCAGCTCGGTCTTCTTGCAGCCATCCATGACGTCCATGGTCTCATCGGTGTCGACGAAGACCCCGCGATCACCGTCCAGGACGTTGTTGGTGAGCACCCCGTCCCAGCCCTTGGCGCGCGTCGCCGCGCCGTCATCGACCGGCTCGCAGCCGGTCAGCGCCATCAACGAACCAGCCCCGATGAATCGGAAGAGTGCTGCATTTCTCATACAAGCCCTCCCTGCGGTGGTGTTGCTGCGTTCGAGTGAACAGTCTATTCAGTCGGAACCGCGGCGCACGATCGGCGTCTCCTCCTCGGCGTCATCCTCGACCTCCAGGACGGCGGCCGGCTCGCTGGGGAACTCGCCGGTTTCGACGCGCTTGCGGACCGCAACGCCGCGGCTGGCGCGCCGCCTCACGCCGCGGAACAGCTCGCGCTCCTCGTCGTCCATCTCGGTCAAGATATTGCGAATCAAGAATCGGAAGGCCTGCCCGACCCTGGGCAACCCGACGTTCTGGAAGGCCAGCTTGGCCAGCACGCTCAGCTCGGCGCGCTGCCGGCGGTGGTCGTTGATCATGCGATCGACTCGACCCGGATCCTCGATCAGGAAGTGAGGGACCAGCACCGCCTCCTCGAAGGTGGCGTGGCGCTCCAGCATGTTCTGCAGGCGCAGCGCCAGGCCAACCAGGACCGGGAGTCGCTTGACCCCCGGAGCCTCGTTGTCCTCGGTGGCCGAGAGGGTCACTTCGAGCACTTTTCGAAGGTCCCGATGCTGGCGGAGCAGCTTTCGTCGTTGTTCCGCGCTCAGCTCGATTGGCTCTGCTGGCATCACCACATTCCCGGGGTCACGGGGGGAGGAGCATCCTGGTCGGGTTGATCGCGGGGAGGCGCGAGCACCATCGCCTCCCCGCGGAGTGGCGTCACGGGGTCAGGCCAGCTTCGTACTCCTCCAGGAGGAACTGCGAGATGACGTGGCTGACGTTCAGCAGGCCGGGATCCAGCAGCTTGACCACGGTCGCCGACGAGTCGCGATCGGTGGGGATGCCGTTGGCGGTGATGGCCTGGGTGTTGTGGCAGGTGAAGCAGTTGTTGAAGCTGCCGGGCTGCTGGGTGAACGACTCCATGGCGGTGCTCGACATCCGGTCCTCGCCGGCCAGGATCGAGAACTCGCTGTCCGAACCGTCGGCGACGATGTTCGCGGTGAGCTCCTCGACCGAGATCGGATCGGCCAGCGACCCGTCCTGGGCGATGTGCTTGCCGTCGGGGCGGGCGCTCCGCTTGGTCATGGGGCTCGAGTCGTTGTTCTGGATCGGGATGTTCAGCGCGTAGTAGCCGGGCTTGTCCATCCACTGCGCGCCGAGCAGGCGGTAGTTGCCGCGCACGTCGTCGGGGTGAGACTTGAACAAGAACTCGACGTTGTGGTTCAGCGAGGTGATGGCGGCGTCGGGGTCGGTGGTGTTGGACTTCGAGGCCGGGAACATCCGGTAGATCGAGGTCTGCGCCGGGGTCATTCCGTCGGCCTTCATCAGCTTCTGGCCGACCAGGCGCAGCTCGGTCTCCAGGAAGGGCCGGTTGGCCTGGTTGGCCGGGGTGCCGCCCTTGTACAGCACGTGATCGTCCATGTTGGCCGGCTTGGTGACCATCTGGTTCAGCGGATCGGCGGCCGTGGGGTTGATGTCGCCATCCAGGATCGGGGCGACGTCGCGCTGGAAGTCGGTGGCCGAGGTGTCGGTCTCGCCGGTCATCATCGCGGTGCTGTGCTCGAAGCTGGCCCAGATGAACTCCGGGTGGCCGACCAGCGTGCTGACCACGTGGATGGCCAGCAGGCGCACGGTGACGTTCCGGGGCATCTCGCGGTGCTCGTGGATGGTGTAGCTGGGCGGGCCGTCCTGGGTGATGGTCGGGACGGTGGTCTGCAGGGTGATGTAGCCCTCCATCTGCGCGGCCATCTCGGCGGCCGTTCCCTCGACGACCTGCCAGGCAGACTTGAACTCGGTCACGCCCGGCGGGAAGAGCAGGTTCTTCTTGATCGCGTCGTTGGGATACGCCTTCAGCCCCGCGGCCGTCTGCAGGCCGTTGTCGGTGATGAACTTGGCGAAGTTGTCGTTGACGTGGATGGCGTAGAACAGCGTGTTGCCGTTGCCGTCGATCAGGATCTGGCGGCCGCCGGCCTGCTTGATGTCGCCCAGGTACGAGCGGGCGCCCACGTGGGGCTTGGCCGGCTGGAACACGTCGTCGATGGTCGGATAGCCGAGCAACGCGATCTTCCCGGTCGAGTCCGGCTGCATGGCGCGCAGGAAGTTCTGCCAGCCGCTGCGGTAGAAGGGACACTCACCGGCGGGGTGAGGAACCGGCAAGAACTGGGGCAGCTCGGGGGTGGTGGGCAGCCAGTCCGCGCTGGCCTCACAGATCTCCTCGCCCTCGACCTCGACCGGCGTGAAGTCCGGCTTGGTCAGGTCCGAGCATGCCACGCTCAGCGCGGCCAGCCCGAGCGCGATACCCGCAAGTTCCGTGAATGCATTTGGTCGTCGGCTCATCGAAGTAGCTCCTGTCAGGTCGTCCAGATCCAGCTGAAAAAATCCGCGGTTTGTTGACCGGCGGTGCGTGTCCACCGCCGCCGCTCGCCTCCCACCCGGTGACTGCTCGCTAGCCTTGAGAGCGCCCGTCACATGCACTTGGAAATCCACTGCTCCAGCACGCTCGCGCCGCTCAGGGTGACGCGGTCGTAGTACGGCTGGCTCAGGTCAAGCTGCAGGGGCGGCATGTCCCGCTTCATCACGGCCCGCAGGAAGATGGCCGAGTTGCTGGGATTCCCCACGTCGATGAAGGGGATGGCCGGCTGCCCCTCGCGCTTCCAGGTCTGGGTCTTCATCTTTTCATCGTCGAGGACGAAGTCCCACGGCGGCAGACCTACGGCGGTGTCCGGGCTGCCGTGGCAGCTGGCGCACTGGTTCTCCAGGATCGCGTGGGCGTCCAGCTCGGTCTTCTTGCAGCCGTCGCCGACGTCCATGGTCTCGTCGGTATCGATGAAGACGCCGCGGTCACTGTCCAGCACGTTGTCGGTGAGCACGCCGTCCCACCCCTTGTTGCGGGTGGCGGCAGCGTCGTCGACCGGCTCGCAGCCGGCCACGGCCATCAGAAGACCCAGGGATCCAAAGAGCGCTACGTTCCTCATCGAAGACCTCGTCGAAAGTTGGATTTTCATTAGAAGGACCCCGCGATGCCGGCGACAGCCCCGCCCTTGTTCGGCTGCAGGTCGAAGTGGTAGGCCTCCTTGGTCGACTCTTCCTTGCCGGACCGCGAGTAGACCCAGTACGCCGCCGCCAGCGACGCCACGCCCACGCCCAGCGCCACGTTTCCGGCCAGGTACAGGTTGTGGATGTGATCGACCGTGGACTGCGAGCAGTTCGCCGCGTCGGGGATCGAGCACTCGGTCAGCCGGCTGTTGTCCTTGCGGCCCCAGTAGATCAGGGTCGCGCCCGCGGCCAACGCGGCGATGCCGGTGCCACCCAGCACGTAGCTGAGGCCCGGGACCTTGGAACCAGAGTGATCCTCGGCGGTCACCTCGACCTCGGGCTCGGCGACCTGCTTGGGCGCCGGCGCGTTCAGGTTGTGCGGGGTGACCTTCTTGGTGACCGGCTCGGGCGCCTCCGCGCTCTCGCTGGGCTCGGCCTGCGCGACCACCACCTTCTTGGCGGGAGCGGCCTTGGCCGGACGGCGCGCCGGGCTGGCGGTGACGCTGCCCCCGCCCTCGGACATCGAGGCCGAGATCAGGCGGTTGCGCTGGCCCTGCACGATCATGACCTTCTGGGTGGCGAAGACCCGGCCGTCCTTGCTGAACGAGACCTCACGCACGCCCGGGTCGAGCGAGAAGGAGTGCCCGTCCAGCGAGGAGGTCAGCTTCTCGCCATCGACGCGGACCTCGACATCGGTCTGCGGGCCGCCGTCTCCATCGGTCACCACCGGCACGATCGAGGGGATGTCCGTGCTGAGCTGGGTGAAGCGCGTGGTGCACTCCTCGCGCAGCGGGCTTCCACACGAGGCCTTCGAGCACTTGATGAAGAGCTCGCGGGCCTGGCGCAGATGACCGGACGACTCTTTGTCCAGGCCGGACTTGTAGTTGTCGACACAGGCACTCACCGCCTCGGGTGAGCCGGAGCCCTTGGCTCTCTTCCCTTTAGCCATTGCGGCTTCGGGCAGAAGCAAGAGCAGTCCTGCAATGGCTAGATGGAGAGTGCGCTGGGCGCTGTTGGTGCCGGCAAGTGTCATGGGTGCTTCCCCCTTCGCAGTACGAATTACGGGACGGGTGGTTTGGTGACTTGGAGTCGGGGTGAGGCTCAGCACTATCCGTGCCGACATTTGGAGGGCAGGTGGCAGCTCTGCCTATGCGCAGATCCTCCCACCGTCATTCAGCTTTTTTGCCGGCCAAGGAAATCGGGTATGTTGGCTCGAACAAACAATCACGCCGAGGCGCCTGTTGGTACGAACCATCAACGTGGTCCGGAAGGCGCGGAAATGACGACGGATCGCGGCGGACGCTCTACCCCTGAGAAGGGGTCGCGGGCTTACTTTTGTAGGGCCTGGTGAACCAGGTTGAAAGGCAGGCAGCCGTGGTCGAGCCCAGTTATCGGACCATCATCGAGCCCCACCGGGTCAAGGTGGTCGAGCCCATCCGCATGACCACCCGCGCCACCCGCGACCAGCTGTTGCGCGCCGCGGGGTACAACCTGTTCGCGCTGCGCTCGGACCAGGTGATGATCGACCTCCTGACCGACAGCGGCACCTCGGCGATGAGCGCCGAGCAATGGGCCGGTATCATGCGGGGCGACGAGTCCTACGCCGGCAGCCCGAGCTACTTTCGACTCGAGGCGGCGGTCAAGGACATCTTCGGCTACCGGCACCTGATCCCCACCCATCAAGGGCGCGCCGCCGAGCGCATCCTGTTCGGCTGCACGCTGCAACCCGGCCAGGTGGTTCCCAGCAACAACCACTTCGACACCACCCGCGCCAACATCGAGGCCACCGGGGCGCAGGCGGTGGACCTGGTGATCGCCGAGGGCACCCAGCCCTCGCTGCGCCACCCCTTCAAGGGCAACCTCGACCTGGCGCGGCTGGACGCGCTGCTGCAGGCCCGCCCGCCCGCCGGCGTGCCTCTGGTGATGTTGACCCTGACCAACAACTCGGGCGGCGGCCAGCCGGCGTCGCTGGAGAACGTGCGCGGGGTATCGGCGCTGTGCCGCCGCGCCGGCGTCCCCTTCTATATAGATGCCTGTCGCTTCGCCGAGAACGCCTACTTCATCCAGCAGCGCGAGCCCGGGCAGGCCCACCGCCCGGCCATCGACATCGCGCGCGAGATGCTGCGCCTGGCCGACGGCTGCACCATGAGCGCCAAGAAGGACGGCCTGGCCAACACCGGCGGGTTCATCGGCACCAACGACGAGGCCCTGGCGGCCCGCATGCGCAACCTGTCGATCCTGACCGAAGGCTTTCCGACCTACGGCGGGCTGGCCGGGCGCGACCTGGAGGCCATCGCCCAGGGACTGTACGAGGTGCTCGACGAGAGCTATCTCACCTACCGCATGCGCTCGACGGCCTACCTGGGTGACGGACTGCGGGCGGCGGGCGTGCCCATCGTCGAGCCGCCGGGCGGCCACGCCATCTACATCGACGCGGGCGCGCTGCTCCCGCACATCCCGGCGCGCGCCTATCCGGGCCAGGCGCTGGCCTGCGAGATCTACCTGGCGGGCGGCATCCGCAGCTGCGAGATCGGATCGGTGATGCTGGCTCGCCCCGACCCCGCGGGCGGCCCCGAGCTGCCGGCCGCCATGGAGCTGGTGCGCCTGGCGCTCCCGCGCCGGGTCTACACCCAGAGTCACGTGGACTACGTGGTGGAGGTGCTCACCGAGGTCGCCGCGCACAAGGACACCCTGCGCGGCATGACCATCGTCGAACAGCCGCCGACCTTGCGCCACTTCACCGCCCGCTTCGAACCGCAGACGCAGTGAGATCGTCCCGCGCCGCGGCGGTCTCCGCCGACGGTCACATACAGACGGCGATCCACTGGTACAGCACGCTCGCCTCGCTGTAGTTCACCGAATGTCGGACCACGCCGCCCTGGTCGGCCGTGGGTGGCTTGTCCGGCAGCAGCACGGCGCGAAGGTAGATCGCTGACTCCGCCGGGGCGCCCGGCTTCAGGAAGGGGAGCGCGGGCTGCCCTTCCCGCTGCCAGGTCATCATCTTCATCTTGGCCGGATCGAGGACGAAGTCGAAGGGCGGCAGGCCGACGCTGGTGGGACCGGAGTGACAGGAGGCGCAGCTTTGCTTCAGGATCTTGAGCGCGTCGATCTCGGTCTTGGCGCAGCCGTTGGCCACGGTCTGGGTCTCGTCGATGTCGATGAACACCCCGCGATCGCCCGGTAGCAGGTGATCGGAGAGCGTGCAGCTGCAGCCCCGGGTGCGGCTCACCGCGCCGTCATCCACCGGCTCGCATCCGACCGTCGCCGCGAGCAGGAAGCCCGCGCCTAGACATCCAGACAACGCGGCGTTTTTCATCCTCGGCCCATTGATTCTGTCACATGCAGTGGGTGATCCACTGGTACAGCACGCTGGCCCCGCTGTAGGTCACCCGCGCCGGGGTCGGGAGGGACGCGTCGTAGACCGGGGGCATGGTCTGATTGATCGCCGCGCGGAGGTAGATCGCCGATCCGGCCGCGTCGCCGGGCTTCACGAACGGCATCGCCGCCTGCCCCTCGCGCGGCCAGGTCGCCATCTTCAGCTTCTCGGGCTCCAGGATGAAGTCGAAGGGCGGCAGGCCCGTGGAATAGGGCTTGGCGTGACAGCCCGCGCAGTTGTCCTGCAGCACCTTGAGCGCGTCCATCTCGGTCTTGGCGCAGCCATCGGCCACCGTCTCGGTTTCGTTGACGTCGATGAAAACCCCGCGATCACTGGGCAGCACGTGGTCGGTGAGCACGCCGTCCCATCCCTTGTTGCGGGTCGACGCGCCGTCATCCACCGGTTCGCATCCGACCGACGCGATCAGGAATCCCAGTCCCAGACATCCAGACAGCGCAGCGTTTCTCATCTCTAGCCTCCCGGGTGTGAGTGCCCTTTGACAACCCGGGTGAGCGATCCAGTGCGAAAAAATCGACGGCGCGCGCGTTTCTGTTGGCCTTCGCCATCAGCACGCTCTCGAGGAGGAGGCTGATCCCTAAAGAGCGAAGGTGATGGTCAGGCGCGTGCCGGCGCCGCGTGCGCTGTGCACGGCGATCTGGCCACCCAGCGACTCGACGGCGGCGCGCAGGGCGCCCATGCCGACGCCGCGGCCGGAGGTGCTGGTGACCTGGCCGGCGCTGGACACGCCGTCCTGGAACAGCAGATCGATCGATTCGGTCCCGGCTCCGGCGCTGATGCCGCGCGCGGCGGCGCTGCGGCGCAGCGCCGGCCAATCGACGCCGCGGCCGTCGTCTTCGATCTCGACCACCAGTCCGCCGGGCGCGCGCGCGGCGCGCAGCGCGATGCGACCGGCGGCCGGTTTGCCCATGCCGAGATCCAGCGCGAGTATGGGCTCAACGAGGCCGACATTCAGCGTGAGGCGGCCTTTGTCGTGACGGAAGTTCGAGGCGCGGACCTGGTCGACGAGCGTGCTGTGGTAGGCCGCGGCGAGCTCGCCCGCGACGGCCTCTTTCATGTCGAGGCCCTTGCGGAAGACGAGCGGCTGCGGGGCGCTCACTTCTCGATATCGCGTGCGCGCGGTGTCATCTCATCCAGCGCGTTGAGCGTGCTGACGCGCGAGCGGCTGAACGCGTCGGTCAGGAGGTCGTCGTCGTTATGCGTGGGCGCCACGGACGGCGTCAGTTCCACCGCGCGGGCGGCGGCCTGC
>Ga0207701_10007867_pt1 | contig 10558 bp, 6 predicted proteins | sample KBSSwiSSwithPhiX_FD_184294 | JGI IMG/M metagenome (GOLD analysis project Ga0207701, IMG submission 184294) | Switchgrass rhizosphere bulk soil microbial communities from Kellogg Biological Station, Michigan, USA, with PhiX - S5 (SPAdes) (version 2) | ecosystem: Environmental > Terrestrial > Soil...
GAGTGAGCCCGCCGGTGGTGCTGAAAGTGAAGTCCTGTGCGCTGCCCCCTGCGTCTTTGGTGATCGTGATTATCCCGGGGAATATCACCGCGTCAGCAGACAGGGAACGATCCTGGTTGCCGCCGCTGCCGTCCACATCGATCAACCGCATGTGATACGGCGAGCCGGAAATCGCAACGGCCGACGCACCCGTACCCCAATCCAGTCGAGTGGCGATGTGCCCGCCCCAGGCGAGAACCGGATTCGCTACGGTGGCGTTGAAGGTGATCGTGATCCGCGCCGATTTGTCGGCAATGAAGCCACCACCGTTGGCGTAGACGTAGGGACCGACGCTTTCAATGCTCCCGCCATAGATCGTGAACACCCCGGCGACGGGGGTCACCCCTCCTCCAGTCACCTGCGGATCAGCGGGGATAGCAAAGGGGTTGGAGGCGCTGCAGCCGGCGACACCCAGGCACGGGTTGGCTGTCGTCACGGTTCGGTTGAACGTCGTGAGGTAATCGATGGCGTGCTTGCCCGATTTGGTCGTGTCCCACTCGATGGTGACCGTGTGCGAGCCGGCCGTTGACAGCCCTGTCATCCCCAGCCGATAAGGAATCGAGTCGCCTTCGTTGTAGGTGGATTTGCTCGCCCCGAGATTGCCGCTCACCCACTGGTTCGCGTTCGTGTCGCAGCCGTTTGTGTTCGGTGAAGGAAGTGAATCGTTGGCGCACTGGCTCAGGGTCGCGACGCCGTCGGTGAACGTCGCCTGCGCAGTCCGGCCGGAGATCACGCCCTTCGCATCGAGCTGAAAGGTCACACCAATGTCATGCTCGTCGGTGTAGAAGTCGCCGTTGGAGATGCTGCCCTTCGCATCCGATGTCGCGTAGAAGATGAAAGGACCGTCTGTATATCCACCGGGAGGATTCGTGGCGATTTCAGTGAAGGTCAACTCCACGACCTCGCGCGGCAGCCACCCGCTGCCGGTCACGTTCACTTGAGTGTCAGGCGGGTAGTCTTCCTGGTCGGTCGCGACAGTGGCGGTGAATTTTGAGGCCGCCGCTGCGGACTGCGCTGGCCGCTGTGGCTCTCCTGCCAGCGAAGGCATCTCCGAGGGACGAACCGGCGCAGAGGTGACGGCGGGCGACGGTGCCCCCGAACTGGACTGCGTGAACGATGCAATCGCCCGCGCAATAGGTAGACGGCCCGCGGCGCTCACTTGAACGAGAGCGCCAAGCACGAGCGTGGCAAACGTACAGACGACGAGTACAGATCGGGCCCGGCGCATGGAAAACCCCCACTTGAAATTTGGTTGCAGGTGAACTGTTTTCCGCTAAGGACGAGCTTTAGTAAATGCGGCGAAGGTCGTAGCGCTCTGCGACTTCTGGTCCTTCAAGGGTCGTCACAGCTCGCGCACGCCTATGCAGTGGTGTGCAATCCTGAGAATCCACGCATGGGACCCCTTTTTTTTTGACGCTACGTTTTTTGGGAAGGACTGAGCACTTTCAGGAGCGCGGGCCTAGCTTGGCGAACGCCGCTCCCATCGAGGTTGTGGGAGTTGAAGGTTTCGAAGCCGCCTGCGGCTGCGGCTTCCGCTCGGAGCGGCTGCCGCGCGCGTCGCTCGCGGAGGCGGACGTGCGCGACGTGGCCGGCGTCGGCTCCTGCAACTTCATCGTCAGGCCGATCCGCTTGCGATTCAAGTCGATGTCGACAACCTTGACCTTCACGATGTCGCCGGCCTTGACGACCTCGCGCGGATCTTTCACGAACCGATCCGCGAGTTGAGACACGTGGACGAGCCCATCCTGATGTACGCCGATATCGACGAACGCGCCGAAGTTCGCCACGTTGGTGACTACCCCTTCGAGCAGCATGCCCGGCTGAAGGTCGCCAATGTGCTCGACTCCATCCTTGAAACTCGCCATCCTGAACTCGGGCCGCGGGTCGCGCCCCGGCTTCTCCAGTTCGAGAAGAATGTCCTTCACCGTGGGCACGCCGAACTGGCTGTCGGCGAAGTCCTCCGGACGCAGGCTGCGCAAAACGCTGCTGCTGCCGATCAGCTGACGCACGCCGACGCCCGTCTTCGCCACGATGCGTTCGACGACCGGGTAGGCCTCCGGGTGGACTGCTGACCCATCGAGCGGATTGTCGCCGCTCATGATCCGCAGGAAGCCGGCCGCCTGCTGGAACGTCCGGTCGCCCACGCGCGGCACTTTGAGAATCTGGGCTCGATCGCGGAAGGGACCGTTCTGGTCGCGGAACGCGACGATGTTCCTCGCGATCGACTCGCTGAGGCCCGAGATCCGCGAGAGCAGCGGCACGGACGCGGTGTTGACGTCGGCGCCCACCGCATTGACGCAGTCCTCGACGATGGCATCGAGCTTCCGCGCGAGTTGGATCTGGCTGACATCGTGCTGGTACTGGCCGACGCCGATAGCCTTCGGTTCAATCCGGACGAGTTCTGCGAGCGGATCCTGCAGGCGCCGGGCAATCGACACGGCTCCGCGGAGCGACACATCGAGATCCGGGAATTCCTTCGCACCCAGTTCCGACGCTGAATAGACCGACGCTCCCGCTTCCGAGACGACGATCTTCGTGAGGTTCAGTTCCGGGTGACGCTTGATCAGGTCTGCGGCGAGCCGGTCGGTCTCGCGTGACGCAGTGCCGTTCCCGATCGAGATCAGCTGCACCTGGTGCTTCACACAGAGCGCACCGAGCGTACGCAGCGAGCCTTCCCAGTCCTGCCTCGGCTCGTGCGGGTAGATCGTCGCGGTGTCGAGCAGGCGGCCGGTGCCATCGACAACCGCCACTTTCACGCCGGTCCGGATTCCCGGGTCCAACCCCATCGTCACTCGCTGGCCCGCGGGGGCTGCGAGCAGCAGGTCGTGCAGGTTCGTGCCGAACACCCGGATCGCTTCGGCCTCGGCCTGCTCGCGGAGCCGGTTTTCGATCTCGAGATCGAGGTGCACCGACATCTTGAACTTCCAGGTCCACCGCACGGTCTCGAGCAGCCACGGGTCGGCGGCGCGACCGCGCTGTTCGATGCCCACTTTCGCGGCAATGCGACGCTCAGGCTCCGTCGGGCCAGTGGAACCTTCGGGCTCGGGAAGGACGACCGACAGCCGAAGCACTTCCTCCTTGCGTCCGCGGAACAGCGCCAGCGCACGATGCGACGGGACGTTTCTCACTGGTTCGCTGGCCTTGAAGTAGTCGGCGAACTTGGCGCCCGCATCTTCCTTGCCGGGCACGACCATCGACACCCACTCGGCGCGATCCCATAGAAGCTGGCGCAGGCCGCCGACCAGTTCCGCATCCTCGGCGAAGGTTTCGACAAGAATCCAGCGCGCACCCTCGAGTGCGGCCGCGGTGTCGGCAATCCCCTTCTCGGAGTCGACAAACGCCTTCGCTTCCACATCAGGGACGAGGGTGGGGTTGGCCAGGAGCGCGACGGCCAGCGGCTCCAACCCGGCTTCTCGGGCAATCTGCGCCTTCGTGCGCCGCTTCGGCTTGAACGGCAGGTAGAGATCCTCGAGCCGCGCCTTCGTCTCGGCGGCGCCGATCTGCGCGGCGAGTTCGGGCGTGAGCTTCCCCTGTTCGTCGATGCTCTTCAGCACCGCGGCGCGTCGATCTTCCAGGTCGCGCAGATAGGTCAGCCGCTCTTCCAGGGTCCTCAGCTGCGTATCGTCAAGTCCACCAGTTGCCTCTTTGCGGTACCGCGCGATGAAGGGAACGGTGGCTTTGTCATCGAAGAGCGCGACTGCCGCGGACACCTGCGGCACGCGGACATTGAGTTCCAGGGCAATGCGTTCAGCGATCGATTTCATGCGGGGCGGATTCTCGACGGAAGAGATATCGAATTGGGGGCGGGTATTCGGACCCGCCCTCGGCGGTCGGGTCTAAAAGACCCGACTTCGGAACCGAGGGATTGTAGCAGCAGCGAGGTGAGGTCGCGTGGCGCGGATGCGCCTGGTGCGGGTCAGGCGGCGGACTGTTTCTGGTGGGCCTCGAGCCGCTTCCGCGGTCCGTTGGTCAGGACCTGCGCTTCCAGATAGTCGATACCTTCCGCCGTGATGGACAGTTTCGAGTTGTCCTCGCGCGAGATGAAACTCTTTCGGGTGAGATACCAGAGCGTGAACTCGAGATGCTCGCGGGCATGCCCGGTCAGTTCCTCGAGATCGAGCACGAAGACGCCTGCCTTGCTCGGCTCCGTTCGTCGGCGCTCATAGAGCACTTCGAGGACCGTGAGCCGGACCATCTGTTCGACTTCGATCGGGTTGTCGGCACGCTCCGGCGTCGAGACCGCCTGAAACCGGTTCTTCCGAACCTCGTTATAGAGGACGTCGTACTGCGCCCGGCGCTCGGGGTCGGTGAGCAGTTCGTAAGCCTGGACCAGGGCGCGGAACCGCGTCTCGTCGCCCGTGTGCTGGTTGTCGGGGTGATAACGCTGCGCGAGCAGGCGGTACACGCGATGGATCGTCTCCGGCTCTGCGTTCGGGCTGATCTGTAACAGCTCGTAATAGTCCGGCGCGTCGGTTGGAATCATAACTTTGTACTTCACGTCGATCAGGTTATCGGCCGAGCGGCGCTCCCCCTCCAGCGCAGAGGTAGGTCTGACCATTATGGCTGAGGCCAGAATCAAAAGATATAGATCATGAGCAGGGTTGCCCAGCAGCCTGCCAGGGCCCGCCGCCACGCAACCACGCCGTCAGCGCAGGTTCTGATTGAAGAACTCAAGCGTGCGCTGCCAGGCCAGCTTGGCGGCAGCCTCGTCATAGCGCGGCGTCGTGTCGTTGTGGAACCCGTGATTGGCGCCCTCGTAGACGAACAGCTGGTACTTCTTGCCGTTCGCCTTGAGCGCCGCCTCGTAGGCGGGGATGCGCTGGCCGATGCCCGTGTCCTTGGTCGGGTCTGCGTAATGGAGCATCATCGGCGCGGAGATCTTCGGAACGTCTGCGTCTCCCGGAGGTCCTCCGTAGAACGGCGCGCCGGCGTTCAGCCCGCTCCCGAGCCGAACGGCCAGCTGGTTGACGATGCCTCCGCCGAAGCAGAAGCCGATGGCCCCGAGCTTCCCTGTCGAATCGGGCCGGTCCTTCAGCCATTGCGCGGCCGCCACGAAGTCCTCGAACATCTTGGGGCCGTTCACCTGGCGAAACTTGGTGGCGCCCTGCTCGTCATCACCGGGGTAGCCGCCGACCGAGGTCAGTCCATCGGGTGCCAGGGCCATGAAGTTGTTGGTCGCGAAGCGCCTCGCCACGTCCTCGACGTACGGGTTGAGGCCGCGGTTCTCGTGAATGACGAGCACGACCGGGTGCTTGCCGGCTGACGCGGGCTGGGCGAAGTAGCCCTTGATCGAGCCGTTGCCCTGCGGCGACTGAACGGTGACGTACTCCGCCTTGATGCGTTTGTCGTCCTTCGGAACCTGCTGGGCCCACGCGTAGTTCGGCTTCATGCTCTCGAAGATCGTCGCGACCGTCAGTCCGCCGACGGCGAACTTGCTGGCGCGATCGAGGAACGAGCGGCGCGAGATGTTGCCGTGCTGGTACTCGTGAAAGAGGTCGAGCAGTTCCTGCGGGAAGTCCGACGCCTTCTTGCGTTCCATGAAGCCCTCCTGGCGCGGGCAGTCTAGCGCACCCGCGACGACGCGCCTACGACTTACTTATGTCGGGGGTTGCGACCTGAAAACCCCAGCGACTCGTCGGGTCTGAAGACCCGACGCCACGTACGAGCTGCAGGACGCCACCTACAACCCGACCCGACGATACCTGTGACGAACTGCATCTTCACGGTCTATCGCGGAGTGCTCCCTTGCCGCGCGTCCTGGATGTAGCGATCGGCGTCTTCCTGCAACAGGAATCGCTGCTCAACGAGTGCCTGCGTGGCGCGGGTCACCTGCGCGACGTAACGATCGTGAGTGGGGTAGCGTTCCTCGAGCGACAGCCGCGGATCCCCGGTCCGCTCGCGGTCGGCGCGTGTGGAGGCAAACGGAATGCGCTGCCCGATATGGTCGCAGCCGTCACCGGCAGCGCCACCCTTTCGCAGTCCCCAGCCCGTGTAGGTTGCTGTGGGGACCGCGATCTCCACCTGGCGCACTCCGCCCAGATCGAGGCCGTCGACATCAGTTTTCGGTACGAGGAGGGGGTACGGGGTTCCGAGTACCCTCGGCGGCATCTGTGACAGGACGCCCGCTCGCCAGTTCGGACCGAAGTCGAACAGGTCGCCCGTGTGCGCCCGACCGTTGAACACGACACCTGGAATGGCTGGGAATCCAACAGCCTGCTGCGTGGGCGACACCAGCGTGCCATCGCTCACCCGCGGCAGATGGCTCGGTGGAGGGACGACGTCATGAGCGACCCACGCGTCGAGCGCCGTCAACAGAGCCCTCAGAGTAGGTCCGGCGGTCAGTGGATTCGACGGCTGCTGGCACAACGACGACTGCCGCGTCGCACCGTGCGGCAGGCTCGCTAGAAAGTAGTTGCGCGTATTCGGGGCGTCCTGGAGGTCGCGGCCCTCGCCGTCGATGTGCAGGAGCGACATCGCCTTGGCCCAGTACTCGTTCCCCGAGTTCACTTCGAATACCTTCGGACACGTCCCTGTCGCCTGGCAACGACGCATGCGGCCGTCGGTCGCTCCGGTGACCGGGTCGGTCAGAACCTGGTTGGCAAACGGGAACTCGAACTCGGGATACCACCGGCCGATGTGCTGGCGGTGCGTACGACCTGGCTGGGCGAAGCGATAGTTGAAGAACCCGCCGCTCGCACCTCCAATCCAGTTGAGCATGCCGTCGAACACCTGCCGGCCGTCCTCTCCCTGGTTGAAGCCCAGTTTCAGGAAGTCGTGCGCAAAGCGAATCGGCTGCGAGGTGCCGAAGGTGTAGATACGCTCGACTGGCCGGCCGATGACACCGGGCTGGCGCAGGTGCGTCCCAAGGTCGCGAACGGCGGCGAACCCGATGCCGACGACGAGCGGGTCGGTCGCCACATAGGTGAACTCGTAGAGGCTTCCGTCTGTAAAGGCCGTGCCACGAGGAAGGAGACCGATGGTCTTGTCGTCGATGTACTCCCACCCATCCATGCCGAGTTCCTGCGGCGCGTCTGAATAAAGCGCGCGCCTGGTCAGCTTCGCCTTCCCCTTGTCGAGCGTCGCCGCCCTGTAGGTCAGCGATCCACGCTTGACGTCAGGCGTGTCGATCACGAACTCCTGGAGCGACACGCCCACAATCGGAGACCCATCGGAATTTCGAGCGGTGGCGACCTCGATCGTGAACAGATTCGGGTCCGTCACCGTGGCGTCCCAGCCCGCTTCGACGATGACGTAACCCTGGCGCATCGTGAAGCCCAGTCCAGCACCATCGGGCGTGTCCAGCGCCCGCACACTGGAACCGTTCAGATCCGAGAACGCACGCATGTCTCCGCGGTTGTTCAATTCGAAGAGCACGCGCCCATTCCCTCGGGAAGGGTCGGCAGGGCGGAGAATCTGAATGACTGTCCGATACTCGACGAGACCTCGCGCGTTCCGGGGCGCCAGCGCCAGGTCGACGATGACCTGGTTGCGCGGATCGGCCGGGTCCAGTTCGCCATACGCATGGCCTCGAAGTTGTTCGTACGGGCCGACCTCACCGAACGACGCGCCGCCGAAGGCGGGGTCACGATGTTCTATTTCAATTCGAACGATTTTGGCGTTCGCGATCGCCGGCATGCCGAGACCGAGGCATGCGCTCAGGACCAGAGAAGGACAGTATCGGCTCATGAGTGGCATCGCTCACCTCTCCCCGACCGAGCGCGCCTGGCTGAGGATGTTCAGGAGACCGAAGTTCCCCTCGTGGCACGCGTATTCGTAGATTCGATCGGCCGTGCGTGTCATGGTGTACGAGCCGGTCCATTGCCGGGTAAACGCCGTCGGGTCGTCAATGGTGAACTCGTACCTCAGTGCATCCTTCCCCTCCGGCGTGAAGCGCTCGACCACGCGCAGTCGCTCGTCGGACCCGCGGAACGTAACGAGCTGCGCGAAGTTCGTCGTCTCGACGATGAGCGTGTCCCCTTCCCAGCGGCCGCGAGACGCGCCCAGCCAGGACCGCATTGAAGCCGGCGGCGCGGGGCGTCCGTCGAGGGCGACAATGCGAGCATCGTGAATCATTTCGCTCAGCACGACGACCGCATCGGATGTCTGCACGATCTCGATGTTGTTGTTGTAAGGCCCGGGCAGGAGAGGCGGGCCCGCACCGAATACCAGGCAGCGCTCCTGCGGCGAGCGTTCTTCGGGATTGTCGGCGGCGCCGCTCTGCTCGACCTTGCGCCGCGCGGTTTCCTTCGCGCGCGCCTGCGGCGTCAGCGCCGGGATCCGGCCATCAGGCGGGTCGATGACAATGGACGTGCGAAGGTCGGCGCCCACGTGGCTTCCGTAGTCCAGCCACTCGGGCCCATGGACGGCCACGACGTCGCGACGGCGGTCGGCTGTTCGTTGCTCGAACGCCCTTGCCTGGTCGGCCGTGAGATACACCTGGTTCTCGAACTCCTTCGGCCGTTCGAGCGGTGTCGCCAACCCGAAGTACCAGTAACCCTGCAGGTCTGGACGACCATCCGATGTGCGATCGGGGACCTGCTGACTCTGCGCCGCAGCACAGACGGCCAGGACCAGCACGGTGCAGAAACACGAGAAGACGCGCCAACTCACGCTCACCCCCTCGCCTACGGATGGCCACGGGTTCGTCCGCGCGCACCAATTCTCGGCAGTTCACCGGCCAAGTCAAGCAGAAGGCTGGATCGCCGTACGACACGGCTGCGAGCGTGCTATCTCGCCATCTTCACGAATTTCTGGGCACGGCGGCCGGTGCCGACCTCCGCGGTATAGACGTTTCCCTTCGAGTCGATCGCGACGTTGTGGAGAAAGACGAACTCACCCGCGTAGTGCCCGATCCGCCCGAAGGAACCGACCTCCTGCAGGCCTTTGCGGTCGTACAGATGGACCTTGCCGTTGCCGGCGTCGGCCACATACATGAACTGCTGCTGCGGGTCCGGTGAGAAGGCGATGGAGAACGCCGTGCCGAGCAGTTTCGTCTTTCGCTCGACGAAAATCTCACGCTGGAACGTGCCGTCGATGGTGAACACCTGCACCCGATTGTTCCGCCGCTCCGCCACATACACGAGACCGTCGTCGGACACGCGGACGCCGTGGACCAGGTTGAACTGCTGCGGTCCAGGACCGTCGTAGGCCGGACCGTTCGGCGCGCTGTCGTCCGGCTTGTTGCCGTACGCGCCCCACATCCGCTTGAACGTGCCCCTGTCGGCGTCGATCACCACGACGCGCCGGTTCACGTAGCCGTCGGCGATGAAGGCTTCGTTCGTTTTCGGATACACATAAATGTCGGCGGCGTTGTTGAAGTTCTCGGTGTCGAGGCTACCCTTGCTCGCACCACGTTTCCCGACCTGCATCAGGAACTTTCCGTCGCGCGTGAACTTGAGAATCATGTTCTCGGTCCGCTCGCGCAGGCGCGGTCCACCGGCCGACGACAACCAGACGTTGTCTTTGTGATCCACGAAGATGCCGTGCTCGTCCTTCGGCCACTCGTAGCCGGCGCCTTCCCCGCCCCAGCCCTGGATGTAGTTGCCGTCGGCGTCGAATTCCATCACCGGCGGCGCCGGGCGACAGCACTCCGCCTCGGGGTTCAGCGCCTTCTCGTCGCTCTCGAGCGACCACGGCCGCTGGATGAGCCAAATGTGATCGCGCGAGTCGACCGTAATACCCGACACCTGCCCGAGGATCAGCCCCTTCGGCATTTTCGGCCAGAAAGGGTCGACCTGGTAGCGCGGTGCGGCGGGCGGCTGCTGGGCCGCGACACGCGCGAACTGATGCTCAACCGCGGAAAGCCCGAGCAGAACGAGCGCGAACGACAGTAGGACATGACGACGAAGGACGAACGCCCGGATCATGGGGCTACTGTCTCACACGCGGGCGATAGGCGCCAGGCGGTGGGCGGTCGGCATGGCGACAGGCGGTGGGCGGTAGGCGGTGGGCGGTGGGCCGTGCTGCCGAACGTGTGATCTTGCAGAGCCAACCGCCCATCGCCCATTGCCGATCGCCAGTTGCAGCGTCGACTATCGCGAGCAGCTTGTGTTTGATACCTTCTTGCGATGAGCTCTTTTCCAATTGTGCCCTTCTGGATCAACGGCCAGCGCGCGGCGCCGCGGAGTACGCGCCGCGGCGCGGTGATGAACCCGTCGACCGGCGAACAGATCCGCGAAGTGCCGATGGCCAATGCTGCGGACGTCGATGCAGCCGTACAGAGCGCGCGCTGCGCATTTCCGGCGTGGCGCGCCACGCCGCCCCTTCGCCGCGCCCGGATCCTCGCTCGCTTCCGCGAACTGCTGGAGGCCAACCAGAAGGCGATTGCCACGCTCATCAGCGAAGAGCACGGCAAAGTCCTGCTCGATGCGATGGGTTCGGTTCAGCGCGGCATCGAAGTGGTCGAGTTCGCTGCTGGCGCGCCGCACCTGCTGAAGGGCTCGTTTTCCGAGAGCGTCGGCCGAGACGTCGATGCCTATTCGATTCAGCAGCCGGTCGGTGTCTGCGCCGGGATCACGCC
>Ga0207701_10007869_pt1 | contig 10556 bp, 9 predicted proteins | sample KBSSwiSSwithPhiX_FD_184294 | JGI IMG/M metagenome (GOLD analysis project Ga0207701, IMG submission 184294) | Switchgrass rhizosphere bulk soil microbial communities from Kellogg Biological Station, Michigan, USA, with PhiX - S5 (SPAdes) (version 2) | ecosystem: Environmental > Terrestrial > Soil...
CCCGCCGATGACCGGCTCGGCGATGGCCGCAACCCGGGCGGCCACGCCCTGCTCGATAATCAGGCGCGGGTCGGAGTCCGACTGGCTCAGATACGCTTCAGTCATTCACCGTAGTCTCTGCGATACGTACCCCCGGATTTCGCCCGATTCGCGGGCCATCTTCTTGTCCCCGCTGCGCGGTAACAAAAAAGAGCGGGTCCCGGGGGGAACCCACTCTCAAAAACCGATCAGATCGCATCTGACCGTTATGAGATGTCCTTAGCGGACGCCCGAAATATAGCGATTTGCCGCCCCCGCGCAAGGCCACACCGGGCAGGAATTGGCTAACCCTTCGTTCAGATTCCGCGCATATTTCTGGTTCCCGTCGACGGGACCCATTTGACACCCCCGCCGATCCAGCAGGATCGAGAATGGCCGCCCCCGCGTCGCTGATCCCCGAATTGGAGGACGTGCTCCAAAACGGCTCCGCCGAGCGTCGCACGCGCACCCTGCAGCGCATCACATCGCTCTTTCTTAACGGCGCCGACCAGTACAACGAGGATCACGTCGAACTGTTCGACGGCGTCTTCACGCGTCTGATCGATGAAATCGAGACCAAGGCGCGCGCCGAACTCGCCCATCGCCTTGCGCCCGTGAGCAACGCACCGCTTGAAGCGGTGCGGCGGCTCGCCAAGGACGACGACATCGCCGTCGCCGGTCCGGTGCTGGAGCAATCGCCGCGGCTACCCGAGGCCGATCTGGTCGATATCGCCCGGACCAAAAGCCAGGCGCATCTGCTCGCGATCTCCGGACGCACCGGCATCGCGGAGTCAGTGACCGACGAATTGATCCGCCGCGGCGACCGCCAGGTCGTGCGCAGCGTTGCAGACAATCGTGAGGCACGGCTGTCGGAGCGAGGGTTCACGACGCTGGTGAACCAGGCGGAGGAAGACGGAATCCTGGCCGAGAAAGTCGGCACGCGTCCGGACATTCCGCCGCGGCTGTTTCGCGAACTCTTGCTGAAGGCGACGGAGATCGTTCAGCAACGCCTGATTGCTGCCGCCAAGCCCGAGACGCAGGCGGAAATCCGCCGCGTACTGGCCAAGGTTTCGAACGAAGTCGGCGCCGCCAAGTCGCGCGACTATGCCGCCGCCGAGCGTGCCGTCGAGGCGCTGCATCGGCAAGGCAGGCTCAACGAAGCGGCGCTGGTGAAATTCGCCAGCACCGGCCAGTACGAAGAGATGATCGCCGCGCTGTCGCGACTTTGCGTCGTCCCGATCGATGTGGTGGACCGCTTGATGGGCGGAGATCGCCCCGACCCGATTCTCATCCTCTGCAAGTCGGCGGGCTGGCCGTGGCCCACCGCCAAGACGTTGATCATGGCGCGCGCCGGCGGCACGGGCGCGTCCTCGGTCGGACTCGACACCGCCCTCACCAACTTCGAACGTCTGTCGCCGGCGACCGCGCAGCGCGTAATGCGGTTCTGGCAGGCGCGACCCGCGGGTAACGGCGCGGCAACGCGCTAGACGCCTTCAGCGGCGCCGGAAGATCAAATAACAGGGGACGCGACCTTCGCGCTTGGCCTTCGCCTCATAGCGCGTCGACGTGAAGCCCGGCCATGGCAGCCGCCAATCGTCGGCGCGCTCGGCCGTCCATTCGAAGTCCGGCGCGCGGGCGAGATGCCGCAGCGTCCACGCGGCATAGTCGGGCCAATCGGTCACGAACCGGAATTCGCTGCCGGGCCGCACGACACGGGCGATCTGCGCGATGCTGCCGTCCTGCACGAACCGGCGTTTCCAATGGCGCCGCTTCGGCCACGGATCCGGATAGAGCAGGTCGAAGCGCGCAAGGCTCGCGTTCGGCAGCCAGGCCAGCACGTCGGTGGCGTCGCCGTGATGCAGGCGGATGTTGGCCAGGCCGCGGTCGTCGATGGCTGCGAGCGCCTTGGCCATGCCGTTGATGAACGGTTCGATCCCGATGAAGCCGGTGTTCGGATTTCGCTCCGCTTCCGCCACCAGATGTTCGCCGCCGCCGAAGCCGCTTTCCAGTTGCACGCCGTCAACGCGATCGAACAGCGTGCGCAGGTCGGCCGGCGCCGGGCGATCAAGATCAAGCGCAAGCCGCGGCAGCAGCGTGTCGAACAGGGCCGCTTGCCGGGGTTTTAACGCATGCCCCTTGCGCCGGCCAAAGAACGCGCCCTGCCGATGATTGGGATGCATGCCGAGTCATATCAAAAAAGCCAATGGCCGGAATACAAGGGCGTTCACGCCCGTCTTCGACGGGCTATGTCCGGCCATCGCGCAGAAACGGTCGTCTGAGAGCGTTACTTGAACGCGCTCTTGAGCTGGCTCACCAGGTTGGTCTGCTCCCAGGAGAAGCCGCCGTCCTTGTCCGGGGCGCGGCCGAAATGCCCGTAAGCAGCGGTGCGGCGATAGATCGGGCGGTTGAGCTTGAGGCTGCGGCGGATGGCGGTCGGCCGCAGCGGAAAGAGGTCCTGCAGGACCTTGGCGAGCTTTTGCTCGTCGACCTTTCCGGTCCCGTGGGTGTCGACATAGAGCGACATCGGATCGGCAACCCCGATCGCATAGGCGACCTGGATGGTGCAGCTGTCGGCGAGGCCGGCGGCCACCACGTTCTTGGCGAGATAGCGCGCCGCATAAGCGGCGGAGCGATCGACCTTGGTCGGGTCCTTGCCGGAGAACGCGCCGCCGCCGTGCGGAGCGTAGCCGCCGTAGGTGTCGACTATGATCTTGCGTCCGGTCAGCCCGCAGTCGCCGTCCGGTCCGCCGACCACGAAATTGCCGGTCGGATTGACCAGGAAGTCGGAGCCCTTCGGCGGCATCCAGCCCTTGGGCAGCGCTGACGCGACGGCGTCGCCGATCAGGTCCTTGACCATGCTCGGCGTGTACTTCTTGCCATTGCGGGTGTTCGCATTGTGCTGGGTCGAGACCACGACCTTGGTGCAGCCGACCGGCTTGCCGTCGACGTATTTGACGGTGACCTGGCTCTTGGCGTCGGGCTGGAGGTCGAAGAGTTGTCCGGCGCGGCGCTTGTCGGACAGCACCTTGAGGATCTTGTGGGCGAAGTAGATCGGGGCCGGCATGAACGAGCCCTTCTCGTAGACTTCGCTCTCGGTGCAGGCGAAGCCGAACATCATGCCCTGGTCGCCGGCGCCTTCCTGCTCGCCGTTTTTCTTCTTCTTGGCATCGACGCCCATCGCGATGTCAGGCGATTGGCCGTGCAGCAGGACCTCGACATCGGCGCCGTGGAACGAAAAACCGTCCTGGTCGTAGCCGATGTCTTTCACCACATCGCGCGCGATCTGCACGATCAGCTCGCGGTTAATCTGCGCCTTGTCGCCGTGTTTGTGGAACAGCGGCTTCTGCCCGCGGCCCTCGCCGGCGATGACGATCTTGTTGGTCGTGCACAGCGTCTCGCAGCCGAGCCGCGTGTTCACCAGGCTGTCGTCGGCGATGCCGAGCTTGACGTCATTGGCGATGAACGCATCGAGGATCGCGTCCGAAATCTGATCGCAGACTTTGTCGGGATGGCCTTCCGAAACGGACTCGCTGGTGAACAGATAATTCGCGCGTGACACCTTATGAAACTCCCCTCGCAGGACCACCCGTGGCCGTGGCGGCCGCTCGTGTGCGCGTGTTTCTTGCAGCGTACCCCCGCGCGGTCAAGATGCGCGTCTGAGGAGTCCGTTTTTGTTGGCCAGAAGGGAGGTGGGAAGTTGCTCGGCAGGGAGGCAGGAACGGTCAGTCTTCGCCGGCGATCTCTTGAACCAGGTCGACAATGCGGCGGCGCAGCTTGGCTTCCTTGATCCGCATGAATGCTTTTGTGAGAGCGAGGCCTTCGGACGTCGCGAGGAAGTCCGACACATAGGCCGGCGAGGGAGCGTCCTTCATTCCCTCGATATGGCCCGACAAATTGGGCGCGCCCTCGAAGAAGAAGGCGACTGGAACCTGCAGGATTTGGGAGATCTGCTGCAGGCGGCTGGCGCCGATCCGGTTGGTGCCTTTTTCATATTTCTGCACCTGCTGGAACGTCAGTCCGAGAGCGTCCCCGAGCTTTTCCTGGCTCATGCTCAGCATCATCCGGCGCATGCGTACCCGGCTTCCCACGTGCTTATCGATGGGATTTGGGGCCTTTTTCGCCATCATAACGCTCTCCTATGCCGATGCGGTTCCAGTTAATGGTCATGCCATCGTCAGGAAAGCAATCCGATTTTCGTATGTATTCCCTGTCAGCAAACAAAAATTGTGGAACTCCATTACAGTTTTACGATTATTCCCATGATTCAACAACTTGTGCGACATTTTAGAAGTCATGTCGGCCCCCCGGGGCGAATTAGTCGCTGAATCTATGGCCCGTTTGTGGCGATCGGGTTCCACAAATGAACTTGTCCAACGTCAGCGATCGGTCCGGCGGCGCCGTCCGTGCAGGACGAGAATGAGCGCCATCGCAACCATCAGGCCGGCCGGACCATCGCCCCAACGTGCATAAGGGGTCGACCGCAACGCGTGCGGCAACGGCGCATCGAGGACGCCTTCGGTGCCGAGCGGCAGCGAACTCAACACGCGGCCGACCGGATCGATGACCGCCGAGATCCCGGTGTTGGCAACGCGCACCAGCGGCAGTCCTTCCTCGATCGCACGCACGCGTGCCTGCTGGAGATGTTGATAGGGGCCGGGGCTATGTCCGAACCAGCCGTCGTTGGTGAGGTTGAGCATCCAACCGGGACGCTCCCCGCGCGGCACCGCTTCACCGGGAAAGACGGCCTCGTAGCAGACCAGCGGAAGAAAGTGCGGTGCCCGCGGCACCGCGACCGCACGGCGCCGATCGCCGGAGATGAAGCCGCCTTTCACCTGGACGAGTTGCGTGAATCCGTACCGTTCGAGGAAATCCTGAAACGGCAGGTACTCGCCGAACGGCACCAGGTGCACCTTGTCGTAGATCGACAAGATCGTCGCGTCGTGGTCGAGCACGTAGATTGAATTATAGGCGCGCGTGACGGCGTCGGTCGGCACGGTTTCGGGCGCGCGCACGGCGCCGGTGATCAACACCGTTCCTTCAGGCAACAGCTTGGCGATCTGCGCCAGCGCTTCGGCCTCGCGGGTGAGGAAGAACGGGAAAGCCGATTCCGGCCAGATCAAATGCGTGACGTCGCCGAGGCCGGATGCGTTCGGTCCGCTGGCGCGGTCGGACAAGGCCGCGTAGCGCGCCATCACCGCTTGCCGTTGCGAATAGTTGAAGCGCTGGTCCTGCTGCAGATTCGGCTGCATCAGCCGCAATCGAACGCCGTCGACCAGTGTCGTCGGCGTGCGGTCGAGCCGCCACAGGCCGTAGGCGGCAAGCCCGCCGATCACGACAACGCCGAGCGCAGGCGCAAGCCAGCGCCGACGAGTGTCGGCGGGATCGTCGGCCAGGACCGCCGGCGCGGCGTAGACCGCGACCGTGATGAAGGTGAGGCCCCAGATTCCGATCAAGGAGACGACCTGCGCGAGCGCCAATTGCGTCGCCAGCGCATAGCCGAACGTGTTCCAGGGAAATCCGGTGAGCAGGTGCCCGCGCAACCACTCGGCCACGGTGAGGGCCACCGCCAGGGCGATCACGCGGATCGCGCCGCGTGACCAAAGCAGACGCGCCAGCGCGGCGCCGAACGCCGTGAACAGCGCCAGACCCGCCGGCAACAGCGTCACTGCGAAAGGCAGGAGCCATCCGAACGTTCTGGCGTCGACCAGGAACGCATGCCCGACCCAATAGAGGCCGGCGAGGAAATAGCCGAAGCCGAACCACCAGCCTGCCATCGCGGCCGCAGCGACCCCGCCGAACCGTCCCGCCGCCGACCCGTCGATCAGCCACACCAGCACCGGAAGTGTCAGGAACGGCAGCGGCCACACGTTGAACGGCGGTAATGCCAGCGTCGTGAGGGCGCCCGCCGAAAACGCGATCAGCGCACGTCGCCAGCCCCAGGCCAGCATGATCGAATGGGCAATGCGTGCGGCCTTCACGGTCTGCGCGGAGCCTTCGAGGACGGGTCGTCGGGCGAGAGCTTGACCGACGCCTCGCGGGTGATGGGGAGTTCGGTGGACGCGCTTGCGGGAAGCGAGGATTGTCCGGTGGACATCACGCGTTGCTGCGGATCGCGGCTGCGATGGGACAGATCGTGGCTCAAGAAAATCTTCAGCTTCTTGACGCGCCGGGGATCGGCGTCGAGCACCTCGATCTCGAAGCGCCCGGGGCCGGGAACGAGCTCGCCGCGCACCGGCACGCGGCCGATCCGCGTCGCGATGTAACCGGCGAGTGTATCGACTTCCTTGGCCTCTTCGCCGACCTCGAACTCGGGGCCGACGGTCGAGCTCACGTCTTCGAGATTGGCGCGCGCGTCGGCCAGGAACGATCCGTCGATCTGGCGGACGATCCGCGGCGCGTCGTCTTCATCGTGCTCGTCGGCGATCTCGCCGACGATCTGCTCGACAATGTCCTCGATCGAGACGACGCCGTCGGCGCCGCCGTATTCGTCGACCACGAGAGCGAGGTGGATGCGGCTCGTCTGCATGCGTGCCAGCAGATCCATCACCGGCATCGACGGCGGCACGAACAGCATCTCGCGGACGATCTCGGCTTTTGCGAGCGATATCGACAGGTCGATGGCCTTGAGATCGAGATCGGCGGGAAACGGCTTCTTGCGCTTGGTGTTGGCTTTCGCGCTCGCGGCCGCGTGCGCCGTCATGTAGGCGATCAGGTCGCGGATGTGGACCATGCCGATCGCGTCGTCGAGCGTGTCGTCGTAGACCACCAGCCGCGAATGGGCGGCGCTTTCGAACACCTTCATCAGTTCGCCGAGCGGGATCTCTCTTTGAACCGCGATGATGTCGGCGCGCGGCACCATCACGTCCACCGCCCGCCGCTCGCGCAGGCTGAGGATATTCCGCAGCATGGCGGATTCGCGCTGCGACAATCCGATATCGCCGGTGCGCCCCTCGAGCACGCTGCGGAGATCGGCGCGGAACGAATCCGGCTTCCATCCGAATACCGCGCGCAGCGCGCGCGCAAACCAGCCTTCGCCGTTCGATTGCGCCGCAACGCGCGCCGGCGAAACCGGCACCGGCAGATTGCGCGTTCCGCCCGCGGACGGGTCCGCAGGACCCGCAGAACCTGGCCCCGCAGAACTTGGGCCTTGAGACCGTGGGCCTGGAGAATCGGTGTCGGGCATGGGGATTAGATGTCAGCCCCCGGCTTCGTGCGCAACGTAGGGGTCGGAAACGCCGATGCGCGCGAGAATGACGCGCTCGAGCCCTTCCATTTCCTCGGCGTCATCGTCCGATTCGTGATCGTAACCAAGCAGATGCAGAAAGCCATGGATCGACAGGTGGGCGACGTGGTCGCCGAGCGATTTTCCCTCGGCGGCAGCCTCCCGGGCCGCCGTCTCATAAGAAATCGCGATATCGCCGATGGTGCTCAGTGGACCCGGCTGCGTGTCGGGGGAGGGGAACGACAGCACGTTGGTCGGCTTGTCGAGACCGCGCCAAAGCTTGTTGAGCAGGCGGATCCGTTCGTCGCCATCCACGACCACGGTGACCGCGCCCTGCGCCGGTCCCGCGACCTCATTGGCGACGCTGACCGCCGCTGCAATGACGGCAGGAAGCTTGTCGTCCAGCGACGCTGCGCCCGGCGCGACGTCGATCTCGAGCGCCAGCCCGTCGGCCTCTACGCAAAGCGTATCCCGTTCGGGGTCGTCGCTCACGGCTTGGTGTCTCGCGGCGATGCGAGCGCCGCCTTGTCATAGGCGTCGACGATGCGCCCGACCAGTTCGTGCCGGACGACGTCCTGCGCGGTAAAGGTGACGTGACCGATGCCTTCGACATTCGCGAGCAGGCGGGTCGCTTCCGCGAGGCCCGAAACCTGGCCGTAGGGCAGGTCGACCTGGCTCGGATCGCCGGTGACGATCATGCGGCTGTTTTCGCCGAGCCGCGTCAGAAACATCTTCATCTGCATCGACGTGGTGTTCTGCGCCTCGTCGAGGATCACGACGGCGTTCGACAGCGTGCGGCCGCGCATGAAGGCGAGCGGCGCAATTTCGATCTCGCCCGCCTGCAGCGCGCGCTCGACGATGCGCGAGTCCATCAGGTCGTAGAGCGCGTCGTAGATCGGCCGCAGATACGGGTCGACCTTTTCGCGCATATCGCCGGGCAGGAAGCCGAGCCGTTCGCCGGCTTCCACCGCCGGCCGTGACAGGACGATGCGATCGACGTCCTTGCGCTCGAACAGCTGTACGGCATGCGCGACCGCAAGCCAGGTCTTGCCGGTGCCGGCCGGGCCGGTGCCGAAGACCAGCTCATGCCGCCGCAGCGCGCGGATATAGGCGTCCTGCGCCGCCGTGCGTGCACGCACCAGCCGCTTGCGCAGATTGACCTCATCGAAGCTCGGCCGCGTGGCCGGGTCGTAGTCGAACAGCGATCCCTGCGAGATCGCAAGCCGGATCGCCCCCTCGACGTCTCCCGAGGTGACCTCGTCGCCACGCCGGAGCCGTTCGTAAAGACCGGCCAGCACGCGTCGCGCCTGCTCGACCGCGTCGCGCGATCCTTCGAGCGTGACCTGGTTGCCGCGTTGGTCGGCAGCCGCGCCGAGCCGTCGCTCGATCAGCGCCAGATTCTGACCGTATTGGCCGAACAATTGCGAAGCGAGGCGATTGTCGTCGAAGGTGAGAACGATGTGTGTTGTGGCGCCTGGGGCCACGGCATCCGCTGCCGTGATCGTCGTCGTGGTGTCCGACTTTGTCGTGCGCAACGGTATCAGCCTCCTGCTTCCGCCATCATCGGTTCGCTAGTGCCCCATCTGCACTGCTGTAGGGACCGTCAAATCGGCGGCACTCGTTCGCACCGGCCCCGTCTCCAATTCGCCGAACAAGCTGTTCGCATTCGCTTCGGTGATGATCACCCAGTGAATCTCGCCGATAATCGACGACGGCGCCATGACCGGAACCGGTTGCAGATATGGGGAGCGGCCGACGACCTGGCCAGGATGGCGTCCCGCCTTCTCGAACAGCACGCCGAAGCTCTGCCCGACGCAGCGGGCATTGAACGCCTTCTGATGCCGGTCGATTGCGGCCTGTAGCCGGTACAGCCGATCCGTCTTGATGTCCTCAGGCACCTGCGCGGCCATGTCCGCCGCCGGCGTCCCGGGGCGCGGCGAGTATTTGAACGAGAACGCGCTCGCGAATCCGACCTCGTCCACCAGCGACAGCGTCTCGCGAAAATCGTCCTCGGTCTCGCCGGGGAAGCCGACGATGAAGTCGGAGGAGAACGCCATCGCGGGTTGGGCGGCGTACATGCGCGCGATCGCATCGAGATAATCGGCGCGGGTGTGGCGGCGGTTCATGGCGTCGAGGATGCGGTCCGACCCCGATTGCACCGGCAGATGTAGGTACGGCATCAGCGCGTCGAGATCGCGATGCGCGGCGTAGAGGCTTTCCTCCATGTCGCAGGGATGGCTGGTGGTGTAGCGCAGCCGGGCAATGCCAGGCACGTCGGCAATGCGATGCAGCAGACGCCCGAGCGTCCATGCGCGCCCGTCCGGTCCCGCGCCGTGATAGGCGTTGACGTTCTGTCCAATCAGCGAGACCTCGCGCACGCCGGCATTGGCGAGGCGCTCGACTTCGGCGACGATCTTGGCCACCGATCGCGAGACTTCGGCGCCGCGCGTATAGGGCACGACGCAGAAGCTGCAGAATTTGTCACAACCTTCCTGCACCGTGACGAACGCGGAAACGCCGCGCGCCCGCGTCGCCTCGCGGCTCGGCGCTTTCAGGATGTCGAACTTGTCCTCGACCGGAAACTCGGTGTCGACGACGGCCTCGCCGCGCGCGACGCGCGCGAGCAGCTCGGGCAGGCGGTGGTAGCTCTGCGGCCCGACCACGAGGTCGACCGCCGGCGCGCGGCGGATGATCTCCTCGCCTTCCGCCTGCGCGACGCAGCCCGCGACCGCGATCACCAGTCGCCGGCCGTCGCGCGCCGCCTCCTGTTTCATCACGCGGATGCGCCCGAGCTCGGAATAGATCTTGTCGGCGGCCTTCTCGCGGATGTGGCAGGTGTTGAGGATGACGAGATCGGCATCCTCCGGCGTCGCGGTCTCGGCAAAGCCTTCGGGTGCGAGGGTGTCCGCCATACGATGGGAATCGTAGACGTTCATCTGACAGCCGAATGACTTGATATGGACCTTGCGGGCTCCGCTCATGCCGGTCTGGTCGGTTTTTCCTGGCCCGGGTCTCCCGGGAATGGCTTTTTCCAACGATATCAAAGACGTGGACAATTGGCCATGACCGCCCGGCGGCCATCATGGACGCGCACCTGTTCCGGCAGGTCATGTTCAACCTACTCGACAATGCCGCGAAGTATGCGCCGGTGGAGGGCGCGGTGCGGATCATCGCGCGCGCGACCGCGCAGGGCGTCGCGATCGAAGTGCTGGACGAAGGGCCGGGAATCCCGCCCGGCGACCTCGAGCGCGTCTTCGACAAGTTCTTCCGCATCCAGGTCGGCGACCGCCGGCGCGCCGGCACCGGCCTCGGCCTG
>Ga0207701_10007870_pt1 | contig 10556 bp, 11 predicted proteins | sample KBSSwiSSwithPhiX_FD_184294 | JGI IMG/M metagenome (GOLD analysis project Ga0207701, IMG submission 184294) | Switchgrass rhizosphere bulk soil microbial communities from Kellogg Biological Station, Michigan, USA, with PhiX - S5 (SPAdes) (version 2) | ecosystem: Environmental > Terrestrial >...
GAGCTGTCGGACCGCGTCGGGCCGGCTCTCGATCCATGCGGAGCGATTCGCGTGCAGGTCGATCTCAGTCCCGGTGAAGAACAAATCGTGATCGGTGTCCTTGGCGATGCTGAGGATGAGTCGCACGCACGGGATCTCGTCGAGCGGCATCGCCGTCGTGACGTCGTAGACCAGGCGCTGAGCCGGACGACATCGTACTGGGCCGATCTCCTTGGCGTGATCACGGTCCGCACCCCGGACCGGGCGATGGACGTGATGCTGAACCGGTGGCTCCTCTACCAGACGCTGTCCTGCCGAATCTGGGGGCGTTCGGCCTTTTACCAGTCGAGCGGCGCCTTCGGCTTTCGCGATCAATTGCAGGATACGCTGGCGCTGTTGCTGTCGGCGCCGGGCCTTGTTCGCAGCCATCTCCTCCACGCGGCTTCCCGTCAGTTTCTCGAAGGGGACGTCCAGCACTGGTGGCATGAGCCGAGCGGACGCGGGCTGCGTTCACGATGCTCGGACGACCTGCTGTGGCTGCCGTTCGTGGTCGCGGAGTACGTCCGCACGACAGGCGACACCGGGGCACTGGACGAGCGCGTGCCGTTTCTCGAGGCGCCCCTGCTTGCGGCAGACGCGCAGGAGTCGTACGGGCAACCGCGCGTCTCAGCGGAGGACGGAACGCTCTTCGAACATTGTGTTCGCGCAATCGATCGAGGCCTGACTGCCGGCGCCCACGGCCTGCCGCTCATCGGCAGCGGCGACTGGAACGACGGGATGAACCACGTCGGCCCGGAAGGGCGCGGCGAAAGCACCTGGCTCGGGTTCTTCCTGCACACCATCCTCAGCGACTTCGTGCCGCTCTGCCGCGGCCGGAAGGATGGCGTACGCGCCGACCGCTACATGAACGAGGCACGACGGCTCGCGGCCCGGCTCGAACAATCCTGGGACGGCGAGTGGTACCGGCGCGGGTACTACGACGATGGCGCACCCTTGGGATCAGCGCAGAACGACGAATGCAGCATCGACTCGATTTCGCAGTCGTGGGCCGTGCTGTCGGGCACCGTGCCCATCCGTTTTGCCGAGCGCGCCATGGATGCGGTCCGCACCTTTCTGATTGCGCGCGGATCGCAGACGCTGCTGCTGCTCAATCCGCCGTTCGATCGATCGGCGCAGGAGCCAGGCTACATCAAGGGCTACCCGCCGGGCGTCAGGGAAAATGGCGGCCAGTACACGCACGCGGCCGTGTGGATCGTGATGGCGCTGGCGCGGCTGGGCAGCGGCGACGAGGCGGCGGAGTTTTTTCACATGCTCAACCCGGTCAACCACGGCCGGACCGCCGCCGACGTGGCTCGATACAAGACGGAGCCATACGTCATGGCCGGCGACGTGTACGCGCAGGCGCCGCATGCCGGACGCGGGGGCTGGAGTTGGTACACGGGATCGGCCGGCTGGATGTATCGCGCCGGCCTGGAGAGCATCCTCGGTCTCCGCCGGCGCGGCGAGACGTTTATCATCGATCCCTGCATCCCGTCGTCGTGGTCCGAGTACGCAATCGCGTGGCAGTTTCTCGACAGCCGCTATGAGATCGCGGTATCCAACCCTGCGCGCCGGTGCCGGGGAGTCGCGACGGCAACGCTCGACGGTGTGGCGGTCGATGCGGGCGCGATCCCGCTGGTCAACGACGGCCTGACGCACGACGTGCGGATCGTGCTGGGGGACGTTGCGCAGCCGACGCTCGATCCGAGAAGCGGCCGCAGCCTGCACACGATGTGAGAAATAGCGGCGATCTCGTGTCGGCGCGACGTATACTGAGTTTTCGATACCGCTTTACTGAGCCCTGCGGCCGTTCCGGCCACCAGCCCTCACCAAAGCACGTTCCCGGAGAGCAGGTGGCCTGGCCGAACTCGATCCTCCCTGCATCAGTCGCTACGATCCCGGCGGGCGCCGGCGGCGACGATTCACACAGCCGTCCAACTCGTTTCAGCTCATTGAGGGCAACACCATGGCGCATCTGAACGGCACGATCAAACGACTCGTCAGCGACAAAGGCTTCGGCTTCATCCTGGCCAGCGACGGCAACGAGTACTTCTTCCATAACTCGGCGTGCAGCGACGCCCGGTTCGACGATCTGCACGAAGGACAAGCCGTCAGCTTCGACCGCGGCCAGGGACCAAAGGGGCCGAGGGGCGAGAACGTGCGGACCACCTCGTAGCGCGTACGGAGCCAAACCGATGAATCCCACCGAAATGGAGGCCCTGGTGCGCAGCGTCGCCGTCCACTACGGCTTTCCTCTCGGCGCCGTGGCGGTGGCCGAGATCGCCGACGGGTGGAGCATCGTCGTTCGCACCGCGACCGGAGAGACGTTCTCATTCGCCATCGCCGCCGGCCGTCCGGCGGCGATGCGTGTCGCCGTTCAGGAGCACATCGAAGCGGCACGCTGAACGGCGTCGCGACCGGGAGATCAGCGCGCGTCAGCTCAGTGTGCTGATCGCGCTGATCTCGGACGCATGTCGAGACGATTCGCGGGAGCGAACTTCAACCGCCGCCCCTCGTCCACCGTCAGACCCACGAACTGCTCCGGCGCGAACGAGCGCTCGTGGGCGTAGAAGGAAAACAGCTCGACGTCGCGGCCGTCATCGAGCGTCGCGATCACGCGGGGCGCCTGGTCGAACACGCCCCCGGGCAGGGGACTCGGGCCCGGCGTGATGATCGCGGATACGATTCTCCGCTCCGCGTGTGGTACTTGGCTGTCGAGACCCTGGCCCTCCATCACTCGCGAGGCCTCGGTGATGCCAACGCCGCGGCTGCCCTTCCTGCCTGGGATGCAAGGGCGACCTTCAGTGCCTCCACGACATCGTCAAGCTGCGCCCGCGTCCCATCGATGTCGAGCAACGGATGTTCGGCGCTCGGTGAGAGGAACAAGGCAAACCCGTGTTGCCCGACCTCGATGTGGGCGTCCGAGTGCGCATCCGATCCCGCCATGTGCACGCGCGGGAGGTTGACTCTGGTTGTAGGCATGTCTGAAGGCATGCAGACAGTCTGGCGCAGCGCGTCGGAAATCCACTGTCTCGGAATGCACACCGGCGCCGAGCGCCTTGTGGCTCAGTGGTCGGACGGCTGCGCATCATGGAGAACGACGCTCAGGAGGGCATGATGCACCTTGACCCCGCCGCCGTCGTAGTCGATGAACCCAAGCTTCCTGAACTTGTTCATGAAGAGATTGACGCGGGAGCGGGTCGTCCCGACCATTTCCGCGAGCACTTCCTGTGAGATTTTCGGCAGCGTGCGTCGCGGTCCATCGGGCTTGCCGTAGCGTGCGAGCAGCAGCAGCGTGCGCGCCAGCCGTTTTTCGCTGGCGTTGAACAGTTGATCGACCAGGTCCTCTTCGAGCCGCGTGTTGCGTGCGAGCATATGCGCGATGAGACGGTCGGACAGCGTGTGCTGCTGGTGCAGCAAGCGGATCATCTGCCGTTTGGGAACGACACGGATCCTGCTCGCGGTCATCGCAGTGGCGGTGGCCAGGCGAACCGGCTGACCGGCAAGCGCTCCTTCACCGAAGAAATCGCCGGCGCCCAACACGCCAACCACCGCCTCTCGGCCGGTCTGCGACACCACCGAGAGCTTGACGCTTCCGCGCTGAACGAAGAGGACGGTCTCGCAGGGATCGCCTTGCACGAAGATCGCCGCGGCGGCTGGATAGTCCACCACCTTCCTTGCCACGCCCGGGGCGTTGAGGAAGGCCTCCACGTCGAACGCTCGTTTCGCTCTTGGTGTCATCCCGATTCAACGAATATTATCCTCCCGGGCGCCCGCCTCGGCGCTGAGGATGCGTTACCTCGACCTTCCTGAGCCTGTTCCCGATTGCACAGCACAGGAAGGTGAATACGGCGATAGTTGGTGGTCCGTGGTCTCAGGCGGCCGTGGCCTGATGAGCGGGAGGAGCCGTATGGGCAACCTTGATCTACCCACGCACCCGGTCAACGCCGCGCATCCCGCGCGGCTCCCCAGATCATGACGGGCGACAACGGACGGCCGAGGACACAATAAGGCTACCAACGATGACCGAGCCGTCACACGACGCGGATCTCCACAAGGGAGCGATGGAGGACGAGCGTCCGCCCGCAACGACGAATGCGCCGGGGTTGGACGACGATGGGTTGCCGAACGACGAGACCGCGATCGCCGAGGACGCGTTGGGCGCGCGAGAAGACGGATCCCAGGGATGACTCCCGCGTGGCAGGCCGTGGCTTCGTGAGGCCGGCGGGCGTGTGCGAAACGGCACAGTCGGGGCCCGGCCGCCTCTGCTAGCGTCGGAGTCATGTCGGCACGAAATGGCGACCGCGCCCGATTTCACAAAGACCGAAAACGCAAGCTGCTCCATCGCCAGCGAGTTCAGACGTTAGTGCCACTGCCGCGCAAACCCGTGGACGAAGCCGCGTCTCTCCGCGTCGCATCGGCCGGCATGCAGGACGAGGGCGGACCCGCGCGCGCCGGAGATTGACCCGCGCGTGAGCCGGCGGCCGGCGCGTTGCGCGCAATCAGCCGTTAGTCGCTTTCGCGCCGCGGTTGAGACTCGATTCCCGTCCCGGCGAATGATCAGGGGACAGCGACGATGACTGAACCCACGACGCCCGCACAGGCCCAACGGGACCGGACGGTTCGCGAGTTACACGAGCTGATTGCGGCCCTTGACCGTCGGGTTCCGCAGATGGAACGCGCCGGAGAGCTGTCGATCGCCCGCGCGGCCGCGGCGCTCAAGGGCGAGGCGTTGCGGAGGATTCATGAGATCGAGCGCGACTCGCCTGCCGTCGATGCCCCCGACAAATCACACGGCGTGTGAGCGCTGGCGAACATATCCAGAGGTGTAGAATCGCCGCAGAGCCCTTGGGCCGGAAAGGCGAGGGATATGATTTGCGCTCGACCCGCCGTCACCGCTGCCATCGCGGGTGTTGCCACAGCACTCTGCCTCGCCGCGCTTGCCCACGCTCAAGAGACGGCCGCGCGATCAGCGACTGGTGCACCGCGCACCGCCTGGGGGACGCCGGATCTTCAGGGCACGTGGACCGGATCCACCATCACGCCGCTCGAACGACCGAAAGAGTACGCGAACAAGCCAGTCCTCACGCCGCAGGAAGCGGCCGCTCTCGAGGCGCGAGCGCGCGCCCGCAACGCCGCGGAGCCGCCCGTGCCGGCGGGCGACCCTGGCACGTACAACCAGATCTGGTTCGACCCTTCGTCCGCAGTGGTTCCCGACCGCCGAACGTCGTTGATTGTCGACCCGCCGGACGGACAGATCCCGTTCACACCCAAAGGACGAGAACTGGCGACGCGCTCCTCCGACCATTACGGCACCGGCCCGCGGGACAGCCACGTCGATTTCGACACCGGCGAACGCTGTCTCACCGACGGCATACCCATTCCGTACTGGACGGGCTACAACAACAACTATCAAATCGTGCAGACGGAGGATCACCTCGTCATCTTTGGTGAGCTGTACCACAATCTCCGCGTGATTCCCCTGGATGGCCGTCCGCGAACGGGTATCCCGCGCTGGCTGGGCGAATCTCGAGGCCGATGGGACAAAGACACGCTCATCGTCGAGACGGACGGTTTCGTCGACAAGTCCGGATACTGGTGGGCGACGAGCTGGCGAGCGCCGCGGTCGACTCTGCGGATGGTGGAGCGGTTCACGCGGATCGATGCGGAGACGATCGACTACGAGTTCACGATGGAAGATCCGGAGATGTTCACGCGTCCATGGACCGCCAGACTTCCGCTCACCACGAACCAGGCGGCGCGAGGCGTCACCGAGGGCCGGTTGTACGAGTATGCGTGTCACGAAGGAAACTACAGCCTGGTGAACGTCCTCCGCGGCGCCCGCATGAAGGACGGGGCCGGCTCACCCAAATGACGCACGCGGTCTCCGCCCTCGCTCTCTCGAACGATACGGACAAGACCGTGGACCTGCGCGACGTTGATTGAAACTCGCGTGGGGTTGCCCCTCGACTCACTCCCGCAGCGGCCGCAGGCGCTCAACCCGTGAGTCCGCGCATCGTCATCGTCGCGACCGGCGGCACGATTGCCGGCAGTGCCGAGTCCGCGACCGCTGCCGGCTACCGGTCCGGCGCGGTCGCTGTCGATGTGCTGATCGCCGCCGTGCCGCAAATGAAGAAGTTTGCGGACGTCCGTGGCGTGCAGGCGTTGTCGGTTGGCAGTCAGGACATGAACGACGAGCTGTGGGTGATGCTGGCGACCGAAGTCAATCGTCTGCTGGCGGCAGCCGACGTCGACGGTGTCGCCATCACGCACGGCACCGATACGATGGAGGAAACCGCATACTTCCTCAATCTCGTCGTCAAAAGCGACAAGCCGGTGGTCCTCACTGGCTCGATGCGACCGTCTACGTCGCTCGGCGCCGATGGCCCGTTGAACATCTACAACGCGGTCGGCGTGGCGTCCGATCCGAGGGCGAAAGGGCTTGGCGTGCTGGTGGTCGCGAACGACGACATCCACGATGCGCGCGCGATGACCAAGCGTCACACCACCGACGTCCAGACGTTCGTCTCACCGGAAGTCGGGCTGGTCGGCGTCTGCCTGTTCGACGATCGTGAGTTCGTGCGCTCGCCCGTGCGGGCGCACACGACGGCGACACCGTTCACGGTCGCCACCGGCCAGGTGCTGCCGCGCGTCGATGTGATTTACGCACACGCCGGGATGTCTCCCGACCTGATCGATGGCGCCGTGGCCAACGGCGCGAAGGGCCTGATTGTCGCCGGCGTCGGCGACGGCAACATGACGACGCCGGCGCTCGACGCCGTCAAGCGCGCAATCGGCAACGGCGTCGTCGTCGTGCGCTCGACGCGAGTCGGCGACGGCATCGTCCGCCGCAACATCGAGGTCGACGACGACACTGTCGGCACGGTCGCGTCGAAGGAGCTCAATCCGCCGAAGGCCCGCGTCCTGCTGAAGCTCGCACTGACCCAGACGTCGGACCCCAGGCGAGTGCAGGAGTTCTTCGACACCTACTGACGATCAAAATGGCTCGCGGGCCCTCTCACAGGCGAGAGGACCCGCGGGCAGCCGGTGAAATGAGCGGCGCTCTCGGTTCCGAGCGAGGTTACTTCGCTGCCGCTGGCGGGAAGTTCTTGAACAGCTTTTCGGAGGCTTTCTCGAGCTTTTTCGCGTTCTTCTCCGGCTTGTCCGAGATCTCGTCCTCGGCGACGCCGCGGAACACGAGGTTCTTGGTTTTCGCGTCGAACATGTCGACGACCAGCGTGCCGACCGTGTATTCGCTCACCGTGGTGGACGCCGTGCCCATCCCCCCCATGCCGCCGTAGCGGTAACCGTAGCCGCCCATGCCGCCGCTGTAGAACGTGTTGACGTTGCGCTTGGTGTCGGTCGCACCGTGGAGGACGACGTGAATATCCGCCGTGGCCTCGTTGGCCTTCTTCCAGCCCTTGGCGGCGATGGCCTGATCGAACTCCTCGAGTACCCGGCGCTGCGAGAGGTCGTTGCCCCAGGCCGTGCCAATCCTGATCGAGTAGGTCTTGACCGGTGCGAAGTTGTACGCCTTGTCGTAGTCGATTTTCACATCCTGTGCGATGGCCAACGCGGGGAGCGCGAGGAGGCAACCGGTGAGTACTGCGGGAAGTAGTTTCATGACGTCTCTCCTGAGCGGCCCGACATGGGCCGACGTGTTGAGCGGAACAATCGAGCGGAGCCGGCGACCGACGCGCCGCCAGGTCTCACGTGGAAGAAACAACGCCAGTCACATGCATCACGGGACCGGTTGCCAGGATGCGTCCGGGTTGTAGACCGTCATCTTTCGAGCGACGGTATCGGTCTGCGGGCCCAGGTCTCGTTGCCGCACGGTGCCGTCCTGATTGACGATGAACGTCATGATGCCGGTCGCGTCGTACTGAGCTGGCCAGGCGACGAGCGCAAATCCCCCAGACATCTCGCCTTTGACGATGTAGCTTTTGGCTCCGCCTGATCCCGCAGCTCCCTGACCGGTCAGGATCTTGAAATAGTAGCCATGAAAGCCCGTGGGCTGCGGCTGCTCCGCGCCGATCGGACGTCCTTCCTGCGCTGCCTGTGCCACCAGGTCACCAAGTGGACTCAGCTTCTGGCCGCGCGTGGTCGGCCAATACAGGCCGTTCTCTTTGCCGGGATCGCTCTTCAACTTCGTCGCGTGCAGGCCTGCGGGCTTGCCGTCGTGTCCCTGTTGCGCGTAGCGCTGCTGCGCCGTGACGTAGGCGCGGGAGGTCGCGATCGCTTCGAGCTCGTTGCGTCCGATCCGCCGCGCCAGCACTTCTTCCTTGCCGGCCGCTGTGTCGAATCGCCATCCGTCCGCGCCTTTGACCAGCGGCACCGGGAAGGGCCAGTCCTCGTTGCCGACGACGAGCGTCTTTCGATTGGCCGACGCATCCTCGAGATGCCACTGCTCCCTGAACGCGACAGCGAACACCTGGCGATTCATCCGAGCGGCCGCGGGATCGGACGACGTCGCCAGCTCCCGTCCTTCGGGACCGAAGATTGCCAGCAGCTCGTCGACGTTCCCGGCCTTGACCGTGTCGGCGAGTGCCTTGACGGCGTCTTCAGGAGCGCCAAACGCTCGCTGCGTCGCGGTCTGTGCCGCGGCGCCCGCCGATGATGCGAGAAGCGCCAGCCACGCACACGCGAACACGCGAGCGCTGAGACGGCGGCGCATGGGTGCGAGATCGTGGCCTATTCGATTCATACCGATCGTCCTGGTCATGTGTGTCGACCTCTGTCGAAGCCTCACCGGCGGCGGCCGCCGCCGCCCCCACGCGAGCTGCCTCGGCTCTGTTGTCCACGAGCACTGGACGAGCGGGTCGATTTTCCGCTCGAATATCCGGAGAATGCGTCCGAGCCGCCGCTGTTCCGTTTAGGCGCCGCCTGACTCTTGCTGCCATCGCCGTAGCCGCGGGCTTCGGCACTTCCTGTGCGACCCGAACCCTTTGCCTGTGACGTCGCGCTCTGGGTGGCAGCGCCTTGTGCCTGCGTGCTCCGCTCGGTTCGCTGCGCCTGCGTCGTCGACTCCGGTCGATTTTCCTGCCGCGTCTGTTGACGGTCGGTGCGCTGTTCCTGGGTGGTGCCGGCGCGATCGGTCCGCTGTTCCGATCGGTTCTCCGCGCGATCGGTGCGCTCCTCGGCGAGATCCTCGCGGTTATCCTGCCAGTCCTCGCGAGCGTCTTCGCGATGGTCGTAGTAGTCGTCCCAGGCGTCGTTGTACATGTAGCCGCCGCCGTGGAATCCGTACGGACCGTAGTAATAGTTGTTGTCCATCGCTGCGCCAATCGCGATCCCGGCGGTGAACCCGATGAGGCCAGCCGCAACTGCCTCGCCAGCGTCATCGTCTTCCTCGACGACGACCACCGTCGTCGGAGCCTGCGTGTACACCACCTCGGTGTTGTATTGCGGGACATAGACGACCTGCGGGTTGGTGGGCTCGATGACGATCACTTCCTGCCCAGCTGACGTGGTCTTGGTTTCGACGGACTGCTGTGGGGAACTTTTCAGGGTTCCGACGTTCTTCGCCTGCGCCCGTAATTTCTGAATGCTGGCAAAAACCGCGCTTCGATCGGACGTGAAGGCCTGCCCGAGGACTCTCGTCCACGCGATCTGGTCGGCCATCTTCGCCACGACTTGAGGGAAGAGCACCAACGCCACGAAGCTCGCATCGAACCCGGCCTTGACCGCGGCGTCCTGAAGCGGCGTGCCTTTCAGCGTCTGGTTGGCCTTCAGCCACTTGTCGAGCTCGGTGATCTTGGCGGGATCGGTCGCGCTCATCAGCATCTGCGCGAGCAGTGAGTCCGGGTAGAGCGCAATCGGCGCGAGCAATTGGTCCAGCGTGCCGGTCGGCAGCGGTGAGGCCTGTGCGGCCGGCGCGGCCTGGGTGGCCGGTGCGGCTTGGGCGCCCGCGGCGATCTGGTCCCGCGGCGGACCGCACGCCACGAGCACCACGACGGTTGCGGCAATCAATCGTGTGGTCATAGTCCACCCTTCAGTCGTGACCTTGACAGCAGGGCATGCGCCGTGCCCGGATGCTTCGCACCGGGTCTGGAACCGCAAGTGGTGGAATGAGAGGGAGTTGACGGACCTCAGAGCCACAAGCGCCCGGTCGCCGTCATGCTGATGCCCCCATCTCGATGGAGACGCTCCCAAATACCGGAGGCAGTCGACAACCTACGACCCACCAGCAACACAGGATGCCTCACCCCCGACGCACAGAGAGGGCCCCGCAGAACCGATCCAAATGAAGCGTGAGGGCGGGTGCAGGGATGGCCGGCGGTAGAGCACCGCCAACGCAGAGGTTCGTCAACGAACGAGCGTGAGCGAGGGGTTGCCCTTCGACTCGCTGCGCTCGCTCAGGGCATTCCTGAGCGCCTGGCTCGCCATGAGCGAGCCGTCCGGCTCGCCGTGAGGCGAGACGGAGGCGAGTCGAATGGCGGGGTCGACGGGACTCGAACCCGCGGCCTCCGGCGTGACAGGCCGGCGTTCTAACCAACTGAACTACGACCCCAACGGTGCGATCACCAGGCGCTAGCCTG
>Ga0207701_10007871_pt1 | contig 10555 bp, 8 predicted proteins | sample KBSSwiSSwithPhiX_FD_184294 | JGI IMG/M metagenome (GOLD analysis project Ga0207701, IMG submission 184294) | Switchgrass rhizosphere bulk soil microbial communities from Kellogg Biological Station, Michigan, USA, with PhiX - S5 (SPAdes) (version 2) | ecosystem: Environmental > Terrestrial > Soil...
TTCCATTTCAAACAGTATATTATTAACGCTTATTTTCGGTTACCCATAATGGGGTCATAAGCACCATATACAACTTCCCATGTCCGGTTTAAGCTTGTGGCGACAACTAAGCTTCATGAACGATTCATTCCAGGCTTTCATCGCAATACACAAAAACACCATAATGAGGTAATAATCACCCTCATATTTTAATATTCAGGTTTAGCGAAAAAGATAAGTTGCCCTTCTGCTACCCCGCATCATATGTAGATTATCCAGTTTATGGCACCCCTAAAAGCGTAAATTACACATGGCATTTGCGTTGCAATAAAAGTAGTAAGAACCAGTTTTTTTAAATATATACGACGATGACTTATACTAAACTTATCGCATTTTTAGCTTGCTTTTTTTTATTCAACCGATGCGCCAGGAACCCTGTTTCAGGCCACAAGGAGCTGGTGCTGATGTCGGAAGCACAGGAAATTGAAATGGGAAAAAGTGCAGATCCCCAGATCCTTCAGCAATATGGATTGTATCCTGATTCAGCATTGCAGGTTTTCATTACGGAAAAAGGAAAAAAGATGGCTGCCATTTCGCACCGTCCTAATATTGAATATAATTTCAGAATTGTTGACTCAGATATATTAAATGCATTCGCTATACCCGGCGGTTATGTGTATTTCACGCGCGGCATCATGGCGCATTTTAATAATGAAGCCGAATTTGCCGGAGTTCTGGGTCATGAGATCGGTCACATTGCGGCACGCCATTCAGTTGCACAACAACGCAACCAGTTACTGGGTCAGATTGGTATTATCGCCGGCGTTATTGTTGCCCCGGATCTTGCTCAATTTGCCCAGACAGCATCAGAAGGATTAGGATTGCTGTTATTAAAATTCAGCAGGGATGCAGAAAGGGAGTCAGACAGACTTGGCGTTGAGTATTCCTCCAAAATAAATTATGATGCAGAAGATATGGCCATGTTCTTTCAAACACTGAAACGCAAGTCGGAATTAAGCGGATCACAGGCTCCTCCTCCATTTTTATCTACACATCCTGATCCAGGCGATCGTTACACCACAGTATTGGCGCTTGCAAAAGAATGGAAACAAAAACTTAACCTCACTAATCCACAGGAGAATCGCAACCAGTACCTCAAGAGAATTGAAGGGTTGATTTACGGAGAAGATCCTGCACAGGGCTTTGTTGATAATAATGTGTTCTATCACCCCGTATTGAAATTACAATTTCCTATTCCGCAAAACTGGGCTTACAATAATTCCCCCACTGCATTTCAAATGGCCCCGAAAGATGGAAAAGCCGTGATGATGCTCACCCTGGCAAAAGGCAGCAGCATGCAGGAAGCAGCCAGCGAAATTTTAAAGCAATACAGTCTGCAGGCAGTTGAAACAAAACAGGTGAATGTAAACGGGTTGAACGCGCTGGCAATGGTGGCCGACCAGAAACAGGAACAGCAAACGCTGCGAACTTTGTCTTACATCATTCAATACAACAATAATTTTTATCACCTGATCGGAGTTTCAGCACTCGCTGATTTTAATACATATACAGAATCATTCTCGTACACTATGCAGCATTTCAGCCAGCTGACCGATCCTGCAAAACTGAATAAAAAACCGGAACGTGTGCACATTAAAACTGTCAACAAGGCAACAACGCTTGAGCAATCATTACGTGGTTTCGGCGTCCAGGATAAACGTCTTCAAGAAATGGCGATATTAAATGGAATGACCCTTAAAGACAATCTCCCATCCGGAACATTGATAAAAATAATTACTGAATAGCTACGATTTTACTTTATACCCCTTCCATCCATACCATGCCACGTGAATAAAGCAAAGCATCGGCACGAGGTATGATATGGCGGTGGAATATTTTTGAGCCAGGTACCCCATTACTACCGGCATTACTGCTCCACCCACAATAGACATGATAAGAAATGAAGATCCTTTTTTTGTATGATGACCCAGATCTTTTACCGCAAGGGCAAAGATGGTAGGAAACATGATCGATTGAAAAAAGAACAAAGTCATCAATGAATAAATGGATATCCATCCATGCACGAAGGCTACCATTAAACACAGGATCACATTGAATATTGCATAGGCTGTCAGCAACTTATTAGGAGCAATTTTTCGCATCAGTGCTGTTCCGGCAAAACGACCAATTGTAAACAACATCAGGCTAACCGAAAGAAAATACGATGCATGTTCATTGTCTATACCGATCCCGCTTTCCGTGCAATAGTTGATGAACAAAGCGGCAATACCCACCTGTGCAGCCACATAAAAGAATTGTGCGATAACACCATGAACAAGATTTGAATGTTTGTTCAGCGGTTTTTTGTCGAGCGCCTGCGACGAAGTGAGTTCACTTTCTTTGATTTCCGGCAGAGGTGTCCGCACAAATAATCCTGCTACAACCAATACAATCGCGCCAATGATAATATAAACCATCTTTACGCTCTCGAGTTCACCACCTGTGGATTCGCCCCTGCCAAAAAATAAACTGGCAGCGATAAGCGGACCGGAAAATGCGCCAACGCCATTGAAACATTGGGAAAGATTCAGGCGAAATGCCCCTGTCTGGGGTGGACCAAGGACGGTTACGTATGGATTGGCCGCAGTTTCAAGACATGTTAGCCCCGATGCAATTACAAAAATGGCTAACAGGAAAAATTCAAAGCTCATCAGCTCAGCTGCCGGATAAAATAGAAAAGCACCCAGCGCATACAATATCAACCCGAGAATAATACCTTTTTTATAACCGTACCTGTTCATGAAAAGTCCTGCAGGCAACGCGACAAGAAAATAGGCGCCGAAATATGCTGCCTGCAATAGTGTTGAGCGTCCCTTGGAAACATCCAGCGTATCCTGGAAATGTTTGTTCAGCACATCCAGAAACCCATATGCCAGCCCCCACAGAAAAAACAAACTAGTAACAAGAATGAGGGGAATTAAATAATTGGATTGTTTCGATTGATCGGACTGAACGGTAATTGATGATCCTCCTGCTAAAGCCATAATTTATTTGTTAAGCTTGAAAAGCGTTTTCATGAGCACCCATTTTTCACCCGGTTTTGCCCAGGGCAAAGGCTGCTGGTAAGTAGACATCAATGCCTCCCACTTCTGAACAACAGGATCTTCATCATCTATCTTTTTCTTTTTGTCGAACGAAAAATGTTCATTCGTATCCAGTAACATGAATAAACGGTTGCCGCTTCTGTATAATTCTAAGTTCTCGATACCCGCGCGCCTGAAGCTATCGCGCACTTCGGGCCAAATATCGGCGTGGTGTGATTCGTATTCTGCTATGCGGGCAGAATCGTCGATGAGATCAAGGGCAAAGCAATACCTGGCATAAGAGGGCATCACTAAAATTAAGGACTATCTCCTTTCGCCAAGAATATTTCTGGCTTTCATTCTTTTTCTTTTTCTCAAACCGAAACCTTCAATAGCATAGGTGGTAATATGTTTGATAGCCTCTTCTATAGAATCTGTGAAAAGAAAAAGTTCAAGGTCGCCCGGATCAATGGTTTTTTCTTCTGCGAGCCGCTGCAGGTGTGCATACAGCGAAGCATGATATTCCTTACCGATCAGCACGATCGGGAATTTCAAAAATTTTCCGGTTTGAATCAGTGTAAGAGCTTCAAAAAATTCATCGAGCGTTCCATACCCACCCGGCATCACAACAAACGCGTATGAATATTTACTGAGCAGAGTTTTTCTAACGAAAAAAAGATCGAAGTCAACCCATTTATCGAGGTATTTATTAGGATGCTGTTCCTTAGGTAAAATAATATTACATCCGATCGATATCCCGCCAACATCTTTTGCTCCCCTGTTCGCAGCTTCCATTATTCCCGGACCACCACCGGTAATAACCGTGAACCCAAGTTTGGCGATTTCCTGACCCATTGTTCTGGACAGTATATAATAAGGATGATTTTCATCGAATCGTGCCGATCCGAAAACAGTTACACACGGGCCGGTGAAATGAAGCTTTCTGAATCCGTAATAAAATTCCAGTATCACTTTCATCAGGAACCTGAATTCTTTCCATCGTGATCTTGGTCCCTCTAAAAACTCTCTTTCCGCTTTTGATCCAACAGGGGTGAAATCTTTTGTTGTAGTCATTCGCTCTTTACTTTCATTATGCAATCCCCAGTCCAGCTTCTTCATGAAGGGCGGGTATCTGTACATCAGTGAAGCCTTTTCGCACCAGTTTTTCCCTGAATCGCTGCTGCACTTCGTAGTCACCATGTACAAGAAATAATTTTTTTACTTCAGAAGGGTTCTGGCAAGCCAGCCACTGGCTCAGCTCCTCGTAATCGCCATGCGCGCTAAGGCTGGTGATCTCATCAATGTGCGCCCTTACTTTAAATCGTTTACCAAATATGCCAACTTCTTCGGGTTTCTCTTTCAGTCTGCCCCCGAGCGACATAGGCTCGCAATAACCTGTCATGAGAATCGTGTTGTGTGGATTTTCCACGGCATGTGCTATATGGTGCCGCACTCTTCCTGCTTCCGCCATTCCTGATGAGGATATGATAACGCATGGTTCATTAGAATCATTCAGTGCCATCGATTGTTCAACACTTTCAAGATATTGCAGGCCATTGAACGCAAACACGTCTTTATCTTTCTTCAACAGGTCCTGCACGTTGGCATTAAAGTAATCAGGATATTTTTTAACCGTATCAGTTATCTTGATAGACAAAGGACTGTCTACATAATAATTCAATGGTGGTAACCGGTTTTCTACTTCGAGATGGTTGAGCATATACAAAACCTCCTGTGTGCGGCCCAGGCTGAATGCCGGAATAACGAGCTTGCCTTTTCTTTCAAGACAGGTATCCACAATATGACCGAATAATTTATCTGTAGCAACAGTTACCATGTCGTGCAACCTATCACCATAAGTTGATTCAATCAGAATAAAATCCGCCTGCGGAAATATCTGCGGCGAACGCAGGATCATGTCCCTGTACCTGCCGACATCCCCGCTGAATGTGAGCCGGGTTTTTTTCCCGTTCTCTTTGATCACGAGATTTACCGCTGCACTGCCAATAATGTGACCGCAGTCGGTATACATCAGTTCAACCTGGTCATCAATTTTGTAATGTTCATTATAAGGTATAGTTTCAAACAACGGGAACACTGCAGCTGCTTCTTCTTCCGTATACAGTGGTTCGACATGCTCCCGGCCCTGTTTGTCTCTTTGCTTGTTTACATATTTCGCATCCGCCTCCTGAATGCGTGCAGAATCAAGCAGTAATAATTTCGCAAGGCTGGCGGTGGCCGGCGTGCAGTATATTTTTCCGGGGAATCCGTCTTTCACCAGTTTTGGCACGAGCCCTATGTGATCAATGTGTGCATGTGACAAAATAAGATGATCCACTTCGCGTGGCTCAAATCCCCAGTGGGAGTTAAGTTCAATAGTTTCCTTACCCATGCCCTGGAACATTCCGCAGTCGAGTAATACTTTTTTGCCTGGATTGATATGCAGCAGATGTTTGGAACCGGTAACAACTCTGGCAGCGCCGTGAAAGGAGATTTTCATTATTATAATTTATGTATTCTCTATATTGAGACAAATTTGTTGAAAAACCTGTTTATATGGGAGATCTCCAGATAAAAAAACAATCAAAGAAATATGATGCCGTAATTGTGGGTTCTGGTGCTGGTGGTGGAATGGCTGCATATGTATTGGCAAAAGCCGGGTTAAAAGTATGTCTTCTTGAAGCGGGACCAATGTTTGATCCTGCAAAAAATTCTTCTCAATGGAAAAATGCGTGGGAATCACCAAGGCGCGGTGCAAGTACCAAATTCAGGCCCTTTGGTGATTTCGACGGATCCTTTTGGGGATGGAAGATCGATGGTGAACCCTTCACCACAACAGAAGGCACACATTGGGATTGGTGGCGCGCGAGAATGCTCGGCGGACGTACCAATCATTGGGGAAGAATATCGCTTCGGTTTGGCCCTGATGACTTCAGAAGAAAAAGCATCGATGGTTTGGGAGATGACTGGCCGATTTCATATGACGATGTAAAGCCATATTATGATAAGGTTGATCAGTTGATCGGTGTATTCGGAACAAATGAAGGACTGCCCAATGATCCCGACGGATTCTTCCTTCCTCCGCCACGACCCAGGTTACATGAATTATTTATCAAGAAAGCGGGACAGCAGACGGGCATTCCTGTAATTCCTTCACGTTTGTCGATTCTTACAAAAGCGATCAATGATGAAAGAGGATCATGTATCTATTGCAGCCAGTGTGGCCGTTCATGTAAAGTGTACGCCGATTTCTCGTCATCATCAGTTCTCGTGATGCCTGCACTGAAAACAGGTAATGTAGATCTTGTTACCAATGCAATGGCGAGAGAAGTGCTCACGAATAATGAAGGACTGGCAACTGGTATATCATACGTTGATAAAACAGACATGCAGGAATACCAGGTTTTCGGAAAAACAGTTATTCTTGGAGCAAGCACCTGCGAAACTGCACGCATAATGCTGAATTCAAAGTCGGCAAGACATCCGAATGGAATTGCCAACTCCAGCAATGTTGTTGGAAAATATCTCCACGATTCAACCGGCGCTTCAATGTCCGGATTTGTTCCTGCACTGTTTAACCGCAAGCGTTATAATGAAGATGGTGTAGGTGGAATGCACGTGTATACGCCCTGGTGGCTTGATAATAAAAAACTTGATTTCCCCCGTGGCTATCATATTGAATACGGAGGAGGAATGGGTATGCCGATGTATGGATTTGGTATGGGCATGGAAGGAATGAATGGCGATTATCCTGTAAACGGTGTGAAAAAAGAAGCGGGAGGCTATGGAAAATCACTGAAAGAAGATGTTCGTTTTTTCTATGGAGCAGGTATAGGAATGGCAGGTCGTGGTGAAGCGGTAGCGAACATAGACAACTATTGTGAGATCGATCCGAATGTTGTTGATAAATACGGCATCCCTGTGCTGAGATTCAATGTGAAACATTCTGACTATGAGATCAAGCAGGCTAAGCACATGAAGGAAACGTTTAAGGAAATATTTCATAGCATGGGCGCAGTGATCACCTGGGGTGATAAGGATGACGAAAAAAATATGTGGGGACTCAATCCTCCGGGAAATATCATTCATGAAGCCGGCACAGTAAGAATGGGAAACAATGCTAAAAATTCTCCACTCAATAAATGGGCACAGGCGCATGAATGTAAAAATCTTTTTTGTGTTGACGGAAGTGTTTTCACTTCACAGGCAGACAAGAATATTACCTGGACGATACTCGCATTGTCAATGCGCACAAGTGAACATATTGTTGATGAAATGAAAAAACAAAATATCTGATCTTAAAATAATTTTTTATGGACAGAAGAGAGTCGATAAAAGCACTGGTCATCGGAACTGTTTCAGCGGGTACTGTGCTCGAAGCCTGCAAAACAGATGATAAAAAGAAACCGGCCGATGCCGCGGTCACCCCTGATGAAAGCACGACCGACCGCATGCCGGAAGAAATTGAGTACAGCAAAAAACAACTGGCTGAAAAGTTTTTTAATGAACATGAAATGGCGACGATCGTACTCCTGGGAGATATTATCATTCCAAAGGATGATAAGAGCGGAAGTGCATCTGATGCAAAGGTTGGCGACTTCATAGAATTTATTGTGAATGATATGCCCGACCACCAGGTGCCGATGCGTGGTGGTTTGCGCTGGCTCGACCTGCAAATGCTTAATAAATATGAAAAACCATTTAAGGATTGCACATCAGAACAGCAGATAGCAATGGTCGATCAGATTGCTTATCCTAAAAAAGCAAAACCTGAAATGGCGCAGGGGGTTAAATTTTTTAATTTAATGAGGAACCTTACGGTCACTGGTTTTTATACAACCAAGATTGGATACGATGATGTGGGATTTGTTGGTAACAAACCTAACCAGTGGAACGGTGTTCCGCCTGATGTGCTGAAGCAGTACAATATGGCATACACTGAGAAAGAATTGAAGGAGTGTATCAGTTACGATAAGATATAAAGGAATCTTGTCATCCCGCCGAACACGGGATCTTTAGTTTAATCGCTGTTACTGTTGATCCTGCCTTCGGCAGGATGACATCAGGGTGCTTTTTTCTTCTGTAAGGCTATTAATTCTTGTTCTCCAGGAGCCTTGGTAATAATCCCCGTTTCAGGAACCTCCATGTGCGCAGCCCACACAATAGCATTCAACACGAGTTTACGATAGTTATCATTCATCCAGTTCTTATGTACATGCGCACCGGTAAATCCAAACCCACGTCCTCCATCAGGCCTTGTAAAAGCCCATGCAACAGTTTGTGGCTCTTTATCTTCAAGCACAGCTTTTCTTACTGACGCATTATTTTCATGCGGACCATCAGGCCGTGAAAGACTTGAATCAGGAGGCAGCTTTTTTAGTATAGATACAAGATTGTTATCATTCTCAACAAATCTCATATGATAATACCATTCATCAAGTAAAGCAAAAGGCTTCACTCCTTTTGTAACCGGATGATCAGGAAATGAATCGAACTCTGCAGTCCACCATGGATTCACCGAATAATCTGTTTCAAAATATCCACCAATCCATCTCAAAAAATTATCTCCTCCTTCACCTTTCGGTATCTCTACTGCATAGTGCAGGTTCACGAGACCCGTTCCTTTTTTCATCAACCTGTCTATATGTGCCATATGAGGAATGACCATGTGCCTTTCACCACCATCGGAATACATTACAATGGCGTCTGCATCATCCAGTACGGTTGTGTCTTTTGGCCATCCCTGTTCTGTTACAACTGCATTAATACCGGAGACACTTTCATTCAGCAGCTTAGCGAGAAGTTTGCATCCTCCGAGATGCTCATGCTCGCCGATACCATGACTGTCATTACCTGGAATGAAAACTATCTTCTTTTTGGCGGCCATATCCGCCCGTTTAGGGCCAGTGCAGGAGACGGATACAAGTACTGAGATAGCGAGTAATAAAATGTTTCGCATTTATATTTATTTTTTCTTGAGTGTACCGAGATAGGAAAGCAGGTCAGCAAGATCCTGCTTCGACATTGTTTCGTGGAGGTCGGGCATCATTGAAACAGGAAGTTTTTTTATCAGTTTCACATCTGAAGTTTTCACTTTGTTCAGCGTGCCTCCCGGCAATTTCATACTGAGCTCCTTTTCAGATTTATCTTCCAGCAAGCCTTTTAAAGAAGAACCATTTTTCATGACCAGCTCTGTTGTTTCATATCCGAAACTGATGCCTGATGATGGATCGATAACAGCATCGAGTAATGCCTCTTTGGGAAGCTTGGTACCGATCTCTGATAGCTTCGGACCAAAATCGGTTCCTTCTCCATTTACCTGGTGGCAGATGGCGCAATTATTTTTAAATATGGTGACACCTTTAGCTGCATTTCCGTTCAATGCCATCACGCCATCGCGGTCGAAAGGTTCTTTTGGCGGTCCTCCTTCATTTTTAGATAAATGCTGCTTCGCGTCGATAATGAGATTTTTCTGTGGGCCTCCTTCGATACCTTCCAGTGCCGCAGGTATAAATTGCGGCGGCAGTTTATCCGATTGAATTAATTCATTGACCATGTCGCCACCACCCCAGCTGCGGCCCAGCATTATTAATGCGTGCTTTCTTATTTCGTCACTATATTTTTTATTGACGGCAATGGCCTGAATCTGTTTCATGCCGTTCCAGTCACCGGTTGTACTCATGGCAGTTAGCAGTGAGGATATTTTCGGGGTATCATTACCCTGTAGTACCTGGGTTACCAGGTCTCTCCTGTCGAATTTAAAAACCAGGTTGATCGCCTGTGGCGCAAGATTATCTTCCGGTTTGTTTAAAGCCATTTTCAAGAGATCGGGAGACTCCTGTTTAAGATTGTATTTTTCGGAAAGATCAATATATGTTTTTGTTTCATACACTGATTTCACCACATTGCTCAACGCCTGTTTGGCTACAGCAGAATTTTTCACAGCTTTTACATCAAGCCCCTGGAGCAACACCGCATTTAACTGAACGTCATTCTTTTTATTATCAGCGATCATCTGCAGCATCGCCTGGGTTTTCTTTGCACCGGCATTGAAATCAAAAGCACGGAAATACCTCAACCTCGATTTCAGGTCAGTACTTTCATCTGCCGCAAGCTTTATGAGGAATGGCAGACTTTTATCCGTTCTTGCACGCCATACAATGTCTCGTCCCTGCGCATTCTGAAACGGATCGGGATGTTTGGCTAAATATGCGGCAAAGAAACTATCCCAATGTCCGTCGGCACCTATGCCGAGTGCTTCAAGGTACCATCTGTCCTTTCCATCATACTGGTCAGCCAGATCTACCCACAACTGTGCAGCTTCAGGTGAATTATTTCTATGTAACGCAATGATGCATTCTCTTCTCACTTCTACATCTTTATCATTCATGAGCGATTTTATCACCCCGATTACATTTGCATTAAGTTCACGTGCTGCACGTATACCTGCAATTCTCAATTCAGGATCGCTTTCTTTGATAGCTCCATCTATA
>Ga0207701_10007874_pt1 | contig 10554 bp, 11 predicted proteins | sample KBSSwiSSwithPhiX_FD_184294 | JGI IMG/M metagenome (GOLD analysis project Ga0207701, IMG submission 184294) | Switchgrass rhizosphere bulk soil microbial communities from Kellogg Biological Station, Michigan, USA, with PhiX - S5 (SPAdes) (version 2) | ecosystem: Environmental > Terrestrial >...
GTCGACGGGCATGCCCATCTCGTTCGCTCTCGGTTTCGTCGCCGTGGCGTTCATGGCGGTGTTCATGCCCGCCTCTTCTCTCGACACCGTCACCCAGAGCGTGTACGAGGAGATGGCGTCGATCACTTTGCTGTCGATTCCGCTGTTCATTCTCAAAGGGGCGGCGATCGGCCGTTCCAATGCGGGGCGCGATCTGTATTCGGCGATGCATGCGTGGATGCAGCGCATCCCCGGAGGTCTAGGCATCGCCAACGTATTCACCTGCGCGCTGTTCGCGGCAATGGCCGGATCGAGCCCCGCGACGTGCTCCGCCATCGGCAGCGCGGGCATCCCGGAGATGCGCAAGCGCGGCTACTCGCCCGGCTTCGCGGCCGGAATCATCGCGGCGGGCGGCACCCTCGGCATCCTGTTGCCGCCGTCGATCACGATGATCCTGTATGCGGTGGCCGCCGAAGTGTCGCTCGGCCGGCTGTTCCTTGCAGGCATCGGGCCAGGGCTGCTGCTGGTCGCGCTGTTCGCCCTGTACGCGATGTACCGCTACCGCAAGGAGTTCGCCGCGGCCAAGGCCGCCTACGCGCGCGACGGCACGCATTCGGCGTACCTCGAGCAAACCACCTACACCCTGCGCCAGAAGGTCGAGATGCTCCCGCGCGTGCTGCCGTTCGTGATTTTGCTGATCGGCGTCATGGTGGCGCTGTACGGCGGGTACGCGACACCGTCGGAAACGGCGGGACTCGGCGCGGTCCTCGCGCTGGGGCTCATCGCTATCGTCTATCACGTGTGGCGGCCGCGCGACGTGCAGCCGATCCTCGCCGCGACGCTGAAGGAATCGACGATGCTGATGTTCATCATCGGCATGTCGCTGCTCTTCTCGTACGTCATGAGCTATCTGCACATCAGCCAGTCAGCCGCCGAAGCGATCGTCGGCATGCACCTGTCCAAGTGGCTGCTGCTGGCCGCGATCCTCGTCATGGTCGTCGTGCTCGGATTCTTTCTCCCGCCCGTGTCGATCATCCTGATGACGGCCCCGATCGTGCTGCCGCCGCTCAAGGCGGCCGGATTCGACCTGATCTGGTTCGGCGTGCTGATGACCATCGTCATGGAAATGGGACTGATCCATCCGCCGGTTGGGCTCAACATCTTCGTCATCAAGAACATCGCGCCCGATATTCCGCTGCGGGACGTGATCTACGGCGTGCTGCCGTTCGTCGGTCTCATGGTCGTGGCGGTGGTGCTGATCTGCATCTTCCCCGGTATCGCGACCGGCTTTCCGAATCTGGTGATGGGGGCCCCGACGAAATGAACGCGCCCGTCGTGCCGTCGCGCATCTGGAACAAGCGCGCGCAGGCACGCGAGCGCCGGCTGGCACGCGTGGCGGCGCGGCTCGGACCACGGCTCCGCGGCCGCATCGTCCCTTCCGCTGCCGTAGTCGCCCTGCTCGAGGAGGCGATCGAGGCCGGCGATCGGGTCTGCCTCGAAGGCAACAACCAGAAGCAGGCGGATTTCCTGGCGCAGGGCCTGACGGAGGTCGACCCCGCGCGCATCCACGACCTGCACATGGTGCAGTCAGTGCTGGCGCTGCCCGAGCATCTCGATCTGTTCGAGCGCGGAATTGCGTCGCGGCTGGATTTCTCGTTTTCCGGGCCGCAGGCGGCGCGGCTTGCGCAGCTTGCGGGCGCCGGCAAGCTCAACATCGGAGCGATCCACACCTACCTCGAGCTCTTCGCGCGGTACTTCGTCGACCTGACGCCAAGCGTGGCGCTGGTCGCCGCGCAGGCCGCGGATCACCACGGCAATCTCTACACGGGGCCCAACACCGAAGACACGCCGGTGATCGTCGAGGCGACGGCCTTTGCCAGCGGCATCGTCATCGCCCAGGTGAACGAACTGGTCGATTCGCTGCCGCGCATCGACATTCCGGCGGATTGGGTCAATTTCGTCATCGAGAGCCCGCGGCCCCACTACATCGAGCCGTTGTTCACTCGCGATCCGGCCCAGATTTCCGAGATCCAGGTGCTGATGGCGATGATGGCGATAAAGGGCATCTACGCGGAGTACGGTGTCGATCGCCTGAATCATGGCATCGGCTTCGATACCGCGGCGATCGAGCTTTTGCTGCCGACGTATGGCGAGTCGCTGGGGCTGCGCGGGAAGATCTGCCGGCACTGGGCATTGAATCCCCATCCGACGCTGATCCCCGCCATCGAGGCGGGCTTCGTCGAGTCGGTGCATTGCTTCGGATCCGAGCTCGGCATGGAGGAATACATACGCGCGAGGCCAGACGTGTTCTTCACGGGTCCCGACGGTTCGATGCGCAGCAATCGCGCGTTCTGCCAGACCGCCGGTCACTACGCCTGCGACATGTTCATCGGCTCCACGCTGCAGATCGACCTGGCGGGCAACAGCTCGACGGCGACGCTCGGCCGTATCTCGGGGTTCGGAGGCGCGCCCAACATGGGCGCCGATGCGCGCGGCCGGCGGCATCCGTCCGCGGCGTGGCTCCGTGCCGGACGCGAGTCAGCGAGCGGATCGACGTCCGCGCCACGCGGACGCAAGCTCGTCGTGCAAATGGTCGAGACGTTCCGTGAGCACATGCAGCCGGCCTTCGTCGAGCGGCTCGACGCATGGCAGCTCGCCGAATCCGCCGGAATGGCGCTGCCGCCGGTGATGATCTACGGCGACGATGTCACGCATATCGTCACCGAGGAGGGGATCGCCTATCTGCTCCTGTGTCGCACCGCCGAGGAGCGCGAGCAGGCGATTCGCGGAGTCGCGGGGTACACGCCGGTCGGCCGTGCGCGCGACCGCCGCGCCGTCGCTGCGCTTCGTGCGCGCGGGGTCATCCGCCGGGCCGCTGACCTCGGCATCGATCAGCGCGACGCTTCGCGGGACCTGCTCGCTGCGCGCTCGATCAAGGACCTCGTGCGCGCGTCGAACGGTCTCTACAACCCGCCCAGACGCTTTCGCAACTGGTAGTAGGCGCCGGCATGGAGCGACTCCATTTCACTTTTGAAGGCGGCACGAATCGCCCCGGGAAGCGGCCGCGCATCGTCGGGGTCGTGGCGTCCGGCAACCTCGAGGTGCTGATCGAGCCCCAGCCCGAGGAACCGGCGTGCACGATCCACGTCGACACCGCCGCCGTCGGTTTCGGCACGACGTGGGAAGCGGTCTTGCGCGACTTTTTCGAGCGTCATCCGCTGTCGCACGTGCGAATTTCGATCAACGATGCCGGCGCGACGCCGGCGATCGTCGCGCTGCGGCTCGATCAGGCGGTGGAAGCGCTCGAATGACCGGGGATTGGTCCTGATGCACAGCTACTACGAAAAGTCCGCACGCGAGCGAATCGATGCCATCGTCGACGCGGGGTCGTTTCGCGAGATCCTGCCGCCGCAGGCGCGGATGCTGTCACCGCATCTGCAGGCGCTCGATCTTCCGGTCGCATTCGACGACGGCGTGATCACGGGCGCGGCCACGCTCTCGGGTCTGCCGATTCTCGTCGCGGCGCAGGAAGGCGGATTCATGGGAGGCGCGGTGGGCGAAGTGCACGGCGCCAAGCTCGTCGGCTTGCTGCAGCGGGCGGTGCACGACGAGCTCGCGGGCGTCGTCCTCTTGCTCGAATCGGGCGGTGTTCGGCTGCAGGAAGCGAACGCGGGACTGATCGCGGTCTCCGAGGTGATCCGGGCGATTCTCGCGTCGCGCGCGGCCGGCGTTCCCGTCGTCGGCGCCATCGGCGGGCAGTACGGGTGCTTCGGAGGCATGGGAATCGCGGCCGCTTGTTGCACCGCGCTCGTCATGTCGGAAGAAGGCCGGCTTGGCCTGTCGGGGCCGGAAGTGATCGAGACCGCTCACGGGGTCGAGGAATTCGATTCGCGCGACCGTGGGCGGGTATGGCGCACCGTTGGCGGCAAGCATCGATACCTGCTCGGGGATTGTGCCGCGCTCGTCGACGATTCCGTCGAGGCATTCCGCAGCGCGATCGCGGATGCCATCGGGGCCGGCGATCGTCTGGACCTGGACGCGCTCGAGCAGGAGCAGGATCTCCTGGACAGGCGCCTGCAACGCTTCGGGCAGAGCACCGACGGCGAGGATATCTGGCGGCTCCTCGGGTGGCGCGAGCCCGAGCGCGTGCCGCTGCTCACGGCACCCGAGTTCGTGGCGCAGGCGCGCGAGAGGCGCGTGCGATGACCTGGCAGGACGCCGCAAGCCGGTTGTTTCCGCAAGGCCACGACATTGCGGCCGACGGCCCGTTGCTCGCGGGTACCGGGCGCAACGGCGACGCCGTGTTCGAAGTGACGGGCTCGACGGAACACACGGAAATCGGCGTCGATCTCGCGCTCGCGATGGCGAAGCGGGTGCTGGCGACGGTGCGCGACCATCCGGGACGTCCCATCCTGTTCCTCGTCGACACCGCCGGGCAACGCCTGCGTCATCGCGACGAGCTGCTCGGCATCAACCGCTACATGGGTCATCTCGCGAAGTGCGTCGAGCTCGCGAGGTTGCGGGGCCACCGGGTCATCGCGCTCGTCTACGACCAGGCGCTTTCGGGCGGCTTTTTGGCGAGCGGCATGATGGCGGACGTTTGCGCCGCGCTTCCCGACGCCGAGATCCGCGTCATGAATCTGCCGGCCATGGCGCGTGTGACGCGGCAGCCCGAAGAGCGCCTGCGCGCGCTTGCCGCAAAGTCGCCCGTGTTCGCGCCCGGCGCCATCAACTACGTGCAGATGGGCGGGATCGACAGCATCTGGGACGGGGATCTCGCGGCCCGCCTGCGCGATGCGCTCAGACGGGCGGACGGACACGACCGTCGCAGCGAAGACGGTCTCGAGCGCGGCGGGCGCGTGTTGGCGAAGCCCGTGGCCGCGCGCGTGCTGAGCGAGTGATGCAACCGCAGCTCGCCGGGCGCCGCGATGCGGCGAGCATGCACGCGCCGCTCGACCGTCACACGCTCGTATGGCTCAAGCCACGCGAGCGCGAGCGGATGTACGCGGTGGCGCGCGACGAGGGTCGTCGCGACGCGCTTCGACGCTGGTTCGCCAGTGACTGGCCACTCGTCGTGCGCCGTCCCGATCGCCCGATGCCCGCGGACGCCGTCGCGCTGGGCTTGCCGCTTCCACCATCCGAGGGCAAACAGCGTCTCGGGTTCGAGGTCGAGAACAACGCCATCTCGCGATTCCTGCCGCCCTTGCGTCTGCAGGACGCCGCGCGCGTGCTGCCGTCGCCCTGGAGGATGCCGCTCGACCAGCTTGCGCAGCAAGCGGCGCAGGTCGCGACGACTCTGCACGTCTTCGGGTCGGTTGCGTGGCAAGCGCTGACGGGGCTCGCCTACCTCACGGCTGAATCCGATGTCGATCTGTGGTGGCAGCCGGTGAGCGTCGTTCAGCTCGAACGCGTGATCGCGCTCATCACGGAGTGGCAGGCGCGTCACGGGTTGCGCGCGGATGGAGAAGCCGTGTTCCCGTCCGGTGCGGCCGTTGCCTGGCGCGAATGGCACGATGCGCGCACGGAGACCCGGATCCTTGCCAAGCGCATCGACTCGGTCGAGCTGGTCTCGCGCGCCGCGCTCGCGGCGACGCTCGCGTCATGAACGGCGCGATGCAATGCGTGGCGACAGTGGCAGTGCCGGTTCCGGCGCACGCTTGCGAGCGGTCCATCGACGCCGGGCCCCGCCGCGCAGGGGAGCCGCTCGTCCCCCATGCCATTGCGCGGCTCGCCACCCGGGCGCTCTGGGAGGAGTTGGCGGTTTTCCCAAAACCCGGGCTCGTTTCGTTGCGCGATGCGGGCGCGCATTCCGACATGGACGCGTCGACCTTCGTGCGCAGCCTGTTCGCATTGCGCGGATATTTTCGCGCCATCGCAGCGGCAGGCGCGCGAGCCGCGCCGTTCGAGCAATTGCGCACGCTCGGGCAACGCGCCGAGCGGGCGATGCTTCTCGCGACGGGCGGCGTCAACACCCATCGCGGCGCAATCTTCGCGCTCGGGTTGCTGGGCGCGGCGTCGGCGCTGGCGAGCGCGCGTCGCGAGCGCCTGACGGACGGCGCGGTGCGCGCGACGCTGATCGATGCATGGGGCGCGGACCTCGCGTTCCCTGTGCCCGTCCATTCGTCGCCATCGCACGGCACGCACGTATCGACGCGCTACGGTGCCACGGGCGCGCGAGGCGAAGCGCGCGCCGGTTTTCCCAGCGTGTTCGAGGTAGCCCTTCCGGCGCTCCGCGCGGCACGCCGACAGGGCCTCGATGCGCGCCGCGTCCGCCTCGCCGCGTTCTACGCGCTGCTCGAGAACGTGGACGATACGAACATCCTGTACCGCGGCGGCGTCGCGGGGCTCGTGCACGTCCGCCGCTCGGCGCAGGCGTTTCAGGCAGCAGGCGGCGTCGGCGCCGCCGATGGAATCGCGCGTGCGGAACGGATGCATCTCGACTTCGTGGCCCGTGGCCTGTCGCCCGGCGGTTGCGCAGACCTTCTCGCGTCGGCGTTGCTTGTCGACGCCCTCCAGACGGCAGTGGCATGAGCCTGGCGGTGCTGTGCCCGGGCCAGGGCGCGCAGCATCCCGGCATGCTGAAGATTGCCCGCGATGACCGCGCAGCGGCAGATGTCCTCAACGCCGCCCTGTCGGCGCTCGGCGCGGATCCTCGCTCGTGGCTTGACGATCCCGCCGCGCTCTTCGCGAACGTTCACGCGCAGCCGTTGATATGCGTGTCGCAGCTCGCCTGGTGGGCCGCGCTGCGCGGGCAGCTGCCGCAACCCGTTGCGTTCGCCGGCTACAGCGTAGGCGAGCTCGGGGCGTACGGCGTCGCCGACGCGCTGGATGCCGCCACGCTCGCGCGTCTCGCTCGCGATCGCGCCCGGCTCATGGATGCGGCCGCCGGCACCGAGCCCGGGGGCGTCATTGCGCTGCGCGGCATCTCGCGAAAGACCGCGGCTGAGATGTGCGCGGACAAGAGAGCTTTCGTCGCGATCGTCATCGACGAAGATGCATGCGTCGTCGGCGGTACGGAACGCGCGCTCGCTGCCGTGACAGAGGCAGCCGGTCGGGCGGGTGCGCAGGTCACGTGCTTGCGTGTGGGTATCGCCTCACATACGCCGCTGCTCGCCGTGGCCGCCACGGAATTCCGCGCGCTTCTCCAAGCAGCGCCGCTGCGCGCACCCGTGCGGCCGGTCGCCTGCGGTGTCGACGGTTCCTGGGTGACGACGCGTGAGCGCGCAGTGGGGGCGCTGTCGGAGCAGATCGCCCGCACCATCGAATGGTCGCGCTGCATCGACGCTTTGTACGAGCGCGGCTGCCGGGTGTTCCTGGAACTTGGTCCCGGCAGCGCGCTTTCCAGGATGGTGCGCAACCGCCTCGGACCGGTCGAAGCCCGGTCGGTCGACGAGTTTCGCGACTCCGGCGCCGTTGGGGCGTGGGTCCTGCGAAGCTGCGACCGGGTCGGATGATTGTCGACAGCAGGTGCGCGCGGCTCTCGACCAGGGCAGCGTCTTGCGCGGCACCGGTCGTAACGGTTCCGGTTAGAATCCGGTCCAATCACGGCGATTCGCAGCCGGACTCGCCTCCTAGGCATCACATCTTCCATGTCATGGGTCGATAAAGAGCTCAAGCGACGCGCTGCATTCTCGAAGCGCCCCGGGACGCGACCGCAGGCGCAAGACCTTGTCTCGGACCGCTTGCAGGCACTGTGGGACACGCTCGTCCGCACCAACGCGGCCTTGCCGAGCGAACTTCAGCTTTACGTCGATGCGGGGAACTCCGTCGTGAGCGTGACGGAGCACGCGACCTTCGTTGCGTGGCTGAGAGCGCACAATGGCGCCGCGCTGGGACTCGCGACGGACGGCATCCGCTATCTGTGGCCTGAGCGCGGCTTGCGCTGGAGCAACAACTTCTGGATCCGCTGGGACGTCGACGGCGCGCGCTACGTGCTCAACCGGCGGATCGGCAACTCGACGCCGATGACCATCGCCTCCTATCGATTCGACGACAGGCAAACCGACTACATGATCGAGCGTATGGTTGTGGGCAAGCGGATCAAAGTGCGGGCCGTTCGAAAAAAAAGGCTGTGGTTGTTCTGAAAAAGGCTGTGGTTGTTCTGAACAGCCCGGGCGCGGCAGCTCGGCTGCCGGGAATCTCCCGTCGCGAGCGCTTTGCATCTTGTTTGACGTGGGTCCAAGCCTGGGGCCTTGCAGATATTAATGCGAACCATTATCATTTGCATTATCTGCCACCCCCACTGAATGGAGCCACCCTTGTCACGCGCGCTTTCGTTGAACGCTGCCCTGTCCGTCGCCTTCCTGCTGCTTGCCCCTGTTCCCGCTTCGGCGGCCGAGGACGAGTACAAGCTCGTCATCCAGGATCACAAGTTCCAACCGACCGAGGTCGTCGTGCCGAGCGGAAAGAAGATCAAGCTCGTCATAGAGAACCGCGACGGGACCCCAGAGGAGTTCGAGAGCCATGCTCTGAACCGCGAGAAAGTCATCGCCGGCAAGTCGACGGCGACGATTTTCATCGGGCCGCTCAAGCCCGGCCGTTACCCGTTTGTCGGCGAATACAACGAAAAGACGGCGCAGGGCGTGATCGTGGTCAAGTAGACATCGAGCGAAATCCATGTTTGCCACTGCGATCATCGTCTTTCGCGAGATCCTCGAAGCGGCGCTTATCGTCGGCATCGTCGCCGCCGCCACGCGCGCCATTCCGGGCCGCACGCGCTGGCTTTCGGCGGGAATCGCCGCCGGTCTAATGGGTGCCGGCCTTGTCGCGCTTGGCACCGAGCGCATCGCCGATCTCGCGAGCGGGGTCGGCCAGGAGCTGTTCAACGCCGCGGTGCTCGGCATCGCGGTGGCCATGCTCGCGTGGCACAACTTGTGGATGTCGTCGCACGGCGCGGCACTTGCCGCGAACGCTCGCAGCGTCGGCGGCGCGATCCGCGACGGTCGACGCGAATGCTCCGTGCTGATGATCATTGTCGGGCTCGCGGTGCTCCGCGAGGGCTCCGAGACCGTGCTGTTCCTGTACGGAATCGCCGCTGCCGAGGGCGGCGCCTCGTGGCCAATGCTGATCGGTGGCGTGGCTGGCATTGTCGCGGGCATTGCCGTCGGGTATGCGCTGTACGCTGGGTTGCTGCGCATTCCGCTCCGCTGGTTCTTCGCCGCAACCGGCATTCTGGTGCTATTCCTCGCTGCGGGAATGGCATCGCAGGCCGCGCGCTTCCTGATCCAGGCCGACGTTCTGCCGAGCCTCGCGAACCCGCTTTGGGACACCTCCGCGCTGCTTCCCCAGACATCGCTCATCGGCACGCTGATGCGCAGCCTTGTGGGCTACGAGGACCGCCCGGCCGGCATGCAGATCGTCTTTTACGTGCTCGTGCTGATCGCGATCGGATCCGGCATGAAGTGGCTCAACCACGACAGTCCGGCTCGACCCAGCCGAGCAGCCTCTTGAAGGCCGGCTTCTTGCCGGCCTGCGTGGCCGTGGTTGCTTGCAGTAGCGCACATGCCGGTCCTGCCGATTACGTGTTCTTGCCTTCCGTCTCGTACGGCGAGCGCGAAATCGATTTCAAGTACGGGGCGGCGGCAAACAAACACGAGCCGTCGCAGCAGGCGGCGAGTCTGGGCGTTGGCTACGGCGCGACGGCATGGTGGTTCACCGAGTTCTACGTCAAGGGCGAGCGCGAAGGCGCGCACAGCCGTTTCGATGCGATCGAATGGGAAAACAAGTTCCAGCTCACCGACACCGGCAAATATCCCGTCGATGTCGGATTCATCCTGGAGCTCGAGCTGCCGCACGAGCGGAACGAGGGTAACGAATTCCGCTTCGGCCCTTTGTTCCAGACCGAATTCGACCTGGTTCAACTCAATTTCAATCCGCTGCTCACGAACATTTCCCGCGCGGTCGACGGTAACGGGACCTACTTTGGTTATCAATGGCAGGCCAAGTATCGCTGGCACCAGGCGTTCGAATTCGGCGCCCAGGGTTTCGGCGACATGGGCCGCTGGAACCATCTCGACCCCACGAGCGAGCAGAGCCATCGGATGGGGCCGGCGATCTTCGGGAAGTACAACCTCGGCGGCGGGCAGGCGATCGTATGGAACGCCGCGCTGCTGTTCGGCTTGACCGACGCGTCGCCCGATCGCAACTTCCGGATGCAGGCCGAGTACGAATTCTGAACGTGCGCGCTGCAGCGCCGGATGGCGACGCCGTCAACTCGAACCTTGGCGTGCGACGCAGGACAGTAGAGGTGAGCAAAGACTGATCAACTTGCATCTCGGGAGGCAAATCTTGAAGCATGGCCGTTGGACGATGATTCTTTGCGCTGTATCGGCAATGTTGCTTTATGGAAATGCTGGATTCGCGGCGACCAGGCATTACTACATTGCTGCCGAGGACGTAGTCTGGGACTACGCGCCGACCGGGCAAAATCTGATGCACTGCCATGATCCGGCGGGATGTCCGATTCCCGACCCGTGGACCAACAGCCACACCTTCAACAAGGTGCGCTACATCGAGTACACGACCGCGGGAATGACCGTCAAGAAGCCTCAGCCGGTGTGGCTTGGTGTCCTGGGG
>Ga0207701_10007876_pt1 | contig 10551 bp, 8 predicted proteins | sample KBSSwiSSwithPhiX_FD_184294 | JGI IMG/M metagenome (GOLD analysis project Ga0207701, IMG submission 184294) | Switchgrass rhizosphere bulk soil microbial communities from Kellogg Biological Station, Michigan, USA, with PhiX - S5 (SPAdes) (version 2) | ecosystem: Environmental > Terrestrial > Soil...
TTTTAAGCGGCGAGAGCGTACGTTTGATCGTTCGCAGTTACTTTGTTTCCAGTGGATTTACGAGCGAACTGGTGCTCGACGTGCACTGTTCCGACTCCGTACCTTCGTCGAAGCCAGGTCAGCCCCAGGAAGCGTAGTTTAGGCCATTGGCCACAGCTTCAAGAGATCTGCCGGCGCACGAATGATGTGGTCGGCGCCCCACTCCTCAATGGCGTCACCCAGTCCCAGGTATCCCCACGCGGCGACCACGGTGCCCATCGATGCCGCTCGGCCCGCCTGCACGTCACGCAGGTCATCGCCCACATAGATGCACTCGGCTGGACCCACGCCGAGGCGACTGGCGGCCTCGAGCAGCGGGGCCGGATGTGGCTTTGCGTGCCGCGTGGTATCGCCGCACACAAGCGCCGCGGATCTCGAGTGCAAGCCCATCGCTCGGACCACAGGCTCGGCGAAACGGGTTGCCTTGTTGGTGACGATCCCCCAGGGAATGCCGCGGCGCTCCAGGTGATCGAGAAGTGGCGGGATCTCGTCGAAGACGCGCGTATCACGGGTCATCCGCGCTTCGTAGCGGCGCAGGAAGTCGTCACGCGCTGCGGGAAAGTCCTCGTGTGGGGGCGCAATTTGGAGGGCGATGCCGACCATGCCTCGCGCTCCCGACCCGACCATCGGTCTGAACGCTTCGTACGGGAGCGGAGGCAACCCGCGCGCTTCACGAAGCTCGTTGCCGGCGCCGGCCAGGTCCGGTGCGCTGTCGATCAACGTGCCGTCAAGGTCGAAGAGAACGGCGGCGGGCGCCCTCATGCCGGCTTCCGGCACGCGAACAAGTAGTTGACGCTGGTGTCCTCGCTGAGCCAATAGCGCTCGGTCAACGGGTTGTATTCCATGCCACGTGTCGCAGTCAGTTCCAGGTCTGCGGCGCGACACCAGGCGGCGAGTTCGCTCGGGCGAATGAACTTTGCATACTCGTGGGTCCCCTTCGGCAGCAGCCGAAGAACATGCTCGGCCCCGACGATGGCGAAGGCAAAGGCTTTCGAGTTGCGATTGATGGTCGAGAAGAAGAGCCAACCGCCCGGCGTCGCGAGCTGTGCACAAGCCGACACGATGGAGGCCGGATCAGGAACATGCTCGAGCATCTCCATGCAGGTGACCACATCGAACGTGGCCGGACTCTCGGCAGCGAGCGCTTCGACGGCCACCTCACGGTACTCGACGTTCGGCGTCGCGGCTTCCAGCGCGTGCAGTTGGGCCACGCGCAATGGCTTGGACGCCAGGTCGATGCCCAGCACCCGTGCGCCGCAACGCGCCATCGAATCCGAGAGGATGCCGCCGCCGCAGCCGACGTCGAGCACCCGTTTGCCGCTGAGCTTGGCGGTGGCATCGATCCAGTCGAGTCGCAGCGGATTGATCCGGTGCAGCGGTCGGAAGTCGCTCTCAGGGTCCCACCAGAGATGCGCGAGTTCACTGAACTTGGCGAGTTCCTGAGGGTCGGCATTGATCATCGGACTATGCTAACCACCCCTGGGATTTGCGGACATACCCCCGGAGTCGACATCGCAAATCTGCCTCCGAATCTCAACAGCCAAAAACAGAAAACCCCGCCGTAGCGGGGTTTTCGATGCGGCGAATACTCGATCAGCGGCCGCGGGTACCGACCACTTCGATTTCCACGCGGCGATTCTTGGCGCGGCCTTCGGCGGTCTTGTTGTCGGCAACCGGCTGCTTCTCGCCCTTGCCCTCGGTGTAGACGCGGTTCTTCTCGACGCCCTTGCTCACCAGGTACGACTTGACGGCTTCGGAGCGACGCACCGAGAGACGCTGGTTGTACGCATCGGCACCGACCGAGTCGGTGTGGCCGACGGCGATGATGACCTCAAGGTTCAGGCCCGTCATCTTGCTGACCAGGTCGTCCAGCTTGGCCCGCCCTTCCGGCTTCAGCACCGACTTGTCGAAGTCGAAGAACGCGTCGGCGGCAAACGTCACCTTCTCGCTGGTCGGTGCCGGCGGAACAACTGCAGCCGGCGGCGGCGGTGCAGGCGGAGTAGCCGGCGGCGGGGGCGGCGGAGGCGGCGGCGGCGGGGGCGGCGGCGGGGGCGGCGGCGGCGGCGCGCCATCGCATTCCTTCAAGGCGGTGGCCGGCGTCCAGTAACCATCACGCCAGCACAGCTCATTCGTACCGTTCTTCCACGGCAGTCCTGTTCCGCTGACCCAGTTGTCTACCGTGCCGGTAGGCGAGGTCTGCGCGAACGCGCCCGACATCGAAGTTGCGACAGCAGCGGTTGCGAAGAGCGACGCCACCTTGTTCAGTTTCTTCATGATTCTCCTCTCGAGGGAAAGCACAGTAATGTTCTGAAAAACGTCCGAACCTGAATCGGAAAGTACTGGTAACCCCCGACAAAACGGGCGCAACCACCGACCGAGCGATTGTGCCATAGGGCTTTCGCGCAACCGGATTTTGCCCGTTGGACGACCGCTAGCGGCAGCCAATGTTGCTTCGGTACTACAACCGCCCGCACTTAGAATGACGGCCTCGCGAACGCTCGTTCGCGCGCCTTCTTTTCGGGCTCGACCCGCACATCCCGATGTCCCAATTCGCCAAGGAAACGCTGCCCATCAGCCTTGAAGAGGAGATGCGGCGGTCTTACCTCGACTACGCGATGAGCGTGATCGTCGGCCGTGCGTTGCCCGACGCGCGCGACGGGCTGAAGCCGGTGCACCGGCGCGCGTTGTTCGCGATGCACGAGTTGAACAACGACTGGAACCGCCCCTACAAGAAGTCGGCGCGCATCGTCGGTGACGTCATCGGCAAGTACCACCCGCACGGTGACCAATCGGTCTACGACACGATCGTGCGCATGGCGCAGGATTTTTCGATGCGCCACATGCTCGTCGACGGCCAGGGCAACTTCGGCTCGGTCGACGGCGACAACGCGGCAGCGATGCGGTACACCGAGATCCGCCTGGCGAAAATCGCGCATGAGATGCTGGCCGATCTCGACAAGGAGACGGTCGACTTCGGCCCGAACTACGACGGCAGCGAGCGCGAGCCGCTGGTGCTGCCGTCTCGCCTCCCGAATCTGCTTGTCAACGGCTCCGGCGGCATCGCGGTCGGCATGGCGACCAACATTCCGCCGCACAACCTGAACGAGGTCGTCGACGCCTGCCAGCACCTGCTGCGGAACCCGGAAGCGACGATCGACGAGCTGATGGAAATCGTGCCGGCGCCCGACTTTCCGACCGCCGGCATCATTCACGGCCTGGCCGGCGTGCGCGAGGGCTATCGCACCGGACGCGGCCGCGTCGTGATGCGCGCGAAGTGCCACTTCGAGGAGATCGATCGCGGGCAGCGTCAGGCGATCATCGTCGACGAGATTCCGTATCAGGTGAACAAGAAGAACCTGCTCGAGCGCATGGCCGAGCTGGTTCACGAAAAGAAGCTCGAGGGCATCAGCCACATACAGGACGAGTCCGACAAGTCCGGGATGCGCGTGGTGATCGAACTGAAGCGCGGCGAGGTGCCGGAGGTCGTCCTCAACAACCTCTACAAGCAGACGCAGCTGCAGGACACATTCGGGATCAACATGGTCGCGTTGATCGACGGCCAGCCGAAGCTCTGCAACCTGAAGGACCTGATCGACATCTTCCTCGAGCATCGGCGGGAGGTAGTGACCCGGCGCACCGTGTTCGAGCTGCGCAAGGCGCGCGAGCGCGGCCATGTGCTCGAAGGCCTCGCGGTGGCGCTCGCCAACATCGACGAGTTCATCGAGACGATCAAGGCGTCGCCGACCCCACCGATCGCGAAAACGGCGCTGATGATCAAGAGCTGGGACTCGTCGATGGTGCGCGAAATGCTGTCGCGCGTCGGCACCGACACGCCCGGCGGTCGCGACGCCTACCGGCCGGAGGGCCTGCCGATACGCTTCGGCATCCAGCCGGACGGGCTGTACCGGCTGTCCGACGACCAGGCCAGCGAAATTCTGCAGATGCGCCTGCAGCGACTCACCGGGCTCGAGCAGGACAAGATCCTCGGCGAGTACCGCGAGGTGATGGAGCACATCGCCGATCTGCTCGGCATCTTGGCAACGCCGGCGCGCGTGACGACCATCATCGCGGACGAGCTCGCCGCGATCAAGCAGGAGTTCGGCCAGACCAAGGTCGGCGCGCGGCGCAGCACGATCGAGCACAACGCGCTCGACCTCGGCACCGAAGATCTCATCACGCCGACCGACATGGTCGTGACGCTTTCGCACACCGGCTACATCAAGAGTCAGGCGCTGTCGGAGTACCGCGCGCAAAAGCGCGGCGGCCGGGGCAAGCAGGCGACGCAGACGAAGGAAGACGATTGGGTCGACCAGCTCTTCGTCGCCAACACGCACGACTACATCCTCTGCTTCACCAACAAGGGCCGGGTCTACTGGCTCAAGGTCTGGGAAGTGCCGCAAGGCGCGCGGGCTTCGCGCGGTCGGCCGATCGTCAACATGTTTCCGCTGCAGCCGGGCGAGAAGGTCAATGTCGTGCTGCCGCTGACCGATGGCTTCCGCCGGTTTCCGCCGGATCACTACGTCTTCATGGCGACGGCTCAGGGCGTGGTCAAGAAGACGGCGCTCGACGAATTCAGCAACCCGCGCAAGGCCGGCATCATCGCCGTCGATCTCGACGAGGGCGACTTCCTGATCGGCGCCGCGCTGACCGATGGTCATCACGACGTGATGCTGTTCAGCGACGGCGGCAAGGCGGTGCGCTTTGACGAAGAAGATGTCCGCTCGCTCGGCCGCGCCGCGCGCGGCGTGCGCGGCATGACGCTCGACGAAGGCCAGAGCGTCATCGCCCTGCTGGTCGCCGAGGACGAGACGCAGAGCGTGCTGACCGCCACCGAGAACGGCTACGGCAAGCGCACCTCGATCGGCGAGTACACGCGGCACCTGCGCGGCGGCAAGGGCATGATCGCGATCCTGCAGAGCGAACGCAACGGCAAGGTCGTTGCCGCGACGCTCGTTCGGCCGGACGACGAGATCATGCTGATCACCGACCGCGGCGTTCTCGTCCGCACCCGTGTCGCGGAGATCCGCGAACTCGGTCGCGCCACCCAAGGCGTGACCCTCATCGCACTCGACAATGGCAGCAAGTTGATCGGACTCCAGCGGATCGTGGAGAACGATGCCAACGTCGATGCAAGCCTCGAAACCAGCGGCGATGCGAGCCAAGAGCCGCCAGCCGAGGAGACCCCTTGATGAAACGATTGATGATGGCGGCGCTGCTTTCGAGCGCCGCGCTGGCCCATGCACAGACCACGCCGGCCGCTTCGGCGACGCCTGCCTCTCCCGCCAAGAAGGAATTGGTTCAGAAGCTGCTAGTCCTCCAGCAGCCCGGCATCGAGCAGGTCGCGCGCGGGCTGGTCGAGCGCCCTGCCCTGCAAATGATGCAGGAGGCCGGCCAGGTCCTGCAGCGCCAGATCGCGCCTGACAAGCGCGAGGCGATCGGCAAGCAGGTCGAGGCCGACGTCAAGAAGTATGTCGAGGAGGCCACGCCGCTGGTGCGCGAACGCGCCGTCAAGTTGGCGCCGGCGACGATCGGCCCGATTCTCGAGGAGAAGTTCAGCGAGGACGAGCTGAAGCAGCTGATCGCCTGGCTCGAATCGCCGATCAACAAGAAGTACGCGCAAATCGGCCCCGAGATGCAGACGGCGTTCGTGCAGAAGCTGGTGGTCGATGCGCGTCCCGTTGTCGACCCGAAGCTGCAGGCGCTCGACGCCAAGGTGCGCAGCACGCTCGGGCTGCCTGCGCCCGGCGCGGCCTCTGCCCCTGCGGCGTCGCGCCCCGCATCGGCGCCGAAGTCGAAGTGACGCGTCCGGTCGGCCATGGCTGACGCGGCGCCGCCTTCCGATGCCGAGTTGGTCGGCCTGCGCGAACGGATCGACGCCGTCGACCGTGATCTGCTCGGCCTGCTGAATCGGCGCGCCGAGCTGGCGCAGCAGGTCGGCGAGGTCAAGCGCAAGGAAGGCTCGGTGGCGTTTCGCCCTGAGCGCGAAGCGAAGGTGATTGAAGCGCTGAAGAAGCAGAACGCCGGCCCGCTCAAAACCGAGAGTGTCGCGCCGATCTGGCGCGAGATCATGTCCGCGTGTCGCGCACTCGAGACGCCAACGCGGGTCGCCTACCTCGGTCCGTCCGGCACTTTCAGCGAACTGGCTGCGGTCGGCTTCTTCGGTTCATCGATCGTCCGCATGCCCTGTCCGAGCATCGACGAGGTGTTCCGCGCGACGACCGCCGGCGCCGCTGACTTTGGTGTTGTGCCGGTCGAGAACTCGACCGAAGGCGTGATCGCGCGTTCGCTCGACCTGTTTCTCACCGGTCCGCTCGTGATCCTCGGCGAGACGAGCCTGGCGGTCCGCCACAACCTGCTGCGCCGCGAGAACCGCCTTGATGGTCTGACGGCGATCTGTGCCCATCCGCAGGCCCTGGCCCAGTGCAACGCCTGGTTGAGCGAGCGCCTGCCGGGTGTCGAGCGCCGGCCGGTCGCCAGCAATGCCGAAGGCGCGCGCCTCGCCAGCCTCGATCCCTCGCTCGGCGCGTTGGCCAGCCTGCACGCGGCGAGCGAATATGGTCTCCATGTCGTGGCGCCGGCGATCCAGGACGACCCGAACAACCGCACCCGCTTCGCGATCGTGACCCACCCGGATCGCCATCCGCAGCCGCGCGCTTCAGGGCAGGACCGGACCAGCCTCGTCGTCTCGGTCGCCAACCGGCCCGGCGCGGTGCACGACATCCTGGTGCCGCTCAAGGTGCACGGCGTGTCGATGACCCGCTTCGAGTCGCGGCCTTCGCGCTCCGGCCAGTGGGAGTACTTCTTCTACATCGACCTGCAGGGCCATCCAGACCAGCCGCCGGTCGCTGCCGCGCTCGACGAGCTGCGCCAGCTGTGCGCGTTCTTCAAGGTGCTCGGCACCTATCCGATCGACGCGCACTGAGCGATAGTCGGGCGCATGTTCAACCAACTCGGCGTGATCGGATGCGGCCTGATGGGCGGCTCGTTCGCGCTCGCGCTCAAGCGCGCCGGCCTCGTCCGTCGCGTCGTCGGCTACAGCAAGTCGCCGTCGACGACCGAGAACGCACGCCGCCTCGGCATCATCGACACGGTGGCGGAATCGGCCTTGTTGGCGGTATCGGGCTCCGACATCGTGCTGATCGCCGTGCCGGTCTCGGCGACCGAAGCCACGTTCAAGGCCATCCGCCATCTCATCGAGCCGGGCGTGCTGATCATGGATGTCGGCTCCACCAAGCGCGACGTCGTCGATGCGGCGCGGCGCGTCCTGAAGGACCGGATCGGCTCGTTCGTGCCGGCGCACCCGATCGCCGGCAAGGAAGTCTCCGGCATCGCGCACGCCGACGCATCCCTCTATGCCGGCCGGCAGGTCATCCTGACGCCGCTGCCGAAAACCCAGCCCGAGCTGGTTCAGAAGGCGACCGACGTCTGGGCCGCGATCGGTGCGCAGGTCCTGCGCATGACGCCCGAAAACCATGACGCCGCGTTCGCTGCGGTCAGCCACCTGCCGCATTTGCTCGCCTTCGCCTTCTTCAATGCGGTCGCACGGCAGCCGGCCGGGCGCGACTACCTGTCGCTCGGCGGGCCGGGCTTTCGCGACTTCACCCGGATTGCGGCCAGCAACCCGGCCGTCTGGCGCGACATCCTGATGGCCAACCGCGAAGAAGTCCTGAAGCAGACGCAGCGCTTCCGCGCTGCCCTGGATGCGATGGAGCACGTCATCAGCACCGAGAACACCGAAGCGCTCGAGGAGCTGATCCGCAGCGCGTCGGACGCGCGCAGCGGCTGGCAGATGAACGCGTCGACGCCGCACACCAGCCGCTAGACGCACGCTCGGCGTTGACGCAGGCTGCCGCATGTACACGACGCGCTTCCTCGATCTCCCGCCGTTCGCAAGGGCCAGCGGCAATGTCTACTTGCCCGGCTCGAAAAGCATTTCGAACCGCCTGCTGCTCCTCGCCGCGCTGAGCAGCGGCACGACCGTGCTGACCGAACTCCTCGACTCCGACGACACGCAGGTCATGCAAACCGCGCTGCGCCAATTGGGCTGCGCGGTGGAGGCCGAACAATCCGAGGTGCGCATCACGGGGCTCGGCGGTCGCCTGCAATGTCGCGAGGCCGCACTGTTCCTCGGCAATGCCGGCACCGCGATGCGCCCGCTGGCTGCCGCGCTGGCCGTGCTCGCGGCGACGCAAGGCGGCCGCTTCGAACTGCGCGGCGTCGACCGCATGCACGAACGACCGATCGGAGATCTGGTCGACGCGTTGCGGCAACTCGGCTGCTCGATCGACTATCTGGGCACCGACGGCTTTCCACCGCTGCGGCTGAACGCCAGCGCGCGGCCGCTTAATCTCGGCGAGCCCATCCGGGTCCGCGGCGATGTCTCGAGCCAGTTCCTGACTGCGCTGCTGCTGGCGCTGCCACTGGTGGCGGCTGGTCACGACGTGGTGATCGAAGTCGACGGGGAACTGATCTCGCGACCTTACGTCGAGATCACGCTCAACCTGCTCGGGCGTTTCGGCGTCGCTGTCGAGCGGCACGGCTGGCAGCGTTTCGTGATTCCGGCCGGCAGCGCGTACCGCTCTCCCGGCAGCGTCCGCGTCGAAGGCGATGCATCGTCGGCCTCTTACTTCATCGCCGCCGGCGCGCTCGGCGCGGACGCAGAACCGGTGCGCATCCATGGCGCGGACATGGATTCGATTCAGGGCGACATCCGGTTCGTCGACGCCGCCCGCGCCATGGGCGCGCGAATCGACAGCGGACCCGGCTGGCTCTCGGCGCGGCGGGGTCGCTTTCCGCTTCAGGCCGTGACGCTCGACTGCAGCGACATCCCGGACGCGGCGATGACGCTGGCCGCGATGGCGTTGTTTGCCGAGGGCACCACCCGGCTGACCCATATCGGCAGCTGGCGCGTCAAGGAGACCGATCGCATCGCGGCGATGGCCGCCGAATTGCGCAACTGCGGCGCGCACGTCACCGACGGTGCCGATTTCCTCGAGGTCACGGCGCCGGCGACCTGGCGTGCCGCATCGATCGACACTTACGACGATCACCGGATGGCGATGTGTCTCTCGCTGGCGGCGTTCAACGGCGCCCGCTCCATTGCGCCGGCGCTGCCCGTCCGAATCAACGATCCGCGCTGCGTCGGCAAGACATTCCCTGATTACTTCGAGGCGCTGTTCGGCATCGTAGAGGCGGCTCCGGATTCAATCCCGGTCATCACCGTCGACGGGCCGACCGCATCGGGCAAGGGGACGCTGGCCAGTGCGCTGTCCGCTGCCCTCGGCTACAACCTGCTCGACTCCGGTGCGCTGTATCGCGCGACGGCGCTCGCTGCCTTGAACGCCGGCGTCGCTGCCGACGACGAGGCGACGCTCGCCGACTTGGCGAAGCGCCTCGCGCTGCGCTTCGACGGCGAACAGATCGCGCTCGACGGGGTCGATGTCACCCTCGCGCTGCGTCGGGAGGAAGTCGGCGTGCTGGCGTCGCGCATCTCGGCATGGCCGCGGGTCCGGGACGCGCTGCGCGAACTGCAACTGTCGTTTCGCCGCCTGCCCGGGCTGGTGGCCGATGGACGCGACATGGGGACGGTCATCTTCCCGGGCGCGCCGCTCAAGGTTTTCCTCACCGCGAGCGCCGCCCGCCGGGCCGAACGACGCTACGCGCAGTTGAGTTCGAAGGGCATTTCCGCTAACATCGACAGTCTTCGCGCCGACCTGGAAAGGCGCGACGCCCGCGATCAGAACCGCAGCGTCGCTCCGCTCCGACCAGCCGAAGACGCGCTGTTGCTGGACAACTCGGCCCTCTCCGTCGAAGACTCGGTGGAACTGGTGCTCGAAGCCTGGGAACGACGCAGGCCCTTCGGTTGAAATCGCGCTTCGCGAGCCCACTTGAAGAGCACCGACGGCCCGTCGCCTTCCCTCCTGTGCCGCTCATTCCGTAGGCACGCCGAGGCGCCGGATCATTAACCAACCGCAGCTTCGGCTGCACCGGAAATCTGCATGCCACAAACTCAAGTTGCCACCCCTGAAGGCGGCGAATCGTTCGCCGCGATGTTCGAGGAATCGCTCGCCAAGTCCGAGATGCGGAGCGGCGAGGTCATTACCGCCGAGGTGATCCGTGTCGAACACAGCTTCGTGGTGGTCAACGCCGGCCTCAAGTCCGAGGCCTACGTTCCGATCGATGAATTCAAGAACGACCAGGGCGAACTCGAAGTTCAGCCCGGTGATTTCGTCTCGGTTGCGATCGACGCGGTCGAGAACGGCTACGGCGACACGATCCTGTCGCGCGACAAAGCCAAGCGCCTCGCCTCGTGGCTTTCGCTCGAGAACTCGCTCGAGTCCGGCGAGTTCGTCACCGGCACCGTCAACGGCAAGGTCAAGGGCGGTCTGACCGTCCTCGTCAACGGCATCCGCGCCTTCCTGCCCGGCTCGCTGCTCGACACGCGTCCGGTCAAGGACATGAGCCCGTTCGAGGGCAAGACGATGGAGTTCAAGGTCATCAAGCTCGACCGCA
>Ga0207701_10007877_pt1 | contig 10550 bp, 9 predicted proteins | sample KBSSwiSSwithPhiX_FD_184294 | JGI IMG/M metagenome (GOLD analysis project Ga0207701, IMG submission 184294) | Switchgrass rhizosphere bulk soil microbial communities from Kellogg Biological Station, Michigan, USA, with PhiX - S5 (SPAdes) (version 2) | ecosystem: Environmental > Terrestrial > Soil...
CGCGACTATGCGAGCGTGAAGGCTGCGTAGCCACCTGACATTGAACAGGACGTCGATGGGCGAATAGGTTGCCGAGGTTGATTACCGAGTGATGGCACGACAGGTCGGACCGCAAGAACGCAAACCTGAACACAGCCGTGCGCCTAAAAGCGCGTGACCGAGATGAGGACGTTCTTGGCGAATTCCATCAGGGCCCGCAGGCTTCGGCTTGCATGATGAGGCCGGATATAAGACTGCAGCCAGTACCTCGTTGCGACATCACCTCAAAATCAGCTTGGCAAACCGGGCGGTGTCCATATAAGGCTGTGTGAAAACTCGATTCGGATTATGGGCGCGAAAATTCGGCCTCTCAGATCGCGCTGTATTCGATTCTTTGCGCGCACGGAGGGGTAAGAAGACCCCCGAAATCGAAATCGAAATGTGTTTTCACACAGCCTCGGCCAAGAGCCGTCTTAAGCCAGTCTGCCCGGAAGCCGACCCTTGATGGTTCCAATGCGGGTCGATACAAGGCACGCGAGTTACCGTTTGTACGCGCGGCAAGGCGCACAACAAAAAAGGGCGAGCAAGTCGCTCACCCCGTCAGTGTCCTAACGAATGCGCCTGCGCCGCGTTCGATCGCCTAGGGGCCGTTCATCTGCGCCTCCATTCTAAGCGTTCCGAGTTATTGAGGAGGGATACGCGGGGAGCAAATGTTGAAGGGGAGATAGCCCATCGCAAGGTTCCGAGCTCCGACATCACTAATGAACGTAAATCCGTGCGCCAAGGGGAAGTTACAAGAGGCGATCATGTAACCCTGGAAATTGGGCGCTATGGTCTGCAACGTAGTCGTATAGTTGGCTCCTGCGTCGATGGTTGGCGTTGTTACAGGGGCCGGAGGAGTAGTGGGGGCAGCCGTAGTGCCACCGAAGAAGTTGAGCGTACACGTGCCCGGTGTCTTGGTTGTGCCGAAGGGATCGGAAGTTGTGTTGGCAATGCTTAAACCGGTATCAAAGCCCGCCTGGTTTGTTAAGAACGGGAAGAGTATGTAGGTCTTTGTAGCCGAATCAGAGCAAACGCCCAATGGCACACCTGCCGTTCCTTGCGGTCCTTGCGGTCCTGCTGGGCCTGCCGGGCCTTGGATACCAGTTTGATTCCATGAAATCAACACTTCGTTCGATTTGCATTGTCCGGCAGTGCTGACTATCTTAATCTCCCCGGACGATTTGTTGACACACCCCAAAATGACGGTGTTCTGGCCGTAAGAAGGTGACATCGCTAAAAGGACCGCTACAGCGGTTGTCAGTGCTGGCAATGACGCAACAATTCTTCTCATCCCAACCTCCCATTTCGATGTAACCACAATTTGTGAAGCGGTGGACCGCCTTACGGGGACGTCGTATCCGATTTCAAGGCAACATCACAGTGAGTTACCCGCGCAAGAAGGCTAGAAGTCGAGTCGGCCAGATTGTGGCGCGTTACTGCGTGCGGCCCGTAACCGAGTACGACCCAGACCGACCCCAACAAAAGGCACCGCTAGCACACAATATACCTCCTGGCGCACTTGGTGCAAAAACAATGTCTGGACGCCAACCAGCGTCCGTCTCCTGCCGCCGCCTTAAAGTTGAACGACAAGAACTCGCCACGCAATCGTAAAGCGTCAACCAGCTAGCCTTCGGAGCACAGTAACCAGCGTGTGTTGTCGACCTCGGCGCAGTGGCTCGGTGGCGAGGCGCGCGGTCGTGCGCAAGGCGCAGGCGTGACTCCCGCCCGGCGCGACAATGCGGTAGCCGCTGCGCCGAAACAGAATGTCTACGCGCTTGTACAGTTACAACGTCTGCTTCGCGGCAACGCGACAGTCCGCGTTGGGTCGACAACTGTCTCATCGTGTTTCCGATAGCCGACGTTCATGCGAACGACGGCTCACGGCGAATGAATTCGGCCGCCGTCGGCCACGAGCGGCCATCGAGCCCTGCGCCGCTAAGCGGTCGTCCACCGTGTACTGCGACCGCGCGCGAACCTTCAGGGTTGGGTTCATTCGCCGAGAGTGAGATTGACACGCCTCGATGAAATCCCGTTTCATTCTGGCGGCACCTGGGTGCCGAAGGGGTAGCGTTCAGGCGGGCGCTTGCGAGGCGGCCGCTTTGACATCGTATCAGCTCACCGTCAACGAGAGTGCGGAAGGTCGTTGACACAACCAAGCAATCAGCGCAACGTCGACAAACGCGCGGGATAAGCGATGGCATTTTCAGCACTCGCAAGGTCTCGCGGTATCTGACGGATTATCCTTGCCCGACCGCCTTTCCGGCCCGTCACGGGAGTAGGATTCCGCCAAAACACTGACCGGTCAAATAGGAGAGTGTTATGAACCTCACAATTCCGATGTTCCGAAAGGCGCGTCGCCATTTCTTTAGCACCGCAGCGGCCGTACTGTTCGCCCTAGGCAGCTTCGCGATCGCCCCGGTCGCCATTGCCGCAAACGACAATGCTAACAATCCACATTGGGTCGCCAGCTGGGCCACTTCTCCGGCAGCATATTTCGTGTACGCAGCCCCGGTGCCACAGAATCAGGCGCTTGGGTTCTCGCCGACGAAATCCGCCGTGGCCAATATTCAACCTGACCTCGCGTTTCCCTTTCCCAACGCAAAAACTACTGGAGCAACAGCGGTCAACCAGACCATTCGCTCCATCGTCAAGCCCGACCTCTGGGACAATAGGATGCGGGTCCGGTTTTCCAATGTCTTCGGCAATCAGCCATTGACCTTCAACGCAACCACTGTTGCTCTGCAGGAATACGCTGGTAATGTCGTGAATGGTACCGTCACCCCGGTTACGTTTGGCGGCGCGAAGTCGGTGACAATCCCGGCCGGCCAGGAGGTATGGAGCGACAGCATCAAACTGTCATGGGTCAATAACGCCGATGACCCGCTTCTTCAGGGTCGCAATCTGGCGGTCAGCTACTCCGTCGCGGGCGACAGTGGCCACATGACTCATCACAGCGGGGCCAATATGACCTCGTTCATCACCCCGAGCGGCAGTGGGGATCACACGCAGGACGTGAACGGCTTTGCGTACGAATACACCACGACGTCCTGGTTCTTCTTGACCGCGGTGGACGTTATGGCCCCGGCCGATACGGTCGTCGTGGCCGCCTTCGGTGATTCGATCACAGACGGTACCCACACGACCCTCAACACCAATGACCGCTGGGCGAACGTGCTTTCCCGTCGATTGCATAACGCCTATGGAAACAAAGTCAGCGTCGTCAACGAGGCAATCGGAGGCAATCGAGTTATTCCTCCAGTCGTTGCAAATGCCACTGCGGGTCCGGCTGCGGTCGATCGGCTTGACCGCGACGTGCTGGGACTGTCGGGACTGACCCATGTGATCTGGCTCGAGGGTATTAATGACCTCGGCGCTGGGTACGGGCAAGCTGCAAGTCCGACTCCTGTTTTCGAAAACCCCGTCATCCATACGCCGATGAATATTATTGCGGGGTATCAGAATGTGGTTGGCCGACTGCACGCACGGGGCATCAAAGTGTACGGCGCCACCATCATTTCCGCGCTGGGGATGAATAACCCCACACAGGGCTGGGATCTAGTCAACTTTCCTAACTTCCTGGCTACCGTGGATAACGGTGCGGTCATCGATGGCTATCGCCAGCAGATCAACCAGTACATTCGCACCTCCGGACTCTTTGACGGAGTGGTCGATTTTGACCAGGCAACACTCGACCCGACTACGGGCAACATGAGGGCGGCGTACCTACCCAACAGTCAATTCACTCAATTGCCGTGGGACTATCTCCACCCGAATCACGCCGGCTATAACGCCATGGGCCTAGCAGTCGACATAACTCCGTTCGCGCCCGGTCGTCATTAGTCGCAAGAGGTGACCATGCGACTGTCGTTGCGCTGGCGCCAAACGGCGACCCAGCGCGGCGGCAGGTCGGGAGCGTGAACAGTCCAACCCACCGCTCAGGATTGGCGGCTCATTGCCAAATCCATTTCACGGAACGGATAGGCCAACCACTTCGCGGTTGGCCGTCTGTTCGTGTCAACGTCAGCTTCAACACCGATGAGTGTCTGCTTTCCGAAAGATCGACCGGCTCCATTGGGTCGAAAGCGCCATGTCGACCATCCGCGGTGACTGGCTGCTTACTGTGCTGTTCCTGACGTACAACCAGCTAATCTATAGAGCGGCGGCTGGACGATCTGAGGCGATCGGAGCCGGGAGTATCGAGCACTCGGCACTTCGCACGACACGCTAACTGCTATTTGTGTTCCGCGGATTTCGTATCTTCGCAGCCTGCTGAGTACGAGGTACTTCGGACTGAATACCGGTTGCGGCGCCCTGTTCGGCGGCTCGCGGACCCTTAGCGGACGTTGGCCCGTCGTCACCCGAACTGTGGAATCCCTTCAGGGGCATAATGGCGGGTACGAGGGGGAGCTGATGGCCGTCATCACCTGCGTCGAGGATCTGCGCGTCATCGCGAAGCGCGGCGTGCCGCGCATGTTTGCGACTACGCGAACACCGAGTCCTGGATCGAGAGCACTTACCGCGCTAACCACGCGCGCTTCCAGGCGATTCGGCTGCGCCAGCGTGTCGCCGTCACATCGATCAGCGCAGCACGGCGAGATGGATGTACTGATTCGCTCCGACTTCGATGCGATAGCGCGTACTGCTAAGGCAGTCGACATGAAGCCGCAGTAGTGTAGCAAGCCGATACTAGGTACTCGTCATCGCGGTCGTCATCTCATTCGCCTGACCAAATGAATAGCCACGCTACGCGCCTCACGCAACCAGGACGGCATATCATTTCCGGGCAAGTGTCAGAACCCAGTCTTTCGAGTGCCGCCGAAGGCTGGCGAGGCGTTATGCTCGAATTCTTTCATGGTGGCCCGTCTGACTTCACCGCGGTCTTCGAAAACCATGGCATTGCACTGCATCTGAACGGATGCATGAACGTGTATCAACACTTCGAGGGCAAGCAATGCCATAGCCAGATGCGCCGCGGCAGTATCTCCATCAGCCCCGCAGGGGCTCCAAAGACGTTTCAGCACAAGGCCGGTGGCGATTTCCTAGTCGTGCATATCTCGCCGTTGCTTCTTTCTCGAATTGCGAAGGAGGCGAAGTGCCAAACGTCGGGCGAGGTGGTGATCCTGAATATGTTTTGTACGCGCGACGTTCTCCTTGAACGCTTGGCGCTGCAGCTATGGGACGAGTATCAAACCAATGATGTAGCCAGCGGCATATCCGCCGAATCGCTTGCGAACCAGCTTGGAGTGCATTTACTGCGTCGTTATTCATCGCTTGGAGCGGCCCCGAAAACGGGCGCGACGACACTGTCCGCCAAGGCGCTGAGGCGCGCTATGGATTACATCGAAGCAAATCTCGCAAAAGATTTGACGGTCGAAGAGGTGGCCCGAGCGATCTCCCTAGGTCGGTGGCATTTCGCCCACGCTTTCAAGAATACGATCGGTGTCGCACCACACCAATACGTCGTCGAACGTAGGATTGAACTAGCGAAGCTGTTACTTCGCGAAACAGATCTTCCGATCGCCAATATAGCGGCCAGAGCCGGCTTCTCGACGCAAAGTCATTTCTGCGTGACGTTTCAAAGACTCACCGGTACGACAGCCGGCACCTTTCGGAAAAAGAAGTAAGGTTGCACTTTACCTTCTGAATATCCCCTCAAGTCATGGGGCCGTCGCTCGATGTCGTGAAGGACTGCATCGCTGCGTTATGCATGCCCTCGAAAAACTTTCGCACAGATTGACAAATTCGTACCTAAAACCGAAACGCAGGCTTTAACCGGCCGCTTATCCTTCGACGGCGGAGCTTCGCATGGTGGAGCTTTAACTCGAAGGAGGGGTAAGTGATGACTGATCGAAGCAAGAGGGATGTCGTAGAAGCAAAATCCGAAATCATGAAGCGGTCCTGGCGAGCAGCTCTGGGTATCGCAAGTGTCATTGCAATACTTGCGCCGGTTAGCAGCCAAGCGCAGATTAGTTCTTGCTCGTCGAGTCCGCAACCCCCATTTTGCAAGGCCGTGCGGGGCGACCGCGCGAGCGGATGGCTGCCGCAGACTCGATCCGAGGTCGTCGCGCGTAACGGGATGGTTGCTACCAGTCAGGCTCTCGCCGCCGAATCGGGGATGGAGATTTTGAAGCAGGGTGGCAACGCGATCGATGCTGCGGTTGCTGCTGCTGCCGTGCTTAATTTAATCGAGCCAACAAGCACCGGTGTGGGCGCAGACGTGTTCGCAGTCATCTACATAGCGAAAGAGAACAAGCTCTATTTTCTAGATGCAAGCGGCACGGCTCCAACGGGCGCAACGCTGCAGCGCTATAACTCTTTCGGATACTTCTGGAATCCGAACAACTTCGCTTTTGGCTCGGGCATGCCCCGCGGCATACTGTCTGTCACCGTACCGGGCGCAGCGTGGGGTTGGGGCGAGATGCTCGACCGCTTCGGAAACCTCACATTCAAGGAAGTCCTTCAGCCGGCGATTGATTACGCAGAGATCGGCGTGCCAATCCAAGAGCGCGTTGCGGGCTTCAATCCTCCGAATGCTATTGGGCCGATCCCATCTTCGCCGGCGAATTGCTGCACCCAGAAAGATCCCGATTCAGTGGCAGTTTGGCAGCCGTTCAAAGACACCAATGGAAACCCCCGCGGGCCTGCACTCGGCGAGGCGTTCAGGAATCCCGATCTCGCCAACACGTTTCGTTTGATGCAGAGGTATGGCCGCGATGTATTTTACAAAGGCGAAATCGCCCAAGCGATCGTTGCGAAATCCAGCGCACTTGGCGGTTCGATGACTCTCGAAGACTTGGCGAACTATAAGGGCAAGTGGAGGACTGGGGCGACCACTAACTACCATGGCTACGACGTCTGGGAGCTTCCGCCTCCGTCGCAGGCATGGAACACCCTCGAAATACTTAACATTCTGGAAGTCTGCGTTCCACAATGGGCTCCTGGGCAGACGTTGGCGAGTCTTGGTCCCACGAATCCGTTGTACTGGCACCTGATGATTGAGGCCAAGAAGCTCGGGTACGCAGACTTGACGTTCTACAACGCGGATCCGGATTTCGAGAATGTGCCGCTTACCAAATTGGTATCCAAGTCATATGCTGCTACGCTTTGCCACAAGGTGGATCCAACGAAAGCTTCGGCAACGCAGCCGGGGCCGGCCGACATTGGCGGCACGATTGTCATGTCGACCGCCGACCGCTGGGGCAACATGGTAGCGTTCGTGAACAGCAACTGGGGAGGATTCGGCTCCGGAATTACCGTTCCCGGGTACGGATTTCTACTACACAATCGCGCTCAGCAATTCACGCTAGACCCGAACAGTCCGAATCTCATCGAGCCGTACAAGCGACCATATAACACGTTGGCCTCAGGGTTTGTCATGAAGGATGGGAAGCCGCTGATGACCCTAGGGTTGATGGGTGGCGATATGCAGGCGCAGGGGCACGCACAAACGCTGGTTCACATCATCGACCTAGGCGCCAATTTGCAGGCGGCGACCGACATGGCCCGCTTCCACCATGATCAAGTGGCCAACGTGGTTGATCTCGAGTCGCAGCTCTTCAACCTTGTCGGCACACAGCTCAAGGCAATGGGTCATAACGCGGTCACCGCAAACGGCGGTGCAGTCGGTGGGTTCCAGGCGATCATGTTCACAGGGGATCCCAATGCGCCTCAGGCAACTGGTGGTCCGGGCGGCGCGTGCAACACACCGGCATTCGCGAAGAATCCCAATTGTCCGCTGCAACCGATTAAGGGCTTCTATCGGGCAGGATCCGATCACCGAAAGGATGGAGCGGCCTTTGGCTATTGAGCGTTACGGCTGAAAAACGACTTCGTCTCGTCCGCTTGGGCTCCGCTTCGGCGGGGCCCGCTTTTTTCTGTGCATAGATCTGCGCTTATGTGGCGTCTCGATATGTGGCAACGATTTCTGATCATTTGCTTGCTTTGCGCGTTGGCTAATGGCTGCTCTCAACAAATCAAACCTGAAGCGTCCGCGGAGCGCATCGCGAATTCAGACGAGAACAGCTCCATCGAGCTACTTGTAGCGGCTGTTCGGAGTGATCCAACAAAGAAGCCGTTGCTCGCAAGAGCACTGATGAAGGGAAGTATATTCATAATCCCCGATCCTCATGCACCATCGATCGTCCCTCTCAAGTTCGATCGTAATGAATACTCTTTCATTCCCGTCTTTTCTGATGCAAAGACTTTTAACGAAGAGGCCTATGGCACGGGATTCGAAAATAGAGCGATACCGGTCGATACAAACGTCTTTGCCTCAATTCTAAAGGGTGACGAAATCGTGATTCTCAACCCTGGTCACCGCCCAGCAATCGAGTTCACAGCTTCCGAGTTGAAAGTGCTCATTGATTCATCGCGTTTGCGAGCGCCCTAATACTTGCGGAGAAGCGGCGGGGGATTGGGGGCGCTCTTGCCTCAAAGTACTGGGCCGACCGCACAATGCAACGGAACTGCGGCCGGACGGTATAGATCGGGTCGGGCTCTACTCGACGCGGTGGGGCGAGCGCTGACTAGCACGGGCCGCATCCGCTCGGCGTCCTTCTCCCGTAGCCCCGTACTTCCCTCGAGGCCCGTGACCAGGAAGCTAACCGCCCTGGTTGGCAGCGAGGCGTGAGCGCGATGCGGCTCCGTCATCGAAGTAGGCGCCAAGGGTGAGCAACCATTCTGGGGATCGCTCCCCGTTTTGCGGAACAATGGTTCGCACGCTTAGCCCATACCGCGACGGCCGCTGTCATTGCGCCGCCCTCGTTGGTCGTCAGGCGGCGTTTTGGGCTGCTGCCGGTTCGGTGGACGTCGACCTAAGCTTCTCTAGCTTTCTCGAATGCTATTGGGCTGACGTAGCCGAGTGTTGAATGGCGTCGTGTGAGATTGTAGAACCGCTCGATGTAGTCGAACACCTCGGCGCGTGCTTGCTCCCGTGTCCGGAACACCTTGCGTGCCGTACGCTCGGTCTTCAAGGAGCTGAAGAAGCTCTCCATCGCTGAGTTGACTTCGCCAGCGCGGCTCATGCTGCAGGTGATGCCTTGTTCCTTGAGCAATTCCTGAAAGTGCTCGCTGGTGTATTGGCTCCCTTGGTCCGAGTGATGCAACAGCTCGACCGGCTTGCCACGCCGCCAGACGGCCATCATCAGAGCATCGGCCACCAGCTGGGAGGTCATGCTCGACTGCATCGACCAGCCGACGATGCGGCGTGAATACAGGTCGAGTACAACGGCAACATACAACCAGCCTTCCGCAGTCCAGAGGTACGTAAAGTCGGCGACCCACTTCTGGTTGGCTGCATCGGCCTGGAACTGCCGGTCCAACAGGTTATCCGCCAGGATACTGCGCTCACCCCGGTCCGCTGGGAGCCTGCGGCGTCGTGGTCGGGCTCGCAGCGCCTGCAGCCGCATGAGGCGCTCGATGCGATGCAAGCCGCAGCGCTGACCGAGCGCCAACACGTCATGCCAGACGCGGCGAGCGCCGTAGGTACGGTCGCTGCCCACGAAGCTGTGATGAACTTGACCACCAAGGACTTCGTCGTCGAGGCTGCGCTGGCTTCGAGGCCGGCTCATCCACGCATAGAAGCCACTGCGCGAGACACCGAGTGCCTCGCATAACAGCACGGGCCAGGCCCCTCGGTGTTTCGCCACGAAGCCGAACTTCACATCGACTCCTTGGCGAAATAGGCCGCGGCTTTTTTCAGGATATCGCGCTCCATCTTGAGCTTCGCGACTTCCTTCCTCAGACGGTCAATCTCCGCCTGCTCGGGTTTCATCACACCCTTGCCGGGGAATGCCTGCTGCGGATCGGCCGCCAGTTCGCGCACCCACTTCCGCAACACGTTCTCGTGCACATCGAGGTCGCGCGCAGCCTGCGCTGCCGTCACACCCCGTTCCTTGACCAGTTTCACCGCCTCACGCTTGAACTCCCGACTGAACTCCCGTCTCGTTCCCATGAACCACCTCCGGTTTCGGATTCCACCCTAACAGAGTGTCCTCGAAACCGGCAGCAGCCCAAAGCTCCATCGCGCCGCATAGCGGTCACTTACCGACCCCAATCGACTTGGAGACGTCCGAGAGGCCAAGGGCAACCTTGCGCGAGTAGAAGCGAAGAGAAGGTGCACTTCGGGACTTTGAGGTACGGTTGCGCGTCAGTCGACGCTATCGGTGGTACGCAAGCGTTCACATTGAACATGCGATGTCCACTGAGGTTGGCTGCACTGCATTTGCATGCAGCGATACAGCGAGAACTGCGTACGCACACCACAGACCTCGCGCGGGCTGGTCGGGGCGCGCGAGGCATGTTGCTGCGTTACGCGCGTTGCGGGCGGGGTGGGGGCGGGCGGCTGGGCGACTTCAGGCGGAGGGGAGCTGGCTGCGCCCGCCAGCGTCGCGCGGTTGGGGCTGGGGGGAGGCGCGATGGCGCTCGACGGTGGCTCTGTGGCAGTTGGTTCCGTCGGCATCGAATTCGCGACCCGGTCGTCCGCGCCAATCGGTGGTGTCACTGGCACCGCAGCGCCCGTGGCGGGCGCG
>Ga0207701_10007880_pt1 | contig 10548 bp, 9 predicted proteins | sample KBSSwiSSwithPhiX_FD_184294 | JGI IMG/M metagenome (GOLD analysis project Ga0207701, IMG submission 184294) | Switchgrass rhizosphere bulk soil microbial communities from Kellogg Biological Station, Michigan, USA, with PhiX - S5 (SPAdes) (version 2) | ecosystem: Environmental > Terrestrial > Soil...
CGATGCGCGCCGGCGCGGCGAGGCCTAGATGCCGATAAGCCGCGGGCGTGGCGACGCGTCCCCGCGACGTACGCTGCAGATAGCCCTGCTGGATGAGAAACGGCTCGATCACGTCTTCTATCGTGTCGCGTTCCTCGCTGATGGCGGCCGACAGGTTGTCGACACCGACGGGACCGCCGCCGAATTTCTCGATCACGGACTGGAGCAGTTTGCGATCCATGATGTCGAGACCGGCCGGATCGACATCGAGCATTGCGAGCGCGGCATCGGCAACCTCGCGCGTAATGAGCCCGCTCGCTTTCACCTGCGCGTAATCGCGAACGCGCCGCAGCAGCCGGTTCGCAATGCGTGGCGTGCCTCGCGCGCGACCGGCGATCTCCTTCGCTCCGGCACCGTCCACCTCCACTTGCAGCAGGCGCGCCGAGCGCTCCACGATACGCGCAAGCTCATCACGCGTGTAGAACTCGAGACGTGCGACGATGCCGAAGCGGTCGCGCAGCGGGTTCGTGAGCATGCCGGCTCGCGTCGTAGCGCCGACCAGCGTGAAAGGCTTCAACTCGAGCTTCACGGAACGCGCCGCCGGACCTTCGCCAATCATGATGTCGATCTGGAAGTCTTCGAGCGCCGGATAGAGTATCTCCTCGACCACCGGCGAGAGCCGATGGATCTCGTCGATGAAAAGAACATCACGCTCGTCGAGATTGCTCAGGATGGCGGCAAGGTCGCCGGGGCGCTCCAGCACGGGACCGGAGGTATGGCGCAGGTTCACACCCATCTCGCGCGCGACGATATGAGCAAGCGTGGTCTTGCCGAGACCCGGCGGACCGAATAGCAGCACGTGGTCGAGCGCCTCACTGCGTCTGCGCGCCGCTTCTATGAAAATCTGCAATTGCCCGCGCGTCTTTTCCTGCCCGATGTACTCGTCGAGCGCCTTCGGCCTCAATGCGCGCTCGAACGCCTCCTCCTGTGGTGAGGTCACGCCCGCGGAAATGAACCTGTCTTTCTCGATCATGCTTTCGAAAGTATCCGCAACGCCTGCCGGATGCCATCGGTGACGCTGAGCGCGCCATCGAGGTCCTTCACCGCGAACCGCGCTTCCTTGTCGCTATAGCCCAGTGCGAGCAGCGCAGTGACGACGTCGCTTGCGCCGCGGCCGGAGTCCGCCGCAACCGGCAGCACGGTGATGTCGAGCTTGTCCTTCAATTCGAGCAGCAGGCGTTCGGCCGTCTTCTTGCCGATGCCGGGAATCTTGACCAGCCGGCCGCTGTCCTGAAGCGCAACGGCTTGTTTCACGTCCGCCACGCTCATCCCTGAAAGCACCGCGAGCGCGGTGCGTGCGCCCACTCCGGAAATCTTCAAGAGCTGCCGGAAAAGCACACGCTCCGCCTCGGAGAAAAAGCCATAGAGTTGATGCGCGTCTTCGCGGACGATGAGATGCGTGAGGAGCGACACGTCGCTGCCCGTACCGGGTAATTGATAGAGCGTGCTCATCGGAACGTCGATCTCGTACCCGACGCCGTGCACGTCCACCATGATCTGCGGCGGCTGCTTTGCGACGAGCTTTCCGCTGATGCGCCCGATCACACTAGCCTTCCATGGCGGACTCGATAGCCGAACGTGGCGAGCTGACCCAGCCCCTGGCCGCCATGGGCGTGGCAAATCGCGCACGCCAGCGCGTCCGCGGCGTCGGCGGTCGGTACGCCGCTCAAGGCGAGCAGGCGCTTGACCATCTCCTGCACTTGTTCTTTTCGCGCGTGGCCATTGCCAACGACGGCCTGTTTCACCTGCAGCGCGGTGTATTCCGCGACCGGCAGTTGATGCACGACAGCGGCACAGATCGCCGTGCCGCGCGCTTGCCCGAGCAACAGAGTCGTTTGCGGGTTCGCGTTGACGAAGACCTTTTCGAGAGCGATCTGCTCGGGCCGGCATTCGGCGATCACTTCTTTCAAGCCGTCGAATATGATCTTGAGGCGCAGCGCGAGCTCGCCGCGAGGCGTTCTGATGCAGCCGCTGGTGACGTAAGAGAGCCTGTGTCCTGCTTTGTCGAGAACGCCAAAGCCGGTGATGCGAAGACCTGGATCGATGCCCAGGATGCGCGTCACGTTTCCATCACCGCGGTGGTATAGACCTCTTGCACGTCGTCGATGGATTCTATCGCGTCGAGCAGTTTCTGCATGCGCGCCGCATCGTCGCCGTCCAGAACGTTCTCGGTGCCGGGCTTCATGGTCACTTCGGCAAGCTCCGGCTTGAAGCCGGCCTTCTCGAGCGACGCACGCACTTTCGTGAAATCGTTCGGCGCGGTGATGACTTCGATGCTGCCGTCGTCATTGGTGACGACGTCTTCCGCACCCGCGTCGATCGCCGCCTCCATGAGCTTTTCTTCGTCAGTGCCCGGCGCGAACACCATCTGCCCGCAATGCTTGAAGAGGAACGCGACGGAGCCGTCCGTACCGAGATTGCCGCCATACTTGGTAAAGGCATGCCTCACGTCCGCCACCGTGCGCGTCTTGTTGTCGGTCATGCAATCCACCATGACCGCCGCGCCGGCAATGCCATACCCCTCGTAGCGGACTTCTTCGTAGTTCACACCTTCGAGGCCGCCGACACCGCGCTTGATCGCACGCTCGATCGTGTCCTTCGGAAGGTTTGCCTCCTGCGCCTTATCGACCGCGAGTCTCAGACGCGGATTCATGTCCGGGTCGCCGGCCCCGCCGAGTCGCGCCGCCACCGTGATTTCCTTGATCAATCGGGTGAAGACCTTACCGCGCTTGGCGTCCTGACGCTCCTTGCGGTGCTTGATATTCGCCCACTTGCTATGGCCTGCCATGATGCTGCGTAAGTCGTTAAAATACTTGTGATTTTAGCACACGAGGTGTGTCCGATCTGGAGTTCTCATGGCCGAGCCTATCCGCATTGCGCAAGCGCGTGAACCCCTGTACCTCCTGCCGCAGTACGCAAACCGTCACGGACTGATCGCCGGCGCGACCGGGACCGGCAAGACCGTTACGTTACAGGGGCTTGCCGAAGGCTTCAGTCGAATCGGCGTGCCGGTGTTCATGGCCGATGTGAAAGGCGATCTCGCCGGGCTCAGTCAGCCGGGACAGAACTCGGGTCGGATCAAGGAGCGCCTCGAACAACTCGAGCTGCAAGACTTCGCGTTCGAGGCCGCCCCTGTCGTCTTCTGGGACGCCTTCGGCGCTCAAGGTCATCCGGTGCGTACAACGGTTTCCGAGATGGGGCCCCTGCTGCTTGCGCGAATGCTCAATTTGAACGAAACGCAAGCCGGTGTCCTGACCGCCGCGTTCAAGATCGCTGACGACGAAGGGCTGCTCCTGCTCGATCTCAAAGACCTGCGCGCGATGCTGACGCACGTGGGGGAGAACGCAAAGGACTACACCACCCGCTACGGCAATATCTCGTCGGCGTCGGTGGGTGCAATCCAGCGCGGACTCCTGTCTCTCGAGCAGCAGGGCGCTGACCGGTTCTTCGGCGAGCCTGCACTGAATGTGCAGGATCTGTTGCAGACCGACTCGCGCGGGCGCGGAATCGTCAACGTGCTGGCGGCTGACAAGCTGATGAGCGCGCCGAAGCTCTACGCGATCCTGCTGCTGTGGCTGCTGGCCGAGCTATTCGAACAACTTCCCGAAGTCGGAGATCCGGAAAAGCCCAAGCTCGTGTTCTTCTTCGATGAAGCGCACTTGCTCTTCAACGAGGCCCCGGCCGCGCTGCTGGAGAAAATCGAGCAGGTGGTGCGTCTCATCCGGTCGAAAGGCGTGGGCGTCTATTTCGTCACCCAGAACCCGCTCGACATCCCGGATACGGTGCTGGGTCAGCTCGGAAACCGGGTGCAGCACGCGTTGCGGGCCTTCACCCCGCGCGATCAGAAAGCCGTCAAAGCGGCCGCGACGACGCTGCGCGCCAATACGAAGCTCGATGTGGAATCCGCGATCACGGAGCTCGCTGTGGGCGAAGCCCTCGTTTCCCTGCTCGACGACAAGGGCCGTCCTTCGATCGTGGAGCGTGCCTTCGTGGTGCCGCCAGGCTGCCGACTGGGATCGGTCACGCCGGAAGAGCGCGCCGCCGTCATCAAGGCGTCGACCGTAGCGGGCGTTTACGATCAAAGCGTCGATCGGGAATCCGCATACGAGAAGCTCAATGCGCGCCATGCGAGCCCGAGCACATCCCCGCAATCCGGCGGTTCACCCGCGCAAGGCGGTGGCGGTCTGCTCGAAACGCTTGGCGGCTTTCTGGGGGGTAGCACCGGACCGCGCGGTGGCCATCGCGAGGGAGCGCTCGAAGCTGCGGCGAAGAGCGCGATACGTGCAATCGGCTCGAGCGTCGGACGCGAAATCGTTCGCGGCGTGCTCGGCTCGCTCACGGGCGGACGCCAGCGACGTTAGGCCTTGAACGGACACACTCCGCTTGGTGCTGCTCGCTCGCTATCCCACACTCCGCGGGCGGCTATGCCAGCGGTTATAGAACGCCCGATCGCTGAACATCGCCCAGATCGCGAAGGACGTGGCCAGGATGCCGATGATGACGGTATGCAAAGAAACTTTCCGCATGTCCAGAAAGTGCAATACGAACGGTGATAAGACGAGCCACACACCCAGCAGTGTGTTGATCACCTCTTCCCACGTCTTCGGCATGTAGGCCGCGAGCAGCGCAAAGACCATCAAACCTGCGCCCATCGCATACGCGTTTTGCGCAGCCCGGGTGCCGAGATAATTGAGCATCCAGGGAGAAATGAATAACCACAAGCCGAGTATCAGATTCGCACTATCCTGCCACCGTCTGGCTGCCATATCGGCCTCCCCGCATAGGTGGTAGTCCATGAGCCGGCAGGCTCTGTTCGGACTTGGCATGATCTCTGCACGAGTCATGCCGGCGTTACAAGTCTTTGCACTATACGCGCAGTAACTCATGCAGAACATCTACTGAATTGAAATCCCAGGAAGCGCCGCAACTCGAGCCCGCCATCCACGAACTCGGCGCTGCCCTTCACGCGCGAGCCGTTCGCTCCCGGCCCCGATTCTTTCGGGCCCGAGGCGTGCGCGGCGCCGTACTGGCGCGAGCGCTCGAGGACGAGGCGCTGCGGCAGGCGCTGTTTCAGTTTGTGGATGTCCTGCCCGAGCTCCGTGATGGCTACGCGATAGCACGGCATTTCAGCGCCTACATGCAGAGCCGGGAGCTGGCGGGCGCATGGGGGCGCCTGCTGCGGCTCGCTTCGCAGCCCCTTATGGGTTGGGCCGTGCGCTCGAGCGTAACCCGCACTGCGCGGCTGTTCCTGGTCGAAGAAAAAGGGAGCGCCGTCGCGCGCGTGATACGCGATCTCGCTCGCACCGGTTCGCAGGTGACCATCGACGCCGTAGGCGAGGCCGTGCTCACGGGCAAGGAAGCCGAACGCTACGCGTTGCGGTACATCCAGCTCATCGATTGGCAGCAGAGTCTCGGCGCAAGGCCGCACATCTCGATCAAGCTGAGCGCGTTCGCGCCACGCTTCGATCCTGTGGATACCGACGGTTCCATTGTCCGCGTGCTCGAAGGTATGGCGCCGCTCATGGAACGCGTGATCGCCGCGCACGCCGCCGTGACGATCGACATGGAGCAGCACGATCTCAAGCCGCTCGTGCTCGAGACGTTCCGCACGCTCGTCGAACGCTATCCACAGGACGCCTGGCAGCCGGGCATCGCGCTGCAGGCCTACCTGCCCGACAGCGCCCGTGATCTCGCGACACTTATCGAATGGGCGCGATCGAGCGGGAGGCGCATGACGCTGCGTCTCGTGAAGGGGGCGTACTGGGACACCGAGGTTGCATTGGCGCGCCAGCGGGAATGGCGCGTACCGGTTTTCCTGGAGAAAGCGGAGACCGACCAGAACTACGAGCGGCTCACGCGTATGCTCTTCGACAATACGGACGTGATCTTTCCGGCGATCGCGGGGCACAACCTGCGCAGTCTGTCGCATGCCATCGCTGCCGCGGACGCGGCCGGCGTCCCACGCGAGCAGTGGGAGGTGCAGATGCTCTACGGCATGGCGGAGCCTCTGCAGAGTGCGCTGACAGAAGAAGGCGTTCGGCTGCGCATCTACGTGCCGACAGGAGAGCTGGTCGCAGGCATCGCTTATCTCATCCGACGCCTGCTGGAAAACACCGCGAGCAGCTCGGTATTGAGGCAGACGTACGCGGAGGGGCAGGATACCTCCACGCTTCTCGCTGCGCCCGACCTGTCACGTGGCGTTCAGCCCGCCGGGCTCGATGCGCATTCGTTCCACAGCACACCGATCCTCGACTTCAGTCAGGCGGAGGTGCGAGCGCGCTTCAGTGAAGCGTCGAACAGGGTCCGGCAAAACATCGGCAGCCATTATCCGCTCGCCATTGCCGGCGTGGGCCCGGCAATCGCCATGTATCAGGCGCGAAATCCGGCGCGACCCGACGAGATCCTCGGGTTGATCGAACTCACGGATGCGGCGGGTGCACGACGGGCCGTGGCAAATGCGAATCACGCCTGGTCTTCGTGGCGCGACACGCCTGCGGCCGAGCGGATTGCGACCGCGAGACGAGCGGCGACGCTCATGCTCGAGCGGCGTGCCGAGCTTGCTGCGTGGCAGGTCCTCGAACAGGCGAAGAGCTGGCGCGAGGCAGACGCCGATGTCGCCGAAGCGATCGACTACCTCAACTATTACGCGACGGAAATGGAGCGGCTGACGGAATGGCGGCCGACGATCTCATACCCCGGCGAGCCCAACCTCACGCGCTTCGAGCCGCGGGGGACCGCTGTCATCATTTCACCGTGGAACTTCCCGCTCGCCATCCTGACGGGAATGACCAGCGCTGCACTCGTCACCGGCAACTGCGCCATCATGAAGCCAGCCATGCCGGCGCAGATCGTGGCCCGCAACCTTCACCGATTGCTGCTCGAGGCCGGTTTCCCGCCTGATGTCTGCCAGTTGGTTCCGGGACGTGGCAGTGAGCTCGGCGATGCACTGATCGATCATCCGCACGTGCACGTGATCGCGTTCACCGGTTCGCAGGAGATCGGCCAGCGCATTCTCGAGCGCAGCGCCAAAGCATCCCCCGAACAGCGCCACGTTAAGCGCGTGGTCTGTGAGATGGGCGGCAAGAACGCCATCGTCGTCGACGACGACGCCGACCCCGACGACGCGGTGCGCGAACTGTTGTATTCGGCGTTCGGATACCAGGGGCAGAAATGCTCGGCCTGTTCGCGGCTGATCGCGGTGCGCGGCATTCATGACCGGATCGTCTCGCGGCTCGCAGCTGCGCTGGACGCCTGGCCCTACGGGCCGCCGGAAGACGCGCAATACGTTTTCGGTCCGGTCATCACCGAAGCGGCCCGGCAAAAAGCACTGGAATACATCGAGATCGGGAAGCGAGAAGGCCGTCTCGCGTATCAGGGCCGCGTGCCCGAGAGCGGCTACTACGTGCCGCCGACGATCTTCACGGGCATCCGGCCGGAGCATCGGCTGGCGCAGGAAGAGATCTTCGGCCCCGTTCTTGCCGTGCTGCAGGCCGACACGTTCGAGCAGGCGATCGATTTCGCACTGGACTCGCGTTACGCGCTCACCGGCGGGGTCTTCTCACGTCTTCCGGAGCATCTTGCACTCGCGCGCGAGCGCTTTCGGGTTGGAAATCTGTATCTGAATCGCCGCATCACCGGGGCGCGCGTCGGCGCGCAGCCGTTCGGTGGTTACCGCCTTTCGGGCACCGGCATACAGGCCGGCGGCGAGGAGTATCTGAAACAGTTCATGTGGTCGCGCGTCGTGACGGAGAACACGATCCGACATGGGTACGTGCCTTGAATCACGATGCGCGCAAAACAGATGTGGAACGAAAAGTCTTGCGGTTGTATCCAACTCGGCGTACATGTGCGGCCAGGCCGCAAGCGGAGAACGAGTGAACGATCTATCTCTGCAGCACAGGCTGAGAACGATACAACTGGTCGGGGTCGCTTCCGGATGCGGCGCGCCGGACCCCGGCTGCGGGGCCGCGGCAGATGCGCTGCGGGAGACACAGATGACCTCGCGGCTGCGTGCTCGCGGCTTTCGGGTGCGCTGGACGCCGGTGATCCGCCCGGCGGCTGCCGACAGCGCCGACAGCTTGAAAGCGGTGCGCAAGGTGTGTGTGCGTCTCGCGCGGCGCGTCGAAGCAATCGTGCGCGAAGGCGACATGCCGGTCGTGGTCGGCGGCGACCACACCTCGGCGATCGGCACCTGGAAGGGCGTTGCTCGTGGACTCCAGCACAGCGGTCGGGTCGGACTCCTGTGGATCGATGCGCACATGGACGCGCACACGCCGCAGACGACGGAAAGCGGCATGCTGCATGGCATGCCGGTCGCCGCGCTCCTCGGCCACGGATATCCCGAGCTCACGCGGATCGCCGAAGGCGTGCGCCTCGATCCCGGATGCGTGTGTCTCTACGGCGTCAGAAGCTACGAGCGCGGCGAGGCGGAGTTGCTGGAGCGTCTCGGCGTGCGCGTCTTCTTCATGAACGAAATCGAGCAGCGCGGAGTGACGGCCACGTTGCGCGAAGCGATGTCGATCGTCGCGGCGTCGAGCGCGGGCTACGGCATCACGCTCGACCTCGACGCGATCGATCCGCTGGACGCGCCGGGCGTCGGCACGCCGGCTGCCGGCGGACTTCGGCGGGATGAGTTGATCACGGCGCTCGCGGAGCACGGTGGCGACCGAAACCTCATCGGGATAGAAATCGTCGAATACAACCCCGGTCAGGATCGTGAAGCAGCGACCGCCGGCATCGTCTGCGATGCGCTCGAAGCGATGCTGGTCGGTCCCGTGACGCTGCCTGCGTCGTGGCGCCCGATCCGACCCAATCAGCAGGAGAACCAGCGATGCTCGTAAGATTCGATTCGAAAGCAGGCACGATCACGATGTTCGGAGAAGTGGCCGTCGAGCTGTTGAAGCAGATGGGCCAGACCGGCGCCTTACCTGGAGCGCTGCTCGCGGCCGACATTCCCGCGGCCGTTCAGCGCCTGCGCGGCGCAGTCGATCGGCAGCCCGCGGCCAAGAGCGAGAACAAGAGCGAAGAAGGTGACGAGCCGAAAGTCGGCCTGCGCCAGCGCGCGTTTCCGCTGATCGAGCTCCTCGAGCGTGCGGCGAAGCGCGGCGACGACGTGATCTGGGACGAGGAAAAGCGCACCGCGTTCTGAGCGTCAGCTGCAGCGCGCCACGATTGCAGCACCTGCGTATCGCCTCTGCGCACAGAGCAGCATTTGCGACAGCGAGACGTGCGTGTATCTCGCCGCGAGCTCGGCCGCTGTGTAGCCGCCATGCACGCGCACGTCTGGATCCGCACCGGCCTGCAGCAATAATCGCACGATGGCCTCGTGCCCCTGAATTGCCGCCATCATGAGCGGCGTATTGATGTAGGTGGTTCCCTCGACTGCATCGGCGTTCACGCGCGCCCCGCGCTCGATCAGAAAGCGCACGACCCGCTGGTTGCCTTGATACGCCGCGTATGAGAGCGGGGTGTAATTGTGAGCCTCGTTCTCGAGATCCGCTCCGGCCGCAACGAGAAGGCGCACCGCGCGCTCGTGCCGTTCGAAGGCACGTGGCCCGGACAGCGTGTCGTCGAAGAAGAAGGACGCCAGCATGAGCGGCGTCTCATTCACGGGCGTGCGGGCGTTCACGTCCGCGCCGACCGAGATCAGGTACTTCAGGACATCCAGCGCCGCGGCGCGCGCGGCGATCGCAATGATCGGAGCGCCGTCGGGATAGCCTTCGACCGGAATCTTCTGGTCGGCTTTCAGCTCACCGGACTCGATGGCGCCACGCACCCCGCCCACGTCGTCGGTCGTAATCAGGTTCACGACGCGTACGGGATCGCCGCCCGTGCCGCCGCCTGTCGCCGCACATCCGGCGAGTGCCAGCGCGAACATGAGGCCGACGAGGTACGTGGCGCGGCACGCGACTCGCATCTGGATATCCTCCCTGGTGCGACCGCTGCCCCGCGTCGCCCGCGCGGGGCCAACGGTCGGACAAAGTATAGCGGGTCGGCTCCGAGTCGGTGTTCGATGGCGCGCAAACTTTCCGGAACACGCCGGGTGCGATCGTTTGAGATAATCCGCATTCCACTGCGGAGGACAAGGAGAAACACGACATGCGCATGAACCGCGTAAAAAAACTCTGGCGTGAAGGCAAACCGGCGGTCGGCGGCTGGCTTTCGCTTCCCCACGCTTTTGCGGCGGAGGTAATGGCACACACCGGCCTCGACTGGCTGTGTGTAGACATGCAGCATGGGTGCATCGACTATTCGGACGCCGTCAACATGCTGACTGCGATCTCGACAACGGAAGTCACTCCACTCGTCCGGGTGCCCTGGAACGAGCCCGCGATGATCATGAAAGTGCTGGATGCAGGCGCGTACGGCGTCATCGTGCCGATGGTCAGCAACCGCGCCGAGGCCGAGCGAGCCGTCGCGGCATGTCGCTATCCCCCCGTAGGTATGCGCAGCAATGGGCCGAATCGCGTTCTGCTCTATGCGGGCGCCGATTATCAGAAGCACGCCAAC
>Ga0207701_10007887_pt1 | contig 10544 bp, 12 predicted proteins | sample KBSSwiSSwithPhiX_FD_184294 | JGI IMG/M metagenome (GOLD analysis project Ga0207701, IMG submission 184294) | Switchgrass rhizosphere bulk soil microbial communities from Kellogg Biological Station, Michigan, USA, with PhiX - S5 (SPAdes) (version 2) | ecosystem: Environmental > Terrestrial >...
CCCTTCCATTCGATGAAGCCGCCTCCGACCGAATAATATTCCTGCTCCAGCAGCACCTTGTCTCCCGCCATCAGCTTGGCGGTCATGGTGTTGGCGTGGGGGAAATCTCCCTTCGTCGCGTCGTAAATGATGTCCTTGAGTGACGCGTTGATCGTCTTCGTCCCGAGCTTGACCGGGTAAACCTTGTCCGGCTCGGCCTGCATCTTGTCGAGAACGGCAACGGGATCGATCGTGGCAGGTTCGTATCCGATGAGGCCAGCGAGAGCAGCGCGCTCGGTGCCATGACCTTTGCCGGTCGCGCTAAGACTTCCATACAGATGAACCTTGAGCGCCGTGGCCTGGTCGAGCTGCGCCTGCGGCAGCTTTATCGCCCGCTGGTAGAAGTCATAAGTGATCCGCATCGGACCAATGGTGTGCGACGAGGACGGTCCAGGGCCGACTTTGTAGAACTCGTCGACAAGGATCATCACCGGACCCTTCCCCTTTTTCACCACATCGAGGCTCGGATCGAGCTTGACCAGTTGTCCTTCGGCGGGGGCCTGGGCCCAGAGCGGATTCAGCTGCCCGCCCAATGCGATGATGGCCGTCGCCATTGCGCTTCGAGTCATGAAGGCGCGGCGGTCGGAGCCAGCCGGCGGTTCAGAATAATCGAGTTCCGGAAGCGCGAGTTCTTCGCGATCGTGGTTTTCGCCGTCCATCATCATCCCCTCCATGGAGTCCGGTCGATTCATAGGATTCCGCCCACGAGTCGGTATCAGGGACTACCCGTAAGCAGACCCATCCAGTTGCTGATGCCGAAGACAGCGCAAGGCGCGGGAAGGGATTATCGGGACCCTCGTCAGGGGATATCCGTATTCCCCAGCGCGGGCTGTTTCCTATCCTCTGGGTCCTCATCCCCAGAGGCAAAACCTAAATGCCAGACGAGCAGACTTTCGGACCTGCCCACGAATATTTGCGCGACGCGTGGCAGCGCTCGATCCTGTTCCTCGACGTGCTCCGCCAGCGCGGCAATATCTATCGTGAGCGGCAGGAAGAGGCCGCCCCCAATGTCCTGGAGTTCGATGCCGAATTGGTAATGGATGGCCGAAAGCTGGCGCGGCCGGTCAATTACGTGCTGGTTCGGATCGCGCCGCTTCCAGATGTCCCGACCGATCCAGCCAAGCGCGCCTTCGTCGTCGTCGATCCGCGTGCCGGCCATGGGCCCGGCATCGGCGGGATGAAGGCCGACAGCGAGATCGGGGTGGCACTGGAAGACGGCCACCCCTGTTATTTCATCGGGTTCCTGCCCGAACCGGTCGTCGATCAGACGATCGAAGATGTTTGGAATGCGGAAGCGGAATTCGTCCGGGAAGTTGCCAAGCAGCACCCAGAGGGTGGCAAGCCCGTCGTGATCGGCAATTGCCAGGCCGGCTGGCAGACGGCGATCATGGCCGCGACCCATCCGGAAGTACCGGGACCGCTGCTGCTTGCGGGTGCCCCGCTGTCCTATTGGGCCGGCGTCCGCGGCAAGAATCCAATGCGCTACACGGGCGGAATGGTCGGTGGCACGTGGCTGACCAGCCTGGTCGGGGATCTTGGCGGCGGCAAGTTCGACGGCGCCAACCTCGTTGCCAATTTCGAGAGTCTCGATCCGGCCAACACCTATTTCGAGAAGCCGTACAACGTCTATTCCAACGTAGACACCGAGGCCGGGCGATTCCTCGATTTCGAAACCTGGTGGGGCAGCCCGGTGCTGCTGAACGCCGGCGAGATGCAGTGGATCGCCGACAACCTCTTCGTCGGCAACAAGCTGACGGCGGGTGAGCTTCGCACCACGGACGGGGTCCAGATCGACCTTAGAAATATCCAGTCGCCGATCATCGTCTTCTGTTCGTGGGGCGACAACATTACGCCGCCGCAACAGGCCCTCGGGTGGATCACCGATCTTTATCCGACCGACCGCGACCTCGTCGCCAACGGACAGACCATCGTCTACGCCATTCACGAGACGGTCGGGCATCTAGGAATCTTCGTGTCCGGAAAGATCGCAACGCGCGAGCATGACGAGTTCACGAGCGCGATGGACATGATCGACCTGATGCCGCCCGGCCTCTACGAGGCGGTGATCGACGATATCGGCGAGGACACGGCCAACAAGGACCTCGTGCAGGGCCGCTACCTGTTCAAGCTCCAGCCGCGGACGCTAGATGATATCCGCAAGCTCGGCGAGAACAGCCCCGAAGACCAGCTGAAGTTTACCGCGGTCGATCGGTTGTCCTCCATTAACCGGCGTCTCTACGCGACTTATGCGCGTCCATTCATCGAGGCGCTAACGCCGCGCGGTTTCGGCGATTGGGCCCAACAAATGCACCCCAACCGCGTGCGCTTCGCCATCTTTTCTGACGAGAACCCGGCGATGCGGCTGGTCGCCGAGTCCGCCGAGCAGGTCCGCAAGGACCGTCAGCCGGCCGCTGAGGACAATCCGCTGTCAGCGATCGAAAAGACGGTTGCCAAGGCGATCAGCGAATCCCTGACCGCCTTTGGCGCCGCTCGCGATACCATGACCGAGCGGCTGTTCCATTACACCTATGGCTCGCCGTTGGTGCAGGCCCTGGTCGGACTCGATCCCGAGAGCGCGGAAGCATCCAAGACGCCGGCGCGTGATCCCGTTCGCGAGAAAGCGCAGGCGAAAAAGCGCGAGGAGCTGGAAGGGCAGTTCGCCAAGGGCGGCGCAGTCGAGGCTGCGCTGAGGTCCATCGCTTTCGTGATCGCCGGCGCGGGTGGTGCCGATGAGCGCAGCTTCGCCGTGATCAAGGCAATGCACGATGCCCAGTTCAGCGGGCGTCCACGCAGCGAGGGCCAGCTCAAGAAAGCCTTGCGTGACCAGTCGCTGTTGCTTCGGCTCGATGAGAAGCGGGCCGTCAACGCTATCCCTAAGCTCCTGCCCAAGGACGCAGAAGAACGGGCGAAGGTGCTCCGCGCCATCCAGCGCATCTTGAGTGCACAGGGCGAACTGAACGCCGAAGGCAAGCGCCGCCTCGCTCGCATCGAGAAGATGTTCAACGACAAGGCGGCTGCGGCCGCGAAGAAGGAGGACGAAGATGTCCGTTCTTGACGCGCCGGCACCGACGCAGACCAGCACCGTCCGCGACCATGAGAAGTTCCATCGCCTGGTGGCGCGCGCCCAGCAGAATCCGCCTGTTCGCGTCGCCGTCGCCCACCCCTGCGACAAGTCATCGCTCGAGGCGGTGGTCAGCGCCGCCAACCTCAAGCTGATCGAACCGATCCTGGTCGGGCCGGAGCAGCGAATCCGTGAAGTCGCGGCGGCCAACGATATCGACATCAGCCGCTTCGAAATCGTCGATGCCGAACATAGCGTTGACTCCGCCGCCAAGGCGGTCGCGCTGGTCCGCGAGGGCAGGGCCGAGGCCTTGATGAAAGGCAGCCTTCATACTGACGAGCTGATGAGCGCTGTCGTGAAACGCGACACCGGGCTCAGGACCGCGCGGCGCATCAGTCATTGCTTCGTCATGGACGTTCCTGGCCACGACCAGCCGCTCATGATCACTGATGCGGCGGTCAACATCGCACCGGACCTAAAGACCAAGGTCGATATCACCCAGAACGCGATCGACCTCGCTCATGTGTTATCACCCGGCGAGATCAAGGTCGCGATCCTGAGCGCGATGGAGACCGTCAACCCGGACGTTCCTTCAACGCTCGAGGCGGCGGCGTTGTGCAAGATGGCGGACCGCGGCCAGATCACAGGCGCCCAGCTCGACGGACCACTGGCGCTGGACAATGCGATCAGTCCGGAAGCGGCGAAGATCAAGAAGATCGACTCTCCAGTGGCTGGCAAGGCCAACGTTCTCGTCGTTCCCGACCTTGAGGCGGGCAACATGCTCGCGAAGAGCCTGTCCTTCCTCGCCGGTGCGGACGCTGCCGGCATCGTGCTTGGCGCCAAGGTGCCGATCATATTGACCAGCCGCGCCGACAGCGAAATCGCAAGGCTCGCTTCCTGCGCGGTCGCCCAGCTTGTCGCTGCGGCCAGGCGCGCCGACGCCAGCGCGGCAATCCAGTAAGCCTATGAGCGACGTCCGGCCGATCCTCGATGGTCACAAATCGCTGATCGTCGGCGTCGCCAACGACCAGTCGATCGCTTACGGCTGCGCGAGCGCCTTCCGCGCGGCCGGCGCCGACCTCGCCATCACCTGGCTCAATGACAAAGCGCGGCCCCATGTGGAGCCGCTCGGCCAGGCGCTGGGTGCGGAGATCATGGCTCCGCTCAACGTCGAGAACCCGGGCGAGTTGGAGGCTGTGTTCGACGAGATTGGGTCGCGCTGGGGCCGTCTCGAGAGCCTCGTTCATTCGATCGCATTCGCGCCAAAGGAAGACCTGCAGGGCGGCCTGCTCGATTGCTCGGCGGCCGGCTTTGCGCGGGCAATGGACGTGTCCTGCCATTCCTTCGTGCGCATGGCGAGGCTGGCGGCCCCGCTGATGAAGGATGGCGGCACCATGTTCGCAATGAGCTACCTCGGCGCGGAACGAGTGGTCCCCAATTACAACGTCATGGGGCCAGTGAAGGCGGCGCTGGAAGCGGCCTGCCGCTATTTGGCGTTCGAGCTTGGCGACAAGGACATCCGCGTCCACCCCATTTCGCCCGGCCCGCTCGCGACGCGCGCATCTTCCGGCATCAAGGATTTCTCGCGGCTTTTGAATGACGCCGCCGCGCAGTCGCCGCTGCACGAACTGGTCGACATCGACGATGTCGGCTCCGCCTGCGCGTATCTCGCGAGCCCCTACGCCCGGCGGATCACGGGCGGCACCATTTACATCGATGGCGGCGCCAACATCGTCGCCTGAGGAGCAAGTCCATGGCCAAATGCATCGCAGTCGTGAACGCCGGTTCGTCGAGCGTGAAGTTCGGCATCTACGACACGGCCGGCGACGAGACTCTCCTGCTGAAGGGCCAGGTCGAGCAAATCGGCGTATCCCCTACGCTGACCGTTGACGGCGCCGATGGCGAGGAAATTGCCAAGCATGAATGGCCCGCGGAAGGCTTTGGCCATGCAGAGGCGATGCATGTCATCATCGATAAGCTCAGGGAATTGCTCCCCGGTTCGACTGTCGAAGGCATTGGCCATCGCGTTGTCCACGGCGGGACCAAATATGGGGCGCCGGTAGAAATCACGCAGGAGGTAATTGGGGAACTGGAAAAACTGACCCCGCTCGCCCCGCTGCACCAGCCGCATAATCTTGGGCCGATCAAGGCCATAGCGTTGCGAGTCCCGGCAATCAGGCAGGTCGCTTGCTTCGACACCTCCTTCCACCAGACCCAGGAGGCCTTGGCTTATTCCTTCGCGCTTCCGCGAGAAATTACGGACAAGGGCGTCCGCCGCTACGGTTTCCACGGGCTGTCGTATGAGTTTGTCAGCGGCAAGATCCGAGAAGTGGCGCCCGACTATGCCGATAAGAAGATCATCATCGCCCATCTCGGCAATGGGGCCAGCCTTTGCGCGCTCAAGGACGGCAAAAGCACGGCTACGACCATGGGCTTTACGGCGGTGGAGGGCCTGATGATGGGCACACGCTGCGGCTCGGTCGATCCCGGCGTGCTCATTTACTTGCTGGATGAAGCAGGAATGGATGCGCGGAAACTTGAAGCCCTGGTCTACAAGAAGTCCGGCCTTCTCGGGGTGTCTGGGATTTCCTCCGATATGCGCACGCTCCGCCAGTCGGATGATCCAAGGGCCAAGGAGGCAACGGACCTTTTCGTCTATCGCATCGTGCGCGAGATCGGCTCGCTAGCGGCAGCGCTTGGCGGGCTCGACGGCCTCGTCTTCACCGGCGGTATCGGCCAGCGCGATACGAAGACGCGGGCGGAAGTGGTCGCCGGCTGCGGGTGGCTCGGCGCAGTGCTAGACGAGCAGGCGAACGCCGACCACGCCCAGCGGATCAACGCGGAGTCCTCGAGGATCCCGGTCTGGGTGCTGCCGACGGACGAAGAGATGGTGATCTGCCGCCATACCGCAGCGTTGCTGGGGCTTTAATTGATCAGGCGCCGCGCACTGCCGTTCTGCTTTGCGAGATAGAGGTCGGCGATCTCCACGTAATGCCGCATGTGCCGGACCTGGCGGTCGAGTTGCGCGCGCCAGCGCGCCGGCATCTCCTCGGTCCTGAGTAAATCCGATGTCTCGCGGATGGCGGCGATCACCGTTTCGCGGAAGGCTTCGACATGGCCGTCGCTAAAGCCCATCTCCAACTCCTCGACGGTGAGGAGGGTCGCCGCCGGTTCGCTTTCGGGCAGGAAAATGCGCTTCGCCATGGCGCCGCACCCTATGCCTCTCCCGGACCGCGCCTATCGGGGGCAACCCGATGTCTGCCCCTTCGCCGTTAAGGGAATGTCCGGATGTTCTGGAAATCGCGGATACCGGCTATGCTTGCCGCAATTCCTGGTGGCCGACTCATGGGTGGTGAGCGATGGACAAAGGCATTTTAAGCGATCGTGAAAAGGCGATGGAGGCGAATTATTTTCGCCAGCAGGACGCCAGGCTTCTCGAGAAACTGCGCAACGCCAACAAGCTCGATGACATGGCCGAGGCGCTTCGCGACGGCCTGAATGTCGACAACCCGGAGTTGCTGGAACGCGTCCGCTCGCTCGGGATTACGGCCGATACGGCGTCCGCCTTCCTGTGCGCACATCTCGTCCAGGTGGCCTGGGCCGAAGGCAAGATCTCGCGCAAGGAACATGATGTCGTTCTCCGCCTCGCTCACGATCGCGGAGTCCAGCCCGGAAGCCCGGCTCATGCCAAACTCGACGAATGGCTGCACGAGCGCCCCGCGGACAATCTGTTCGACACGGCGATCGAGGTCATCCGGTACGGGCTGAACGTCTTCCCGCCAGCCGAGCGCGAGGAGCGGGTGCAACGGATCCTCGATGCATGCCACGACGTTGCCGCAGTCTCAGGCAGCGAAATCGCGCGGCAGCTTGGGCTCGGCGACGGCGTCTCGAAAAGCGAGGCGCACATCATCGACGTCCTCGCCAACCGCCTCCGCCGCCACGAAAGTCCCAAGACCGAGTAGGATTGGCGCGCCCGGCTGGATTCGAACCAGCGACCTCATGCTTAGAAGGCACGTGCTCTATCCAACTGAGCTACGGGCGCGTGTGGATTCGTCTAGCGGCATTGCGTTAGGTCAACAAACCGGCCATTCATTTTGCGTTCAACGGTAAAGGCGGATGCTCCGTGCAACGACTTGGGGGAATGATGAGACTGGCGACCGCCTTCGCTGCATTGGCTTTGCCCGCCGTGGCATCGCCGGCTGCTGCCGCGACCATCGTCATCCTTACCGATCCCATGACCATGGAAAAGCGGACCGTCGTCGTCGATCCCAACGGACCCGACCGCGCCTACCTCTGCATGCTGCCGCCGGGCCAGGCCGGCTGCCAGCGGCTCGACGTCAAGCGCGACCGCTAGGCCCGAGAATCAGGCGACGGCTTCCAACAAGCCTTCGAACAGACGTCTGCCATCCTCATTGCCGTGCGCGGGCTCAATCGCCCGTTCGGGGTGCGGCATCATGCCCAGCACATTGCCGGCGTCGTTGATGATGCCCGCGATCTGCCGCGCGGAACCATTGACGCTCTCCGAATAGCGGAACGCGACCCGGCCTTCGCCTTCCAGGCGATCCAGGGTCTTGGCGTCCGCCTGGTAATTGCCGTCGTGGTGAGCGACCGGAATGGAAATGGCCTCGCCCTGCCGGTAGCGGGCGGTGAACAGGCTCTGGGCGTTTTCGACGGTCAATCCGACCGGCCTTGAGACGAAGCTGAGGCCGGCGTTGCGCATGAGGGCGCCGGGGAGAAGCCCCGCCTCCGTCAGCACCTGGAAGCCGTTGCAAATGCCCAGGACCGGCACGCCGCGGCCTGCGGCTTCGGATACCGCCCGCATGACTGGCGAGCGGGCCGCCATCGCCCCGGATCGCAGATAATCACCGTAGGAGAAACCGCCGGGGATGGCGATGAGCCCGGTTCCTTCTGGAAGCTCACTTTCCTTGTGCCAGACCATCTCCGGCGCGCGGCCTGTGACCAGCTCGATCGCGACCTTGAGGTCACGGTCGCAGTTGGAGCCGGGGAAGACGATGACCGCGCTTTTCATGCCTGTGCCGAGCTCAGTCGAGGTGCGTTCTCCAGCCGCTCGATCCTGAAGTTTTCGATCACCGTGTTCGCCAGCAATTTGCGGCACATATCGGCGATTTCGTCGTCGGAGGTGCCGTCGGCGAGGTCCAGCTCGATGAGCTTGCCAGCCCGGACATCCTGGACGCCGCCGAAACCCAGACCCTCAAGCGCATGATGGATCGCCTTGCCCTGCGGATCGAGCACTCCGGGCTTCAGGGTGACGAAGACGCGGGCTTTCATGGGCTTTTCCTCTGCGGGCCGGAATTTTGCGCCCCTATGGCCGCGCCGCTCCGGTTCCTCAAGCTTTACTCATTTTTTACCAAGATCAGGGCACAATCATGACGCCGGACTGTATCCGGGCCGAATTGGAGTGGGGACCCATGGTTGCAGCGATTGCCATTGCGATGTTCATCGCCCTCTTCGGATGGGGTGCGCGCTATTTCGGATGGCACGACCCCAACGGGAAGATCCAGCTGGCCCTGGTGACCAGCTTCATTCTGGGCATTGTCGCCAGCTACAAAGCGCGGGGCTGACCCGAGGCGGCATTGCCGCTAGGAGGCCGGCAATGACCGCGCTTCCGCCCTATGCCGAACTCCTGCAATTGCGGGTCGACCAGGACGAGCGCGGCATGCCGCTGTTCGTCATGCCCTTTCACGACGATGTCGTCGGCCGGCCCGGCTACCTCCATGGGGGCGCCATTGCCGGCCTGCTCGAATTCGCGGCTTTCGTGACATTGCGCCAGGCGCTGGGAGAAAGGTCGGCGACGATGAAGCCGATCAACGTCACCGTCGATTACATGCGCGCCGGACAGGCGCGCGACACCTATGCATGGGCGAATATCGAACGGCTCGGCGGCCGGATCGCCAATGTCGAGGCGCAGGCTTGGCAGAAAGGCCGCGAAGAACCGATTGCCGCCGCGCAAATGAACTTCCTGCTAGTCCGCGACTAGTAGCCGGAGAGCTCCGCCACTCGGTTGGCGTGGAAGCGGGGCGAGCCGAACAGTTCCGACAGCATTGCCTCGCGCTTCATGTAGAGGCCGATGTCATGCTCGTCGGTCATGCCGATGCCACCATGCATCTGCACGCCTTCCTGGACAGCAAGCGCGGCGCTTCGCCCCGCCTTGGCCTTGGCTACGGCGACCATCAGTTCAGCACGATCTGATCCCGCGTCCAGTAGCTCAGCCGCCTTGAGAGCGGCGGCGCGCGCGATTTCGATCTCCCCATAGAGATGCGCTGCGCGGTGCTGCAGCGCCTGGAACTCGCCGATCAGCTTACCGAATTGCTTGCGCTGCTTGAGATAGTCGAACGTCATGTCGGACGCGCCGGCCGCAACACCGACCAGTTCGGCCGCTGCTCCGGCTCGGCCGGCGTTGAGCGCCCGCGATAAAGGCGCCCAGCCGCCGTCGATCTCACCGACCACCGCGTCCGCATCCACCTGCACATTGTCCAAGGTCAGCCGCGCCGCCTTCGACGAGTCCGTCAGCGTGACATTCTCCAGTTCCAGGCCGTTCGCGCCCTTCTCGACGGCGAACAGGGTGATGCCGTCGGTCTCGCCCGGCGAACCTGCTGTCCGCGCCGCGACGAGGATGACGTCCGCCGATTTGCCCTGGACGACGAATTGTTTCCTTCCGTTGAGCGCGAAACCGTTGCCGGAGCGCGCTGCCTGAAGCGCAATGGTTATGGGATTGTGACTCTTGCCTTCATCGATTGCTAACGCGGCGACCGTCTCACCGGCTACGATGCCGGGAAACCAGCGCTCTGCCTGCGCCGACCCTTCCAGCGCCCGAACCGCCGCGACCGAGGTGGTAAGGAAGGGCGATGGCGTCAGGTTCCTCCCGATCTCTTCCAGGACCAGTCCGGCCTCGACCGCGCCCATGCCGGCGCCACCCGCACTCTCCGGAACGCAGATGCCGGTCAGGCCAAGCTCCGCAAATTGTTTCCACAGGCCGTGCCCGAAGCCGTCGGTCGTTTGGATCTGCGCGGGATTGACGGTCGAGTTGCGCAAGGCGCCCGGCCCGGGCGGTGCCCCGGCGCTGCTGCTGCCGGCGGTGCTCGCCGCCAGCAACCTGCGCCGCGAGGACGTGACCCTGGTTCAGGTCGATCCCGCGGCGGTGCCCGTGACCGTGATGGAAGGCCGCGCCGACGCCCTGCTCGGCGGCATCGACGACCAGCCTTTCATCATGGCGCAGCGCGGCTTCCGCACCCACTCGCTGTCCTATCGCGATCTCGGCGTCGACACCGTCGGCATGACGATGCTGGCGCACGACGATACGATCCGCGGGAGCGCCGACCTCGTCCGCCGCTTGGCGGAAAGGCTGGAAATCGATCGTGCGCGGATAGGCGCTGTAGCCGGCCACGATGAGCTTCGGACGGTGCTGGCGGGCCAGCTCACGCAT
>Ga0207701_10007888_pt1 | contig 10543 bp, 10 predicted proteins | sample KBSSwiSSwithPhiX_FD_184294 | JGI IMG/M metagenome (GOLD analysis project Ga0207701, IMG submission 184294) | Switchgrass rhizosphere bulk soil microbial communities from Kellogg Biological Station, Michigan, USA, with PhiX - S5 (SPAdes) (version 2) | ecosystem: Environmental > Terrestrial >...
CGAGGCGCGAGAACAGCGCGCGCTTCGTGTCCTCGTGCTCGACGATGGCCTCGACGATGTAGTCGGCGTTGGCGAGCGTGTCGATGCTGGTGGCGGTCGTGAGCCGGCTGAGCGTCGCGTCGCGCTCGTCCCTTGTCAGCTTGCTCTTCTCGACGAACTTGTCGAGGCTCTTTTCAATTGACGCACGCGCTCTGTCGAGCGCCGGGGCCGCCAGGTCGACGAGCTGTACTTCGAATCCCTTTTGCGCGAAGACCTGGGCGATGCCATTCCCCATGGTCCCCGCGCCGATCACTCCTACCCGTTTGATGTTGAGCATGCCACCTCGCCGCGATACGGATTCTCCAAACGCCAATTATGGCATTGAGGCGAGGCCTTGGAGTGAGCGTCGGAGCGTTCACCATGACGCGCGAAACACGAGTGCAGCCCAGCCGCCGCGCGACGTGATGTTCACCTTGTGCATCCCGAGATGAACGTAGGCATGGGCAACTTCGGATGCCACGGAATCCGCAACTCCTGACAGCACCAGCTGACCGTGATGTCCGACGCGTCGAACCAGCAGCGGCGCCATTTCGATCAGCGGCGCGGCCAGAATGTTGGCGATGACCAGCGGCCACGTACCGGCAACGATTTCGGGCCCGCCGAGTACGAGCTGCACCTGCCTGTCGAGTCCATTCAGCCGCGCGTTGTCGGCAGCGACGCGCAGCGCATCGTCATCAACGTCGATCGCCACAGCTCCAGACACGCCAAGCGTCAAAGCCGCCAGCGCCAACACGCCGGAACCGGTGCCCACGTCAAGCACACCATCCGGCCGTGCGGTCGGAACGATCTCGTCCAGTGCTTCGAGACACATCGCGGTCGTCGGATGTAATCCCGTGCCGAACGCTGGCGAGTCGATGAGCCTGAGATCGCCGGCCTCTCGCTCGACGTCGGCCGGAATGATGCGAAGCGATCCGACGTGAAAAGGTCGTGGCGTGAGTATCCAGACGGATCCGTTGTCGCGCCCCACGGCCGGGGACACGACGATATCGTCGGCGCCCAGCGCGCTCGCGACATCATCCGGGTCGACGCTATCAGGCATCAGCGCCGCCAGGCGATGGTCGACGCTGGACTCGACCTCAAGCGCGCCCAGCTCGACGAGCCGATCGAGATGAGTGTCGAGGTCCGTCTCGCAAGGGACGTCTATTCGGTACGGCATGCCATGCCGATGGTGTCAGCGCGGCAGGGATCCTGTCGAGGGCTGGGTCGACGATTCAGTAAGCGGAGCCCGGCCTTCACGGATGCTTGAGTCCCAAGATTCTCTCCAACTGCGCTTTCGACGGCGCATCCCCAGCGGCGCTGTATATGGTGTCGCTCGGATTAGCGGGGACGGGTGATCAGGCTAACGCCTGTAGTGTCGCGAGAAGGTCGCTCAAGACCTTCTCGCACGATCCAGGAGAACGGACGTCACCCCACTACCTCAAGGGGGCAACCGCGGCGGTCGGAGCGTGCGATGCCGGCAAGCCCATCGACGTTGTAAGGATCTACGGTCATTTGAGCTGATCGATCAGGTCCGCTCAATCGCCAGCGCGACGCCATTCCCGCCACCCAGGCACAACGCCGCGATCCCGCGCTTCAGTCCTTGCCGCTTTAGCGCATAGAGCAGCGTTGTCAACACGCGTGAGCCGCTCGATCCGATTGCGTGCCCCAGCGCCACCGCGCCGCCGTTGACGTTCACCCGTGTCGGATCGATGCCGAGTTCGCGGAGCACCGCGACCATCTGCACTGAAAACGCTTCGTTAATCTCGAACAGGTCGACGTCCTTCAGATCCCAGCCGACCTTTGCCGCAACCCTCCGGACGGCTTCCACCGGTGTCATCAACACGAACTTTGGTGCGAGTCCGCTCGTTGCTTGTCCGACGATGCGAGCGACCGGAGTCTTTCCGAGCTGCTTCGCCTTCTCGACCGACATGACCACCACCGCTGACGCGCCGTCATTGACGCCCGGCGCATTGCCGGCGGTAACGCTGCCGTCCTTCTTGAACGCCGGCTTCAGGCCCGCGAGCGCCTCCGGTGTCGTGTCCTCGCGAATCGACTCGTCGCGATCGACAACGAGAGCGGCACCTTTCTTCTGTGGAATCGTGATTGGAAGAATCTCGTCCCTGAACCAGCCTTCGCGCGTGGCATGCGCGGCCTTGCGATGACTCTCGGCCGCGTACTGATCCTGCTCGCATCGCTTCACCGAATAGGTGTCAGCCACGACCTCGCCGGACATGCCCATGTGACAGTTCTCGAACGCGCACCAGAGCCCGTCACTGATCATGGAGTCCACGAGCGTCCCGTTGCCCATCCGCAAACCTTCCCGGACCCGCGGCAGCAGGTACGGGGCGTTGCTCATCGACTCCATGCCGCCGGCGACGGCGATCTCGATATCACCGGTCGCGATGCCTTGCGCGGCGAGCATCACCGCTTTGAGCCCGGAGCCGCAGACCTTGTTGACCGTCAGCGCGGCGACGTGTTCATGGAGTCCACCATTGAGCGCCGCCTGGCGCGCCGGGTTCTGACCGTTGCCGGCCTGGATGACGTTGCCCATGATGCATTCGTCGACCGTCACCGGATCGACTCCCGCCCGGGCCACGGCCTCACGGACAACCATTGCGCCAAGATCTGTCGCTTTGAAGTCCTTCAGGGCGCCGAGGAACTTGCCAGTGGGGGTGCGTACTGCTGAGACGATCACGCTGTCTTTCATGATTCTTTTTTTCGCGGCTCGCGGCTCGCGGCTCGCGGCTCGCGGCTCGCGGCTCGGACGGACGCTTCGGCGCGACAGGCTGGTGTTCGTGGACTACGGGCTCGGCCTCGTGACCATGGCCGAAACCTGATCCTCGCCGAGTATCTGCCGCATCTTTCCGAGCACCCGGTCACGCGCGCGCTCGATTTCGCGGATCCAACGCTGGTCCAGTGCCCGAACCGTGAGGATCCCGTCCTTCAGCTCAACGGTGGTGGCCCGGGCCAGTGCCTGGCCTACCGCGAGTTGCCACGCGAAGTTCGTCCTCTCTTTAGACGCCGGTTGACGTCGGACAATCTCCGCCAAGACGCCGGACGAGAAACTCTGCAGTGGAATCATTGGCTTGCCTACGCCGCCTCAGTGCCGCGCAATGTCGCTGTCTGCATTACTCACTGCGCGTGGGGCCCACCCCCACGCGCTCTCGCTCGCGGGCGCCGCTCCGCGGCGCTTCCCTCCGGCCGCTCGCTCGGGCGGGCGCTTCCGCGCGCCGCTGATTGGATACTATCAACATTCCATGCACCTTATTCTCGCCTCCGCGTCCCCTCGGCGGGCTGAGCTATTGGCGTCGGCAGGATTTCATTTCGACGTAGTTCCGGCTGACGTCGACGAGACGCCGAATCCGGCGGAAAAGCCGCAGGAATACGCGCTAAGGGTGGCACTCAACAAGGCCGTTGCGGTCGGCGTTACACGCCAGGATCCCGGCAGTGTCGTGCTCGGCGCCGACACGGTCGTCGTCGCGGCAGGCGAGATCCTCGGAAAACCGAAGGATTCCGCGGATGCACGGCGGATGCTCCGGTTGCTGTCGGGAACGGCACACGTCGTGCTCACTGCGGTGGTAATCAAGCAGCAGGCGATAGAGCGGACGGCAGTCATTACGACGCGGGTGTGGTTTCAGCCGCTCAGCGACTCCGAAATTGCGTGGTACGTGGACTCCGGTGAGCCGGAGGGCAAGGCCGGGGCGTACGGGATACAGGGCCGCGCCGCGCGATTCATCGAGCGCATCGACGGGTCCTGGTCGAACGTCGTTGGTTTGCCCGTCGCGACGGTTTACCAACTGCTGAAAGCACTGGACGTAATCTATTGAGTGGATTGACCCCCGGTCAGGAGCCACGGTATTCTGAGGTGCGATTCCCGCAAATCGTTATGAAACCTAAAGCTATCAAGATCGCGGTGACCGCGGGCGTGCTCGCGGCGGCCCTCGGCGGCCTCTTCTATTCGACGCTTGCAGAAGGCACCGAATACTACGTCCACGTCGACGAAGTCATGAGCGATCCGTCAGCATGGCAGGGCAAACGGCTGCAGCTTCACGGCTACGTCGTCGACAAGTCGATTTTCGTGAAGCCGCAGACGCTCGAGTACGTTTTCCAGATCCAGAACAAGGGCGCCGTTGTTCAAGCGAGCTACACCGGGATCGTTCCAGACACGTTCAAGGACGGTTCGGAAGTCGTGCTGAAAGGGCAATTGAGCCCGAAGGGATTTGCCGTCGAAGCCAATGGGGTGATGGCGAAGTGCCCGTCGAAATACGTCGCCGGTCAACCCGGGGCTCCTGGCAAGTAGCGAGTCGGTAACCCGTCAAACGCAGGGTAGAACGAACCCTGTAGAACCTTGTAGAACCCCGTAGAACTCTGTAGAACCAGGAAACAAATACATGCCTTCCCTTGGTTCGTTTCTACTCCTCGCCAGCTTCGTCGTGTGTGCCTATTCGGTGGCAGCCTCGGTGGCTGGCGCGCGCAGGCGATCGGTCCGACTGATTGAAAGCGGCATCGGCGCCTTCTATCTGGTCTCGGCGCTGATGACCGTCGCGTCGGGCGTGATCGTCCACGCCTTCGTCACCAACAACTACAGCATCAAGTACGTCCAGCACTATTCCGACTCGGCGCAGCCGCTGGCATACAAGATCGCGTCGTATTGGGGCGGCCTCGACGGGTCGATCATGTTCTGGGTGTTTCTGCTTGGCGTGTTCGGCGCCGTGGCGGTCTACACCAATCGCGAGCGCCACCGGGAGTTGATGCCGTATGTGGTTGCGATCATCTCGACGGTGCAGATGTTCTTCATCTTCCTGATGGTGGTGCACAACAACCCGTTCTCGACCTTCCTCTCGCAGGTTCCGACGGAAGGGAAGGGGTTGAATCCGCTGCTTCAGAACTTCTACATGGCGATTCATCCGCCGTCGCTCTACACGGGCTTCGTCGCGATGACGATCCCGTTCGCCTTCGGGATGGCGGCGCTCATCACGGGGCACCTGGACGATTCATGGCTGCGGGCCGTTCGCCGCTGGACCATGGTCGGTTGGCTATTCCTCTCGTTCGGACTGACGCTCGGGATGCTCTGGGCGTACGAAGAGCTCGGGTGGGGAGGATTCTGGGGCTGGGATCCGGTGGAGAACGCCGGACTGCTCCCGTGGTTCACGGCGACCGCGTTTCTGCACTCCGTCATGGTCCAGGAACGGCGCGGCATGCTCCGGGTCTGGAACGTGACGCTCGTCATCGTCACGTTCTTCCTCACGATTTTCGGCACCTTCATGACGCGGTCGGGCGTCGTGCAGTCGGTCCACGCCTTCGGCGAGGATCGCGAGCTGGCCTGGATGTTCACGATCTTCATGATCGCGATTGTGATGTTCAGCTTCGGTTTCGTGATTTACCGGCTGCCGCTGTTGCGCTCTCGCCATACCCTCGATTCGTGGATGTCCCGTGAAGCGGCGTTTCTGGCGAACAACTGGATTCTGCTGTTCTCGGCGTTCTTCGTGTTGTTCGCGACGATGTTCCCGACGCTGAGCGAAGCGCTCCGCGGACGTCGGCTGACCGTCGGCCCGCCGTTCTTCAACAAGTGGATGCTGCCGATCGGGTTGATCCTGCTCCTGCTGACCGGCGTCGGGCCGCTCCTCGCCTGGCGCAAGTCCACGCTGAAGAATGTCGTCGAACAGTTCCTCTGGCCGTCAGTGGCAGCGCTGGTGACTGGCGTGGCGCTCTATGCGGTCGGCGTTCGTGTCTGGACCTCCGGCTTGTGCTTCGCGCTCTGCGCGTTCGTCGTCACGACGATCGTGCAGGAACTCGTCCGCGGCGCGCAGGTGCGCAAGGGCGCGACCGGCACGGACATCATCACAGCGATGATCGGCCTGGTGGCGCGATCGCGCCGCCGTTACGGCGGCTACATCGTGCACGTCGGGATTACGCTGATGTTCCTTGGCTTCGCCGGCCAGGGATTCCACCGTGAAGAGCAGGTGCCGCTGAAGGTCGGACAGCAGACGACGGTTGGTCCATTCACGATCCGGCATGACGCGTTGCGGGTCACCAGCGACGCGCAGAAACAGATGCACACCGCCGACGTGACGGTCTTCGAAAACGGCAAGGAGATCGATCGCATGCATCCGGCGCGGTGGTTCTTCGCGAAACACGAAGACGAACCGACCACCGAAGTCGCGATTCGTCGCGCGGTGTCCGAGGACCTGTACCTGGTGCTGGGTTCATACGATGCCAGCACGCAGGAAGCGACCTACAAGATCGTCATCAACCCGCTCGTCAACTGGATCTGGTTCGGCTTTGCCGTGATGGCGATCGGTACCGGCCTCGCCCTGATGCCCGAGAGCGCGTTTGCGTTTGCCGCGGCGAAGATTCCCGCCGGCGCGGCGACGACCACGCTGCTTCTGCTGTTCGTGCTCATCCCGCTGCCGGTTCGCGCGCAGCACGTCGAGAATCCGCAGGCCGTGATCGTCGTGCCGAAATCGCAGCTGGAGAAGGATCTGCAGAACGAGATCATCTGCATGTGCGGCACGTGCGGCCGGAAACGGATTGGCGAGTGCACGTGCAGCGACGCCGCGGCGATGCGCGAGGAAGTCGCGAGGCTGGTCGCCGAAGGAAAGACTCGCGAACAGATTTACGCGTACTACATCGCCAAGTATGGAAGCCAGGAGCCTCTTGCCTCGCCCATCGACGAGGGGTTCAACCGCCTCGCGTGGTTTTTTCCGTATTTGATCGGCGCGACCGGAGCCGCCAGCATCGCGGTGGTCGCGTTCCGCTGGTCGCGACGTGAGGCCGACCCTGACGACGCCCCGAAGGCGACTCAGGATTCCCATGATGACCCCGCGCTTCGCGAGAGGCTGGACGATGAGCTCCGCGACCTCGATTAAGGGGGAAGACAGGAACTTCCGCCTCAAGGCGGAAGGAGTCGATGATTCCAGGGCGAAGCCTTCGGACGATGGGTTCCGGCCGTGGCATTTCTTCGTGCTCTCGTCGCTGGCTGCCTCCACGATCGCCGTCCTCCTTTCGCGGCGCTCGGCGCCCGAGCATCTGATCCTGATCAGCCTGACGATCGGTGCGGCGGGAGCTGCGGCTGCCGCCGTGTACCGGACGATTCTGCCGCTCGTCCTCCGGGATGCGTCACTGCTGAGCGAGCGTCCATCGGAGCGGGCGCGGGCGGCACTCGAACGGGAAAAGGCGCTGGTCCTGCGCTCGATCAAGGAGCTTGAATTCGATCGTGCGATGGGGAAGGTCTCAACCAAGGACTTTGACGAAATGGCAGGCCGTCTCCGCGCACGGGCGATGGCGTTGATGAAACAGCTCGATGAGGGGGGCACAGGGTACCGCGAGGCAATCGAACGCGAGCTCAGCACGCGCATGAAGCAGCCGCGACCGGCCCCAACCGCTCCGGCAGCACCACAGCCGCGCGAGTGCAACACGTGTCAGACCGTGAACGATCTCGATGCGGCGTTCTGCAAGCGCTGTGGCGCGGCTCTCGGGGTGGTGCAGTAGTGCGCCTCGGTTGGCCCCGACTCGTTCGCAATGTCGTATTGACGCTCGCCTGCCTGGCGGGTGCGCTGCTTCCAGTCGCGGCGCAGATGCCTGACCCGAAGCAAATGTCCGGCGTGCCGCTGCCGGTTGGCGATCTTCCTCCGGGAACCGTGACGGTGCGTGTCGTCCGCGGGACGATGACCAACGTCATCGCCGGCCAGCGCGTCGATCTCATCGGTCCCACTCCAACGTCAGCAAAGACCAACGACAGCGGCCGCGCTGAATTCACCGGCTTGCAGCCGGGAACCCGCGTCAGGGCGTCCACGACGGTCGATGGGGAATACCTGGAGTCGCAGGAATTCGCGGTGCCGTCGAACGGGGGTGTTCGCGTCGCGCTCGTGGCAGCGGCCTCCGGGCAGGGGCAACCAGGATCCGGTCCTCAGGCCGCGCAGACGCCAGCGCAGATCGGCACCGTCGTGCTCGGTCAGCAGTCGCGATTCATTTTCGAGATGGGGGACGAGGCATTGAATTCGTTCGCCGTCCTCGAAATCGTGAATGCGAGCGGCGCCCCGGTCCAGACTGCGCAGCCGGTGGTTTTCGAGCTTCCGGCGGATGCTCGCGGTCCGGGCCTGCTTGAAGGTTCCACACCGCAGGCGTCAATCGTGGACAAACGTGTCGTCGTCAAAGGTCCGTTCGCGCCTGGAACGACGTCGCTGCAGTTCGGTTACTCGCTGCCGATTTCGGGTGCTTCCCTCACCGTCGAACAGCGATTACCGCTGCCGCTCGGGCAGGTCAGCGTGATGGCCCAGAAGGTCGGCGACATGCAGCTCCAGTCGCCACAGATTGCCGAACACCGCGACATGCCGCTCCAGGGTGAGACCTTCATCGTCGGGAAGGGGCCGGCAATTCCAGCCGGGCAAGTCCTCTCGTTCACCTTGACGGGGCTGCCCCACCAGCCGGTGTGGCCACGGAACCTCGCGCTCGCCCTTGCCGCGGTCATTCTTGGCGTCGGCGTCTGGGCCAGCACGCGTCGCGGATCCGGGAATCCGTCCGACGATGGGCGCCGCAAGCGTCTCGACGCACGACGGGACCGCTTGTTCGCGGAATTGTTGTCGATAGAAGAGCAACATCGCGAAGAGGCGATCGATCCCGAGCGCTACGCGGCGCGCCGACGCGAGCTGCTGACGGCGCTCGAGCGTGTCTACGCGCAGCTCGACGACGAGGCAGCCGCCTGACGACGAGGCAGCTGGCTAGAAGCTGTCTCGTTAACCTGCCGCCAGTCCCACGCAGCGAGCGAGCAGTTGCGAGCGAGCCACGCGACCGGAGCGCGCCGGCGGAGCGGCGCGCGAGAGAGCGTGCAGGGGAGTCCGAGGGGCAAAACCCCTCGGATAAGATTTGATGGATTTTCGGTCGCTGACCTTCACCGACGTCTCGCGGCATTTCGGGAGGCGCCGCGTCCTCAACAAGATCAGCTTTCGGTGCAACGCCGGGGAAGCTGTGGCGCTGCTTGGCGCAAACGGGGCAGGCAAATCCACATTGCTGTCCATCGCCGCTACGCTGCTCGCGCCGTCGGCGGGAGTGGTTCAGTACGGTGAGGCGACCTCGGCGTCGGGCGCGGAGCTTCGGGCGCGGATCGGCGTGCTGGGTCACGATCTCTTCATCTATCCAGAACTCTCGGCGTTCGAGAATCTGGCGTTTTTCGCGCGCGCCTATGCCGTTCCCGACGTCGATCGGACGGTAGCTTCGGCTCTCGAGCGCGCCGGGCTCGATCAGCGCGACGATCCCGCCGGCAAGTTTTCACGTGGGATGCGACAACGTCTGGCGCTGGAGCGCGCGTTGCTGCACGATCCGCGGCTGGTCCTGCTCGACGAGCCGTTCACCGGACTGGACGATGCCGCGACCATGGCGCTCCGCACGCGGCTCGCCGACCTTCGCGCCGCCGGATGCATCGTCCTGGTTGCCACGCACGATCTCGAAACGATAGACGGCATCGCGGACCGCGCGGTCCTCATTCGCGGAGGCCGCCTGGTCTCGATGGACGACGGCGCAGGGTCGCTGCGAGATCGTTATCGACGGGCCAACCGTGAGTCCTGAACGGCGACAGTCGTTCGCGGCGACGGTGTGGCTGGTCACCAGGAAGGACCTCATCATCGAGTTTCGCAGCCGCGAGGTCGTGTACACGACGTTGTTCTTCGCCGTCGCGTGCGTGTTGATCTTCGCGTTCGGGTTCGTACGAGAGGGCGTGGCGGTCGACGATGCGGCTGCCGGTATTCTCTGGATCGCGATCGCGTTTTCCGGCACGCTGGCGCTGGGTCGCACCTTCGAACGGGAGCGGCAGAACGATACGCTGCGGGCGCTGATGCTGACGCCGATGGATCGTCCCGCCCTCTATGTCGGCAAGCTGACGGGCGTCCTCCTGCTGCTGGCCGTCGTCGAAGCGATCGTGACGCCACTGATCGCGTTGATGTTCCACGCGCCGCTGTTCGCGTTCCCGGTGTGGATCGCTTCGCTGTTGGCGGCCGGTACGCTTGGCTTTGCCGCCGTCGGCACGTTGTTCGCCGGGATGCTCGTCCGCGCGCGCAGCCGGGACGTGCTGCTGCCGATCCTGCTGTATCCGATTACAATTCCGGTGATCATCGCTGGTGTGCGCGGAACAGCTGTGCTGCTGCAGCCCGAGGCGAATCTGCCGGTCGCTCGCATGTGGCTGTCGATCCTGGTGTTCTTCGATGTGGTCTTCATCACGCTGGCGCTGTGGACGTTTGAGCCTGCGATGACCGAGTAGAAAGGGACAAGGCACAAGGACAAGGGATAAGGGACAAGGAAAACAAACCCGCGATGGCGATGTTCGTAGATTGAGGGCTGTCGCTGAGTCGCCAGCGCCTGCGGCCGCTGCGAGCGGCGAGTCTTCGAGCCGTCGAGCAGCAGCGCGTGGGGGTGGGGCCCCACGCGCATTAAAAAAAGCAGACGAATGCCTCGGCCGATCCTCTCTCTCTTTCTGCTCGTCGCTGTTGGTATCGCTTCTCAGCGACCCCTCAATCGCTATGAAGCGGTCGAG
>Ga0207701_10007890_pt1 | contig 10542 bp, 9 predicted proteins | sample KBSSwiSSwithPhiX_FD_184294 | JGI IMG/M metagenome (GOLD analysis project Ga0207701, IMG submission 184294) | Switchgrass rhizosphere bulk soil microbial communities from Kellogg Biological Station, Michigan, USA, with PhiX - S5 (SPAdes) (version 2) | ecosystem: Environmental > Terrestrial > Soil...
CATCTGCTCCATCGCGACCATGGAGTCGGCGGGCTCCTGCGCCGTGGCGAGTGAGGCTGCGAGGCCGAAAACGATCGCAGCGAATCCGATGCGGAAAGGCATTCCATCCTCCTGATGCCGGCCGGCGGACTCCGCCGGGCGGACGCGAGATACGGCGCTCGCGGGAGGATCAGAGACGCTGCGGCGTGGGAGCGCTGCGAGCGGCCGGGCGGCTGGACGTCGACGCGAACGCGGCCGCGCGCCGCCCTTCGGGCGCGGCGGCTCGGAAGATCAGCGCCGTGAGCTGAACGCCTGCGGGCGCCGCGGGAGCGGACGTCTTCACGGCCGCCAGGCTGTCCGACGCCGGGGGCGGCGCCGGAGCCATGGCTTCATCGCATCCGCAGCAGCTCGCGCCCGAAAGGGAGCTCTCCGAGGTTTCGACGACCGGCGCCGGGCGGCAGCAGTTCGCGCACAGCGCGGCGGCCGGACCGGCGAGAACGGCCAGGGCGAGCAGGGCGGCAACGAGGGAACGCAACACGGACACCGAGGAAAGCATGTGCCCGCCCATCTTATTCCGGCCGTGTCAGCTTCCGGTAGGTCCGGAGATGGCGCAGGGCTTCCGCCGGCCGGCCCAGCTTTTCGGCCAGCGTCGCGGCGTTGAAGTGGGCATCGGCATTATCGGGATCGATGCGGACGGCCTTCTGGTAGGCGAGCAGGGCCTCGGGCGTCCTCCCCATGTCCTCGAGCGCGACGCCGAGATTGAACGCCGCCGTCCCATCGTCGGGCCTCGCGCCGAGCGCCGCCGCGTAGTGCGGCTCGGCGGCCGCGGCGTCTCCGGCCTCGTGGAGGAGGCGGCCGAGGTTGACGTGCGCGTCCGGATGCCGGGGATCGAGCGCGAGGGCGCGCCGGTAGGCCGAGATCGCCTCGCCCGGAGAGCCGGGCTCGAGCTCGCAGGCCCACTCGTACCAGTCGTCGGCGGAAAACTCCGGCCCTTCCTGCTGGGCTTCGCGAAACGCGCGGCGCACAACCGGGGCGACCTTCTTTGCCAGATCCGCCACACCGAAGTCGAAGAGGATCTGGCCCGAGTCGGGCTGCCAGCGGCGGGAGCCGTCGGCGACGACGATCCGGCTCCCCTCCATGGCGATCCGGACGGCCGCGAGCGATCGGCCCTCGGGAAGCTGTTCCCGCAGCCGCCGCAGCGCCTTGCGGACCCGCCGCGGCGCGACGCGCGCGGAGAGCAGGCTGCGCGCCGTCCGCATGAAGACCAGATCCTGGAACGAGAACGTGAGCCGGCCCGCGGCGCCCCGCTCGGGCGAAAGAAACCCGGCGCGCACGTAGCCGCGAACCTGGGAAGGAGTGAGACCGAGGAGCTTGGCGACTTCCGAGGTGGAGTAGCCCTTCACGAAGCGAAATCTACCCCTTGCGGCCCGCCTGCGTGCGCATCTGGGCGACTTTGCCCGGAGCCCTCTTCGCCGGCTTGCGCGAGGGCGCCTCGCCGCCGGACGCTGACGCCGCCTTCTTCTCGGGAGCGGTCTTCGCCTCCGGCTTCTTCGCGAGACTCGCCTTCAGGGCCTCCATCAGGTCGATGATCTGGCCCCCGCCGGTCTCTGTGGGCACAATGGAGATGTCCTCCCCCTCGACCTTCTTCTGGATCAGGCCCAGGACGCGCTTCTTCACGTCGTCCTCGTAGGTTTCGGGCTTGAAGGACTCCACCGCACGCTGATCGACGAGGAGCTTGGCGAGATCGAGCTCCTTGGGGCTGACCTCGGCCGGCTCGAGCGGCACCTCGGAGAAGGACCGGACCTCGTCGGCGTAGAGGAGCTGCTGCATGACGATGCCGCCCTCGAAGGGACGGAGCATGACGAGGTACATCTTGCCGCGGGCGGCATAGCGGGCCAGGGCGACCCGCTGGGTTTCCTTCATGACCTCCGAGAGAAGCGCGTACGCCTTGGCTCCGCCCTTGTCGGGCCCGACGTAGTACGACCGATCGAAGTAGACGGGGTCCACCTTCGTGATGGGAACGAACTCGACGACCTCGACGGTCTGGGTCGACTGCTCCTCGAGCGCCTTGAGCTCCTCGGCAGTGAAGGTGACGTAGCGATCCTTCGAGAACTCGAAGCCCTTGACCATCTGGTCGCGGGGCACGATCTCGCCGTCCTTGGTGCAGATGTACTGCTGCTTCAGCCGGGCGGCGTCCTTCGCGTGGAGCATGTTGAAGGACACGCCCGATGCGGATTCCGCGGCGGCGTAGAGCTTGATCGGGATCGAAACGAGCCCGAAGGAAATGGTCCCTGACGCTATCGGCCTTGCGCTCATAGGTTTAGGGGCGACAAATGTAACATGCGCCCGGCGATTCCACGATGCCGCTCGAAAAATACAGGGAAAAGCGGTCCGCCGACACGACTCCCGAGCCGTTCGGGCGCGGTGGGGCAAGCCGCGAAAATCGCCCGCATCTCTTCGTCGTTCAGAAACATGCGGCCACCCGGCTGCACTGGGATTTCCGCCTGGAGTGGGCCGGCGTCCTGAAGTCCTGGGCGGTCCCCCAGGGCCCCTCCGCCGATCCCGCCGACAAGCGCCTCGCCGTCGAAGTCGAGGACCATCCGGTCGAGTACGCCGACTTCGAAGGCGTCATCCCCGAGGGCAACTACGGCGCCGGCGAGGTCATCGTCTGGGACCAGGGCCGCTGGACTCCGCTGGCGGACCTCGACGAAGGGATGAAGAAGGGAAAGCTCCTCTTCGAGCTCCACGGCTACAAGCTCCGAGGCGTCTGGACCCTCGTCCGCATGAAGACGAAGGGCAAGACCACCGGCAAGGAGTGGCTCCTCATCAAGGAGCGCGACGCCTGGTCGCGAAAGGGACCGGAGGCCGCCTACTCCCAGGAGTCGATCTTCTCGGGCCTGACGATCGAGGATCTCGCCACGGGCAAGAGCCGCGCGGAAGAGATCCGGGCGGAGCTCGAGCGCCTGAAGGCGCCGCGGCTGAAGGTGCGCGCCCCGGACGTCAAGCTCATGCTCGCCGAGACGCGCGAGGGCGCGTTCTCGCGGCCGGGCTGGCTCTGGGAGCTCAAGTACGACGGGTATCGCCTGCTCGCCGGCCGCGAGAGCGGCAAGACCATGCTCCGCTACCGGCACGGCATGGACTCGACGGCGACATTTCCCGAGATCGCCCGCGCCGTCTCGGCGCTCCCGAGCGACGCGTTCGTCCTCGACGGCGAGGTCGTCGTGCTCGACGGGAACGCGCGCCCGCGTTTCGGTCTTCTCCAGAAGCGGGGCCTCCTCCAGAGGCGCGCGGACATCGAGCGCGCCGCGGTCGAGCTTCCGGCGACGTATTTCGCGTTCGATCTGCTGGGCTTCGAGGACTTCGACCTCCGGGACCTTCCGCTCACGACCCGCAAGGCGCTGCTCCAGCGGTTCGTGCCTCGCGCCGGGCCGGTGCGCTTCGCCGACCACGTCGAGGAAAGAGGCGACGAGCTGCTCGCCGCGGCCGGCGGGCTCGGTCTCGAGGGCGTGGTGGGAAAGAAGGCGGACTCGACCTATCGCGGAGCGCGCTCCGCCGACTGGCTCAAGGTCAAGCTGGATCGCACGGGGGATTTCGTCGTCGTCGGTTACACGAAGCCCGAGGGCGGCCGGTCGGGGTTCGGCGCGCTGCATCTCGCTTACTGGCAGGGCGACGCCGCCGGAACCGGCGGCGCGGGAGGCAGTCCCAGCTCCGCCGGAACCGGCGGCGCGGGAGGCAGTGCCAGCTCCGCCGGAACCGGCGGCGCGGGAAGCAGTCTGATCTACGGCGGGCGTGTCGGCACCGGCTTTTCCGACAGGCTCCTCGACGAGATCCACGCGCGTCTCGATGCCCGCGTCCGCAAAACACCGGCGTTCGGCGGCGCCGTCCCCACGGGTCGAGGCCACGTCTGGGTGGAGCCGGAGCTCGTCGTGGAGGTGCGTTTCAAGGAGTGGACCGGGGACGGGCTCCTCCGGCATCCGGCCTTCCTCCGCGTGCGCGAAGACAAGCCGATCGAGGAATGCGTGCGTGAGGGCGATCCGGGCACCGCCGAGGAGCCGGCGACGCCGCCCCCGGCCCCGACGCGGAGCTACGAGGCGGAGGAAAAAGTCGTTCCGCTTTCGAACCTGACAAAAGTCTTCTGGCCGGTCGAGGGCTACACGAAGGGCGACCTCATCGAGTATTACCGCGAGATCTCGCCCTGGCTTCTCCCCTACCTGGCCGACCGGCCTCTCGTCATGACCCGCTACCCCGACGGGATCGACGGCAAGTCCTTCTTCCAGAAGGACGCCCCCAACTTCGCGCCGGACTGGATCCGCCTCGAGCGCATCTGGAGCGAGCACGCCGAGCGCGAGATCGACTACTTCGTCTGCGACGACCTCGAGACGCTCCTCTACGTCGCGAACCTCGGCTCGATCCCGCTCCACATGTGGGCCAGCCGCGTCGCCGCTCCCGAAAGGCCCGACTGGTGCATCCTCGACCTGGACCCCAAAGGCGCGCCCTTCTCGCACGTCGTGACGATCGCGAGAGCGATCCGCGAGCTCTGCGAGGAGATCGCGCTGCCGAGCTTCATCAAGACCAGCGGGGCAACAGGTTTGCACGTTCTGCTGCCTCTCGGCGGCCAGTGCACGCACTCCGAATCCCGCGTGCTCGGCGAGATCCTGGCCCGCGTGATCGAACAGCGGCACGGCAAGATCGCGACGACGGCGCGGGCGCTCGGCGCGCGCGACGGCAAGGTGTACGTCGACTACCTTCAGAACGGCCACGGCAAGACGATCGCGGGCCCCTTCTCGGCACGCCCGGTCCCCGGCGCGACCTGCTCGGCGCCCCTGAAGTGGAGCGATGTGAACGACAAGCTCGACCCGAAGAAGTTCACGTTGAAGACGCTGCCGGCGAGGATGAAGAAACTGAAGGACGATCCCCTCGCGCCGGTCCTGACCCTCAAGCCGGATCTTCAGAGCGCGCTGACGAAGCTGACCGGCCGGCTCAGGTCGTGAGGCGTGCCGCTCCGAGTCAGGGCGTCGCGATGCGCCGCAGGAACTCCGCCGCGAGCTTCGGCCCCGAGCCCGCGTCCTCGTGCTTGAAGAACACGTAGGCCTCCGACCACGGTTGCGCACGGACCTTCTCCGCCCAGCCTGCGACGGCCGCGTCGTCGTAGTCCTGGCGGCGGAGCCGCAGGTACCCCCAGGGCGCCGTGGCGACGAGGGGGGTCGCGAGCTCCTCGTCTTCGGCGACGCAGAGGGCGGAACCGTGGGTGCGAAGCACAGAAAAGACGTCCTCCTCGAACCAGGAGGCATGCCGGAACTCGAAGGCAACCCTCGCGCCCTCCGGGAGCACAGTGAGAAAGGACTCGAGTCGAGGGAGATCCTTCTTCAAGTTCGGCGGCAGCTGGAAGAGCGTGGGGCCCAGCCGCTCGCCGAGCGTCGCCGCCGTTTGAAAGAAGTAGGCCACCTCGTCGCCCGCTTCCTTGAGGCGCTTTCGATGCGTGATCCGCTGGGAGGCCTTCAGGATGAAACGGAACTCGGCGGGGACCTGCGCGGCCCAACCCTCGAGCATCGACGGCTTCGGCATCCGGTAGAAGGTGTTGTTGATCTCGACCGCCGGCAGCCTCGCGGAGTAGTACGCGAGCATGTCCTCCGCGGGGAGATCTTCGGGATAGAAGCTCCCCTTCCATTCCTTGTACGAGAAGCCGCTCGTCCCGGCGAGGACGCGCATGCGGAGACTCTATACTCTCGGCCTCCAGACCGATGACCGCCCCGCGCTTCGACCCCAGACGCCGCCGTGCCGTGACGACCGCCCTGCTGCTCGTGACGGCGCTGGCGTCTTTCGAGTCCACGGTCGTTTCGACCGCGATGCCGACGATCATCGGGGACCTCGGCGGCCTCGCGCTCTACTCGTGGGTCTTCTCGATCTACCTCATGACCGCCACGGTCATGATGCCGATCTACGGGCGCCTCGCCGACATCTACGGCCGCCGGCGCATCCTGCTCATCGCGATCTCGGTCTTCCTTTCCGGTGCGATCGTCTGCAGCTTCGCGCACTCGATGCCCCAGCTCATCGCGGCCCGCGGGCTCCAGGGCCTCGGCGCCGCGGGGCTGGTCCCGATCGCGCTCACCGTTTCGGCGGACCTCTACTCTCTCGAGGAGCGCGCCCGGGTCCAGGGCCTCTTTTCGGGCGTGTGGGGCGTCGCGAGCCTGATCGGACCGTTGCTCGGCGCCTGGATGACCATGTCCTTCGGATGGCGCTCGATCTTCACGATCAACATCCCGCTCGGGCTCATCGCACTGGCGCTCGTGGCGTCACAGATGCAGGAGTCCCGCGCCTCCCTGCCCGACCCGTTGGATCTGGCCGGGGCGGCGACGCTCGTCCTAGGGATCACGGGCCTCCTGTTCGCCGTCCTGCACCGGCCCGGCGAAGGCGGGCTGGCCTTCGGGTGGAGGGCGGCGATCTTCGCCGTCGCCATCGGCTCTCTCGCCCTCTTCGTCCACCTCCAGAACCGGCGTGCGCATCCTCTCGTCCCGCCGGTGCTGTTCCGCCGCATGGAGACGGCGGCGCCGTTCATCGGCGGCGTGCTGCTCGGCACGACCATCTTCGGCGTCGATACGTTCGTCCCCCTCTTCGTCCAGGGCGCCCGGGGAGGCACGGCCGGCGCGGCCGGCGCCGTCGTCACGCCGCTCGTCCTCATGTGGGCGCTCTCCGCCACGCTCGCGGCGAAGATGATCGTCCGCTTCGGCTTCCGGCCCACCGCGCGCCTCGGAGCGCTCCTGTCCCTCGGAGGTCTGGTCGCACTCGCGGTCGCGGCCTGGCGGAACGCATCGGTGCCCTGGATTTCGGCTGCCTGCGCGCTCGTCGGCGCCGGCCTGGGGCCTTCCTCGATGTCGCAGGTCCTGGCCGTTCAGTCCGTCGTGCCCGAGCGCCAGCGGGGCGTCGCGACGGCGCTCGTCCCCTTTTTCCGAACGCTCGGCGGCTCGGTGGGTGTCGGCGCGCTGGGCGGCCTGCTCGCGATGGGCCTGGTCCGGCGCCTCGGACCTGCAGCCGAAAGCGCCGGCCGGTTGCTCGTGGCCGGAAACCCCACGACGGACGTGAGCGTGGCCGCCACCGCGATCGACCCGGCGGCGTTCCGCCTCGCGATCGAGCGGTCGCTTTTGCCGGTGTTCGCCGTTCTCGTCGGCCTGGCGGTCGTCAACGTCCTCGTGACGGCGCGCTTTCCCGAGCGAGCGGTCAAGACGGTGGAGGCTCCGGCGGAAAAGGTGATGATCTCGGTCGATTGACCGCTCGCCGCCGGTTGAGCTCGGCGTAGCCGTAGACGAGCGCGAGGCTGCGGTGGGGCGCCCAGCGTTCGGCGTAGCGGCGCATGTCCTCTTCCTTCGCCTTCGAGGTCGAAGCATGGCCGAGGAGTCCCTGTGCGAGGTACTTCACGACGCCGAGATCGCCCGCGGGGAAAATGTCGGTGCGGCCGAGGCCGCGCTGGAGACCGATCTCCGCCGTCCAGCGGCCGACCCCGCGCAGCGCGACGAGGCGCGCGATCGCGTCCTCGTCGGAGAGCGGCGCCAGGATCTCTTCCGAGAGCTCGCCGCCGGCGAATGCGCGGGCGATCTCGCGGATCGCCACGGCCTTCGAGCGGGAGAGACGGAATCGGCGCAGTCGGGGCAATGACTCGGAGGCGAGCGGCTCGGGCGCCGGAAACGCGATGTACGTCTCTTTCGAAAAGCGCGCCCGGCGGCCGTAGGTCTGGCAGATCTCGCGGCGGATGTCGTAGGCAAACTTCAGGTTCACCTGCTGGGCCAGGACGGCGGTCACGAGGGCCTCCCACAGCGACGGCACGCCCGCGATGCGCAGCCCTCGAAAGGCCCGGATGGGCGCGCCGAGGATCGGATCGCCACGATGCGAGCGATAGAAGGGCGACACGGGCGTCGAGGCGCCGAGCGAGCGCTGGAGGACCCGGCTCGCGGCCTCAGCCGCGGCCTCGGACTCCGCGAGCGCGCCCTCCAGACCGACCCGGAGCGCGGCCCGCGCCGCCGTTCCCTCCTGCTCGACGGAGAGCAGGACGCCTCTCCGCCCGATCGGCAGGAGTCTCCGGTACACCCGGCCGTCGAAGCGGTCTACGACTTCGGGAAAGCGCGTGTAGCGCTCGGCCGTCAGCGCGAGCGAATAGGGTCGCTCGGGGACGATGGTGAAGCGCTTCATCCGCGTTCTCCCCAACCCGGGATCATGCCATTTCGTTGCGACTATGATGCTCGAAACGAAGACGAGGAGGACGGCATGCGTTTTCTTCTCCGGCTCCTGATCAACGCCGTGGCGCTCTGGGTCGCCGTCAAGATCGTGCCCGGGATCTCCTACACGGGAGACTGGCTCCCCTTCCTGGCCGTCGCCCTCATCTTCGGAATCGTCAACGCGTTCATCCGCCCGATCGTCAAGCTCTTCACGCTCCCGATCATCTTCCTGACGCTCGGTCTCTTCGCCCTCGTCGTCAACGGCCTGATGCTCTGGCTGACGAGCTGGCTCTCGACCGGCCTGGGCTTCCAGTTCCACGTCGAGGGCTGCCTGGCGGCGATCCTCGGCGCGCTCGTCGTCAGCGTCGTCAGCGCGCTGCTCTCGACGATCCTCCCGGACGGAGACTAGTCAGCTCGCGGGGAATCGGCCCGACAGAATCGCCATGCGTCTCAGCCGCACCGCGTCTTCGGCGCGAAGGCCCCAGTCCGGGGCGCGCCAGGTCCAGTTCCCGCCGGGCTCGGCGGGCGTGTTCATGCGGGCCTCGCTGCCCAGGCCCAGCACGTCCTGGAGCGGCGCGATGGCGCGTCCGGCCACGGATCCGTAGGCGGCGCGGATGAGCGCCCAGGGAATGTCGGTCCCGTCCGAGCCCAGGTAGTCGTACACGCGCTCGCGCTCCTCGGGCTTGAGCGCCTCGTACCAGCCCCTCGCCGTGTCGTTGTCGTGCGTGCCGGTGTAGACGAGGGCGTTCTCCGTGTGGCGGTGCGGCAGGTACTCGCTGTCCGCTCCGTAGAACGCGAACTGCAGGACCTTCATCCCGGGAAAGCCCAGCTCCTTCAGGAGTGCTTTGACGTCGTCGTCGATGTCGCCGAGGTCTTCCGCGACGATTGGCAGGGGCGCCTCGCCGCCCACGGCGACGCGCACCGCGTCGAAGAGCTTCGCCCCCGGCCCCGGGATCCACTTTCCGTTCAGAGCCGTCGTCTCGCCGGCCGGCACCGACCAGTAGGCGGAGAACGCGCGGAAGTGGTCGATGCGGAGGACGTCGCAGAGCATGAGGTTCGCGCGCACACGCTCGACCCACCATTCGTAACCGCTTTCGGCGAGAGCGTCCCAGTCGTAGAGCGGGTTGCCCCAGAGCTGGCCCGTTTCCGAGAAGTAGTCCGGCGGCACGCCGGAGACGGCGATCGGTTGTCCCATCTCGTCGAGCTGGAAGATTCCGGGGTGCGACCAGACGTCCGCGGAGTCGAGCGAGACGTAGATCGGCATGTCGCCCAGAATCGCGATGTCGCGTTCCTTCGCCGCCGCGCGCACGCGCTCCCACTGGCGGAAGAAGAGGTACTGGAGATAGGCCTGGTAGGAGATCTCGGCCTCGAGCTCTCCCGAGGCCCGTTCGAGAGCGTCCCGGTCTCGGAGGCGCAGGTCGCGGTCCCACGCCGTCCAGGGCAATCCCGAGAAGCGCGACTTGAGCGCGGCGAAGAGCGTCCAGTCCGCGAGCCAGGCCGAGCGGGCCGGCGCCGCGCGAAACGCGGCGAGCTCCTCGCGCGCCGGCTCTCCGGCGTGCGCCGCGAAGTGGTCCCAGGACTGGTGGAGAATCCGCTCCTTCCAGCGGATCACGGCATCGAAATCCACCCGCTCCTTCGGGAACGTCGGGAGGTCCTCGAAGGCCGCCACGGGAAGGAAACCGTCGCGGAGCAGAAGCTCGGGCGAGATCAGCAGCGGATTGCCGGCAAACGCGGATGCGCCCCCGTAGGGCGAGCCGCCGCCTCCGATGATCGTCAGCGGCAGGACCTGCCAGAGGGTCTGGCCGGCCGACTTCGCCCAGTCGAGGAACCGATCGACCCACGGACCGAAGTCGCCGATGCCGAACGGCCCGGGGAGCGACGTGGGATGAAGGAGGATTCCAGCGGAACGGGATCCCGGAGATGTCACGAAGCGGGAGTGTAGCGCCTGGCTTCCCGGCTCCGCTCGCCCCACCAGACGACGAGGCCCATGTCGTTGGGATGCGCGAGATCGCGATGCACCGGGCGGACGCGCACGGTATAGCCGAGGTTCTCGTCCTGCGGCTTGCGGTGCGTCAGTCGGAAGACGCCGCTCTCGCCCTCGCGCGCCGCGGGCTCGAGCCGCGTCACGGTTCCGGACTCGAGGTTTCCATCCGCCTCGATCGGCCCCTCGAAGAGCTCGACCGAGACTTCCGACGCATCGAGCGGACCGAGGTGGATCCGCGCCTGCACGTCGAAGGGCGCGGCGGGCGGGAGTGTCGCGGGATCCGGCACGATCTCGACGTTCTCGAAACGGACGTCGGGCCAGGCGGCGCGCACCCGTTCCTTCCAGGCGACGAGGCGTTTCAGCGGCTCGCGG